>Ga0058701_10005887_pt1 | contig 10275 bp, 6 predicted proteins | sample AgamicOrMae_FD_97039 | JGI IMG/M metagenome (GOLD analysis project Ga0058701, IMG submission 97039) | Agave microbial communities from Guanajuato, Mexico - Or.Ma.e | ecosystem: Host-associated > Plants > Phyllosphere > Phylloplane/Leaf | place: Guanajuato, Mexico | collected 2012-06-04 | reverse complement strand
TCCGAAACATAGATTGTAAAACAGGATACGAAAATTTCTTGAGCACATTTTGCACTGTTTTCTTCAAGGATTCACGTTAAGGGTTGCAGGGGGTGCAAAAACAATCTAATCGGAACCAAATCTGGGCTTTGTTAAGGAATGTTGTCCAAACATTTTAAGCACAGAACGAACATTTTTAACCCACTGGTCCAATTTCTACAGCAGTTTTAAAAAACGAAAAAAAAGTGAGTCCATACTTTTGACCGGTACTGTAGAATTCTGTAAATAATGGAAACTGCGAACTTTGGGACTATCTTCCAAAGAAAAGTGGTCCAAAGAGCTTCTAGAAAAAAATACTGTTGTAATTTAGAGGAAGGAAGGGAAAAAATAAGCTTTTCGTGTTAAACGGTACTTTCCGCCGAGGAAAATAACGCCCATAAAAGACCTGAATCACTGTTTCACTCATGGATAGCAGTGGCTTTCCACTTCTTCGTAAATAGCGTCTGACGACCTTTTCAAATCAGAGAATAATAACTTTGTTTTACTCATGCTCATGCATGACGTTGTTTTCGTCATTTTTTTGTTTGATAATGATTTATCTGTATTAAAGTTGGGTTATGGAGGGCCAGTTACTTCAGCGCTGTGCCAAAGGATACACCTTATCACTTAAGCCACGTTATACCCAGATTTATAGTTTGGTTTATCGCTCGTTGCTCATATTTGGTGTTAAACAAAGAACCTGCTCGTAAATCGGCTGGAAGGTGCCTGCATAGTCTTTCGTCGGGGCGATACCTCCGGACAAGCAGCTGCTTGTCAGTACTAGCAGTCCAAAAGGTATTGTCCGGTTCTGGTCGAGCTGGAAGGCTCCGCCTTATGGGAAAATACATTGTCCACCGCCTTGTTGCACGACCAGAACTGGACAATACCTTTTGAACTGATAGTACAAAAGGCATTCCCTGTGGAAGATAAGCGACAGACGCCGCTTCGGCATAGACTCTAGACAGCAGAGCTTTCGGCAGTGTGGTCCAGGAAGCGATTCTTACCTTCTTCAATGAATTTTTCCTTTTCCAGATGATCCGACAGTCAACGACTGCATTCTGGACAAGTAGCGATCGAATATTCACGAGCTCCTGGCAAAATACCCATATATGGTTTTGAATCCTCGCTTCGAGGTTGGAGATGCACGTATTCTTGAGGGACTGAGATTTTTATTTGAGTAAACATATTTCATTTCATCCTGCCGAAGTATGGATGTCCATCTAAACGCTGTGGGATGTGATTATTAGATATGGACAGTCCATGTTGATTTTTCGGTTGTAAGCGAAGGAGTACGAAAACATAGCGTAGCAAAGATAAGCAGAGAGGCACAGAGACATGATCAGAGGAAGAAAGTAGAAGAACACGAATGTAGGGAGGTGGAGGAGTAGAATTACAAACGGATCGTATTGATGAATCTTTGGAACGGTGGCAAAATGAGTCTTCCTCAACCCTCAGATTTTCAGTCAGTGGGGAGCTCGGCGTATTGTAAATTATTTAGGGCTAAAAAGTGTTTTGATCGAGATTCCAGCAACGATTTGAGCACAAGACAAACATTCCTGCAAAGATCAAACTTAAAGAGGCTGAAGTTAAACAACAAAGTTGCTGTAAGCAGCCATCTCCATAATAACACAAGCCTGGCAAATATTGGCTCATTATTTCCGAAAGGGTCCCAATTTTGAAACGGAGCAGCTAGTTTCAAAGCACGCGCAGCGATTGGCGGTCAATAGTATTGAAGGTCTAATGGCTGATGAGATCGTATCAACAGTCTGTTGTGACATTTGGACGTTGTGCAGCAAATGCAGTTCGCGATAACCTTGCGCGTGTATGCAGACTGCATTTGCATTTAAAACAAGAAAAGGAATAAAGGGAAGTCGTTGTTTGAACAGACAAGTACCGGTACATGATTCAACATTCTCCGGAGAGTCGGAGAACTGTTTGTACAACTGGCTTATTTCCGAACGCGTTGTGTGCTGTATACTCTGGTGCAGTTATTTACTTCATTATTTTATTTACGAACCAGAGATTTGCAATTTCATACTGGTTCCTTGATATTGGAATGGTCTGATTCTAAATGCTAGGCCTACATTGAGTACATACTCAATGCTTGCACATCAAAACTAAATTCTTCTTGCGATTTATATCCAGGTAGATACTCATATTTTGGTATTTCCGGAGCGAGGGACAAATGCAATTTGTATAAGCATACGTATTATGCACCTTACCGTACATCAGTTTTAAGATCACATCTTTTTAAAGATCAGCTCTCCTAGTTTCGTGTTGTGAGGGATTCGATTTTTCAGGAAAATGAGGAAACCCAGGAATACAAACTCATCAGTGTTGTCGAATTCCACAATTCATTAAAAAAAATGCAATTGACGAGACAACAAAAATGACCTGGCACATGGCTGTTATATATTCTAAAACACCTTCCAAGCCAAAGAATTCAAGAATAGGATTAGTGAAAAAGTTTTTCTCGTTGTTTCAGAAGTTTACTACGTTTAAATATTACCGAGTCCTGAAATTCGGCAACACTGTCATCAGGAGCGACACGCAAGCAGTCCAAGACATAAACCCTCTGAAATATCTTGACCAGGACCATCACTGACGGACCGAGCCGCAGCCCTTCCTAGTTCTGATAGTGCACGCAATTGGTCAAAGAAATCGCCTGGGACGACCGCAATCACAGAACCATGCATTGTACCCTGCAGATCTGCCACTCCAATACTCCTTCCTCCCAAGGCACCGCCACCTAGACCTGGGATTTCATCTAACAATGCTCACTGACACAAATAAACCCACCCCCTTTTAGGAATTTCATAGACCCAGCAGCAATGGCCATTGCAGAGGCACAGCTTTCTCTCAGGAGGTTCCGCGTGTCACAGGATGCAATCAAAATTCATATTTGAAAGATGCTCTGATTCAGATGTTATTAAGATTTCCGCGTGTATACAACTTATTCTTAGAGGCAAAGCATAGCAATTTTAAGTTTTAGTATTTTGCTCAGTAGGCATAATGATATTTTTTAGATAAAATAAACTAACTCTAGATTTTCAATTTTTATAAAGAAACGAAAAAAAAAAACTTTAAATACTGATTTTGCTCACAAAAAAGGTAAGAGTAAATTTATAATTCTTTGTCGATATAAGCAGGTTAGTTTGAAGCAGGAGATCGAGATCGAGGAACCTTAATGTACTATCAGTCCAAGTGGTATTGTCCGGTTCTGGTTGCACTGGAAGGCTCCGCCTAATTGGGAAATACATTGGCCACCGCCTTGTTGCACGACCAGAATTGGGCAATACCTTTTTGACAGATTTTACCAACACAGTATAACAATGTTCATTTTGAAATGATCACAGCTACGGATCAACATAAATTTATAAAACTCTATGTATTTTCCCAAAAGGTGGAGCCGTTTTGCGTGCCACATTTGCATGGATAATTGAAGACTGACATCCAAAAACCATCGATATCCATGTTGATATCCGTGGATTTTTGGAAACTCATGCATGGATTTGCTATGGATTCTTGGACCTGGGTAAAACTATACCCGGTCGCTGAGGTAAGTTACTAAGCGACCATAGATAGGTTAGCCTAGAGGGGGCCCCTGCGACTATAGGCAACATAGGCAAAGAGCATACTTCAGCGTCATTCAGGCTGCCTATTAACTTGTTCACGGGCGGTCATTGCGTAAACTGCTGTAGGGAACACGATTAGACTTCTGGTAACAGAGTAATGGCTTGGTTATTTAATGGGGCGCCGAACATGCTATTACGGCCCGGCTAGACTGGTATCTTGGGGAGTGACGAAGACAACGGTCCCAGCTTCCCATGGGCATCACCTATTGGAAGTACCTCTTGTGCGGAATCGACGGCTAGCAGAGGGGTCGCTCAGACATGACTCAAGGCCAGGTCCATACGCAGGTAACGAGGTTATGTTACCCAATAAACTTGTGACTAAGATCAACGCCGAAATTTTACTGAAGCTTCCAGGTATTTACACATTTAATATTACCTTGAACCTCGCTTTGGTCTCTTTGGGTTCGTGATATAGTAAAAGAGGTGGACAATTTTACCTTTCAAGATGACATTGTCGATGCACTGAAAGATGATATCCTATCTATCTCAGTCTGAATGGAAATAATAGACTGCAGGCCTCCTTGATCGTGGCAGCCTCCACTTCCTTGCGAACGCGGACGCTGCCTAGAAGTCCCAATAAACGGAGAACAGTCCATTTCTTCATTATCGGCCCCCGACTGGCGGCGCGGCCTAAGAGCGGCTGTGCGGCGACGGAACGGCGAATTCCCGACAGGCGGAATTCGACGCAGGTGGGAAGGAGAAAACCACAGGCACACCTCGGCCGCTCTCGCTCGCTCACTCAGCCATTGTTAGGCGCTTCCCTCCTTTCTTCTCCCTCGAATTCCCGAGGAGACTTTTTCTTGATAACGGTCGACAACTTCGGAAGCCGCTCATTCGAAAAATGATGCAGCTCTCCCGGATTGAGTGCGACCGGAAACGTCTGCGGCGTTGCACTGGTGTGCCCCTTTAAGACTAGCTCCTTTTCAACGGACCTTTGATTAGCGTTCAATCGAATGAAGCCAATTAAAATCGACTTAGGCTTATTTCTCCATCTAGACTACCAGTAACGGCTCTCTTACTTGTTAGACCTTCACCAAAAGGTTGGACAGTCCGACTAATTAAGAATACAACGAACATAAGACTTCGGAGTATTTTGCGTCGTAAAGCTGGTCGAGCTTGGATTGGAAGCCAAACCTCTCCAGCTAGTCATGGAAACGACCCTACTAAGGTCGGTCTGCCTCGAGAAATGAAGAGTTAATCACGTGCATTGCACGATGAACGACAGTTCTGCAAACTACTTTCATTGTTAGTTTAGGTTAATTATTACGGTAGATTAAGGTAAGAAATGCTCGAAACAAAAGATTTGAGGTTAAGAAATTAATTCTGCTAGGTTACCTCGAGAAGAAGTCCGCTTGAGGTTAGGCCTTGTATTTCCTAGGCTCGTTTAATTTACATTAGGTTTGTTCGATTCGACCTAGGTTTCCCATAGCTTACGCCTAATCGGGTTATTTTGCGATCTTCATTTGAGCCTTGAATATCTCTCAAGGAATCGTTAACTTTGAGCGTGTTATATGCAAGGGGCAGGAAGTGGAAAAAATTCTTATCTTGTCAGTGTATATTTGGCATCAAATACACATGTTTCGTTAAAAGCGCAGATGGGGTTTCTTGAAAGAAGCATTCAGTTCTTGGAAGCTGGGTCTAAGGGATATTTTTAGGCGCAGAGAGTCTCAGAATGTAAGGATCTTCTGTGCCACAACGGCTCGCAAAGAGTTCTTCCCTCTGGGTCCTTGAGCGAGCATTTCGGCATTCAGGCAATAACGCTTTTCTCGCCTGCTCCCATCAAAACCATTATAAGCGAATTTTATTGTAGCGACTCTTTCTTGCTCATCTGCGGTTATTAGAGTCATTTTTGAGAACTGGTCGGCAAAGCTTAAATACAAAACCCAACTTTTATACTATTTCATCACGCACTCAAACTTCAAAGGATAAATTAGCCTCCTGTGTGTTTGACTTTCTGGGACAGTTTCATCATGAAGAATCTTCGTCGCTTGTCTACGATCACTTATACAGGTTCGTATCAAAGAAGGTAACCTTGATATAAGCTTCCTTTTCAGGATAAAACGCAACATTAAAGACGCAAATCTAGGCAATTTCGGCACTGAAAACTTTCTCATTCATCATACCCAAACTGTAGACTCCACAGTTTTTAGATCAGAAGTACCACTTCAGAGACGAGAATTCTGGATAGCGTCAGCTCAGAAGAAATCTGCCACCGTCACCGGGGAGAAAATATTCGGTGATCGTGCAGCCACAGCGATAGAGGCCCCGGCGCTATTCTCAGACTAAATTTTTAACCTCCTTCCCCGGAGTGTGTTGGTAGGATCCTCCATCACTGCTGAACAGTCCTCCAAGCCCTCCAGCTACTCATGGCTTTCTTCATCAGATAAAAGCCCGGCTGGCTTCATTTTAGTGTCTTGTTTGTGTTTGTCTACAGAATGTTCTTCTCACTTTAGCAATGCGCTTTTATAGGGGCGACTTTGCCGTCGACATCATGTTATTGTATTTCCGGGCTTATATATCCCCGAGCAAATTATGAGGCTCTAGATTGGTGCGTTTTTACATCAAAATAAGTCGCGGAACACGGTGAACATCGCACATTGATTTCTACCGTTATGTTTTTCATCGTTCAGCACATCACTACGTCGAGCATAGTGAGGCAAAACGCATAAGCCTTACCAAAGTTAACCTGTGGGGAAATCTCGCCATATCGCGATGGTAAGAAGAGCCGTCAAATGAAAACTTATATTGCGCAGACTGCAATATAGCACCTCTTCATTTTTTGCTGCACTTTACGAGATTTTGACAATTAAGTTGTATTCACGCCTCCCCAACATTTTCTCTGCTTTAATTTCAGAGATGTAGCGGTAGGAGAGGCTGTAGCTTCTTTGAGCAGGTAGTGACATTCCTCACCGGAGTGAGAGAGAAAACCGCACTAGGCCCGAATAATTAATTTAGGCCGTGACTAATTGCTGCCGTTTGCTGATTGGCGTAATTATAACGGCACGGAGAAATGAACGTGTCTGAGAGGTACGAAATATTTCCCGATAAAAGACACCTTGCCACGGAGTTGTTCGACGCATTTAAGTCTCGATACTTCCGTTTATCTCACATTAGCACTTGATCTACCAATTTTTGGAACTTGAATGTGGAGGAAAGAAGGGAAGATCTGGAAAACAGAGAGAGGAATGAGAGGGAACTGAGTGAGGGAGGTGAGGAAGATGTTTGGAGAGGTAAGGAAGGAGAAGATTAAAGGGAAGTAGGCAAAACGAGATGGATGTTCGAGGATGAATATGAAAGAGATAGGAGGAGAATAATGAGGAGGGAGATGCAGAGACAGAAATACGGGATCCACGAATGCAGAAGGAAAAGGGAGACGGCGGATGGGCAATAATATTTTTTTTTAAAAAAAGGAAAAATGAAAGAGGGAAGTTGGAGGGAAGACAGGAAAAGACCGAGGCAAGGGGGAGGACAGGCAGACCTAAAAACTCATAAGCAAAACTGATGATTGGCGAATCGTCTAAAATCAAACTAGGTTCGACCTCTTCTATTTTCCTTTATACCGCGCGTGCTCTCTCTTTCATCTAATAGATGGCTATTTCGTTGTTCAGGAATGTGTTTCCCTTCATCTTGTGGTCTTCCCCCTCCACAACAAAGTATTCGGCAGGTCAGACCTTGCCCGAGGTACTACAAAGACTCGGATCTCTCAAGATCAAGGGATGGTCAAGAGGAGCATCAGTGTAAACAGATTTCGCGGACGTTTAGCCGCGATCAACTCACACACCAATAGAGATAATCTCACGTGTCGGTCAAATATGTTTTTGATCGCTCCTACAACGATGTTTAGGATGAAGGTACTATAGAGTACCGTTTCTTGCTCTTTTGTCCAATGCACACCGCAAATTTCAAGGTTAAAATTGTCTTGTATTAGTGTTCTATCTTTATTTAGTCTAATCCTAATCCTTTGTTACATTACGAGCATTAACGGCATGCAGCCATTGGTTAGAGAGACCTAGTAAGTAAGGTTCTTTCTGTAAAAGCAAGAACCTTCATCAAGGCGATTCGCGCTCTGCGTAACGTTAAAGGGCTCTTAACAATATGTAAGTCATCGATCACAGGAGCAAGATAGTGGAGATTTCAGTCTGTCTACAGGCGATTTGAATGTTCGTCTCACTGAAACTATGCCCTGGACTTGCGCTCGAATACCGGTCCTCACATTGTTCTATTTCTTTTGTCGAGGACAATGTACAGTGCAGGAACCACGTGGTCACTGGGTGGCCAGCTTATCTTGCATTCCTTCCCGTAATAAATTTCTCATGAATTATTTTCGACCCTCCGGACCGGCTCCTTTATTAATATCAACCTGCACCCGCCAGTCAGGATCGATGTAGCATAGTTCAGTCATACTTTAAGGGAGATCAAGACTAACTTTTGGGATGGAGCGCCCACAGCCGATGACGGAAGGAAGTTTATATGGAATCAAGATTAGCAACAAATAATGATGACGTTGAGGAATGTATACAGGCAGTGACAGAGGAAGTCTGGCGTTCTGTGATCTTTGATGACACGACGGTTATAGCGGCCGCTGCATTGTGGGAGAAAACAGCTCTCATGCCTTTGTTCAGATCGGATTTTTAGGGCATTTTTTACTTTTTTTTACCTGCCCAACTTTCACAATTGTGTAGTTCCGTTCCCCTGGTGCGGTGGGTTTTACGCCAAACAATAAAAGGAAATCAGGGTCAAGTGTGTATGCACCAGAGCGCATTTGCATATTTTCATGCGAACACGTTTCCTGAATATGATGAATAGAGATATGTCAAACAATTGCTCCCGGAATATGGTTACATCAATTGAATATGGCGTTTGCCATAAAGTATGTAGTGTTCCTGATTTTTTTTGCCCTGTTATTCACGAAATGGATTTTTTCCCGGGGGTGACACAAGTCCAGTCCGGGACCTCGAAATTCTGACTTGCAACAAGAATCAGAGGGTTTGCGAGTGACAATGATCTCTCAAGTAGTTGTATGCAATATGGCCATGGGTTGTCAAACTACTTGGACCCACAATTAATGGAGTTTTTCATGTGAGTGACTTTACAACCAAGACTGCAGCAGTAAGATTCAGGAGTTTCGGGACAAAGGTCAAGTGATGTAAACTTCTTTTTCTTCTAGAGAAATGAGCTATTTCATGGTAATTGTTGGTTTTAATAGAAGTTTTGAATATGGAAATCCACCCATGGACGAAACAAAATCACCTCTGACAATGCAATCCTCACATAATTGACAGACAACATACGGGTTCCAACCCCCTCAATTTCCCGCCACTTTTAGCTTTGTAATGCTGCAATAAACATGGTAACGTTGTGGCGAATTTTCTTAATTCCTCTCGGAAACCGTTTAGGACATAAAGCTCAAAGCGGCACACAAAACAAGGACAATCTTCTACAAAGACGGAAAGGAAAGGAGCAAGAGGATGCACTTTAAAAAAGTGGTAATGTGTTTTCATTTCTAGACGGCGTTTTCACAACTTAGAAGAAATGACTTTAAGACGCATTAGGAGAAAGTGCGTGGAAAAATGATTACTTGATTCAAACTGCGCGAAATCCGAAAAGCTGATTATCTCGGCATCATTTGTCATCGAAACTCACTAATTGTTGTCAAGCTGAGCTCCTAATGAAGATCCTTCCTAACTAATCCTTTTGTTTTGACATGATTGCTGAAAAGTAATTTGATGATAACCATTGTTTGGACTTCGATTCGCATCGGAAGAAGAGTCAGCCGGAGTAAATCAATTATGCTTTTGTTTCCCAACAACTCTCGAAAAATGTCCCCACACCCCACCGCTTCGCCTTTCTTCAGGTTCCCATGACAACGGGTGACTCCAACTTTGCAGACAGACACCATTGCTAAATTTAGGCATGGATAGGCTAAATATCAAAAGGGAATTGTCCCCACATTTCATCTCTGCTCCTTCGGGATCCTTCGGTTTCATTCGGCTTTCTTCAACTTCCTTCGGCTTCTTCGGGTCTCTTCGGATTCCCTCGGTTTCTTCGACCTCTTTTGGATCTATATCACAATCGATGGTCCAACCCGGTCCCTTTCACTTCGAGCAAGGGCTTGTTGTGAAGATTTGCTTGATTTTTGTGACTTAATGTTGAAAATAAATATGCACCACATTATTAAAGTAAAATTACGTGATTTACTATCGTATTCAAACACATTGCATCACATTTGACTCTTCTCTTCCTGAAGTCTCTAGCAAGATACAGTAGAGATCGTTTATAACGACGGTCAGGGGAACTGAGAATTTCGTCGTTATATCCGGTTGTCGCTAAAACCGATATCACGATTTTTCCCACTCTGACCACTACTAACGCTTTTTCTTGCTCCGATTTAGTAAGCAGGGTGTTTTCTACGGTAAATTTAAGAGTTTTGGAGCAAACAACTTTATTTGCTTATAGTCTTGTGACAGTCTTAAAATGAATCGGAAAAAATATACCTATTTTTAGTAAAGATAATCAGGGAACATAAGGTTCTGTACTGGTAACTCATACAATGGCAACAAAGTAATTAAAATCGAAGACTGTAGGCCTACCTAGGCTACTTGTGCGTGAAGTAGTCGGTGAG
>Ga0058701_10005886_pt1 | contig 10275 bp, 4 predicted proteins | sample AgamicOrMae_FD_97039 | JGI IMG/M metagenome (GOLD analysis project Ga0058701, IMG submission 97039) | Agave microbial communities from Guanajuato, Mexico - Or.Ma.e | ecosystem: Host-associated > Plants > Phyllosphere > Phylloplane/Leaf | place: Guanajuato, Mexico | collected 2012-06-04 | reverse complement strand
GTGTTAGTAAATTATTGAGCGCAATGTTGCCTATAAATTTACAGATAATTGTAATTCAATAAATAACCCAACATAAACTAACCTAGCCTAACCTAATCTAACCCAAACTAACCTAAACCAACCTAACCTAGACTAACCTAACCTAAACTAACCTAACCTAAACTAACCTGAAGAAACCGAACCTAAACTAACCTAACCTTATCGAATCCTAAAAAAATTTAGGCAACTTTGCTCTCAAAAATATTTAAAAAAAACGATTCGGACTTCATGCATTTGAACGAACGCACCACTCCGTACGCAGTATTATGCGTCGTGAAAGCTGACAATGTCGTCAGAAGGTTGAATTACGGTAAGACACAGAAAACCTACTTATCCCGACTGATTGTGAGTGGATCCACAAAGCTGCATGTGTATCTTTTTTGCTTATTTTGATGAGCAATTTCATTCGGTTATGATTTCCTTGAGAAGCACCTGATTCCACCTCCCGTAAGAGCTTTATCGGGAATAGACCGTCACCCAAATTCACGGTTTTGGTCTGCAATAAACCAATCTGAGAGGATTTTAGTCTGAATTGGCGTGTCAATGTCGGTGATTGAGGCTCGAAGCTCCTAGTAACTTTGTTGATAACCTTGAAAACGTTGCAAATCGCAGTTTGTGTGCGTGTATTCGTCACGATTTTCCGTTTATTGGCACGTTAGTGTACTTCCAAGTGTGTCACTGGCAAATTGCGGGCACGCTGCTTTCAGTCGCTTTATTTTATTACCCTCCATCGCTAACTTCGCGAAGCACTGTCGTGAGAGAGAGACAGGAGCTCCGAGGCCTCCACGTGCGAGACAAGGAAACAACGGTCTCTTTGTCAGCAGGGCAATTCCGTAATTTTACACGATTTACAAATACATTCTTTATCCATTATTTTCATCGTAGGACTACACAGTTAAAAGAACCACCTGCTTGGGTATAGTAAATATTGTCTCTTTTAACCTTTTTTTGTGGGCGTTAAGGCAAAACAGGTACACATAAAAACAAAATCATCTGTTTTAAGGATTTTTGAATTGTGGAAAAAAAAGTATCGATACGCATTTTATTTTTCAACATGGGCCTGTGCTCAGTTCTATAATTCCAAAGGCCTCAGCGAGTGCTTTCAATTGATGTCTGAACAAAGTTCTATCTTGAAAATTACCGAAATACTTATTCCCGTTTTCTTTTTACACCAATAACAGCTAACTTCCTGAATCATGTATTTCGTCTTTACCGTGAATAAAACACGCATTAAGGTTAGTCTTCAAAATCGGAGTGGCAATTGCACGCCTGCTCCACATATGTATCAGGTTGGGTTCCGTGCGTTCAAGTCTGCTCCCATTTATTTAAAATGCATTAATTTGATTTACGTGCGTTCAAGTCTCCCTATACTTGCAATGGCTTGTGAATAGCGACGACCTCAGTTGTAAGCCTAATAAAACATATTTTTTGAAGCGTGAAGATACCGAGTTGCTGTACATTCCAGGAACATTAGTCACTTGTTCGGAATTCTCCAAAACAAAGATCTGGAGAGAAGATTTTCGGTCCGATCAAATTAATTGCAATATTCAAGCTCGAATACACTGTTTCAATTACAGTGGAACCTCCTCGTTCGATCAACCCTCGATAATGCACCCCCTTCGTTAGTACGTCCGATTTGATCAGTGCCGTGGAATAACTGTGTGAATGCACTTCGTTTGTGCATCCCTCTCGTTAGTACGCGCATTTCGAGCGGTCCAGAGGTAGGCGCACCAAGGCCCCACTATACAACAAAAGCACTCCCACAAAAACAAATTTTACAATTTAAAGAAAAAATTCTACCAGTTACTTTAAATTTTATGTAGGATTCATTAAATTTCAATGTCTTTTCAATGACTTGTTGAAATTGACGTCGCTACCGAAGCATCAAGAAAGAATTACTGAAAAATTCCATACATTGTTTGATGACGCCTTCGTTAAGACAAATGAGAATTCTCACACTAGCAAAAAAATCCCAAATTATGGAATTTAGTCATTACTCGCGAGGTGCGTCGACCGGCCGACAAGTTTCGATTCAGTATTTCCGGTTTACTCATCAATTTCGGCCTTACCCATCCACCCCTCTCTCTCCCACCCTTTGGTACTCATCATGCATATCGTGTCAAAGTAAGAAAAGTAAGTGCCTTGCTCGGAAGCGGGTTCAGTGCGATCAACGTGATCTCTGGCGAAGCCACTTTGGCTGCCGCCGCGGCGTTTCCGAGAAATTAAGCGAGTGATCAAATATCGAGAGAGGGGCCTATTCCACCCAACACATCCTCCATCAAAACGGTAACTTTCTTCCAATATTCGTTTTCGTTTGAGGAATCTCGTGACCTTCGAAATGAACTGAACCGATGCACAGAAAAACTAACCCCTCTTTAAGGTAGTCCCAAACCTGGTTTACTTATATGAAGGTGAAACAAGGAGTCGTGATTTGATTACACATTTGAAGATACCGGTACCCCAATCAACACCAAATCAATCGAAAGCTCTCGATGAGACCTTTTCATTGATGTAGTTGTTGATAAGTTTATCTTTAAGAATAACTAAACCTCTTCCCCTGCTTTACCTTCATACCCAAACCAGGTGAGACATGTTGACAAACACAAACATGTTGACAAAGAAAAACAGGGGTTGGTTTTTACTGTGTCGAGCATGTGATTTAAATTAATTTTTAGCAGCGATTTTTTCCCCAATAGGCTGGTAGAAAAGGATTCTTGAAGTAGATTTCCTTACAAATATGCGTTTAGGACTAAAATGGATAAAAAATGGGGCTGTCTTGTTCGCCATTGCATTTGTTTGTGAATTTACTTAGCTACGTGACTGCTTCAAAATTTTAGAAAATATGTGGCACAATCATTTGTAATACAAATATGTGTGCGCAAGGCAAGAGTGGGGGGAATTTAAGATGTCTAAATCTGCATTATTGCTAAAGAAACCTAACCTAACATAGGTCAGGACAAGGTAGCAACGGTGGAATGGGGGGGGCATCGTTTTCTGACCGGCACGCAATAGACGAAAGTCCCTTCACTAGCCTACACCTCTAGCCATACCACCGTGCCATCGCGACTAACAGTCTTTTTAAATCTCCAAAAAGAGTTTTGAATTCAGAGTTTTTTTTGTTGTTTTTTTTGTTTTAATTTTGGCTCAACCAGAGAAACCAGACTAATCAAAAGAACTACGTGTGCACATGAGTTCAATACAACTTTATCATATTCCGTACAATATGCGGACTACAGTATTGATTATACGCCGACAGTGTAATATTACAAAGTCTCCGCCTAAGTTGTGTTTTCCGTGTAAATTGGGTAAACAAACGTTGAGGCTACGTAAAGCAACATAAACAACGTAAAATCTTCCAAAATAAACAAACGGTGCGTGAGATGGGTCGCGGTACTTGAGAAAACAGGCCGACATGAATTTGTCTAGCCGAACCGTTCTCGGCCCAGCCATTGTTGTCGACGAAATCTTGCGCAAAGCCGAAATTAAAATTACACGTGCGTTGAAGTCTCCCCACTTAGGTGCCCCACTCCGACCTTTTTAAGATTGCATCTTCTTCCTCTTGAAAGCCATTTCATGGTTCAACTTTGGTTTACATCATGAGGATTAACGACAAACAACCTTGTAGGTTAGATTTGGTAGGCTTCGTAGCGCTTTCGGCGAGCGTGATGTCGCTTACCTCTCGGTGGCACGAACTGCCCCTGAGAAGTAAGCGGTATCAGGGAGGACAGCGATAGTTGGAATGATTCCTAGCTCCACTTGGCTACAATAGTAGAAAAACGAATGCTAGAAAATTCTGCCTTTAAATATAGCACACGGCGTCGGGTGAATTAAAAGTAATACGAACTAAATCGGGCAGGTACAGCAATCCGTGTCGCTTACGCAGCTGTAACCTTGCTTACCCAATTTCACTTAACCTTACCTCACATACTTAACCTAACTTAAATCTGAATGAAATAAAGTAAATAATCTGAAAAAAAATCCCAAAAATTAGTAAACAAAAAAGAGGTTTCCATCGACATTAATACTATTTATTTAATAAATTTTAATTTTCAGTAGTAGGCTAAATTAAATTTTATTTACTTTTCAATCCATTTTGAAAGTTTTGTCAAGTAAAACTGAATGTGGTTTAAAGTTGCTCCGATAGCATAAAGCAGAGGAATTTTTAACAGACTTTTTTCTTTCCCTTGCGGAAACAACTTTAAGACTCCCTCTTGTTGGATTCGAGGAAGTCCAAGTCAAAGATATGTTTTTAAGGTACAAGTAGCATTGCCTGTTCGCGTCTTTTAAAGTCAGCTCTATCATTGTATGCACAAAGCATCTCGGAGTAGAGTAACAATCGGTATGAATTATTACAGGGTACACCCTTGCGATTGCATTCTTCGTCTGTGGTTTGTTTTTGCGGCTTTTTGCCGCGCGCGGATCAGTCGCCATATTTGAAATTGGCGCCATGGCGAAAAATACCCGCTTCATGCGATCTGTCTTCATTCAATGTCACTCGGCGCCAAACAAGTGCCGCGATCACTCAAAAATTATGGGGATGGCGTTGGAACAGGGTAGTCATTTGCAACAGCTTTTTCCTATGGCGGAATCGTCCACTTTTATGAAATATTTCGGAATACTTTCTACACGTCCATTAAACATACATTCCGGTTCATAATACTTTTTACCCGATGAATATCATTAGCTCACTCATTACATTAGGTACCGTTCACAAGAACATTAAAATAAGAGAATTTAAAGAAGATAAAACTCTCATTTCGCTGAAAATTCTTCAATCAACAACATAAAAGTGGGCTACTCTTGATTTTAGGGGGATTATCTTTGAAAAAAAAAAAACGTATTAACGTAACTATAGGAAAATCTTGATTGAGAAGAATTTCTTCGATAAAGAGATGTCTCACTTTAATTTTAGTGGAAATTCTTTTTGACTTCTAGTAGACTTCCCCTCTCGCATTAAGAGCATTCCTCTATCAATCAGAATTTCATACTGTACCGAATTTAAAATCTTAATCGAACATCTTTTTTTCTGGAAGTAGATGAAACAATAAACGAAAATTTCCTCTATATAACAAATACCTCATCGAAGAGGAATATTACCTAATCTCAAGAAAATTTTCTCATTTGGGAACGCACAAACCTAAATCTACAGAGCATTGGAGACTTTACCGCAAGGGTAACGGTTGCGTGCATTTTAATGAGGCATTTGTCGCGTGGATAAGATGCAAGTGATATTCGAATAAGCTGCAGTTTGCTGATTAAACTTACCCCATCTCTTTCTTTTTTTCCTAAGAACCACATATTCAAAAATTAATAACTTACTTCTGCTAAATTCACGTTAAGTCCGGGGATCGGATCAAGCCAAATAAGTTTTAATTTGCTAACTGCGCGGCTTTTCAAAGCCCATTGGCTTCACTTTGCTTACAAAGAGAGTTTGTCACGCTGCTTGGGTCCTTTTGTCGCGAGGAGAGGAACGCGCCCGCCCCGAGGGGCACACAAAACGACTGCATTCAACGCCACGTGCCCAGGAAATAGCTTCATTAAACACACGACGCATTCACAGTCCAGCTCTCCCCAAACTGTAAACGCATCGCACCACAATATTAATATTCATTTATCGGTCAAAATTTATTAATTATAATTTACACGACTTCAAAATATTCATTATTAAGTTTATTTGTATGACAAAAGTATTTAAAAAATACACTTAAGACCAATGAAAATAGATCGGACGCCAAAGATAGGCATATCCCTAGATCGAGAATCCATAGCAAGTCAATGCATGGATATCCATAGAAATCCATGGATATCCATAGAAATCCATGAATATCGAAATGGATATCCATAGAATAATGGATAATTGAAGACTGATATCCATAAAACATGGATATCCACTTATGGATATTTATTATTTACGGATATCCATTGCGGAATGTCCTTGCATAGTTATCCGTTCTTGGATATCAATGTGGATATCCACGCTTGTATGCATAATTGAAGACTGACATCCAAAAATCATGGATATCCATGTTGATATCCGTCGATTTTTGGAAACCCATGCATGGATTTGCTATGGATTCTAGGGCCAGGGTAATTCTAAAACATTTTTTTTGGGGGGGAGGCTCAAGGAACTTGTTTATTAATTTCAAAAGTTATTTTATTGCCTGGAAAAAATGTGACCTAAAATTATTTGCGGCCCATAACAGAAATTCTTGGCCTCATTGTCAGAACAAATTCTTGACCTTGAGAAAAATAGGGAATTTCTGTGATCTATAATGACAGGATGTCTTATTACTGATCGAAGTAGCCTACGTTGTATTAGCTGATGAGAACAGCAGACTGTTCCATTTCAAGACCTTTTTTTTACGTAAGGCACCTTCACCCGAAAAATTCGCCGGAAACGCTAACCGTATGAAATAATACTTCCTTCTTCGGAGAGGTACTTCTGTTGAGTATGACTCCGCCGGTGTATCGGTTCCTATAACGTTAATACCCTAAAAGTACAACTCACTTGAGATGTGTGTGGTGTGAGGCAGGGCCTCCGGCCGCCAGCACACCGTCTGTGCCGAGCCGAGCTGAGCCAAGCCGTGCCATCGGCTGAGCCGAGGCGAACCGCTTACAGAGTATTACCAGTATTACCTAAGAGGCGTACTCTTCCAAGACCTGTTGGTGATGACCCACTTCCGAATGAAGAGAGGAAAAGTGGACAGACGCGCCGTCATAATATTTCATCTCCTTTATGACGACAAAATTCCATCGTTTAAAACACTTTGTAAAAAGTGAGCCACTTTTAAGTGCGAAGGGGGAACCAGTTTTTTATTTTCGTGGAAAGCTCTTCATTGAATCGAAACATTTTTAAATATTTTTTACTTTCAGTAGAAAGGATTGATTAGAAGAAAAAATGAGATCCTTGTCGTTGTCTTAGAGTTTCAAGGTCACGTGACACAGATATATCTAGATTCCTAAATTTTATGGAAATGCTAGAAGGCAGGCTTTGTGTGTTAACACAGGTGATGAGCATTTATTTCTTAGGGCTGTTTTTAACGATGTATCCTCTTTCTGGAAGGATGAGACTCTCCTGCTGGAAGCATATTCTTAGGACGAGAAAATAAAAGATTGACTCATGCACACTATGATCAGTTCTTGTGAATATGGCTGACTGTGCACACAAAAACACAACTGATACCCCTCGAATTCTAAGATATTTTGAACCCTTTCGGACAAGACCGTTAATTCCAAGTCAAAGAAATAAAGCCTTTTTTACTCTAATATTGGAAAAAAAAGTTGGCTTTTAAGATGTGAGTGACAAGGTTAAAAAACACAATGTCAAAAAATAGCAAAGTTTGGAAAAAAAGAACATCGCATATAATTTTTTAAAAGACTTTTCGATCACTTTACGAGTCATTTGACAACACTCTATTTTTTTTAAGGTAGCAATGTAAACCTTTTGGTTCAACCTTTCGTCGTCAAATCGTGCGGAACGAAAGCGGAGCGAGGCAAGAGGCATTCAACCTAACTTAACCTATCATAACCAAGCCCCTTGCCGCTTACCAAAATTAGTTAACGTCACTTGTACCTCGCTTTGCTATCGCTCCGCTCGGCTGTCGCCAAGCCTGATGCCGCTTACTTCTCGGCGGCCGATTTAGGGCCACCGAGAAGTGAGCGGCATCAGGCTTGGCGACCGTTTAATTAGGTAACCCTAGGTTAAGTTAGGTTAGGTTACGTAGATTGTGCCTCGCTCCGCTATCGCTCCGCTCGGCTTAACGTCATAGGAGTTGAACCAAGAGGTTGAAAATGCAACCTTAAAAATTTAGAGTGTAGGGTTTCCCTTCCCCCCAAATTTTCCGACTGTGGGGAACATTGTTTCTCCCCGCATGAAGAATGTAAATGTGACCCCCCCCCCGTCGGATATTTTCCTCCCGAGCCTAATGATCCGACAATCGAGACTGAAGATGTTGAGTAAGCTTTCCTAATCAACGGACAAGAAACGGGTTACGCGACATACTTGGCAGAGTTTGGCAGTGTTTGGCAGTGAGCAATGCGGGTGACCGAGTTGTGATGCCAAGGTCAGGCTCACATCAACTGTGCCACGGTGCAGTACCCACAGCCAGAGGTGCCACGACGTTTTCGCGATCCCATTTAACGGCCATAAACGAATTGCCTTTCCAACAGTAATGGGCACGAACGTATCTTAGTCGATTGTTCAACCCCACTACAGTTTAATCACGACGGGCTGTTCTCACACACTAGGTATCTCTCTAGTAGACTTCAAGTGAAGTTCGCTCGTTTAAACGAAAAACTCACATCAATTCAAAGCTTTGGCATGTTCGGTTTGTGATTTCAACGAAAACTCTAAATTTGAATCAGTGAGAGAGTCCATCTCTCTCGAAGACTTCGAGTGAAATTTGCTCGTTTAAACCAAAAACTCGCAACCACTCGAAGCTTTAGCATGATCAATTCTTGGTTTAAACGGACACTCTTTTGAATCAGTGAAAGTCTGATAATCAGTGAAAATTCACTGAATTTCAGTCACTATAGCACCACTGAAAAAAAGGTGTTATATTGACTGAAAGAAATTCAACGAATTTTTACTAAATCTCAGTAACTCACACTGATTCAAACTGAGAGTGGACGAATTTCACATGAAGGTTTTTACTATGGATATTTTTTCTTAGCTAAAATAGAGCATAACTACTGGGGGTTATTCCAAGAAAAACAGTTCAACATCAACTTTGCCGACATCAAGGATTAAATCATTTTACGGAATCCAAATCCAATGTAATTTTGATCAATTTTAATTGAAACTTTTTCGGAAAATTGGTTAGATAGTGCACTTGAATATAGGTAAAAGCAATTACTCTCGTTACTATTAATTTTCCGGGTTTGTAGACATTTTCCACGGCACTTTTCTTTTAGTTTTCGAAATTTTCCTAACTTATTATGCCGGCGGCCCTGGCTTAAAGCTCTCCTTTGAAATTAGATTAAACTTTATTAGTTAATTTACTCACACAGTATTAAACTTAATTAGATTTACTCAGTGGTGTGCCGAGGCCCTTTTTGACGAGCTTCATCCCCCCCCTTTTCTTCGACCCTTTACGGTAGTCCTGAGGTGTGAAGGTGTGATAAACGAAGAAGAGAAATGAGTCACTGATTTCGTGGAAGTGCTCTCGATTTTGAGAGAGAGATAGAAGAAAATGTGGAACACTTACGGTAGAAGGAGAAAGAATAGAAACTTGCAGTTAATGCTTGTCACGGAAATACAGACGTGTGCTGAGTCAATAGGTTAGGACTCTCAATTAAAAGGTCAGTGATTAAAGAAAGCTGTTGGAGGCGTGATCGAATGTAGCGTGCAAATCGAAGCGACCGCAGAGAAGTGACGCAACGCTCTTGACGCACGCTCGCTCTCAGCGGTGGCAGCAAATCATAGATGAAGTAAAGCCAGGGACAAACATAAATGTCACGTTTTTGTGTTAAAGGCAACCGAATATCGAGTGTCACGTAAGCTTGAGTCGGCTGCGTTAGTAAAGTGGTTCAACAATGGTGTCATCACACGGTCTTCTCTCTTTTAGAAGCGCAATATTTAGTAAACACACTCCATTCTAATAGTTTAGAGATTGCACTCTCTACCTTGCTCTAACATTCGTCGCCAAGACGAGCGGATCGAGTCGGGATCGAAGCACTAGGCATCTAACCTAACCTAACTTAACGGTGGCCGAATTTGATGATGCTCACTTCTCAGCAGCCTTTGATTGCCGCCTGAAAGTAGCACCAAGCTAGGCGATAACCGACCAAAGCGAAGAGAACAAGGCACTTCTGGGCGAAGCAGCACAGGACACGATCATCAAACCTATCATCTTCAAACTTTGGTCTAGCGAGTTCTTATCTGTTTCCGGCGTGAAAAAATTCTTGTGCCAAGAAAAATATTCTTCCCGGAAGGAAAAAAAAATCAAGAAGATATTTTCTTGGCGGTACCCACGTTTTATTCTTCCACCCAAAACAGGTAGAAACTCCTTAAAACAGGTGTTAACTGTCCGGCGAGAAGACAGCGGTATCAGATTTGGTGACGCTTGAGCGGAGCGAGGCACATGGTACTTTACCCTGAGCCAAGCCATGCTTTTGCACGTCATTAATACTCACAATATAACGCAGTGGCTATGTATCACACAACCTTTGGAAAGTAATTTTTGAGAGGGCCGATTTAAACTTTCAAAGAACAGCTTGTCAAGGAGCCGACAGTGC
>Ga0058701_10005885_pt1 | contig 10275 bp, 5 predicted proteins | sample AgamicOrMae_FD_97039 | JGI IMG/M metagenome (GOLD analysis project Ga0058701, IMG submission 97039) | Agave microbial communities from Guanajuato, Mexico - Or.Ma.e | ecosystem: Host-associated > Plants > Phyllosphere > Phylloplane/Leaf | place: Guanajuato, Mexico | collected 2012-06-04 | reverse complement strand
TTATAGACCTGCTCTGCTCCTGGAGTACCTTTTCGCTGCTTTCCAGTTGCCAAAAGCCGAATATGTGACAATGGAAGTTTTCCCTTGGCTTTTCGGATATCCAGTCAATTGATCGGTCCTTTCCAATGCAAAAAGAAACTGAATCTCGACACAGTTTGCTGATTATTATTAAGTTCTCAAATACCATAGATAATTTATCGTTCGATTGTCGATTTCTCCGAAGTACAAATACAATTATGTTTATTTTTAATATTTCATCACGACGATGTATATTTATGGGTTGTATCAATATTCACATCTTTTCAAGTGCATTAAAAGAAAAAAAGCGCGAATTTTGAAAATCTGGATTATGTACACTGTAAATTTTAGAGCTCAAACACGCAAAACATGACTTGGTTACAATTTTCAGACAACTTTTCTTTGGTTACAGTTACCAAAAAAATGTAATAGTAACAAGAAAATAGTAAAGGAGTCAAAAATGATTGCTATTTCAACAGATACGGTTGTAGTCTGTATAGGAACAAAGCGCGATTGTCAGTGTCACAGGTATTTGTTACCGTGACAAAGTCATTTTTTGCGTGAAGTTTCGATCCCTTCTTCTCTATTGATTCGATAAAATTTCTATAGATCGTTTCCGTTTTTTGTCGCTAAACCGTCCGGAGTGATAGTGAGGCTACAGGCAACTAACCTAACATTCCTTTACCTAACCTCTCGATTCCAAGCTTCATGCTGCAGTTAAGGTGCCCTGTGCCTCGCTCTGCTATTGCATCGCTTGGAATTGAGGAGCTCCCCTGTCGCCTGTCGCTCCGCCCAACTTCGAGACGAAAGGTAGAAAACGCGATCTTCAAAATTAACAGTGTAGAGACACTGTAACTTATTTGATTCGTCTGGTTTAGCAATTAAATCCGTCTCTTTACGACCTCCGGGAGTTTATTCAGGTAACCGTTAAATTTTTATTTCCCTCCTGAAATCTAAGTTAGTCATGAACTTCAGTTAAAGAGAAAGAATCGTCAAGTCGATACGTCTAAATGGAGACGTCAAATTCCGCACAAGTTTCCGATCGATGTCTCAATAAAACATAAAGTGTATCGCATAAAATATCGTTACAATAGACAAGCCGACCAGTAAAAGAAAATTGCTACAAAAAAATTTTTATTCGTTCTTCGAAAAAAAAATGTTTATGTCATTTGTAGTACCGGTTTCGTCATGGGTTTGAGGTTTTGCCTTCATGGAAAAGGGAGGTTTCATCTTTTAAGGCTTTCGTTTAAGCCGTCAAGCCGAGCGGAGGGAAGCAGAAAGCTTACGTAGCTTTCGACCGAAGGTTGACGGAGCGCCAAGCCTGATCAATGAAACAATCGTCTTGATTCTATTTCTCGCCGGCAGTTAAAGCCGCCTAGCAGTAAATGGTAACAGACTTAGCGACAGACAATACCGTTAGCGTAGGCACGACGTAACTTGACCTTAGCGCAAGGTAGGTGACGCTAGATCGTAGGTTTAGTTAAGTTAGGTTGAATGCTGTGTGCCTTCCTCCATCGTTGCTTCGATGTCGTTCCGTTGGCCGACGAGTATTGTAACATAAAAGTTTTAAAATTATACCTCGAAACAGCAGAAACAATCACTGTAAATGTGAAATGGTCGAAGTCGACTAAAGAATAGTACCTAAAATTTCCATCTTTCAATCAGTCAATTTTGACTATTTTTTTTTTTGAAAAATGACTATTCTTTAGTCACTTTTAACTATTTAATTAGTCATACAGCTTACTATTAAAAATATTCAAATTTGACTAAAGTTTAGTAGCTAAAATTTTAATATTTCAGTTAGTCAATTTTGACTATTTCTAAATGAAAAACTACTATTTCAATAGTGAAAAAGGAACTCGCCAAATAGTTAAGAGTAGAAAAAATGGACTTATTATAGACTCAGAGACCAAAGTAATATTGGCACTAGGAAATGTTAATACTTAAAATAGTAGAAATATTTAAACCGCGAAATCCAAGTCAATTTTCACAATTTTAAACTGAATTTAAAAATGGCGAAATTAAATAGTCAAACAAAATGTGTAAATCAATTAATAAAAAAAATGACTATTTCAAATTTAGAGTAAAGAGTTCTATTAACAGTTTTTAGCGCTTGTGGTCGTACGCTGAAACGCATCGAACATGCCGTTCACAGTTAAGTTTAGAGCTAACCAAAGAGTTCCGAACATGTGTTCCGGACACCGCATCAATTTAGTCGAACAATAAAGGGACGATTTCCGGAAATGAGAAAACAAATGACAACCTAACAACGGAAACTCGGAACAACAATGGAGTAGTCGTAATGACCATCTCTACGCCAATTTCCTCCCTGGATACAAAATCGGCAACATTCGGCTTGTAACATATTCTGTTGATGAAGTTACAGCTGCGGAGAAGGCGTCGCTTTTCAAACTTGGCCAATAGCAGGCGGTGGCAGGTCTTTTGTCCGATTTTATTGACTGTTTTGGGGGCATCCCAAGTGCTCTATTACTGCACTCTCTCCTCTCAGTCGTAACTTTGGGATGGCCCAGCTGCCTTTCAGGTTAGGTTTGTCTTCGCTTTGTGAGGTGAGATTCGTACACCGTAAATTTGAAACGTCGCATTTTCTCACTTATCCTGCTATACTCTCCGTTGCCAAACTGAGCGGAGTGAGACTGGAGCAAGTTTTAAAAAAAGACTTTTTCACAGTAACAAATATTTGTGGGTAGCTGTCATAAGCGCCAAAAACCACAAGCGCCAATCCGTAACCGCCAAACGAGAAAAGTCGCAAACGCCAAAGGTCTTAACCGCAATACTAACCTTACCTAACCTAACCTAACTTAACTTAACTTAACCTAACCTAACTTACAGCCTAACCTAACTTAACCTAACTTGACCTAACCTAACCAATACGAACTTTGTCATTTGCGACTTTTCTCGTTTGGCGGTTACGGACTGGCGCTTGCGGCGTTGGCGCTTGTGGTTTTTGGCGCTATCAAATGCCCCCCCGTTTTTTTGTGAAACTGACAATCGCGCTTTGTTCGTGTACAGACTACAACCGTATCTATTGAAATAACAATCATTTTTTATCGCCTTTTCTATTTTCTTGTCGCAAATTTTTTTAGTAAGTGTAACAATGTCGTCTGAAAATTGTAAATTTGACAGTCATTTTTTTTTGCGTGTACAAAGCACTTAAGGAGGTAAGGTTGGTAGTAAAACCAGCCCACTTCAAATTTTGAGGTTAGGTTCTTGGTATGTGGCTTTTTATGGTGAATCCAGGCTCCTTGTGGGTTTACGTCGATTGAATGAAGATGAAAGACCGCTCCAAGAACATAACTTACAAAAAGAAGAAGTTTTATAAGAGGTTGTAAAAATCGCGTATAGCTAAAATGTTGAATGTTTGTCAACGACGTAAAACGGTTGCATGGCGAATTCAGTGTGTTAACATTGTAAAATGTGATGTCTCTGTGTATCGTTCCCTTGGTTTTACACACTCATTTCCTTGGGGAAAACTGCCAACCTTTGACAAAATTTTACCGCTGACCCAACCTTTTTTAAAAATTTTCAATTTTACTTTATTTTAAGTCTGAGGTCTAAATCGTTGATTTTGGAAGCTAGTCCAAAATGGAGTGGATTTCCTCAATAATTAAAATGTTAAGTATTCCGTTTTCATCTGAGGAGATACTCGTGTACGGAAAAAAAATTGCGGTATTTTTCCGCATATTTAATTTTTCCGCATATTTAATTTTTCCTTTGAGAAATATAGTAACGTTGTGTGATCTAGTTATGTTTTTGTTAAACATTCGAAATGTTTTGCCTCACGTTCCGCAGTCGATGATATTGCTTAGAAAATGATCTTTGTCGAAATCGCTTCGAGTAAATGGCTCATTTACTCGAAGGACCCCGAATTTCCCACCCTTTTAAATGGGTGGGAAATTGGGGATCCTCGCGATTGCTGATTGGTGTGTGCATGGGAGCAGTGAGCCAATCAGCGCGTCTCTGGCGTCCCGCCAGCCAATAGGATCGCGGTGCCAAGGAGCGTGACGGTGTTTTGGGCGCCGGTGAGCGTTGGCGGAATAAAGAGGCTTATAATAGGCTAATTGGACGAGAGGTGACATGCATTCTTTTCTCGCAGCCGATTTATTGCGTTTCAAATCTTTTGTTCAAATCTGCAAAAAATAATTCCCATCATTCAAAAAGAAAGTTATAAAAAATGAATAATGTTATTTAGACTAATTCATGTGCACCTTTAGCCTTTCCATAAATTTCGTAGTGGTGACCAAAGACTTGGTTGTCACCGCCAAAAATTTGGTAACCACTACTAAAAAATTTGGTTGAGTATATGAACAACTTAATTGCTCCATAAGTAAGCCCTTCTTTCCGTGAGTTTTACATAAAATTGAAGGTGGTACGGCACCTCTGTGTGCTGTGCTATGAGCATCATATATTAAAAGCTCGATACCGACCTCGAAAACGAACTCACTCCTTTCTGGCGTATATTGACCAATATTCCCGATCAAATGGTCATTTAGGAAGCCCGGCCAAGTCATAACTTGCTCTGTAGTGTTGGCCGGACACAGTTGACGACAATTATACGAGGGGGCTGTGTGTGTCACAGAAATCATTTTATAACCTGTATTCCCTAAGCCTTAAGCCATTCCGTAGATTTGGTTGTGGCGGCCAAATGCTTGGTTGTCACTACCAAAAATTTGGTAGCCACTACCAAAAAATTTGATTGAGTATGTATGTGAACAACTTGATTGCTCCAAGTAAGCCCTTTTATATATTTATGGCTTATGTTTATCCAAACCTAAGGAAAGAACATATACGCACTTATATAAGATTTTAACTTGCAAGTATTTTTTTGCCAAAAGTATTTATGTTTGACAGCGTGCCGGTACCCTCACCCCAGCCTTAAAATCTATACAGCCTTTCATGAACACATGCCATGAACATACAATAACGTGAATGACATATAGCCGAGAAGGCTAGGTTTACCTAGGTTAGGTAGGTAAAACTACGTCAGGTACGTGACTTGTTCTTTTCTACTATTTTTCTGGAGCGGCATCAGACTAATATTCAACTTGTATGAAGTGCCTTGTTGTATCCGCTGTCCATCCGCACGCCTTGACGTAGGGCGGAGCACAAGGGGATGCACAATCCTACTTCACATAGCAGAGCCGAGCAGTTTCATCTGAAAGCGACAAATTCGTCGAAATCTTGTTGAGATTCCAGGAAGGGAAGCTGCATCTTTCTGCACTAAAGCGGAGATTCTTCCGGCAATAGGAAACTGTCTGTCAAAGGAGTGTTTGGTGAGGCAGCTGAGCTGGTTCTTACCTGTCTGCTGTCCGTCGGCTGAGGCCAACCCAGACCAGGCTACCAATTAAGATTCTATTTACGCGCCTTGGGTGTTGCTTCTCTCGAGCCTTGTCAAATATGGCGGCCGCCTAAATTAAAGACTCAACCTAAAATTAATTTAATCGCGGCCAAAATGACCAGCCTATACTCTACCCGACAAGGTCTAGGAAGCCGGCAAAAGATGTAATTTTTTCCGGTCATTTTCTCTGGAAAAGTAGGCTGCTTTTTAAATACTTTGTATGCAAGTTTTGACTGTTTATTTTTTGACGAAATATCTGTTTTGTAATATTTTAAAATGGCAACCTGCAGGACCTCTTTATTTCTAACTTTCTTTCGTATTTATCTTGAAATTTCCTTTTTATGTCTTTTGCTTAGCTTCTCTCTCGAATAGATTCCATCCAAAGATTAGGTTGCTGTCATAAATTTCTATCGCTTAGAAATGTGTTAAAGTGTTTTATTATTTTTTTATTGCTGCTTTTAATGTGTCTGCGGAACAAATTTTCTTTAAACTTTTTTTTTTATTTTTGAGAATATTAGACGCGTTGTTTTACTGTACTATAGCAGAAGTTCGATAACATGTTTTCGGAACGTAAATGCATTGAAAATTGTTGCTTATTCATGTCAAAATTATTAAAAGAGGATGTGATTTTTTCCGCATGTAAAATTATCGCTAAGAAGATACGCGATTAGGAATCTTACCAGAGGAGGACGACAAAGGACTAAGAAAATCAAATGCTATATGTATAGAAAAAAAATAAATTGAAAATAGTATCAAATTAGTTGTCTCCCCAACATGAGTAAATCGTAAAAGACTTTTCCTTTCTTCAGACAAATGACTACCAGTGGATGTAATTTATCACGTTGATTCAGAACTTGGAAATACCGGTAATTACATTGGTAGCTTTCACGGGCTTAAAAACACGTGTCAAAAGGGTCATAAAAAATAGAGGATCATTTTCTCGTAAGAAGACGAAAAACGTGGTGGAGGTACCTAATACCTTGACATGGAAACTCGTATTGTGCTGGCAGTGAGAAAAAAACTCATGCTCATCCGAGCTACGAAGAGCTATTTATAATAACAAACCTTTCTAAAGATTTAAAATATCAAGCCACATTTGTTTTTGACGGTGACGATGCTCGTAATTATTTCGGAATCAGTATGCCAGCTTTTTCGTAGAGTTTTAGATAGTATGAGAAGCGGATCCACTTACTCAGTTTTAAAGATCGGATTATCCTCCTCAGTGTTCGAACCTGACTCAGCCATATACTTTATAGTATAGACTCGTTATAAAAAAATGAACGAGAGCAACGTACGGCATAGATACTTTAGCTTTGGTTTGAATAAATGTCTTCCTTAGCTCCGCTGTCGCTCCGCGGAAGTTTCTTTAGCATCTCTTAGCTGCCGCTCCACTCAGCTGTCAGCGAGTCGACGCCATGGCAACCGATAAGTTTCTTTAACGCAGGTTAAATGCCTCGTGTCTCGCTCCGCTCCGACCTAATGTGTAGCCCAAAAGGTGGACGTCATAGTGAGCTTCTACGTCTATTACATCTGTAGCGGTGCATGTGAACAAAAGCTCTTCATTGTGTAGACCGTCTTAACCTCAAAGTCTTTGTACGTACACCTTCAGAATCCCGAATTTGGCGAACAATTGCATCCCACTTGCAAAGGAACTCGCTCATCTCCACACCCAAGTAGAAACTAAGTGACAAAAGCGGCTGGTACGCTAGGAGGACCTTGTCACCTGCCCAGATTTATTGCTGACGAACTCTTCCAGCACAGTTGCTCCTGCCGCTGCGACGCCTACATCTCACGTTTCTCTGCCCGCCGGCAAAACGCCGCACGGCCGCCGGGACGACGGGGCGGTTGTAGGCGAAGGCGGTGGAGAAGGCTTTCTCCAAAGGGAAGCGCCTAATGGAAACTTGGTCGGTTTTTGTTACCTTCTGTCAAGGCAGTGACTTACTTGCAGGCAACTCTCCATTCCTACCAGGCTAGTCGAATGATCCTCCACCAAACTCGGCACAATAACCTTTGATATCACCATCGACGCCGTGCGCAACAGGAGTCAAGTGGATGAAATTATTTGCGGAGAGGAAGATATCACCGCCATGGAAGTTGTCCTCACGATGAGCAGTGATGTCTGATAATTCCTTCAGATAAACCGGGTTTCGAACCCAGCCTTCAACTTGAAAAGCCTCTATGTCAAGGAATGATGAATTTAGATTACCAAATGTCGACCGGAGGATAAACAGAGTTCCGCCTTCAAAACCTTCACGTCAAGTCGAATCACTCCGTCGTGATCGTTGACAACCTAGAATTTCTTGACCAAATTTTAGGTTTCGCATATCAAGCTTTTCGCAATCTCATATTTTACCCATCGAAATTATGTGTTGTGCCAATCACAAATTAATCCTTTCCTGACGACCGCGTTGTCCTCGCCTGAGAAGTAAATAATTCTGGATCGCCGTCAAAGTACCCGCGCAGGAGCTTCTTGATGACAGTTAAAAAGTATTCCTTCGGAGGTACTAAAAAAAAAGCGTTCAAAGTGAACAGCCGGGCAGCTTTGAGCGCTAATCCCTTAAGAGACGTTATTATCAGTCCATGCAGCCACTTAAAGTCCTGTGACTTCTTAGTTACCCACAAAGAACAGAGCTAAAGAATGTCTTTCGGCTCAGTGGCACCCTCCTCGTGACATCTTTTGATCGGTGTGATCAGCTAGTTGGTCCTTGACCTTGTATCACCGATTACCGCGGAGGTGCTTCTGGTTGTGAGACGACCGACTGAAGTGTAGACAATCATGAGTGAATAGCATTGATGGCTATCTGATCGAATAAACGTGGGCTTGATAAAGTCAGTGACAAGGAAATCGATGCTTGCTCCCCACCTCTGAGCATCGGAGTGACTTTCCGGATGGCGTCCACTTACACAGGTTCTTTTACAATCGACTCAAATACGATTCTACTTTGTTACCTTCTCTTGTTCAAAAACGATTTGCTCGATGATTATCAAGTGTTTCCAACTGAAAACACATTCTAAAGATATACGCTACGAGTCTTAGGTGTGGAGGTGAATTACTCTACACGATGGACTTAGCGTCTAGAATGGAATCATATGATGATTTTGCTGGCGGAGGTATCTTTGCCAAACAATTAAATCCACTTGCATCTAGTACGGAACATTACAGAATGGTCATATAGCGTTGGGTATTATAAAACAGTATATTTTTTCTTCCCAAAGACTTTGATCTGGTCTGGGTATACATCTCGTTGCCGAGGTATAACAGCCCTGCAAGAATCGACGGAATTCCTCTAACCTGTGGAGGAGACTTTCCAGATCGTAGAGACAATTGGCGAGCCAAGCTGAAATGTCTCCTTCAAAAAAAACGTCGGCAAAGGCATCAATTACCGGAGCTCCAGTTTCTTCTGAAACTATTTTCGAAATGAACACGTCATGTCGGTCTGCGGTTCCTGCTTTTAATTAAAGAGGAGGCTTCGGGCAAGCAAGCCGAAGGTACGCACGAGGCGACGCGAGGCGACGGCGCGTCGCGAGACGGGCCGAGACACGGGGAGACGCGTTGCGTGGACTGGGACTGGCGGTGCGACCACGCAACCACCGCTCCGCTCAGAAGCCATCCAAAGAGTCAAGTCCCTAGGGATTACAATCCGCTGCGGGATTACATCCCAGCGAATGAATATCACCCAGGCCTGAGGCTAATCCGTAATCCTTTTGAGTCGTGAGTTGCCAATACAAGGATATCCAAGTGGGCATCCATAAAAGCAAGGATAATTAAAGACGGATATCCATAAAATATGGATATCCATTCATGGATATTTATTGTGTACGGAATATCCATTGCAGAATGTCCTCGCGTGGATATCCCTGATTGGATATTAATGTGGATATCCACACTTGTATGCATAATTGAAGACTGACATCGAAAAAGCATGGATATCTATGTTGATATACGTGGATTTTTGGAATTCTATGTATGGATATGCTATGGATTCTCGGACCAGGGAATTGTTTTTCAGGCCTATCCATAATGCTAAAATTTCACTGACAATGCTGTCATATGTGATTTTGGAACTCCATAATTTTGTAAAAGGTCTACATCATAGTCTACCGTGGTATGTCTTATATGAAAGATGATATTAATTGTGAAACCACGCTTCTCTGACGCATGTATTGGTAAAAAGTTTACTTTGTTGAACAAGTTTAAAAAAAATCGCCTCCTTCAATCACGCCATACGAATAGTTGTGAAACTGGTTATCGAAATATATCAACGATATTTAGGTTGTCTGGGGTGACGGCGGGTTACGGCTCTGCGGATGAGGGGTTCGGCACTCATTTTTATCTGGTATTGATTGATGGTGCTGACATGACATTCTAGCAGCGAATAATAAACCTAGAAAGCGGTTTGCCAAAAATATCCTTGCCGATCTTCTCGAATGGTATCTTCGTGTTTCTGAAGCTTTTATCATTTTAATGTAGCACGTCGAGACTTTATATTGACAGGCAACTCACCCAGTCTATGTAACTTCATAGCTTCTAATGTCACCCATTTGAGTTGCTCCATCCATTGGAGTATTGCTGAAAGTAGTACTCGCACTTTCTGAGGCAATAACCTTTTTAGGACCTCTGATGGAAAGCGGACCAGTTCGCATATCCCTGGAGACTCAGTCAAATAACCCATGCCCTTGTCCAATCCTATTGCCCAGTAAGTTTTTGTATTGTTTAACAATGGGTTATATGGTTCATGTCAGCATTAAGGCTATTCCAGCGTAATGAGCTAGAATTAGATAAGGATTTGTAATTTCCAGGATTAGTTCAATATGTTTGTATCGTATGACGAAGTTCTAGAAAATTTGACCGTTTCGTTTTTACGTAATTAGAATCTGAAGTTGGGGTAAATGCATGGGCT
>Ga0058701_10005884_pt1 | contig 10276 bp, 5 predicted proteins | sample AgamicOrMae_FD_97039 | JGI IMG/M metagenome (GOLD analysis project Ga0058701, IMG submission 97039) | Agave microbial communities from Guanajuato, Mexico - Or.Ma.e | ecosystem: Host-associated > Plants > Phyllosphere > Phylloplane/Leaf | place: Guanajuato, Mexico | collected 2012-06-04 | reverse complement strand
TAAAAAAAATAGAAAGCCCACCCGGACAACATACATACATACATACATATCCCGCCGGTGAGTCTAAGAAAAAGCATATAAAAAAGGTTTGACCAGCAAAAATTACCTTAATTTAATCTCAATGTCGTTCTTGCAAATATCAGAAGCGTATCAAGGTCGCAGGCCAAAAGTACTCACAGCTTGATTTCGCATCTTAAACAAGACCGAATTATTCCGTCTTTGTGTCATTAAGATGATTATCTTCAGTCTTTGGCTACCTGCTAAATCCAGCGGAGAGCTTCTTTATTTGTGAGCTAATCTTGTGGTAAACAGACTTTAATAAAACAGCTGTTTCTATTTTGAAATCTGAAATAACTAGACCGCCGTCTGACTCATCATTGGCGTAACGTAACCTCATTTTCTTGCTGGACAGGCAATCTGTGCTCGTGGAACCGGGTTTTCCTGGGAAAATCGATTTCCCCAAGATTTTCCGGTGAGTGTTTTAATTAAACTTTTTAGAAAGCGTGAAAAAGGTTTTCCCCCCGTCGTATTCGTAATCGACCTTTCAGTTTCAATGAAACGTTTCCAGAGAGGCGGCTCGTTCTCCTTTTATGTCGGAACAATCAGCAGTTGCAACTGTGAACTTTTTAGGGGAAATATGTGGTTTAACTTGTGGCCGTGCCTTAACCACGTGTTTGTGGCCCTTGTGGTTGACCTTTAAAAAGGGCGCAGTATTGACTAATGTTGAAGAAATTGATTGAGCCATTTTTTTTTTCGTGGAAAGGCCTTTTTAATTTAGACAAGGTCTTTTTATATTGTGGAACAATCTTTTTTTGTGATGGATCAGGAGGTGTTGTCAAGCTTGTTCTCTGGTCTTTTTTATTCTTCATTTTTTATTTTTTTTATTATTATTTTTTTAGGGAAGATAGGCTTTAGGGAGGTTTCTTTGTTGTGAAATTTTCCTGTATAGTTTTTTTTTTTAATTTCAAAGAAATCCATTCATGGAGCGAGTTTTTTAACATGAAGATTTTCACTATACTATATTAAGACAAAGTTTTTGATATACAAAGTTTTTTTTGTTTGTTTTTTTTCTATGATCCGTTCTTATGGCAGGAGTTTTTGATATTTTTGACTAGAGCTTTCCAGTGCTTCAACATGCATTTTTGCCATGAAATTCGATTTCTTCCATGGCAGAAGCATTTGTTTCACCACCCACCAGGCCCATTTTTCAATCCATTCCAATTCCGATCAGGGATACATGAGTCCTAGAGAAAAAAAATGTTTGCCTTTAATAGTCTGTCGCATACAAATCTCTCTTCCCATTAATTATTTTTGAGAGAAAAAATCTTAAAAGTCTTACAAGAAGTAGGCCAACGACTCTAACGGAACATTAAACTTCGTAATCCTACCGTAATGACCCCCCTAATGAGGTTAAAACCCGTTCTCTCAGTAACATAGTGATTTAAACTGGAGTATCAATTTTTCATCCCGCCTCTTTGTCCAGTGAGTCACAAAGCCTAACCTTGGTTACGCAATCTCTATGCGTTTGACTTTTACTTCTCTGTGGAGAAAGGTCACCCCCCTCTTTGTACACGGAAGGGTTGTTTTTTGTTGTTGCTGTTTTTTTGTTTTTTTTTTCTTTGTTTAGAGAAAACTTTTTACGTCGTGATACGTTTTAGGCGAGGAGAAAGTAATGACTCTTATTTTCGATTGTTTGGTCGGTATTTATTAGTTTTCGTGTCGAAGTGGTCGTGTTGCACCGATAGTTGTCGAATACGAACAGTGTCGTGTACACAACACGAACACGCGCTTATTATATTTTTCGTTGCACCTATTCTCCCGCTTTTAGCTAATTAAAGGACGTTTTGCCCTGGAGATAACAGAGTTCTTTGTTTTAGAACCCCGGACTTAAAAAAAAATAGCGGCTCGAAACCGACCGAAGACTATTGCAGTTCATCTCTTTGTTTTGGAAATCTTTGCGTTTTAGCGGAGTCGTCCCGTTAACAGGCGACGTACGGATTCTCACCTACCTTAAGCTCTCCCTAAGGAAACCCTCCAAAGTCAGGGAAAAGAAATGTTTTCAATCATCTGCGAAGAGTTTTGCTTTAATAAAAATCTACTTATTCTGGAAATGTCGCTTCGAAACCAAGATTCCATTATCACACTAAAAATATAGGCTATTTTCCATATTTGTTAATCATGCTGAACTCTTGCATTGACGCTTTTCTCCGTATTTATCTCCAAATTTGAATCAGTGAGTGTCTGAAATTCAGTGAAAATTCACTGAATACCACTGAATCTCAGACACTCACTGATTTAAAGTCATAGCTACTTTTCTACTTTAGTAATCTTCCGAAACAAAAAGTAAGTGTCTAACATGTTGCAAAATGACCATTAATGTTTTTGCTAAATCTTTTTCTGCGCATCGTTACAGACAACACGGATGTTTGTGGAACTACTTACACAGACTGCATCTTTATGCATGTCATTGCATCTGTTCTCAGTGTTTCTAAAGTGTGATCTTATTAAAGTAAACTTTTGTGCAATTCGTGTTATTGCGCATCGTTTCCCACGGTTCAATTGTGGCAATAAATCTGCGCGCATTATGTCACCAACTTTTGTCTTCTATTATTATTTTCGTGGCCGAATATCGTCCTCTTTTTGTCCTCGTAATTACTTATTATCCAATCTCATTATGCGCTTGCGAATATGTTTTTATCATAGTTACTGTCCAGCGAATATTTTTTGGCAATTAGTTACTAATGTCCTTCGGTACCTTACTTTATTTTTAATTATATTATATATTATTAATATAATAATTATTCGCCTTGTAAATTCACTAGAATCCCATGCTGTGTTTGTGTCGCTAATTTTTTGTAATAGCCTATCCCAAAATGTTTTTGAAAGTTGTTGTATTTTAGCATCGGGCTCTTTAGAGTCCCGAAATGGACTGATATCACTGTAGATTTTTCGTCAGCATTTCAATACTTCCTTGTTCTTTAAACATGGATATAAAAAAATGGTAAGGTTATAAAGTTGGATCGATCAGGAAGTAAGTTTGATAACTATGCGGGTCAAAATTTGGTCTGGTCTAATTTTCAAATAATTTCAAATTACATCAGAAAAGCTTGAAGTTATCTAAATTTTACGTTCGTTGAAGTGAGTTTTCATTAACTTGTGAGATAAGTCATATATTCTTCGAAAAACTTCTAAATCAGAAGACATGTTATCACAATATGGATATTTTTATTATTTATGACTGTTTACGGATGGTACCGCAGTTGTCCTGACTGTCTGGTATCTGATCGCGGATCCACTTTGCTAAAATGAGTGCCTGGTTATCTCGTCAAGTTGTCTAATGGGGCACAAAGGCATTCTGGGTACCGAGGTACCTACTACTTATTCGCTCAGTATACGCTTAGCTGGCGAGATGCGATCTTAATGGAGTGACTCTGAGGTATGTGCCTTATTTGAAGCATTCGCCTAGTATTCACCTAGCATTCGTCAAACATTTGCCTGGTCGGTTTGACGGATAAACAATACTGTCGGCTGCTCAAGTTCCCCACAGTGAAAATTCTTTTACAAAAATATCGTCTTAATTTCACTCTATTAAAAAAAAAGAGTCCAGAATGCCCGCTTTAAAAGTCATCTTTTTGTCAAATAGTACACAGAAAAAAAGAAGAAGAAGAAACTTTTCGAAGTTGGGCAAATGAAGTTTAGCATGGTTTTCCCACGGGAATCCTGATGCGACTTTGCACGCGAAGAATTCCACTAAGCTGCTTATTTGTATTATTAATTTTGATTAGAAGTTGTGTTTTTGTGCAATAAGTTCGAGAAGGCCTCTGAGGGAGGTTAATTGAGATGAGTTCCGTAGGTGTAAGCTAGTGACGTCATCCAAGATGGCTAACCAGGTGTCGAGCCGAGTCGCCTGATGTGGGCGCTTTTATATGTTGCCGCCAATCCGCTGAGCGGGGCGACAATCCGCTCGACGTGTCGACAAGTCGCAACGGGCTAACGGACACTCTGCGACAAAAGTTGCGCGTTGATAGGAAATCAATCATGCAGTGATCTAACGTTTCCCTCTCTTTTGTTGCAGGTGGGTTCCAGGATGAAATCACACTATATTTTACTTATAGTCATGGATCTGCGGATAACGAGAGACATTTTATTCGCAGTTTCTGATAAGACATGGCTCAATCCAACCTCATGGAGCATAGCTTACCTATCTCTCCTCAACTAGATTCACCCGTCTAACTCAATATACTAAGCCCAACCCAATCTCATCAAACTTAACCTAATGTTGACTGACATCTCAAAGCCTTTTCGAAACTGCGAATAATTGTTTCAAATCTTATCTGCAGTCCCAAAAAATTGCGGATTTTTATTTTGGTCGCGCTATTCGGACTCCAAACTGCGAACTTAAATTGAGGTATGTGAACGCCAAAGTAAACACACATGGTTGCATGTACTGCAATAAGCAACCATTCAATATTTTTGGTTGTGTTTGTTGCCTCGCTACATTCACATACTTCGCTTAGCATAGTGACGAAAGGTTGAACACAAGTGATAGAAAATCAATTTTTTTCAAATTAAAATTTAAAAAATACGATTTACAATTATTAGGAAGCTTTTCAAATCTAGATGTTATTTACAGCGTCGTTTTTCGCATTTTTTATTCGTGCCTTCACAATGAATGTCAAAAATATCGCGAACTTTTTAATCAACGTTTGTAATATTTTGACGATCAGCTGTGAGCTCGACGTCAACCAGGATCTCGTTCCCACGCCCCCCCCCCGCCCGAGGGGACCTTCCCCTTGGAGGGGGGGGGGAAGGCTCGGGTGTGTCCGACCTATTTCCGGCTCATTTTATTTAGGTTGCCATGCAACGAGTTCGTCTCTTCGAACGCAAACCGAACAATCCTTTAACCTTGTTATTTTACAATTCCGCCCTTGTCAAAAAGTAACCTTGCAAGTCAAAAGCTCCATTACAACGCGTTGAACTGTTGGTCGTTTCCCAGCTATTGTCCTCCCTTTATTTTCTCATTGCGCAAATGTACAAGCTCTGCCGATAGGCAAAAAGTCCATCACCTATTTGAAAGTATAGTGACTTGCTGATTTGCAAGTTTCAAGCGATCTCGCCTGTGTTCTTTTTCAGTTCATTTAAAACTGAAACAGACTTGTCTCAAGAAAAATTCAACCGTGCCTAACCTCGTTTAACCTAATCTACCTAACTTAACCAAACGCAGTTTTTACCCATTGTGTAGACCTATTTTACGGTTATTCCGTCACCCTAATACAATTACTCATATTACACGACAGGCTCGAGGCTATGGCATAAGTCTCGTGACCTACCCTATCCGACATTAACTTAGCTCCGCGGTTTAGGTTGTTCATCGTCTTCATGTATCGAAATGAAAGCAAGGTGGAACTCGAGAGGCCCACAATTAGGCTATGCTGTCCATATTTGTGTTGGTAGCTTTGTCGGCTAACTTTCGACATCCCTACTGCTCATTGACCCGAATTAAATATGGGCCAAACTCTAGTGTTTACGCCTATTCTCAGCACAAAAAGAACGGGAAAAGTCCGAACAAAAGTGTCTTTGTTTTTTTTTCCTCGCGTCTCGTAGCTCAGAACTGCCAAGCATTTTCATGCTCTGTTTGATTGGATGGAGACGGTACAGGAAGTGAGGAAAGTCCTTAGCCTATGAGTCAAGGCGCTGACGCGCTGCAAGTGGCGCCGCCAGGTGTCGAATAATCGAAACACTAAGGAATTACAAGGCGCTCGAGATGACAAAGTCAGTCAATCAACGTAGAGTGTTTAGGCAATCGCGACTACACAACTGCGTGGGGTGTTGCCTACCCTTGCATTCTCACCTCGACCAAATCCGTGATGATAACGACACATGCGTTAACTGTAGATAAGGTCTTATCAAGTCGTCGGAAATATGCGTAACTTTTTTTAAAAAAAGATCAATCCCGTAGGTTTCTTTTGACGTTCTTTTTTGTAACCAATTTACGATTAGGTTTGGTGTTATGGTCTCAAAAAGAAGAAGTCCTAAAAAACGGGTGTCTGTTCGGGGCCTGGCGGGCCGTGACCACCGACGGCCCGTGGCCGCCACGGCCGTCCCGCTGGGGGGACGGAGAGACCGCTCCGGTCCCAATGACTGGTCCAATTGGATCGGGCCGCAGGTCGCTGCCTCGGTGGACTTGGATGTTCTTTGTGCAACGATCAATGACTCACGCGCCGGAGAAAATGACGGCCGGTCACCGACTTTTTTCGGAGGAGCACCATTCTTCGCAAATCTTGCGCAACTGATCACAAATTTACTCCCGTGACGAAAAGTATAGAATCTTTAGGTTGCATTTTCTTTGGTCGTCTACCTTTCATCAACGACCCGAGTGGAGCGAAGCATACGGCATGCAATCTAACTTAACCCATGACAGCCCAAAGTATTTGGAGTGAAATTCAACTTAAGAGAAATTGGAAGGATTTTTTCCATAAAAGTACGCAATTTTAAGCTTTATAAAATGCCTAAATTATTAAATTCCAGGTTTTCAGAGGGTTGTTATTTTTAAATTGTGACAATGATGAACTAAAAAAATCCTCTAAAATAAATTTTTCTGTTTCCGAACGGCAACGCTGGGCGGTAGTGTGTTAACCTATCGTCGCCTGACGCAAACTTAGCTTAAGTGCCTCTCATGTGGCTTCACTCTGAATCTCAATCAGTGGAAATCTATTCTCAGTAGATATCCTCTATTTTTACATCAAAACCGAACCACTGAAGTGAATCAGTAGATTTCAGCAGATTTCTATTGATTCGTCTGTTGAGTATTAAAACAAACGGTTGAACATTAGACAAAAAAAAATAGTGTTAGAAAATTGGATGACACGACAAGAAAATTATTTATTTAGCCGTAGTGAAGCGCGTTGACAAGTTGTGAGAATTTTTAGAATGTCTCTCTCTCTCTCTTGAAGTTTTCAAACTTGATAGTTGACATTGGAAGTGATATTTTTTATAGTGAAGTTTTTATGCTTGGAAGTGTGGAAGCGGTCGATCTTGCTTCTTCTTAAGAGCCCCTTTTGCCTTATCTTAAGGGCGCCCGCCTCAAGCAGACACTCTCCAAGGTTAAGAGCATTACATTTTCTAGGCTGAAAGATGTAAAAGTCGGTCTTGCTTTTACTGCCGATCCTATCGCAATTTTGTGCTCCAATTTCGTTTTTCCTCCATTTTTTAAATATATTTTTTCAAGGGAAAATTGAGTTTTGTAGGGCTTTCTTGCATCTATATTACGTTTTTTATATGTATTCGTATTAACGATTTTTTAGGGGGGGTAAAATTTAAATACTAAAGAGAAAGGGGAGTGTTTTACCACCTTTCTTTGAACATCCAATTGAAAGTTCCGCCGAACTGTGAAGGTTTAAATCGTGAGCTTATAGGTTAAATTAACCAAGATTAGGTTAATCTAGGTTAAAATTAGCGAGACTTTTCCTCGCTACGTTTTCTCTCCACTCGACGTAGCTTAGAAAATTTAGCGTATTGTAGAAAATTTCGCCCTTTTTAGTTACCATGTTTATCATTTCACTTGCATCATCCGGAATGCCGTGGAATATATTCAATCCAGGCAATCACTTCGGATCTTGTTCCTCCTAAAAAAAACAACAAAACGAGATTGAATTAAGCCTTTTGTGCTATAAAGGAGTAGTTCCCTTCCCGGATTACTTTATTAGGGCGTTTTTACACCGTCATAACAGTTTGGTCCATGGCCTGGCAGCCGTTGGCAGCCCCTTGGTCGCGGCGCGGTGGCGCTAAGCCCTCCCCCCTCCCCTCCAAGCGGAAGGGGGAAGCTAAAATCGATCTGTTCCCCTCGCGTTGAAGCAACTGCTCCGAGAAGCAAACGCATAGCAACGCAAACAATCCCATCTGATCCGGGTCGGACTGACCCCCAAACTGGGGCCCTAGCTGGTGGGGCCCTTTGTCGGGCCCTAAACGTAGGGGCGTGGCTCGGGGGCAGCCGATGGGTCAGCTGGGCCCAATGGTGGGCTGAACAATGGTCAGATTTTCTCCTTGTCACCATCTTTGCATTTCACCCCCCCCCCTCTCCTCTCGCGATGTGGTTTTGTACGATACCGCCCAAGTATTTTGTGAATAGGCTTGAAAACACGTACCGCCTCGTTGAACCCACGTTGCGGGACCCAGAAACTGCATTTTGTGAGAATAATTTATCGACGGGAGGATGAACCGTCTTGATTTGCTGCTTATCGATGCGCTATCGCCGAATTCGTATCGATTTATTAACTTATCTTTTAATACAAATTGTTTAAAGCAATTAAAATGTGCTGGTTGTCAGCAATTGGCCAATGGTTAAGTCAGTGATTTAAGGAAACATTTCCGGCGTATTTAATCGTCCCTTATATTGCGCCTGTGTCTTTTGTTGCATGGCCGTTGATTAAGCCTTTCGACCCTACAATATGCAATTTCCTTCTTCTTTAGCTGAAAACAAAAGTTGCTCAGAATAGGAATTATTTACGACTCACTTGTTGACAATAAAGAACATTTATTCTGAAAATATACATGGGCGGAAATACAATAAAATAACGGTTTGGGTCGTTTTGCGAATGAAGTAGAAGGCGCTGTTTAAGAGAGTGCAGCCTGGTGTCATTGAAGCAGTAAATTGCTCTCGTGGCTTTCTTTCTCTCTCGCTCACTCTCAAGGAAAATAGCGATACATTGATCTCACTCTATCACTTCCGCTTGTTCTAAACTTCCTTATCAATATTTTTACTTTTTAACAGCCAAAAAAAAAGTTGTTCAAGTTAAATTATATATTTCATCGAAGATGTGTACGCTCCTGCTATCACTTAGGCCTTTGCTGCTGTAAAAATAAAAATAACATACTTTAGCCGGCTTTAAAGAACGTACTAAATATACAAATAATATAATGATTTTATTCATGCACGTCTTCATTTAACTTACCAGCAATCTAGATCTCAGCGTTATTCGGCAATTACCTTGCTAAAGTTTTTAGTATTGGTTTAATAAAACAGCTTTTTGGAGTTCCATGAAAAACATATTAAACGGCTGTTTCTATTTTGCTTCTGTTGACAAAAACGTCATTTTCTAGGTTAATAAGCTTGACCAAGTTCAATTGGTTGATTGCATCGGACGGTAGACAACTGATTACCATGAAACATAACTTCGTTTTGCCTGTATTGTGTAAGAATAACGACCTTATTTTAACCGAAAACAGTTACGTTATTTTGTGAAGCTAACTGGATAAGGTATCTTAATTTGAGCGGGTTTCTCTGTAACGGAAATATGAACATTAGATGTGAGTTCCCTTATGGGTTTGTGCGTCATTTGAGCGCTAACGGATGAAGAAGAGTGGGTCGAATAGCCGTAATTTGAGAGGTGAAATTGACAATTTGATGCTTGACAAAACTGGGTGTCGCCAGGAGATAGAAATTTGTTTAACGGGCAGCTGGCCGCAACAGGGTGTTGACTCGGTTTTTTCCGTAAGCGTTCCGTTAACGGGCACATTTGGGTACCCGTTAACTTCGGTTTCGCCACTGTGTTTTGATTGATTGAGTTTCTACATGTTGTCATAAATTACACGTTACCAGCCCGTCGCGGATCGAATGAAATTGATTCTGCTGAGTAACCTCTTAATGCGCGATGCTTATTAAGAAATTTAGGTCAACACACTTAACCGTTTAGCGGGTTAATTACTTATCACAGATTGTGCTAAATCACGTCTAGGAATCGATTCCAGCACTTAAGAGATAGTGTGTTATCGTCGGTGCTAAAAGGTTCAGTCTGTTCATTTATCCCGATACTAATTATCCTGAGGCTGTTTTAAACCGTCTGCAGACATTATGCTTAATGCAAAGGACCTTACTTATTTTTTGCAGGTCTATTTTAAAGTGAAATACGACCCAAATTTTGCTTTGATTCAACGTTTTTATGGATTTTTATTTTTTAAAAATTTTTTAAAGTAGAATCCGGTAAGGAAGAAAGCGAAGTGACTATTCACACGCTGCTCCACTTCAAATTTATTAGGTTGGTTTCCGTGCGTTCTAGTCACCTTCCATTTGAAATGCAATAGGTTGGTTTCCGTGCGTTCAAGTCTCCCTAGAACATAGGCGTGCGAACAGAACTGACAAAAAAAGTATTAGGGCACTTTAAGGCAAAAGAAAGGTACAGTCAAACCTGGGTTATACGTTATTGAGTTATACGTTTTTCTGGGTTATACGTAACTTTTTCTCGGTCCCAACCAACCGCCATAAGACACAATGCATTCT
>Ga0058701_10005883_pt1 | contig 10276 bp, 5 predicted proteins | sample AgamicOrMae_FD_97039 | JGI IMG/M metagenome (GOLD analysis project Ga0058701, IMG submission 97039) | Agave microbial communities from Guanajuato, Mexico - Or.Ma.e | ecosystem: Host-associated > Plants > Phyllosphere > Phylloplane/Leaf | place: Guanajuato, Mexico | collected 2012-06-04 | reverse complement strand
TGAAAATTTTGTAAAACTTGATTATTGTTCATACCAAAAATCTTGTAAAAATATTATTTTTTTTCCAAACGGAGTTATGTTTTGAAAGCTTGGACCCCCCGTTATAATACAACCTCTGAGGTTATTTGCTACACAGTAAATTCAGCCACAAAATGATGCGAGTCTATATTGCAGGATTGGCAATAGCCGTACAGCGGCAAGGGAGCTTGATTGCGTAAAGACTTCAGTACACGAAAAATGATCAAATTTCTTTTTTTTTGCGCTTGATGAAAATCGTGCGGGGAGAAAATAATCCGCTCCAGAAAAGTCAGCCAGCCTTGTAGTAACGAGAAGTTGCGAAATTTTTCAAACTTTATTAACAAGGCGAACGCCTCGGTAAGCCCCTATAAAACCTCGCGTCGGTTTAATAATATTTGACCGTGGTTCTTTTCACGCTGTACCTCTGAAAATTATGTCAAACTGCTAATATTGAGAGATGTGTGACTAATAAGTGTAAATTGTTATATTTTCGCTGGGATCAGCGATCGAATATCGGAACTATTTTGCTATTGGCCTATATGTCTCTTTTTTTTAAATATTAGCCGTCTTGACTGAATCGAAAAATATCGAGTTTTTTTTTAAAGATGCTTTGAAAAAAGAAAAAATGAAATTTATAAACTTAGTCATCGGAACAAATTTTGAGTTGCTTTCATTTTTTAATTTTTTAATTTTTTGGAAAGCTTTTTTTTTTAGACTGGATTTTTTTTAAGACGGATTCAGCCAGAAGAAGCTCTTCCGGTTTCGTCGTCGCAGAATTTCACAGGAGGATCACGTAAAATTGGACAAGGCGGTGCAAACTGTTCTGAATAATGGGCAGAGATACGTGCCTGGCTCTTCTACCTCCAGTGAGAGGATATAACACCTCGACACTCGTAACCTTTGACTAACAATTTTTGAATTATACAATCGTGAGGCGCGGTTGCAAGTTTGTGGCTGTGGCGCTGCGCTGGTTTTTTGTTACGGAGTTTGTTAAGCCCTTAAAAATTTTGCGCAACTGTCTAATAAGTTGACTCCCACATCCCACCGTGTCTTCATTTACCCTCTGCTAAAAATCAGGGCTTGCTGTTGAAGCCTCGCGGTGATCTGAATATAAAAGTGTACTCTTTAGTGAGCTCCCCCCCCCCTTCAGATTAATGTGCGAACTTAGCTCTATCGAAGCAAAAATGTATAAAGTCAATTTCGAAGTGGCTTTAGAAATTTCCAGCTGAAAAATACACAGTAAAGTCTCGTTTGTACGTTATTTACTTGTACGGTTAAACGTTTTTTTAAATTATAATCCCCGGCGGAAACACTTTATAGTTTTTGTCATTTTCACTTATACGTTTTTTTTTCACTTATACGTATTTTTCATCGTTCCTTTTGGAAAACGTATAAACGAGACTTTACTGTATCACCAATTCTCTTAAAAAAAACATTTTTTGATTATCAGTTTTCTGCGGAGAAACCGGAAAATGTCTGGCGTTAATTGGCTGAATATAAGTCGTGAAACAACCATTCGGTCTGACAGCCCTTAAGCGTTCATCCATTTATTTAGTGAGGACCTCAACCACAGAGCTACTAAGTGACCGCACCCTTGTTAGCCTGTCTTTTGTTTTTGAGCGCAGCTTCTCGGTGGGCACCGATTGCTGCAACCTCGCCCGGACATTTAATACCGCTTATTAGCTCGCAGGGTTCATAGAGAAACAGTCACGAAGTTTTCGCTTCGCCGTAAACGTGGCCGACTTGTTAATATTGGCTGCAGCAAGCTAAGCAGCCTGAGCTGCAGCAAGCTAAGCAGCCTGAGCTGCAGCGTGCCTTAGCTTGGCTAGCTCGCTATTTCCTACAGCGACACTTTTAACTGGCTTACGTCACTGAACCGGCGCGCTACTGCTCTGTGGTAGCTCCATTTTCTGACGTTCACTCATTGTTCGACCGCACGGTATAAAAGGTTTTGTTATACCAACAAAATCATTTGTTAAAATAGGGATAAAAATATTTTGTTACAACAACAAAATGTTTAGTTCCATCAACAAAACGCTTGGCTGCTGCAGCAAAATTTTTGGTTTCAGCAACAAAAAATTTATTTGTTGTCCCTAATTTTGTTGCCGTAACAAAACCATTTTTTTCCGTGCGGTATACCCCCGCTATTGTCCTCACTCAACATCGCCTCAATATCGGGGCTGTCTTGATCAGTGGGTCTTCTGTAATGAAAAAAGGGTCTTATGATTGGCGATATATGACCTCACGTATGGTAAACGAACCTGAACGCACCTCATCGAAGTTTATGGAACTTCCTAACCTTACCCTTACGTTGATCGAAACCCCGAACTAGCGCCACCACCGTCACTTTAATGGCTTCACTCTTTTGATATATCGATTTTAAATTTCTCCATATGTTTACACTGTAAACTAATAATAATAAAGGTAACTTGATGTGTTTCAAGGCTAATCCTAGTACGTTTTCAAACAGAAATAAAAATTCGATCAACCACAAAATTTCCCGATTTATCTCAACAAAAAGAATTATAAAGATACAGCTGTAAAAATTTATACGAAGTTAAAAATTCGACCCTTCCAAAACAAAGACAAATAATTGGGTGGTTAGAGAATGCAATTTCCTTGTTTGTTTACAATTTTTCATATCCAAAGATTACACTTCCTGCAATTGTAACTTTGCATCAGGAAATATTCTCTTATTTGTTGTGTTGACGTTGTACTAATGAACTGTTTTGTTTTGTTACAGGTAAGTTGGCGTCTACTCAGTGAAAACGTTTACCACGCGCAGGTATTTTCTTCGTGATTCACCCTTTGGGAACGTTTTTAAATTACTTAAAATTTAGCCCAATTTTTTTACCTCTCATCCCCACGTAATACATTCTCGCGTTATTTCCCCGAAACTAACATTTGAGCGTAACCCACGCGTCGCGCCACCCCTCCCCCCTCGAGCTCATATTTTATATTAGACCATCCCTTTTTGATATAGTAACCACTTTCGGTGAACCAAAACAACTGTTGTTGAGTATTCGAATCATGCGTAATCAGACACGATTTGCTGCCCCAACAATGTCGCCTACTGACTTATTTCCAGCTATTGGATTTCTCGGCAATTTGAACTAATCGATAGTGGCCGCAACACGATCTGAGCTCTCGCACACTGCAGTTCCCTCAACTAAATAAAATAGATGCGATTGTATTTGTTGAGGGTGATGTGAGGCCGGCTGGCGGATCGGCCTTTATGGCAAGCAATTTTCCTTCCTAACGTTTCCCGGTCGTGTCGATTATTCGAAGGAACTAGCGGGAAAGAGGGAGAGGGAAAGGCGAGCCAAGGCACTCGGCAAAGAGTTCGTGGTTGAAAGACGAAACCACACATTTTTCTGCCCGGCTGATTAACTTATTTGGCTCTAGTTACTGCTGGCTTGTAACAAGCTACAGCTAACCAATAACATCAACCGCGAAGAATAGTTTCCAAATATTTCAGAGGTCGCTGTCTCGAGCCAATCTTTTGGGGAATTAAGGTTTCTCACGAGAGGAAACAATAGCAGGCTGGTTTGTGAAGATTAAAAAAAATAAAAGGGATATGATAACAGCCCAACAAGTTTGAAAGCCTTTTTTATTTTGTTATACTTCGTTGTCAAACAGAGTATAGCGATATACAAGGCATGAATAAATTAACCTATCGGTTAACTTTAGACGGTGGCCGGGTCCAAAACTGCTTACTTCTCGGCGGCTTTTAGTGAGCTTTTGTACCCATTGTCAGACCAGGATCACGGATATGAAGGATGTATGAACTTGTTCATGAAAGATAACACCTCCCTGGTCCGAGAATCCATACCATATCCATGCATGGATTTCCAAAAATCCACGGATATCAACATGGATATCCATGATTTTTGGGATGACAGTCTTTGACTAGCCATACAAGCGTGGATATCCACATTGATATCCAAGCAAGGATATCCATGTAAGAACATTCTGTACTGGATATCCGTAAAAAATAAATATCCATGAACGTTTTGTGAATATCAGTCTTCAATTATCCATGTTTTTATGGATATCCATTTGGATATCCTTGGATTTCTATGGATATCCATGTATTGACTTGCTATGGATTCTCGATCCATGGCTAAGTGAAGTTCTGAGGTGCGAGTTAGAGCATAAGAGAGGGTTTTAGTGTGGAAGGGTTCGAGTTATTTCTTTTAACTAGGCAAGGGGATTGGGACAATGGACGTATATAAAATAGAAACAGGCGATGAAAAGTTCTTGTAGTATTGCGTTTATTCAATGTCCGCTGTGAGTCAGACGTCTGCTCTTTATAGTGATAGATGCGATTATCATGCGTTTGTAGAACATCGATTAGAACATGTTTAGAGAGTGCAATTACTTACATCACATCACTAAGACTGACAATTATAAATATCCGCCCACGCAGGAATAGTTCTACCAGTTTAGTAGTCCGGTATAGTAGCACAAGTTCTTACAGCATGTCGAGATTAGATACTTAGTCTCTTTTCGTGCATTTTTTTTGGTCAGTTAAAATGGGAGGTGTCTTTGACGCGAGGAAACCAACGTAATACATTTTAAATGGGGCAACGTGTGAATTATCACTTCGTTTTTTGTTTTTTTTCCCAAAAGAACGTCAAGATTTCAAAAAAGAAATTAACAACAATAATAGGTTTTTTTTAACGTTTTAGTTTACTAGTAGAAGATATTGTTTTACTTTTGAAAACCGGGGTGGTGTAACGACTTGAAAAGTATAATTAGACTAAGCCTGTACTTATTTGACGATCGACCGAACAACAGCCACATCAATTGAAACTCTCGGCGAGATGTTGCTTTTCATATGGCTATTAAAACACCTGTATCTTAAAAAGTAAGCCAAATTAAAAAATAATTATAAAAATAAACGTGTTGTACTGCAATACATCAGACGTATTTTTTTTTTTTGAGCATGAATTTTTGAAGTTTTGAGGTATGTGTTTTCAAAGAAACACTTGATAGTTTTAAAAATTCAATTTTTCTTTCCCGTGTGTCACTCTGATCATCTACATTTTTGCACAGGACGAACGCCATTGGCGCACAGCCGTATAGGTTAGGTTAGTTAGGTTAGGTGAAGTGCTTTGTACTTCACATCGCTGTTGCTCGGCTTGGCGACAGGAGATGGACCACCAGAAGCAGAAAATATAGAACCTTCCCAAACAGTGAACATTTGGAAGCCGCACCAACTCATATAATCTACCGGCAGTGACCAAGTCTACAGTGAAATCAAGCATAGGTCACATATTTTCTATTTCACCACCGATAATCTAGGAAACAAAGCTAGAATAAGTAATTCCGGGCAACAATAGCGAATCTCCGACAAATTGCCTCACGTTGGATTGCTTTCTCCGGCAAAGCCGCAATTACAGAACATCCGGAGCAGCAAAGCCGACTGCCGCGCCGGAATGGACGGGCTAACCCGCCACTGACCCCCGGTGACCAGATGCGGTCATTCGAAAGACCCGCGCGCGTCGCGCCGCCCCCGACCCGCCATCTCCGACACGAATTTGACCGGGTGCCTTCGAAAAGACGGGAAAGTTTGACAGGGTCATGACATCGCCATAGACGGATGTGGCTGGTCCTTTTTAATCTGTCAGCTGAATTACGTCCTTGTCTTGACTATTATTGGATGATAAAGGGAAAGGTCCCAGTTTTTTGGGGGCGGATCGAATCTTTTCATCACCCTTTGTTTTACGTGACCTCGTAACGGTACGTGAGATCATCACTGTCGTACGATTTTTTGTTAGGTTAAAATCTTCTGCCTTTCGTCATGTAGCACGTTTCAAACATTTTTTTTCCTTAGCCACAACTCTTCTCTCTCTGGCCGCAAACTTTATTCAACAAGATCAAGCCGCTACTACGGTGTAAAGTGCAATGGAGCCTTGTTTTAGTTATCATCTGTAGACTTACGTGTGGACTTTCACAGCTGTTAATCTGCCCGTGACCAGGAGGGGGATTGTTAGGGAGACTTCAACGCATGTTTAGACCACCCCAGCTATTTACCTAGCTGTGACAGGCACGCATTCATATGAGGAGACTTTAATGCACGTTTAGACCACCCAGCTATTTACCCAGCTGTGACAGGCACACCTTCATATGAGGAGACTTCAATGCACGTGTAGACCACCCCAGCTATTTACCTTAGCTGTGACAGGTACGCATTTATATGGGGCGCGACTTCGACGAACGTTGAAACCGTAACGCCTCTTAACTCTTAACTTGTAAGAGGAGACCTCAACGCACGTTAAGACCATCATAAATGCATTTCAGCAGGTAACTGTCGGGTTGTACGTCTGGAAGGAGTAGAAACAAATCCGCTAGCCAATCTCAAGGATGTATTCCAGCGACCAAGCAGCTGTTCCGGCATTAAAGTTTACTGTATTTTCTGAGTCTTATTCTTTCTCCCAACTTAATACTCGCTAAATCTACTTTTTAAACTACTTTCATCCGGTAAAACATCCGTTAATTCTCATAATTTTTGCTTCATAACTCCCCAAACCTTAAAAAAGTGGAAGAACAATAATTTTTCAATTCTTTTGTCTGCTATTTTTCTTCGATTATGGCTGCAAAATTTGCTGAAAAACTAATACCACCTAAATGCCTTTTTATTCAATAATTATAGTGTAACCTTTTCAGGCCTAAATCGTGCACCGGAAAGTGTTCCGGACTCTCTCGCCTCAGAAACAATAATGAAATTCGCTTAAGACCTACATATCCAAATTTTAAAGAGGCGCACTTTTTACAAACTCTCTTTTTTCCCGGGCGAAAGCTCTTTAAGAGCTCTATAATCTAACTCTGATCTAGTCTAATATTCACTCTGGACCATAATGGTCGCTATTTAACCGTCGAAGCAGTACAGCTGACTTGACGTTTTCTTTCTAGTAATCTGGCCTGGGCCTCTCTTTGTGCCTAGAAGAATAGGCGTCTAGTCAGCTGAGAATGATCTCAAGTCCGGACAGACGCCCATCTCACAACGCGCTTTGTGGATCGGTGACATCATGTATCTGGTTTAGAGGTTAGCTTTAGCTGATGGCTTAAGTATAATGCAGCAGAAGCTGTTGTTTATGATGTTTCTTCGTAACGGCATTTCCTACGGCTTCTTAACGCAATTTACGCTTGAGGTATGAGACTACACCCAGGGTAAAGGGTATTTGCGACGCCACCTCGATGATCCCATCGTAACAGCAAACGTCTGTAAGAGTGAAATATTTCAGAATGGTCGTGTTGAGAATTAAAGTGAGATTGTCCTCTTCGTGTGAGGGCGTGTCCTCTTCTATTGGGAGCTTCCTCTCAAAGTGAGGGCACCCCCTTAACCCTTTACCGTCCAGCGATGCCGTCCGGCAACAGAAAAAGTTATTTTAGAGGATCTTTTCGGTTCACTATTGTCACAATTTAAAAAATATCACCCCTCTCGAAACCGAAAATACAATAATTTAGGCATTTTCCAAAGCTTAAAATTGTGTATTGTAGTGAGAAAAGCCGTTCCAATTTCTCTAAAGCTAAATTTCACTCCAAATACTTTATGCTGTTATGGGTTAAGGTGAGGACATCCTCTTGAAAATCCTCTTCTAGTAAAAGGGTCCTCTTGCGTGTTTCTTGGAGGGTGTCGTTTTCTAGTGAGGGTGTCGTCTCGAAATGAGGGTATCTTATTTATTTGTGTGCTACAATTTGGATATTAACGTTCAGTATTACCCCGTACACATTTCTCGTCACTGATCAGCCCTATGAATCAAAATTGTCCTGAAAATAAAAGCGATTGTCTAAATGACCTGACTGCCCCATTTAAAATTTATTAGGTTGGGTTCCATGCGTTAAGTCACCTTCCATTTATAATGTATTAGGTTTGGGTTCCATGCGTTCAATTCTCCCTCTATGAACGCATGTCGGGTCAATAGCAACACCCAAAATAAAAAAATGGCAAGCGACTGAGATGGCGACTGAATGGAGAAGTTTATTGGTGGCAACTTTGCAGCAATATCACTTTCACTGGGTTAACAAGGTGGCTGAGACCAACAAAGCACGGACTTTGTTTATAGGATTGCGTCATGTCGTAATGACTTGATAGTGTTTAGGTGTTGGTTGCGCTGCGCGGAGTGGCTTGTCTGCCCCCGAGGTGAGTTGCCCAGCCGTGCGCGTGGCCTCTTGATCGCACCCCCCTCCCACCAACAGTCACTGATTTATATTCGCGGTCTACTCACGCCTACCAATCCCATAACTATCCCTTTGGCTACGTTTCATTTACTATCTTGGGATATTTTTTTATTTAAATCTTGATATTCGAACCTGTAAATATAGTTTATAGCTATTGTTCTCTTGAGAAAAAAAAATAGTATGAGGCGCATATTTTTCTGTGGTACAGCAGTGATCTAAAGAGCGTTCTTTTTTCTCGTTTTTTAAAGTTTTTTTTCTGTTGATTTTTTTTTTTAAAATTGTTTTTTTATGTTCTTTCTGCTCTTTTTTAGTACGCACGTCTTTTATTTTTTTTTGCTGTTGGGGTTTTCTCTTAATTTATTTTACATATTTTGTTTACAGATTTGTATTTTTATTATATGTTTTTCTTTCTTTTTTTTGTTTTCCTATGTTTTTTTTTATATTTTTGTTGTGTGATATTTTTCTTAGGGTAGAGGGCATGCAAAAGTAACGTAATAATAATCTCACGCGACAATAAACGACACTAATCATTAATATCCCACTCCTAAAAGTCGTCCTCGTCCTATCCATCTGCCAGATAAATTTCAACAAAAATATAGCTTATGAATCGATTACTTATATGACTTGTTCGTCTTGAGTTCATGGAAGAATTTTCGAATCCCTCAAAATCGATCCGCATCAATTTTTTATTGGAACTTCTAAAAATTTCACCCTGCGCGTCCTTGACTCAAATTATAGCGATTTATTTGCTTCGGAATTATTGGGTATACGAGTATGAACACGTGGAAAACTAACAAGCAGTTCTGACCTCAGTCAATGTGTCTCGCTCGATACTTCGTGAATTATGAGCGTGGCCTGAAAATGATCTGTTTACATTATTTTTTCATCCCCCCTTTTTTTGGGTCACACATTTTTAGGGTTATTTCTGAGTATAGCTATCAGTAGATTTTGTATGCCAATGCCGTCCTTGATGAATTTTTTCAAATACTTTCAAGATCTGAAAATTAGTTCATGAGTTGAGATTATTTTACTGGTCGATGGTTGCTTATGCATTGCGTCAGTACAAGCGAGTATCTAGACACGGTAATTGCTGTGATGGATGCCGATTCTAACCTAAGCTGAACTACCCTAATTATAGCTCGCCTAATATTGCTATATCTTAGCTCACTGTCAGCTTCCTGGCAGTATCCAAGCTAGCCAAACCTATCCTCATCTAAGACGACTTACCAAAGCCTCACATACCCTAATTTAAAGTAGCCAAGTGTCGTCCGACCTAGAGGCCTGGATATGCTAGAGAGCAATATACATGAGGGTCCGAAAGCACATAGGCGCCGCCATCATGTTTCAAACTTGGAGGTATGATGGTATTCTTCCAAGTTTCCTAAGTTTCTCCATAAGTTACAATGCATTTGATAGTCACATGAGAAACGAAATGGCTGCACAAGGCCTCCTCTTTACTATATCCAGACCTCTAGTCTGACCTAGCCTCACGAATCTGAAGGCTCACCTGACCTACCTAAAAAAAGTAGAGTCATAAAATAACGTGAAATCTTTTAGTTATGCGGACATGTCTCTCGGAACAAGGAGGCTACTTGCCGCCTTAAGAAACGTCATCTGAGATTCCCTTATCACCCCGGAGTCATGTTTTGGCTGTTATCCACACGCCAACTTGTTGCTGTGGAATGGTATTGCGGAAGGCGATGGAAAATCACTTCAGTTGTGACAGCCGCGGAGATTACAGCGAAAGGCGATTCCCAATCGTGAGGAAGCTCCAGCGCTGGACTCACGCCAAATTTCTGCATCATACTTATCCGTTGGCGGAATTGATGTAATCGCAATGAAGACGAAGACTTGTTCCGCCCTGTAACTTAACCAAAAAACAAAATAAAGTTTTTAAAAAAAATATGGAAAAATTGCGTTTACTTAGCAAAATATTACGCTCTGTAATGGGTAGCTGTCATAAGCGCCAAAAACCACAAGCGCCAAAAACCACAAGCGCCAACGCCGCAAGCGCCAATCCGTAACCGCCAAACGAGAAAAGTCGCAAACGCCAAAGGTCTTAACCGCAATA
>Ga0058701_10005882_pt1 | contig 10276 bp, 7 predicted proteins | sample AgamicOrMae_FD_97039 | JGI IMG/M metagenome (GOLD analysis project Ga0058701, IMG submission 97039) | Agave microbial communities from Guanajuato, Mexico - Or.Ma.e | ecosystem: Host-associated > Plants > Phyllosphere > Phylloplane/Leaf | place: Guanajuato, Mexico | collected 2012-06-04 | reverse complement strand
GTCCGCCTGTGGGTCCCTCCTCGTACTTTGCTTACAAAAGCAGGAGGCTAAGACACAAGCGTTAGAAATAACCGCTATTCAAGTGTTCCAGTACGCAGGGATTAGACTAAACACATCTTTTTTTCTTTTTTTCTTTTCTTGATGGGTTTGGGTATTTGGTAGGTAGAGTTGAGAGTTTCTACAACTGAACAGCGTCTGAACCGCAAACCTTCGGTCTAGGGGCCTCTGAAAGGTGTATGGTAGTAGCTAAAGAGGGGTGAGTAATTCAGCTGCCCCCACCACGATCCGTTCCCCCACAACCAGGGCTAGGCTCTCCCGTCACCGCCATTCCTTCTCCAACCACCAGTGCGCCTATCCCCACCAGCGTTGCTCCGTTTCCCCTCCATCGCAGCTCCGTCAGCAGCACTAAAGCCTTTTTCCCCACTGCCGCTAAACCGTTCGCATGCTCCGCTGGCATGCCCTTGCTCTGGTTCCCTCCCACTAGCGCTACGTACCGCTTATCTGAGATCAAACGACGACTTTAACACCTAGTAATGGAGTAACGTATTTGGAGACTATAAAAAACAAAACAAAAAAACAACATTCTAGGCAATTAAGAATAAGGTCTCTGCCAAAAGCTTTATGAACTACTCCCTTCATCGGCTCTTCATGCATTTGATAGCTCTTGGGGTATTTTTTTTAACATAGCTTCTTTTTACCAACAATATGCTCAAAATTTACAAAGTCTGGCTTGTAGTGTCAATATTGGAATGCTCGTAAACATTAAGGTGAGCCTCCAAAGAGGTAGTTATTTATCAGGTTACGTCCATCGATTTTATAGATAAATCAGGGAGGAAGTAAATGCAGTTTTTGGCTCGGTTTTTGTTTTGGCGTCTTTGCTAATCTTGCAAGTCTTCATGATTAGCATAATACTAAGATGCGGACCCGTAGAGAGTGATCTGGGTTTCGACTGATCTAGCCTCCGTTTCGATCGATCAAGAACTTTTGGTTCGAGTGATCCAGATGTATCCGCAACCCTTGAGTAGAAGGTTGTGGTCTGCTTTTAGATGCCCGCCCTTGACCGATTATTTGACTGGAAGTGTGTTACCGCCTTATTGCATGAGTTCGAGAACATAATCTAAATTATCCTAACCTAACCTTACCTAACAACATCTAATAAACGAGAAAAATATCTGTGAAACGCCCAATTAAACATAAACCGATCCAATCCTAACTCAACCGATGTATACTTAACTTTAACTGGTCTTTCATAACCATACCTAACCTTATTTAACAGCTTGCGGGCAGACTTCAACCTCCGCTCATGCTACTTGTGCATCTTTGGATCACTCGAACTTAAAGCTGATCGGTGGAACGTACTGTAGAGTAAGATCAATCGAAATACAGATCACACGAGAAGATCCCTAAGATGCGACTCCACCCTTTTTTCCGTTGGAAGAGATTTCGGTTTGCAGCTCTGAATGTTTTCGTGGGGGGGGAGACGTTACGCCAGCGTCACGTATGCGTTAACCCGTGTCTGCCCAATCATGGCTTCCAAGCTTCCCTCTCCTCGAGAACAAAATCAGTGCTGCCAACCGAAATTCCGCCTCCCTGAATAAGGGTGCCGTTTCTTTTGCAATGATAGTACACTATGTGGAACCTCCTTGAGAGATGTTGACATGTTTACCCTCATAGGAATGACGGATTTTTAAGAAGTCCAATATAAAAACTGTCATGTCGTGAATCTGAGCTCGCTGTCGCATACGAAATGTTTTCGTGCGCTTCACATTTCGGAAATGCAAGCTTTGATGACGACAAACTGTGCAAGAGAGAGCCTTTTTAAAGTGGGTAATGCATAATAGATAGACGCGTATGTTTGCGAACACAATTCGTTAGTTTTTGATTTCTGTCTGTCAAAGGGTACGTCTCTTCCAGCCTTTTAATTGGCCTCTAAGAAGGAAACTCAGTCTACATTAGCAATGACAGAGTTACGGATGGGAAGCCAGATGGTTGACTTTTTGTAACGTAGTACGTCACTTGCAATGTATCAAATGCAAGGTCAGTGCTGCGCCTTTGGTTCTAAAGACAGCTGATTGAGCAGTACAGATTAATGAAATGCAGGTGCTTCATCATCAGCTAATTCAGCAGTGCAGATGAATTCATTACTGGTGGTTCATCAGTTGATTGAGCTGTGCAGATGAATTCAATGCAAATGCATTACTAGCTGATAAGAAACGCAGCTGAATAATTCAATGCAGGAGCTTCATCAGCTGGCTACGCAGAGTGGATGAATTAATTGCACGCCTCTTGCGTTCATCGCAACATCCCCGAGAAAATGTTTGATCAACGAGCCTTCCTTATTTTTCATTCGCCTAAAATTGCTAATCTTATTAGACCTACTTAAGATTTATTTGTTTGTTTTTTTTACGTTTTCTGACCGAAAGCCCATGAAAAATTAAGCCGGGAAAATCAGCTGCGTCAGGTTAAAAATCCTTCCGCACCGTACCCTGCATTATTTGTCAATTCCAACCAAATCGAAGACGGAATATGTGAAGGTGCCGTAGCTCGTATCCAAAGTTATGCTAAAGCGTACCACAGACCATTCTTTGTATGAAATTTTAGGTTTATTTGCTCTTCGTATATTGAAGGTAATATGAAGAGCCGGTTCGAATTGGTATGAAATTGGTAACTCGTTGGTAATTTTCGCTGAGGGTGGTTATAAATTTCTAAGTTTTCTCTTGACAGTTGTTTACTCCGTCGTAGAGTGTTAAATGCACTCGCCGACGAGTGGAAGATCTTGGCCAGGTCCATAAGGTTGTTTTAGCACACGAGCGGAGTAAACAAATGCCCAGTGAGCAATAAATTTGGAAAGTGGCAGCACAACGCTTTTAAACTTTGGTAGGCCTGTCTCGGAAGACACTAACCAGAAAAATATTCAGCAATTTATTATCGAATCTTCTTTTATGCATCCGAAAATTTCGTTTTTTTTTTTTTAAAGAAATGTAGTGCTTTCCGCATAGGAAAAGATGTCAAACAATGGATGTCAAACTTTAGGTAATCATTCTAGTGTAACTCAGTTTCTTAATTCATACAGAGATGATTGTTAGCATCATTCTGAGGTGGGGAAACTATAACGCTGACACTCAAAATCAGAGAGGCTAATTTAACGGACACACTTAAACGGTTCGTACGATTCGTGTTCCGGATATTGTGTTTGCGAAAGAGAAATTACTCTTTGTTCGGAAACCATATACGCTGTAACATTCACACTGTAATTTTTTAAAAATATTCTTTTACTCTTTTATAGGATTCGTTCACCTTCTGTTATTTTAAACGATTTAAATTCTCGAGATCGATAACAAAATTTCAAAATCGTCTTGCAAATTACGTCGTTTTCTAACCTTTGGCATTAATTATATTCTATCTGATTCAATATTTCTTAAGATCAACAAAACTCTTCTTTCGACGTGACGCTTATTGAAGTGGGCAGGTACTTCAAATATCATGCCTATTGTATTGTATTCTACGACAATCACAGAGAAAGGGCTTGGTTACAGCAGCTACATACCTAGTTTATATATGCTCAACTCTTTTTTTCTTTTTCTGTGGCGATCGACTCTTTGGCTGTGGCCATCAGCTACGTGTTTGTGGTGACCAAATGCTTGGTTTTCGCAGTCAAAAATTTGGTTGCTACTTCAAATGAAGTTGGTTAAGTAAATTCTAACAAAGTGCTTGATTGCTCCAACCAAGCCCTTCTCTCTGTGTTATCTTCAGCACCTAAAAGGAAGTCCAAAAGATGTCTGAGATTTGAAAATACCTTAATTCTTTGAAGAATCTTTAGATCTGCTTGGAGACTTTTAATCCTAAGCTCCATTTGTGTGAGACCCAACATAGCCAAGCATCCTCTAATTAATTAAAGAGAACGAGGGAGTGCCACTTTCTCCACATGGCTTTGGCTGGTTCATAGTACTTTTTAGGTCAAATAGGCCTGAGAAAGGAAATGTTCAATCGATTATCATACTTAATCGATAAGGTGACCCCATCACAAGGGCATCTATTTTGATGAACTCAGGGAACATCAAGCGGTGTGGGTGGATTCATCTTTGGCGAAAGAAAAAAAAAGTAATTACGATATGTTACTTTTAGCGCATCATAAACACCCGTTTGTTTACGACAGTAATTCAATTCCATTTATCTTATTCAGACTAGCAATAAAAGTGAGCTTGGTTCAGAGCTCTTCGGCCTGGTCTGTGTGATGCCAGCCAGCACTAACCATAACTGCCCTAGTTCCCGGACCTGGCTTCTCCAAAAAATTGTGCTGACCTTGTACAGTCGAAATCACAATCTCCCAGAATTTGCGCCGATACGTAATGCAACAAATCTATATGATTCGTGTGTGCTGCGTATATACGCTTTACCCGAAACAAAAATAAAATATTTACAAGCATTGACTCTCAACAAATGGAGGGCCATCAGCCATTTACGAGGGTGTATTCTTTTTCACTGGATGTGCGACATGAACAGGTCCATCGATTTCTGTCAAATGGTTTCATATTTTAGAATGTTCCACATAAATTAGACTGTGATAATCAATAAGATGTCCAAGGAATCAAAAAGAAACTGACTCGTACTGCAAGGATATAACGGTAAACGTAGGATGAATTTTAACCAGGCCCACAGCCTCTTTGAAGCAGATTTGTTGAAGCGATGGTGTTTTATCTTTAGGTGCGCTAATAACGCACATTTTTGTTGGTCTTTGTGGAGGAGATGAACATATCTCTTTCAAAACGGAGACAGCCGCTCCAAAGTCTCGAACTAAGTACGAGTTTTACACCAGTTAAAGGAAATTCGTCCCATACAAAAGTTTAAGGTGTCTCAAATGAAGATGCCTGATACGTTTGGCGCAATTTCTAATCTCCGGTTACTAAAAATTGATTGGAATAATAATGATGGCATGTTGTTTGTTACTCATACAAAAAAAAAATGCTTTCAAATGTAAAGCCAAGTAAGCTAACTCAAGACAGATACTTTGCTCACAAAGATGAACTTGTATTAACGTAAGCTTTTTTTTTCCTTTCATTAGTTATGGAAAATTCTCCAAATCGATTTTCTTCGTTTTGATGAAGAATCTAACAAGCGTTGATCCGCCGACCACTGCGTAACAACCCTGGTGGAAGATGCCACGAGTACTCTTAGTTCCATGGGCTGGATTTTCGTTGTTTTTGACTTTCTTGGAATGTCTGGCTCCGAATAAATATATATCGTCTGGCGCCAAATCGAAGTGTCGGTGTTATTATTGTTTTCTGGAAGAAGGGACTTGAATGATTCGTCAACTTTTTTCCTGTTCGTACCATTAATATCATGTGAAAACAAGTAAGGCGAGCGGAAGTTCCAGGAAATGACTTTGAAGGCGTGAGACCTTTTAATAATAAATGTCAAAAGCGTTTTTTTTTTTTAAAGAAAAGAACGACTAAAAAATCGGCGATTTTTACACTGTCACGGGTGTCCTTCGTTGCTCAGTGAGGCAACAAGGCACGTATCCGAACAGACGAGCCTAATCACCCTTACATTCTATACCAGAAAAATTTCACTAAACTGAAGCTATTTACAAGAGAGTTTACCAGCGACTTCGAGAATACGCCACATTTTTCTGCCGCTTTGAATGAAAGCACTTTGGAAGATCGCCCATTTCAGCGATCGCTTCGACGCCGTTATGCAGATTACTTTCAATTATTATGTTTGGTTACTCGCTCAACCGTGAAGTACACTGCGCTCGCGCTTAAGTTCAAGAAACACACGCGCAAGAGTAATTGGAGCATGACTGTCGTGTCTGTAAACCTTTTCCTACTTTCGGTTCTTATTTTTGTTTTGTTTGTGAAAAACAATATAATTTTCTTTCGGAAACTCAAAAATCACACCTATAACACACAGACACATACACACACACACACACACACACATATATATATATAACAAATTGATAAAACAATGTGCATAGGCTATAATCGGATCTAGGGTTGCAGTACATTGTACAGATAAGAACAAAAACTGCCAAGCTTGACCAAGCAAACAATATCCAAACATGCAATATGGTTTTCAACGTTCATCTACCATGTTGGTTCTGCCAAACAAGAAAGTCCTTCCCGTTTTTTTAAAATATTTCATTTTATTGTGACATTTGGATTTTGCAATTCAAATTGAACGCGCAAAATAACCGCACAGAAACACGTGTCTTCTTGGCATAACTCTACTCTTGAATTCCTACAAAAAAAAAGATATACCCTACCTCTCTTCATTTAATATGATTAAGAATTTGACATAAGTACAGCAATAACGACCTAGGACATCGTAAGTAGGGTCTCATATACCTTGCTTCGCTATCGCTCCGCTCGACATTGCTAAGCCTAATGTCGCTTCTTCTCTGCTGTAGCAATTGAAGTGCCGCCGAGAAGTGTGCGGTATCAAGGCCTCATGACATGAGGTAGTGCCTGCCTTGCCCCGCTGTCACTCTGTGCGCCTTTTTGGCGATGGAAGACAGAGTATGAGACCCAAAAATTCCATCTTCACAATATCCGGTAAAATCAACCACGAATAGCAAGTCAGCTGTGCTTCTGGCGGGTTGAAGGCCTACAAATTTGGTATTTCATTTGGGAAGTTCGTTTGTCAACCACAACCTTTTTTCGGACGTTATTTTAGGTAATTAATTTGTGCCATTACTCACAGGTAGAATGGGTTTTGTGTCCCAAGGAGCACCTTCAAACGCATCACGAGGGCTTTGTAAATAGACGGTTCGCGAAACCAAAGTGCTCCCTGACAATCCTTTCTCCACTTCTCATTCGCCGATTTCCGCTCCGAAACATCCACAAAAACTGGCTTATATGTATTAAGTAAACATTAGTCTGTGGATGAGGTAAACATCAGTCCACTTCGGAGACAAAAGAGTAACTGGCTATACACGCTCTAATTTAATATCGGTGAAATGTGACAATCTATGATAGCAAGTTATGCTGATTAATCAATTTTTATTAGTACAATTTGTTACAGGACTTCGTGCTCGAGAAATGACTGGTCTCCTATCACTTCAATGTATTTTCCTTCTTTTACATAATCAATGAATGTGGCTGACGTAATCGCCAATATTCTTGGATCCCTTGAAAGCCAAGCGACAGATTCTGTCAGTGAATATCTTAACTGCGAATAAGTGAGCCGGCGACGCACCGTCATAGAATCCGCGTACCTTTCACTGATTCATCAATGACATTGATAGCTTGTCATTTCATAAAAATGGAAATTCTTACTGATTGGATTTACAGGGTCAACGTGCAGGTAAATGAGACTAAAAGCTTTTCGTAGATGTTGATCCCGTGATACCACTGTTAAAAGGTTTTGTGATAATTACTCCACCGTTTGAGTAAAATAGTATCTACCTCTACAATCTTTTTATGTCAAAGAGGCAATGACTGTTGCCTCAACAAAACGGTATTTTGATGTAGCATCAGCAAATCATCATTTTTGTAGTGCAATGTCACTTTGCAACAACTGTAATAGTAATTCTAAGAATTCATATATAGCTGCTTTAACAATTGTTATTGTCACCACAAGTATTCTGGTATGCTAAAGCTGTATTGACAAAACGTTTTGTTGAGGACACAGTCATTTTCTCCGTGTGCATATTTAAAAAGCTGCCCTTGAAAGTAACGATGTACAAGTGTTGCTTGATTTCATAGCTCATCGTACAGCAATCTACAGATATCTGATTTTCAGGTTACATATAAAACGCCGGGAAAACGAGATTTTTTTGTACTAAACGAGGTCTATCGATTCCAACCCAAATAAGTGATTCCACTGCCCGTAATTTGACACTTTTCAAGCACATCAAGGTATACGTTTCCAGTGTCGATTTTCCCGCGTTCTGTCGCAATATTGCGCTTGAAAAAAAATCGAATACAAGTTCCATCAGAATGCTATATTGCAGATAAAAGATAGACATATTCTTTTCTCGTCTTGTGTTGTACCTTACCTCGCGAAGCCCAACAAGGCATAAGGCACACTCATTAACTTATTTCATGCAGTTTTCCTACGTTAATCTTCATAATCTATTGAAAGGTTGAACCAGATTGGAACACAAAGGAGGTTGATCCAAAGCTCAAGGAGGAAAACAGGTCTTCAAAGTCTCACAAAAAAAGAAGTAAAACCTATAAACAGTACCATTACTCGTGCTTCTTCATGAAAAATAAAAATAGGAATGATTTGAAAATGGTCGATGAAAAATAAAACTAGGTACAAAGTAAAAACAAACTCCTGTTTTAGGTAGTCCCACACCTGTTTTGGGTATGAAGATGAAACAGGGGATGAGGGTGATTTGGGTTATTTTAAAAGATAAACCTATCAAGAGATATATCAATGAAAAGGTCTCGTCGAGAGCTCTCCATATTGACGCGGTCATTCTTAGGGGTATCTTTTTGAATAACCAAATTACGCTCTTTCCCTGTTTTACCTTCATACCAAAAACAGGGGTTGGTTTTTATTGTGTATGATCTCAAAAAGGGTAAAGATATTACAAATTCCTTACATTTGCCGAACGCGGTTATCTGTGGAGGAGAAAATTTCAGATACTAGAGTTAATTAACTAAGCTTTCAAGACCGGGCTTTTGCGTTAAGTTCAGTTTTTGCAGTGAAAGCAAAAAAACATGTCATCTGATCAAAGTCAAATGTTTTTATCGTCAAACTTATTACTTCACAAAAGGTTTATTGAAATCCTTGTACCTTAAGTAACCATTCTTAATGTAAATATCATTTGGAATGTCGTCGACGGAAGATACCTTGTTAAGTCAACAGTAAATTTCATCATTATTCTGGATAAACTCTACAAAAAAGTGATAAGCTCTTTTCAAATTAAGTTGCCCTCTCACTTCATTTATTGTTATTAGCTATTGACGGAAAAGATTCAAAATTTGAAAAGAAAGGATGACTACTTACTAAAGCAACTGCAATCACCATTCGCCTCATTAACCTAAGAGGAGGCACATGTACTGTACCACCAAACCATGCCATGAAAATCGATGCACCACAAGTGCAGATGTTTCAAAGCTGATTTTATATGTTTCATATCGTTTAGAAGAAGCTCTCCTCAAGAAAAGTATCAGTGTGCAGTTAACTAAGGTGTTCTCTGAAAACATCTCATAACAACGGACTGTTTCCCACGCAATGCATATTTTCCCCAAACGTCCAAAATCTTGCAGTAACTATCCATTTCGATTAAAAGGCGTTCTCTTTGCTGTCTTTTTCACATGACCAACGGCTCTGGCCATTTCAGTTGCTTGGAAAATTTGCATTTTTTGGCCAGGTTTGATTTACGAGGCTGATGAGTGAAGAGAAATATTCACAGGATAATATCAAATATGAGACATCAAAACTAGCCTTGATATAAAGACACAGCGACAAAAATGGACAGAGCTGCAGGTCATCTGAACTAGACGGATAAGAAAACGTATTTTCCAAGTGGATGGTTAATGTTTGTTGGTACCCATATGATAAATTTTGTAAGTCCCAAGTCGAAAAAATGCAGTGTTGCCGTGAAATCATCTCACTTTTGAAACTTATTTCAACGGTAGTCTTTTTAGAACACGCACGCAGCGGATCTAATCCGCCATTCCATTCAAACAAAGTCGCTCTAACACTATGGATTATCGAGCCCTCTGACTTCGGACTTACAATCGGCGACCACGGGACCACAAACTCCCCCCATCCTATCCACACTCATGAAAGCGGAACATTATGTGGTCGTCTTAGAGCAGTTTCAGCGGAGTGCAGGTATCGGATTATTTACTTGACTTAGAAAAAATCCCTTAAAGCAAAACCCTAACTCCGTCGCCTGTATAATTAACTTAAACATCTCTGGGTTTTGTAGTCGGTTACAACACCTTTTTACAAGCTCCAGTTCTTTGGAAATACGGAAGAGCCCTCTTAATAAAACTGTCACCAATTTTAATTAAAACAGGAAACTGAAAGGATTCGCTAGGTACTGGAAGTCTTTCTCTTGTTAGCTTCTTCGAATCTAGATTCTTGGAACTAACAAAAACACTTAATCACACGCACAAAAAAAAAAGAAACATGGGTCTGAAGACGGCCTTATTCTACCATGTTCATTTTGATACGGATAACTGTTTCTGAGATACCCAGGTTCAAAACAGTTATAAAAATATTGATAAATATAGTTATATTTAAAAAAAATCCCACTTTGAACGTATGTCTTGGCTGTGTTCACTGCTTGAAACTCTAGATTCCCAGTTAAAAT
>Ga0058701_10005881_pt1 | contig 10277 bp, 4 predicted proteins | sample AgamicOrMae_FD_97039 | JGI IMG/M metagenome (GOLD analysis project Ga0058701, IMG submission 97039) | Agave microbial communities from Guanajuato, Mexico - Or.Ma.e | ecosystem: Host-associated > Plants > Phyllosphere > Phylloplane/Leaf | place: Guanajuato, Mexico | collected 2012-06-04 | reverse complement strand
ATATTTTGTTTATTTAATAAAAAATTAGTAACACGCAACTATCGCCCTTTAAAATATTCATCTCGTTCAACAATACAGATTCAAGCAAGAAAAAGGCTTTAGCTAAGGCAGCAGAATTTCTGCGGCTCGTTAAGTCGGATTATGGTTAAGTAAAAACAACATATTCAAGGGGATTTACCCCTTTTAATTAGTACGCAATAGAAATAAAGAGATCATTGTTTAAGTTGGCGGGATAGTCTTAAAATTGTGCAGCGCAAAAAATGTGGGCAAGAGAGCCGCGGGTCTTGATGGGAAACGACAGAGCAAGCCTTCTTTCTGTTTCCACCTCCATTTTAGCAGAGATGTGGTGTAGCCCACTATAAACATAGCCCAAGAATTTCCGCTGTTGTGTGCAAATGTCCTTAAAAGAAGAAGAAAAACAGCATAGAGAACGCTGGAACTCAATTTCGAAAACATTCCCATATTCGTGGATTCTACATTGTAAAGGTAACAATATGAACTTCTTGTCTCTTTGCTTCCACCGCACAGCAGAGCGGAGTGAAGGTGGAGCGACGCACAAGGCATCAAGTCTAACTTAACATAACCTATCGTCGCTCACGCATAGTCCCATTTCGCTTTGTAAATAATGTTCGAGATACAACTACATTGCTTAGGACATAGTTATTAGGAGTCGTCGTACGAAAACTCCTGCCAAGTCCTGCAACTGTCACTAATCGACCTTTTATTTTTATACATACAATAATAATTTTAGGTCAAAGAGTATTTTAATATGCATAACCTGGCATAACAGAAGAGACATAACTTTGTATGAAAGAGTAGTTTTAAAAATACTACTGGGCACTGTTTAGTCGAAGAAAGAATGGAAAAGTAAGTCAAATTACTTCGGAGAAGGGCTATATTTGTGGGGCTCAATTTCGAACAGTCATCTCGAGGCGGATGGAAAGTTGCGGGTGAGCGAAAGGCGGGTAGGCAGCCCGTCAGGCATCTGTGTGAGGCGTGAAGAGAGACTTTTCTGTCTGTCGCAAGAAAAAAAAAAAGCAATTGCTATTTTCTTGTGAAGGTACCATTTCAAATACCCACTTACAACTCGATAAAAACGAGTAAAAAATTACTCTTTGGTCTTGTGTTCGTTTTCTATTAAGCAAACATAAGTTTTACGAGTTGAATTGGATCGTTTCTGAGCATAACGCGGATTCTGTTAATGCGGGTTGGAAGAAGAGGGGTGGTAAGAGGAGGTGACGAAGGAGGGGAAGACATTCGAAGAAAAAAAATGTCGAAATAAAAGACAAATAAAAAAGAAAATAGGAATGGAGAGTTAAAAGGACGTGAAGAAGAAAAAATGAGAATAAGCCTACGGTATAAAAAGGATACAAATATCCAGGAGGAAAGGATGTACCAATAATGAGGGAATGAAGTGGAAGAACCACAGGGATTGGAAGGAATCATGATGAGGAAATTGACAAGGAGAGAGCAAAAAAATCATAGATTTTTAATTTGCTAACCCTTTGTAACTGTTCATCTCTGCAACAGCATCGGCCACGAGAAGAAAGCAGCATCGAGCTTTCCGACAGTTATGTTAAAGTGCGGTGTGCCTCGCTCCTCTCGGCGACATTTAATGGGTCACGAAAAATTCAACCCTTCAATTTTCCTGTAAAATCAGATATATAACTAAATTTTGTTTTAAGAAGAAATGAAAAGATTTTTTAAAAAACGTGATAAGCGACCATAAGGGGTGTTCCCCCAAGAGCGACTTCCGCCATTTAGCTTGAATAAAAAAAGTAAAATAATTTACTTCGGTTTGTCTTTAGCAGACTTTGTAACCAAATTGCGCCCGCCACATCCACAAAGGAATAAGGAAAAATACAATTAAGAAGGTAAACCTTTTTGCGGTCAAAATTAATAGCTGTGTGGACTCACATCAAATTACCAACTTTCCGGGGCGCCACGCTGCAATCCCGCTGTGGAAAAAGATTAAGAGACACATCAATGGAACGATCGACCAGCCGACAAAAAAAATTCCCCTAAAAGTGCTTCAGACGGGTACACTGCCTTTGAAGCACTTTTCCGAGATCTGCGGCTTTAATGCCAATATCCTTGTTAAACCAGGTTACGCAAGAACTCTTACAGAGGTACTTTCTTCGACTACATACCTTCAAACTACCAGAGCATGTCTTGCGCTTCAGTCATATGCCCGACTTGTTCACTGCATGTCTTTGATTTTACTCCCGTAAGATCTTCCTTCGTCGATGGAGGAACGTTGAATATGACACACGTAACCAGGTTTTGAGAGTTGACAAAGCTACGTATGATATCCAATTTACTACTCTTCCGTTACTTACGTTAGGTACGCAAAATCTACAAACAGTTCATTAAATATTTGTTTCTACGAGTTCAGAGGTACCATGATAAGAAGCTCAAGATCAACAATTAGAATATTCTCAAAACCTGTATTTAAATGGGTACGAACCGGAGCGAAATTACCATAGTAAACACGGAAACAAATAATGAATACCATATACTTAGCGTAGAGAGAAGCTGTAATTGAGATTAATTTCGCGTGATGACGTGCGGATGGGTCTAGCCTTTATGTAACTTCTGTTAGCAAACATAAAAATTATTCGCCAACAATAGAAGAAATATAATTATTGCAGCTCGATTCTAGGTATTTTCCTTTGTGCGGCTCGTATACGTTTGATCTCGGCCCAAACCGTGCGGCGAAGGGCGCACATTACTGTTATCGGAATTGGTTAAAGCCAATTAATATTTTCTCTTAAAAGAGCGCGCGACCGAAAGACGCTCTCCAAAATGTCTTTGATCAAAGTAGGGCCTTCCAGCATTTTAGCTACAGGAATTTGAACAATATTTCACTTACGTGTCGGAAACTTTAAAAAAAAAAAAAAACGCGCACAAATAATAGATTTGTGTTCTAAAGGGAGGTTTCCGGAACTTACGGCTATCGAGAAGAATAAACGGATTGTTGGGCATTGTTAGTTTCATACTACGAGTACCCAGTGGGTTCGGAATTTTTTCTTTAACGCAGAGTAGGACCCACCGAGAGTCTCGATTCCACACAAAGATACCTACAGACAGAAGGTGCGAAAAAAACTAGTCATCTCGAATAACATACTCCTGTGACAATTCACAAACACGAACATGTCATGCGCAAAAGGCAATAAATAAATAACATCTAGTCTTACACTAACTTACAAAATTTGCACACTTCACAAAAGTTACGTTCTCTGGTGAATCAGCTGTTGGCTATATCGTTTTCTACTCTCTGTTAGCCAAGCCGAGCGACGCCAAACGTGAAATGTAGCGCTGGGCCCATAACCTGACCGAACTTGTCACCGCGGAGCAAAGGCGAAGTCTAGCACATGGCACCTGAGATAAACGTTATTCAAGCACAGTTTTACGTTGTTGATGACCCTGATATAATGAGACTTATGTCTGAGGCAGAAATTAAGAGGTAGAAAATGTCACTTTTGGGATTACACAGTTTAATTGGTTTTAGGTGTTCCAAAGCACCATGTTCAGTCCAAGTTGTTAATCATACAGTACAAATAGGTACAGCAAGCGAAAAGGGAGTCGAGATTTAAATGAGCCAAGTATGAAATATGCATCGCAACTGAAATGTCTTCGTGTACGTCAAAGAAGCGAATGCGGACAAGTGAATTCCACATGTTAAAGAAACGATTGGGGGACCGAAAGAGTTTGGATTCGCCATTCGTCCTTTCAAGCACTCTTACATGAATCTGAATCCGGAAAAACGACTTCCCAGGCAAAAGTCTTATCAGTTTTTCGATAAACAAAGAGAATATTTGTTGAAGTTCTACGAAATATAAACGCATAAAAGCCTCAGCCGTAAGTTTCATCTGAAAACTGATATTTAATGACAAATCTCGAATTACGATTAATATTAATGAATATAAGATGTAAAGTAAGGAACACATCCGCTATGAAGCGAGAAAAATGTACCCATGTATTTTTAAAATGCGGGAAGGTTTCAAACAAAACTGCGACCGAACTTCACATTATCGAACCCATTCTAAAATTAATTAATCTATCCTGCGTCGGACAAATTTCGCAGCGTTAGTACAATCCGAATTTCGTAATCTCATGCAAGAAGCTTTATCTTTCGATAAATCCTGGCTGTATTTAAGCACAAATTAAGAATTTACTGTTAACAGAATTTACTGTTAATAATAGTCTTAACGATAATAAATCTTAATGGAGATATTAACGATAAAACAAAGAGCGCACTTATTGCTTTTGAAATACTTCCTGGCGCGTAAGAAAAGGAAGGAACGGAATGTTGGAGACAAATATTTCGTGAATGACAAATCTTCGAGGTCTGTTCCAAACTTGGCGAGGAATTTACACCACAAGTCATCAATGAAATTCTTTATCTCGGTGAATACGGCATCAAAAATAAACGCCCTCAACTCATTTCTAAATCCTCGAATTTCTCTTTAACGAGCACGAAAAAAAAATGTCCCAATTAACGAATATCAATGATTCATCACAGTAAAAAAAAGTAAAATAAAACCTTTGCTTAACTATTCTCACAATCAAAATTCATAATAACCATTTGACACGTCATTGGAAACAAAGTAAGGTATAAACTAATTCAACCGCTACCAAGATTTTTTTTCAACCAATCACAGCCCAAATTATTTGGAGTGAAATTCAGCTTAAGAAAAATTCGAAGCATTTTTCCTAGTAAATTACGCAATTTCAAGCTTTGGAAAATGCCCAAATTATTGAATTTCAGGTATCTTGAGGAGTGATATTTTTTAAATTGTGACAATACTGAACCGAAAAGATCCTCCAAAATATTTTTTTTCTGTTTCCGAACGGCATCGCTGGGTGGTAGTGGGTTAATATACATATAACCGTAGTAGCACTTTACCACGATTTATGCGTTAAATTCAAGATTCTTGTATCTGAGAAATATGGCTGTAAATTATGAAATTTCCTTCGCAGCATAGGAAACAATTACGAAAGGCCTAAATAGTGCATCGAAACCGGCGACTAAACGATAATAGATGTCAAGTATCAGAGTTTCAAAATTGTGATTCGCCACGAACGTTAAGATAAGCAAAAGCACGCAGTCCAGACCGAACCTAGGTTGCAAGCGTCTGGCTTAACAACAAGACCGTATATTAACAAAACCTTAAAGCGCAAGAATAAAAATCCTGCTTTGGAAACTCCCTCTATAGCACTTGCCATTGTTTTCATTTAAATTCACAGCCTTCTTTCCTCGTAATACAATGTACCAAGGAACAAAAGCCTCTCGAAGGCACAGTGATCATATTTATCATAGTAAGAACATCAGTTATAAAAAAACAACTCTTTTTTGGACGTTGGTCCTACCTAAACTATTATGGTCAAAAGACTGTAGAGAGTGTTGAGACCTGCTAATCGGTAGTGATACCATCGCCCAAGGTTTTCCATTGATGACGTTCTGGAAACTAGCTACAATAATTGCTACACACCAACAACAGACGAACGACAACCCGAATTCGTTCATCAGTGGTGCATAACCTGTTTAGGAAACGGCCTAACAACCAGTTGCAGAATGAGCTCTTCTCCACATCAACACAAAAATCGTCGAAGAATAGAGGACACCAAGGTATAGAGGACAGGTAAGAAGAGTCACAATTGGAGGTCACTGAAAGCGACCTGTTCGCCGAAAACGCTGTACCGAAAATAGTTGTAGACTTCCGCTCTAGTTCAACAAAGGAAACACTTCTATTGTACGGCCACGCACACAGTTTCGGGAGTTGCTTTGCTATTCAAGGGAGACTAGTTAATCAATGAAGGAAATAGGTGTGCCCTTCTCCTGTAAAAAATGATACGATCCCAGTTCCCCCCTTTTTTTGTTTCACATTCGTTTCGGTTGGCAACAGATTTGTTTCCTCAACCCACGGATAGACCTTCGAAGCCTGTGTTATACTGCCACACTTTAGACTCCTGTCTGCTATCAAGGCCCCTTTTATTTACCACCTTCTTCACTGTCTATAGATTACTAATACATCATCTACCCAATAAATACTCAATCCCCATCTTTAAAGCTGCATTTCCGGATCGTCTTTGGACATGGAAAAGCCCAAATGACGCGCGACTTAATTTTAGACCTGAACAGTGAACCAGTCGTGTTCTGGGCGACTACCCCTAAAAGATGACATATCTTGAATACTTCGCCATTAAGGAAATCGTTAGTGAAATATCTGCCCCATAACAACAGCCATGTCTCTCAGAACACCATAATCATTTCGAACCCCAGACGGACATTTATTGTGGAGCAGATCTATGTTTTAACGGTGCCACATCACCCAGGAACGCAAAACACGTTCTTTAGGTTATGTTTATTTGTTGTGATACAAAGTTAAATCAGACATGCGTCGTTGTACGATAGTTTTAAAACTAGAGCATACAATCGCAACGTCAAAGTCTTAGCTAGGCTCTTTCATTTCATTTAGTATCGATAAGTCAATCTCATGAATAGCCAACATACGATATTCACTCGATTTAGTATCATATATTTGACAAGTATCAGCAAAATTAAAACAGATATCAGTGTATTTGTGTTTCCATAAAACACAGATAACTGAATTTTTATCAGTGTACGAATGATACTGGAAGACGATAGCAGAGCGAATATTTCTTTAGTCCAATCATATAAGTTCCATGTGTGAAATATCATTGTTGAATTTTCTGTGGGCAACACCACCTTAGAGTGCAAGTATTTTCTTTTCCAATAGGTATTATCAAACAAATACAACCGGAAACGAAAAGCAAAAACTTCTTCAACGAGATTCGCCGTTGCGCTGACACAAATAACATGGAGCGGATTCAACAATGGCTGGGATGCATGAGTAAGTAAAATAAATGAGTACCACGACTTGTCTTCCTTTCAAGTATACTCGAGTCGGTCGGTCCGTTCAACTCTGTCGCAAATAACATTATTGAAAGACTTGAATACCAGTACTGGCTCGTGCTCTTCTTTGTCATTGGTGCGGATAAAAATTGAGACATTGAAAATTCAGCAAAGTCTAGGAAAATCCCTCATTCTCCTAATTAATGTTCAAATGTAAATTAGAAAGGAGCATTTGTACATCTTGTGTTCCACACTGGTTTTATTTTTCATTATGTCTGAGGATTTGTCCCTCTCAATCAGTTAATAAGTATACTTTAAATTACCCTACACATTTCCTATTTCCTTTCAATTTTCCTACACATATATCAGATATAGTGAGATTAGGCTAGTTTAATAGCAAGGGGGTGGCCTTCGAAAGTTATTTCAATCCTTACGATCGCAGTGGTGAATGGCACAAACCGAAATTCAAGAAAACTTTGTGGATTATGGTACCCTGTCTTTTTGAAGTCCGTTTAAAGTCTTGAGTTATCTGCATTCAAGACACAAAGCGCGAAAACATTTCCCACAGACTTCATATCGCGAACTTAACGTCGAAAATTCAAATTCCAGCGAACTTGTAAACCACATACGGAGGCAAGAAAAGTCTAAAAGCCCCGCCTGAGAGGGCCGCTATCTCCGACAGAAGGCACGACTTGGGAACATTCGGGCGCCGCGCCGTTGACGGTGTAGCGGAGGGCAATGCCGTTCGGATATCCGCTACCGAGGTTCATGATATCGCACGAGATTCGCCGATACCCAGCGTATCCCATCCAGATTCACTGAAGCTTTTCACCAGACTGAAAATCTCACCGCGCCGCTGCTCTTCAGAGGCTTATGACACCACGACAACTTCCCTTTACCCACAACGACTGTGAACGCACCCTATTAAATTTTGAAAGTTGCATTTCGATGAGATTAGGCATAAAACGATGAGGCATAAGAACCCCCCCCACCCTTGTTTTTAAATGAAAAAGAGAAGTGAATCAGATGTTTTCGATCACGGTAGAATTCCATCACGGAGAAGGTTTTCTTATTCTCTATAGACGTCAGTCGAAATCTAAGTCAAAATCAAACCACTGATTCACTTCAGTGGTTCGATATTGACTGAAAATTAGTATATCCGCTACTGAGAATCAATAGACCTCCACTGATTCAAGTTTAGAGAAGAGGATATCTGATACTCCACAGAGTCGGTGTAAGGTCACGTATGGTTACATTTCAGTTGTTAACTCTCACCTGTCAAAAACTTGTGGCGCTCCTACCATTCTGAAAGAAGCGTAATCAAATCCATTGATCGGCGTTTTTATTTTCTTTTGTTTTTGATTGACAATCCTTTTAATTCGTTACACTAACTCCCAAGAGCCCGCACAACGCAAGAGACCCGCACATTTCACGAAATCCTGCTTTTTAAAAATTATGTCCATAATTACGAGCGCGGCAGATGGGCGACGGTTGTCCTCTCTTTGAATACGCTGAACCATATGGCAGGCAGTCGACACAAGTCTTCTTACATGCGCCTGAATAAATCATAAAACCTCTCAGTACAGTTTACAGCACTTAACTCTTTTACTGCAAAGTAAATAAGACTGCAAGGCATTCTACTAAGAAAGACCGACGCACGTCTGTTGCGTTTTGCAAAGTCATTTATCCAAATCGATCCCTCCAGACGTCAAAGCTTCTTTACAACTTGAGTGCCTTCACAGAGTTAAAATACCGCATATCCAATTTACATTATAGACCTGTCATTCAACTAATTTTTTTTTCTACATGCAAGAATGTTGTTACAAAATTCGATTTAAACTGATATCCTGGCTAGAAGGTTTTGTTTATGGTATTCTAAGAAAGCATTTTGATCCTTTTGGAGATGAAACATAAAAGATTCAAAACAAAACGCACGATCGGCACCACCTCGGCACCTGAACATGAGGACACTCTTAATTTGAATCAGTGAGTGTCTCTGCGAATCAGTGAAAATTCGCTTAATTTCATTCAGAGATTCTCACCGATTCAAATTTAGAGTAAAATAAAAAAATCCAACCTTTCGAGTTCGCCATGTCTTTGCGTCTAACACCGATAGCGCCATACAACTACCTTTTATATACAAGACCTTAGAATCACCGTTATAGGTACGAGGTTCCTAGTTTTGATGCAACCACATAGCAGAGGGCCGCGGGCACTCGCGGGTACAAAGATAGGGTCCTGCTGAATAGGATTATCAGAAATCCGCAATGACGTGAATTTGAAAAGCACTTGCTGGAAAGCAAGTGAAGAGTAGCAAATATTTGACGACATAGCGAGCGACCGGACATCGCATCTCGCCCACAGTCTTGACATTCTTGGAGAATGTTGGTGAATGGGTCTGATAGAGCGGAAGGCGATCGCTGCAGTCAGTAGCCCCCTCGCCCCCTCCTATTTTTTCTTCTCCGTCGCGAGCACAAGGCGGGGCAGAGCTGCCGTCCGGGGCTCCTTTAATTCACTCCCCTACTTGGGCCCGCTTTCTGGCCCGCTTTCGGTATTTCACTATTATTTGTGTCCCCGATCATGTCCTGGCCCGCGGCTAAAGAAAAACATGTTTGCTTTTTTTTTTGCCTCTTGTAATAATCTGTTATGAGAAGTCTCCACAAGAATGGGGCCTGCATTACCCATTTTTCATTTCATTATCATTCAGAATCGAAGGAATGTTTGCCAAAGTGAATCCTACATAGCAGACTAATTAACAAGGATGCCAGCTCGAGTCACACGCGGATATCGAGAAGATACGAGCGTAGATGAGAGCATTGTCAGACGCACGGGATTTAAGACAATCTAGTTTAATATCAAGTAAGAATTCCAGACGCAGGCGATTCTTCGAGCTCTCTGCGCCAGGAAACTCTCCAATCTAGAAAACAAATAAAATCATGAAAAATTCATTTTCTACGTCGACAATTTTAGATTTTAAAGTATTCTTTCATGTAAGTTAGCTTTGCACTAAAAATTGGTATTTGAACTATACGCTGCACTTAAAATACTTTTACGTAATATGAGAACACGGAAGCTTGTGCAGAGATTTCTAATTGTAGGAGCTCATCACTGATCAAATATTCTCCGGGCTTTTGGTCAACAAAAGTTGTGCCCAAGTTACGAGGGTGGGAAAGGTCCTTTGATAAAAGATCCACACCTTGGGGAGGTTGCTATGCACTGTGCCAGCCACGATTACATATTTCGTCGAGTTAATTTCCCGTTGGCGGGTGCGGCAGCTACGGCGGCGGGGGAGGGTTCGGGGGGGGGGGGGGCAGCGAGGGGGGGCACCCCCGACCGAATAAGATATAAGTTGATATTTTCCCGAGAAAAGGCCGAAAACCCCTTTGATGTTTCCCCT
>Ga0058701_10005880_pt1 | contig 10277 bp, 5 predicted proteins | sample AgamicOrMae_FD_97039 | JGI IMG/M metagenome (GOLD analysis project Ga0058701, IMG submission 97039) | Agave microbial communities from Guanajuato, Mexico - Or.Ma.e | ecosystem: Host-associated > Plants > Phyllosphere > Phylloplane/Leaf | place: Guanajuato, Mexico | collected 2012-06-04 | reverse complement strand
ATGTTTACTATGATAATATGATTTTATCTAAAGTTCAATATATTGCACCATTAAAATACTGAAATTTACACAAAACTAAAAACTGCAGTTTGCTTAGAGGGCGATCGCCTTTGAAACGGTTCAGAATAAAAATTTCATGAAAGAATTTTCAGGTCACTCACTCTCGCCTAATGTTCCTTCCTCCTCCATATTAACGATAATCATGGTCATTATCCCCGATTAGGAAGGTTCTCCAAAAGTACTACAATATTCTTGGAGCCAATTTCCTCGACCATAAGTTTGAAGGCTACAAGGAAAACGATAAATGTCCTAAAAAGCTGATATTTTGCCTAAAAGGCTTGTTATCTATGCGTATGATTGGAACAACTTGAGACGTCAAACTCGAGGATAAAAAAATGATGAGAAAAGTGTTCTTCGAAAATGTTCCGCTTTTCATTCGGCGAGCGCAGTGTGGGAGGGGGGAGGTCCCAGGCCCCTTAAGGTAACAGCTCTTTCCCAAACTTTTCACCCTTCCTTCACACCAATCCATTGATCAACAAAATTGTGATTGCTGAACGGGGCGCTCTCGATTTTTCGTGGGGCTCTGCGGCTTGGCAGGCGCCGGGGCGTTTGTAATTAAGGCTGCCAGCTTGGCCACAATATGTCTCGGAAAACGCTATCTTAATCGAACTTGTTTCAAAGAAAAAGCTTGCCTTTTCAAATCCGTTTTATTATCAACTTACTTTCGAAGATTTTCCTTCATCTACCAGAACTTGTTACGCATGAAAGGCAGGGTTGGTGTTTACACAGTGTCTGGTTTAAGTAATCACACAACCCCATTCAAGCTTCGGGTAGGCTTAACACGTTGATTGGGCGAGAACGAGGCAAGTTATAAACGAGTCCAAGAGGAAAATCGACGAGTAGATCACTTCACTAAAAGGAAAAGCTATCTGAAGCCTAAATTTCTGAAAGTCTCCAAGCTGGTGGTGCATAGTGACCTCATACAATTGCTTTAACAATGTTTTTAGTTAATAAAAATTACCTATTGTTTTAATTGTTCATGTTAGGAAAGGAGATGAGTACCTTTGAAACTCTTGATATCTAGGGTCCATTACTTAAGTCGAAAAATCAAAACAAGGTTGTCACAGGATGAAACCACTTGAAGATCGTATTGGATCCCCACCCATTTATGTAGATGGTTCAAAAAATTTGTCTCTCGGTGGCTCTGGTCGTTGAGTTAGAGCGCCCGCTTTGTGGAGAGATGGTCAGCTCCGTAAGGATCGTAGAGTGTAAATGAGATGCGTAAGTCGGTCGTAAATAGGCAGTGTGACGCGATGTCAATAAAAATGGCGGCTCTCTGGTGTTGACGCGTCTGTCAGTACTGCGTGCAGCTCATTTTGATTGGCAGTTCCCTTGATTGGTGCTTTTGTGCGGGAAAAAAACAAGCATTTTCCTTCTTCTGTGTGGCTAAATCTGATTTCCGGTAAGTGTGCTTTCCAGGGCGTTTGCTCCGGCTTATTGTATCGCATGGGGAAAATGCTTTTAATACAGCGCCTCAATGAAATACTATGTATTGCGGATTTGATTTGGCGCCTTTTTTGAAGTCGCTCGACATTTGAAAGACTGATTTTCGGCGAGCGCTTATTATTAATGTCTACGAATTCTTCCTTCTACAGAAAATAAGTGATGTTTTTGAGCGGCATGAGTCAATATTGGAAACGGCTTTTCTTCAAGATATTAACGGATTTCAAAATGAAAATGAACAAGAAAAAGCAGAAGGTAAACCACGGGCATTTTTTTATAGTAGAGTCTCAGTTATACGTCTCTCAGTTGTAAGTCCCACTCATTTGTACGTTCATTTAGTATAGTCTTATCCAGAATACACTTTATATAGCGTTATAGGGAAGGTTATTTGCACTTGTAGGTCCCTCTCAGTTCTACAAATTTTTGAGTCCCGCCTTGGACGTAAACCGAGATTCCAAGGTATTGATAGTTGCTGTAGAACGCGTCAGGTTAAGTGGATGTGAAAATGAAGAGGGGAGTGATTGATCGCATGCTCTCTTTCACTCACAGTGTGCTCCTCTATCACATTCGCGGTGCATAGTAATACAGTATGTCACAAGTCGATGGTACGGTACCAGCAGTTGCAGTATCAAGTTGCAGCCGTTACATTTCAATCATCCCTCTAACGAAGCGACGCCAGTGAACTGCTAATATGTGTCAGTAAGCCCTGATCGCCCACAGAAACTTTATTCCTCCTCCAAAACAACTAATCAGACCTGCGTTTTCATCAGAGAACCGCGTTCAAAGGTTCAGCAATAACTCGTGACTCTGCTGAAATAATAATTCTGGTTGAGTCATTACGATTATTGACAAATTCTTCGATCAGTCCTACAATTTTAAAAACTACATCTTTTGCCTTATACAAGCTCAGATTTTCATGAACTGTTGAGGATGACCGAGAAGCAACCACAGATATTAGGCTGACCAAGTTTAGGTGCCTTGTGCCATACTTTGCTCTTCTGTCACTGATCCTGCTGCTGGTCTCCTCTTTGAGGCAGCAGTCTACCACAAAGAGGTCTGCGTGCCATCAAACTTAACCGTTCGACACAGTTCACTTTCATTTGATCCTTCGTTCCCTGTTCGCGGCCTGACGATGAAACAATGCTTACAAGAGATAGGACATGATACCTCTGAAAATTGTCAGTGTAACGTCATTGTTTTGAATCTCGTGTTGTCCTAAGTAGTCTTTGTTTCTATTGAAAATACGTTATGGTCATTGTGGCAAGCTCACCTTTTGTGATCAATTTGAAGAAAGGAGTGGTCCAGCAATCAGTTGAATTTGTAGTGCAGCATTCGATCTGCCAAAGTCAAACAGTTACGACTGTATAGCGACCACTACATCGGGCCACAGTGTATCAAAGGTCGCCAAACGATTGGTTGGCCAATGCGCCCAATCACGCCCAATGATTTATGTAATAGCCCTAATCGTATCTGAGCGCTTACCGCGTTCGCCGTTCACTGACATCTCTTCACTGATTCACTCATGTTTTTGATGAATTGCTTGTTCCGATTGGGAGGCTGCAGAACATGCAGATCCATGTCCCTGCGATGTTACGGTAGCTATTGCTGCCTTCATTATCGCCTGTATCTCCATTCCTGATGTCACTCATCTTAGGCAGTTACTTTCGCGATGTTACGGCACCAAGCTCTGTTACTTCGGAAGTACTTCGGGAAGGGAGGAGTAACTCACCTTTAACCTCACAGCTCAGCCTAGGTTTTATATCGTTAATAATCACAATGAAATGAAAGATTCATTAGTAGGGGTAGATCGAAAGAGGTAGAAAATTCTCGGAAAAATTGGAGGAGAGAGAGAGAACTCGTAGTGTAAGAGACCACAGTGGAAACTGATTCTCAGGGTAACGGCTCTCATTGGTTGCGGGTTGAGGCGTGCCTTGTTGATCCTGGATCGAGGCACAGCTCCCAAAAGGCCGGCCATTCCATCACCTGCTGGCTAAAGGTAGAGCAGAGTCATCTAGGAGAACTAGATAATTTACGTTTTACGGCGATTTGGTCGTGCCCGGCAAAGGGGCCTCGCCGGGCCTTTGATGGAAGTCCGCCTCCCGCTGCGATCCAATGAAAGTTTTCTGTCGGTAGGATATCGCGTTTGCATCCCAACTTTGCCTCAACAAGGATTTCTATAGAGGACAAGGCTTGTTGCTGTCATTGCGAAGACTGTTTCGGGATGTAATTTATGATGACAGTTTCTCTGTGAAGCGTATGAACTTCCTCTTGGTCCACCTGCTTCATTTAGAACCCCTCGTCAGGTGGGCGCTTAAGTGTGACATGTGTTGACAGCTCTGTCCGTCGCAGCTGCGGGAGCTGACCAACATGTGTATCAGCCCGAGATCAGCCTTCTGAAAGTCGTTTGTTGCATCCAAATTTCCCAGCAGGAAATCTAGTTTTGTTTCAGCAGTGTCAATCACGGAGTGGGTGTAGCAATCATAAAATTATCTGTAAATCAACTTTTCTCACAAGTTCCTCCTGCTATTCAAGTCGTTCTCTAATAAAAATTGACAAAGAATTCATTGATTCATCTCATGTAGCATCCGAAGCAGACTTTTCACCCACATGGGTACGTCTGAAACACGTCCAGATGAAAATCTGACTAAACCGATTTAAAGGCCACGAACCTTTTTGCATGACAGCAGCATTTAGGTTGGTTGAACTCCTTGTATTTTCGGTTGGATGATGCTGATTGGTTGGCTTAAAGGTGACGCATATTGTATACCCGTTACAGAAAGGAGAAAGGAGAGACAAGTAATCAGGTGGTTGCTCCTTAACTCACCTTTTTGGGACTTTCGTGCGCCACTGTACTTATCAAAAAGGGGAAGGTTTGCTGTCTATGGCCTACAGCGCAACGTATGTCTAATATACAACAAACAGCCTCAAACCAATACCCTGAATTTCAATCAGTTTGGCCATTTCTTTTGTTTCCTTCATTTCATTCACGTGATACAATGATTCCCTAGCCAGTGTCTGGTCTTCACAAGAAATATAATAACAACGAGAATAATGTAGTTGCAACGAGCTAGTGACCCATCCTTGTTAGTGAACAAAAGCGGTTACTTAGCCAACGCCAGACAGGTTTCCTAGACAACGTTTCTCCTTTGCTCAAGACTGAAAACAAAGCTCATAGTTCTTGCCTCTCAACCACCACTGAGCCAACAAATTTCGAGTCGTAATGACATTAGGCATTCCGGATACAGAAATCTGCGGGTAAAGGGTTGTCCATGGCCGCCCACCCCAGGCGATGTTTTACTCTCGTGTTTGTCTCTCTGATTATCACCGGGTAGATAGGGCGCTAATTATGAGAGGCCAAACAAGATATATACAGTCAGTAATTTGGGAAACCCATTTTGAGAACATCTTGCAGACAGCCAAGAAATACGTTGCAATGAGAGACATCTCAAGTGGAAACATCCCATTTGCATAGCGCTCTGAGTTATAACATAGTTAGGCCACAATATGCCACTTAACAAGTATTGGCAGACATGGGCTCATGCGCCCGAGCTTTCCCCGACTCGCCTCGACTTCTCAGCACTGCGCCGCGGCACGCGCAACCGATGCGGTGCCCCTGATGGGATTAAACCAAGACGGCTCCAAAACCACAAACACTGTCATCATACACACATTATTTGAACCAGGAAACTTAAGCGTCCCCAGCGGATCAAGGCAAGCAGAGAAATCACCATCACTGTAGATCAGGAAAGTGGTTACTTCTCGTGTTTCATTTTCTTTCTCCAGGCCGATTAAAGGGAGACACTCGAGTTTTTTTCATAACATGAACCTAGCGATTACTTAGCGTATGCCGCTTTCTTCTCACTTACTGGTGACTTTGGAAGAAAGCTATGACTTGGTGAAAGTCAATCAGAGCATACAACCGACCCAAAACCAAGGAACCTTACACCTAGGATTGTTTGGTCTTTACGTTCGTGGATTGGTGTCGTTCATTCTTGTAATGATCGTATAAACCAGGGAAAAGAGCCCCCCCCCCCTAAAAAAACGCCCAGCTGGTAAACCTGATAGAGATCGAACTTAAGGTCCAGGACTACTCTTCCTCTGTTATGTGCATCAGTTATTATCAATCTTACGGACCCACGCATGATTGGCTCGTAACTTTTTTTCCTTGGTTATGGCTATTCGCCCGTCGGCGCAAGTACATGGAGACTGGAACGCACGTAATGCATTTTAAATGGGAGGTAATTTGAACGCTCTGAACCCAACATATTACATTTTATATCTGGCATGCGGGCGAATAGCCACCTGTTTTTTTTTTTGGCCAAAGGCCGTTTGATGGAGATGTCGAGCTCGTAGTTATATTGTGTAGTTTACTTCAGATGTAATACATCACAGGGAGATGTAAGTGGCTACTGGCCCGTTACCGCTTTATTAATTAGATGTAAGCGGTTACTGACCCGTCCGTTCCTGTGCCCAAACTTCGTGGCCCTAAAACTTTGGCACAGCCTATCTACAAAAGAATGGAATATCCACATAACATGTATTACTTCCAAAGCATAGGTGATTGGTCATTACGTGATCTACTCACCTATAGATAGAGGTTCTTCGACAAAGCAGGCATTAATTAATACGACTGTAAAGGAGAATTTAATGAGGTGAAGATATTTAAGTGTATATTTTGTCTGTTGCAGGTAACGCCCAAAAACTTCTCTACTTGCGTTGATTCAACAGAATCCGACAAAGTTCTGCTGTAAGTCCACCAAAATAAATTAAAACTTCCCCGTGAAACCGTTTTGATTGCCGCACCCAGACTTGAGTAACTCTTCCTTCGCAAAAGCGATGGAACAGAAATCACCTTTCGCCGCATTTCTTGTCATGTAGACAAACGATATGGATAGCCCTTAATATCGATTTAACCGGATGTGAGTACTATGGTTAGCAGTTGAGCTTCACTCCATGGTTAAAGTCTAACATCTTCTAAAATGTTGTGCTCCGCGGTGGTTCAGTCATGACGAATTCCAGTTGAGTGGATTAAGAACTTTCCCTTCGTGTTTTCTCGGCTGCCTTACATGCGCCTTTCTTCTCGGTGGCAGAACAGGTTAACCAAGGTTGGATTTGGTATTATCGTCCTAGATAAGGTGACGTCCATTCCGGAACACCTTACAGAATTTTAGATTTACTTGCAGTATGCCCAAGTGCTTGATTGTAGTAATATTTTCCATAGTTCATAAAGTATAGATTGTTTATCAACGGTACATACAGTAGAAATCGTATATAACGAGCACCAAGATCAAGCCGAATTTGCTCGTTATAACCGGGTCTCGTTATAACCGATATCGCTATAACCATATACGTACATCTACGAGACCGGACTTCAGCACCAAATCTACTCGTTATATCCGGTTGCTCGTTATAACCGGTCTCGTTATATACGATTTCTACTGTACTCCGTTGAAACATTTTTTGGGGGAAATTACCAGCTATTTATTAAATATCATCAAGGCCTAAATAACCACTTCGCTTTTTTCTAATAAACATCCTAGAGGGCTTCGTCAGGGCCTGACCTAATTTTGAGGATCGTAAAAAATAGATACTGGATCACGATTTACACGTTTCCCGCACTGTAACTAAATCCCTAAAATGAAGAGTGCAGGTATCAATCAATCGGAAATATATTATTTCTATACATGTGCCCCGTTTTGATACTTCAGTCTAAATTTCCAAATACTTAATTGATAACGATTGATTTAAGAGATTACGAGCATCGGTAATAATCCTATTTCTTGAACAACCGTTAGATATGTAAAATATTTATGGTAATAGACATATGCATGCATATACTTAACAAGAATTACATTTTTTTCTAGCTCTAATCATCTAAGCAGGGTTGTCAAATAATTTTCCTCAAATACTTTTTTTTGTGAAGAAATCGTCAGTAAACGAACTGCTTGTTTTTATTAGGAATACTAACAATCTGTACATAAAAAAGCAAGAAAACAGTTTACGTGCAGATGTTTGGTGATGTCGATGACCGACCATGCAAACAAGGTTTAGTGTTTTTTTCTTCGTTTTTTTGCGTTTCTTTTCATTAATTTTCGTTTTTTTATTGCATTTTGAATATTGCGGGAGAGTATAGAGGCAGGAAGAGGTCCCCCGACAGATATTGAACCATGATACGACGCAGAAGTTACAAAATGTAAAACTCTTTGTTTTTTTTATTTTTTTTAAACATATTTTAAACTGATTGGAAAGATTCCTTGAACGTTCCCTCCACCTCCTTTTTTTTTTTTGAAAATTTGTATTGTCGAAGAAAAATACCTACCGAGACTCTCCGTTAACTTAAATTTTAGCACATCGGCGTTATCAAGTTTTAAATTTTTCTCTAGCAAAAAGTTGGTGTGTTTTCCTTTCCTATGGCAGTATTCTGGAAGCTTTCCGGAAGGCAAACGATTAGCACACACAGCAGAGAACAGTAATCGGTAGATATTTGGGGCGAATGAGTTCAGGCGTAATGTTTCGTAGACTGCTGTGCCTTTCACTTTCGGAGGACTATGAATGGTTACCATCCGGACATCAACTCAATTGCACCACGGCCAAGCATAACCCTTTCGGGCAAGTTGTACTGCACAGCGTGCGCCCCTCCGCCAGTCTTGCCCCGGGTAGTCCTTGACGGCCACTGTGGTTTCGCTTCTTCGCGCGCGGCTGACCCTCCTGCAAAACTAGGAATCCGCCTCGAATTCCGGCCGACTCTTACATTTACCTCCCTCCAGCCGAAAACTTGAAACTATCACAAGATATTCCTCGTCTGCTTTTGCTTGCGTAGCCGGAGTCTGAGGCCGCAAGTGTATTCCTTTTATCAATCCTTTATCAAAATCAGTGGTGTTCTCTCACCTCGTTGCCTTCATGTTCTTTCGCTCAAGCTGAGTGCAGCGATTGGGTAGCAAGGCAACGGAAATTTGCGTACCTAAACCAATAGAACATCACCTACGCGGCTGTATGACGTTAATCCTCATAACGTAATGGCAGATCTTGAACCAAGTATGTTAGGCGTGAGGTTGAGCATGTCCCATTCAAATCCACAAGTTTTTGTGTAGTTGCACGCTTTTAAAAGATGGGAATCGTATGGATGCTGTGTGATATATTGTCTGCTCACTTGTACGGAAATATTTTGATAAAACTGTATGTATGCATTTGATAGAGTTTTGATAGAATGGTATGATGATACAGTTTTAGTAAAACTGTATTATGACTAAAAACTTTCATATACATTAGTATCATAAATTGGATAAGCTCTCATTGAATTACATTATAATATTGTTGTATTTCACAGAAAAAAGTAGTGGATTAATAGCCAAGATGTTGCCAATACAGACTCATTGAAATAGTACAAAAAATAACAAAACAACTTCAAAGAAACTCAAGTAAAGTTTTAAAGCTCTAAAGGTTTTTCCAGTGAGTAATGATTGCCTCTCTAAATTCACTCAAATCTCGTAAAAGTTACTGATTTATCCTGTAGAACTCATTGATCCAGTTAATTGTTATTGGCCTTCGTTTAGAGTGAAGTCCTTGCGGTAGCTCCTTCACCAGGAAAGCAGTGTGCTGTCTTTGTACCTATGCATTTATCATACTTCCCGCTCACTAATATTCTTTTAAATGTTTTTCTACTGTCATCATTTTATGTAATAAACGGAAAATAACAGGGGCCGAAAAACTGAGGTGGTTTACATACGTATGGGCCTAGAAAAAGCCTGTTTTGTAAATGTACGTCATGCAGTTTATTTCACCCGTCTGGAATATTCTAAAAGAAAGATTCCTTATTCAGTCTTTTCGTCTTGTAACATTTTCTTTGTTGAGAAGAAAGACTTCTGGAGTCGAATGCCGTAACTGTTGCAAAAAAAAAATACTCTTTAAGGTCATCAGTCTAAGTCTTTCGTTGCTCTTTAAACGTACTATGTAGCTCCATTACCTATAGACTGCGGCCGCTCACATCCTAATCGACCCCGCACCCCCCGGCCGCCTTCTCTCTGTCTCACTTCGCTCGCTAGACCACAATTCTTTCCGTGGTTCCAAATCTCTCTCGAAGGAGCTCACCACCGCTGTTAGGCATCGTCTTGTTTCCTCTTGTTCGCGGATGCCCGACGCACAACCTCTCTTTGCTTTTCTTACAAGATAAATTGCTAAATTAAAACGGCTCTTTCATGAACGAATCTCTTTTCAAAGCGCAATCACCAAACATTGAATTTTTAAAACACTTTTTTTATTAACATCATCCTAAAATTTTGGTCCACTATTTTCAATTTTTGGAACATTATCTTTCTATGTTTTGTTTGATTTCTTTGATAGCCAAGCCGGATGGAAGGATGCGTATTACAGTTAACGTGACATGACCTTAGTTTACATCAATGAATGGTTTCCAAGTATGATAACGTTCATATCTCTTGGTCAGGCTGCTGTCACCTAGGTGAAGGCGGTACAGGTTTGGTGACAGCTGAGCAAAGCGATAATGCAGCTAGGCACAGGGCAACCAACCATATAACGCGAAATGAAAATATGCAATATTTGGTTATGTTTAGTTTGGTTGAATACTCTGTGCTTTGTCTTATTCGGGTTAACGGAGGAATGTAGCAAAGAAGAGTTAACCAGTAGAATTTTAAATTCACGAGCTTATCTCTTTTCCGACCGCGTCACATCACATTATCACTTAATCTCTTTTCCTAATTTTTAGATTTTCTTGAATCTCGTTGATTTGTTATTAAACTTGATTCTCTCTGTTCTTT
>Ga0058701_10005879_pt1 | contig 10278 bp, 8 predicted proteins | sample AgamicOrMae_FD_97039 | JGI IMG/M metagenome (GOLD analysis project Ga0058701, IMG submission 97039) | Agave microbial communities from Guanajuato, Mexico - Or.Ma.e | ecosystem: Host-associated > Plants > Phyllosphere > Phylloplane/Leaf | place: Guanajuato, Mexico | collected 2012-06-04 | reverse complement strand
AATGTATCCCTTCTGCGAAAAATCTATCGACGCCTATCGCTGGCCACGAACTTCCATTTCCACATGCAGCACTTTTTTTCGGATTATCTGAAGTACTGTCTTTTGAGTTATGGAAGCAATAGACAACGTTCATGCAAGCAAAGTTGTTCCTAATGTTGTTTTTGAAGCTATTTCTTTCGACTTTTTCTTTTTATGCGATGCCTAGCATAAAAAAAGACGAAAAAAAGCGATTATTTATTGCGCGAAGACTTTTCCTTTCGTTCAAAAGACCGTACGATATATCAAGTCAGGTGTTCTTTAAGCCCCCCCCCCCAAAAAAAAAGTTTAAAAAAATCATTGCGCCGCATGAAAAAAAAGTCGTTTCAAAAGGTTTTTAAACTCATCGATGTCAGAAAAAATGCAAAGAAGATTAGTCATGGTGCCGAGTAATAAAAAATGCGTTCAATGTAAAAATAAAAAATGTGTTCCTTTGTGTGCTTTGTTTGCAAGATTCGAAAAAAACTTTTTGTTTTTTGCTTTTTGTTTTTGTATATAAGAGAAATCTTCTGCTACCAAGCGATTTGTAACTAATACAGAGCTGTAAATCAACGGGGTTTTGAATAAAACTTGCGCTTTACGAATAATATGTTGTGAAGAGTCGATTTTTCTCGAAGCTTGGAGCCTACTTTACGGCTATTCTCGCGGTGAATGGGCAGACTGTAAATTTCAAAGATCGAATTTTCCACCTGTTGAATTCCATCCTGTACAAAAATCTTTGAACCTATTTTAAGAAAAACGACATACAACCGCCTAGGCTACGTTAACCTAGAACAGGCTATGCGTATGTCTTGTATCTCGCTCACTACCACTCGTCTGTAGCCAAGCCTAAGGTTGTATAAAAGTCTTTTATACAACCTTAGCCAAGCCTGGTCGGCTCCCTTCCTTGAGGCGAGAAGGAAACACTTCTTACCTCATGGCAGAACCAATCCTCGACACGCTCTGTAAGGACCTAAAGCCCCAAATAAAAGTCCATACGTTATTTTGCGTCCAAACGGGCTGCGTGATCTGGTCTCACAGTCCGCCTGCGATTATTTGTAAATTCTTCTTATAAAATAAATTAGGGAAAAGGTACTGTACCTCTGTAATAATTACCATGTACAGGGAAGCGCGAGCAAGCTTTTACATAGGTACACCAATAGATGGCTCCCCGGCAAGAAGTTGGTAAGTGCGCGGGCTTTACTCAAACCGCGCTGTGTAAATATCTTAAACCAAATGGCGTGCTAACGGTTTTACATCGCTATGTTTCGTTGCGCGGCAGCTAAGTGGTATTACTAGAGCGCGCGCATTACCGACCTCTTCTTGACGGGAGCCAGTCTTCAGTGATGTGACCTGTGAAACACAATAAAAGAAATCGCAAAGCGTCTCGTAAAAAGGGTAAAAAGAAAATAAATTTTGTTTTTTTTTTCAAACAGGGTAGAGAATAATAGGAAATGCCACCATTAAAGTTTGTTGTGTATAAGAAATTAAAAAAAGAAAAGGAAAAAATATCTCTCAATTCGGACTTGGTGAGTTTTCTTTCCCCTGGATCGAGGATCCATAGCAAGTCAATGCATAGATATCCATAGAAATCCAAGGATATCCAAATAAATATCCATAAAAGCATGGATAATTAAGACTGATATCCATAAAAACATGGATATCCATTTATGGATATCTATTGTTCACGGATATCAATTGCGGAATGTCCTTGCACGGATATCCGTGCTTGGATATCAATGTGGATATCCACGCTTGTATGGATAATTGAAGACTGATATCCAAAAATCATGGATATCCATGTTGATATCCGTGGATTTCTGGAAATCCATGCATTGATTTGCGATATGGATTCTCGGACCAGGGTCGTATGCCAGTAAATTTTATTTAAATAGACAAAAACATAAGGAAAAATAATAGGCCTACACTAGTGCGGCTTTTTTTGTGTGTCACCTAAAGGGTAGTTCTCAATCAGAAATATTCGCTTTCTTGCAGTTCGCAAGGAGATCCTACGAAACGTGTCCGGGGAGTTCCGAGGAGGTCAGCTTTCCGCAATCATGGGGCCGTCCGGAGCAGGAAAAAGTTCGCTTCTGGACGTCTTATCTGGATACACGTGAGTACTTAAGTTTATTCTTTTTATAACTACAATTGGCAGGACAATCCTGCTCAGTGTGGATTGAGAAGTGGAATTTTCCACCTCTCGAGTTTTTCTTTTTGTCGGCACGGAGCATCCAACCTAATCCTCTTCAATCCCTTCGATTGTCACTGCAATCTGAGGCAGTTTCCAAAAATTAGGTAAGGTGCCTTGAGCCTCGCTCCACTGGGCTCTCACCAACGTTGATATGGTGTCTGGGTGACCGTTAGATTTTTTAAATATCTTGGTTAGCCAAATTGAGATAAAAAAATAATCTAATTAAACGACGCACAAACGCAAAAATAATATAATTTAAAATCACTCGAGATTCACTAACTCGTCTTCCGAGGATATAACCTACATGACTTTAATGTTAGTTGACAGATACCCTCGTAGACCGCACGAAAAAGTATTATGAAGACAAGGGGCTCGAGGTTTAGCAAACTTGAAAGCCCGAGAATCGATTTTCTCTTGCGGTTCTTATAATGCTCCCCCTTCAAAGTACGGAGTATTTTCTAGGTAGATCTCAATTTCTTTCCAGCGGAAGCTTGAGAAATTTTTATTTGAAAAATAATTTTTAAAAACGGCTGAAAATTAGGCAAAATGAAAACTTTGGAATGAAAAAAGATTTCAGCAATGTTGAAGTCACACTTTTTCATCAAATAGAATAAAAAAGAGATGTTTTTCGCCGAGTACATTATTAATAACATAAAAATCTAGCCACAACAACATCTAAGGTACGTTTTATTTGTATTGAAATCATGAAACACGAGGAAGTTTTAGCAATATTGATGACTTACTGTACTTTTGGGGCCCAAATCCCCGATGTGTCGTACATGAGACTATCTCATGTGTCGTATACATATTCAAATCTTACTCAAATGGCCATCAAACCTGACTTTACTTAACTATTATGATAAATTGCGACAATATGATGTCCGACTTACAATAAAAGCAGTATGATCCCGTTGAGATGCTCTGTTATAACCACAATCTCAACCTAGCAATGAGTCAAGCGAAATACGGCTTGAAAGTACCAATATCTGAGTTTTCCCAACATGCGCTCGTTATAATACTGGAAAGAAAACCATCTACCACTTACAGTTAGCTTATATCATTAGTGTACGGCCGAACACCAGAAAACTCGATTCCGCCTATTGGAACCAGAATTCATTCATGACTATTTCTGGCCAGGAGCGTTATTTTAACGCATTTTGCTTGACATTCCTACATTGCCGTCTGAAATGAAAGAGGGCCGATTGATTGATCGTGGTGAGATTCCATTAGGATAATTATTTTTCAATAAATACGTTGCTAGTAAATGTCCGTCTTCTATTTTCCAGACAACGAGGTGTAACCGGGCAGTTGGTCGTCGGAGGGCGTGTGCGACGTCCTGGGGCTCTTCGACGTCTGGCTGTGTACCTTCAGCAGGAGCCAGCACTCCACCCGCAGTTGACCGTCGCCGAAAACATGGCGGTCGCGGCGGCGCTCAAGCTAGGGAGAGTCCAAGAAAAAGTTCGCAAGAATACGGTAGGCATGAGTGAACCGCACCAGATATTCCAAAGTTGGAATTTTTCTCACCTTCCGCCGTCTGAGTTCCCGCGTTTCAGACGATGTTAACTGCCCTGGTCAGAGAATCCATAGCATATCCATACATGGATATCAAAAAATCCACGGATAGCAACATGGATATCTATGATTTTTTGATGTCAGTCTTCAATCATCCATATAAGTGTGGATATCCACATTGATACCCAAGCACGGATATCCATGCAAGGACATTCTGCAATGGATATCCGCAAATAATAAATATCCATGAATGGATATCCATTTTTATGGTTATCAGTCTTCAATTATCCTTGCTTTTATTGATATCCATTTGGATATACCTGGATTTCTATGGATATTCATGCATTAACTTGCTATGGATTCTCGATCCAGGGTGTGTTGCTAGTCTAAATTCAAAAGAACCAAAATCCACCAGTCAGCCAGTTATACCAACTGTTCAGTACTCTCCGCAAGCCCGATACATAAGTTAGGTTATGGCCATGAAAGCCGAATGGGATATTCTGTTATTGAATTTTGATCGAAAAGTTGAGTGTTTGTAACTCCTTTGTTTGGTTCGGCAACCCGCGCTGCATCGCTGTATTCTCACTTCGTTGGTTGCCTATGTTCAGGAGCCTAACTGCGAAAGCAGCAAGCGTTATATTCGTTTAAGGTCCTCTCCAAACCTATAATAGAGCATTAACAACACGCCGAGACAAAATCCTTCTTTTCCGATTTTTACGTATTCTCCTCTGGCAGTTGATTCTTTTATTCTTCGCTTCATCCTGCCCAAATGCAAAGACTACCAGGTCGTATCTTTATTGGTTGGTTTTATTACATGTTAAAATACGTAAAGATAAAGATTAGTCTTCGGAAAATTAAAGTCCTTGAAAAACCTAACGTGCTAGCCACCTTGATTACTGAGGCCGTTATTATTGACACCAGTGTTGAGGAAAATGCATTGTTGCGAATGAGGATTTTGGTCGTTCTAACAACAAAATTATCCCAAGCCGAAATCTTTAATTTTGACGTCATCATAACCAATTGATCGAGAAAATCTCGGCCTCTTTCCTAGACCATACCATGTATCCCTAGTGTGAGTGAAAGAGATGATAAGCAAGGCAATAATGTTTCCCGCTCAGTTTTCGCGGCGGCTCTTTTTCAGGCCGATTTCGATGATTATCCAACTTCGACTTCTCGCCATTTTGAGCCTCATTGTGATTTCCCAAATGAGGGTCCAATGTGTTTCTTATCGTTTAGTTCTCATTGAAAATAAAGATAGCGGCGTGGTGTTGTCTTATGAGCACGCGGTCGATCACGGTCGTTGGTCAAGCACCTGCCAGGCTCCACCATAACTACTCCGTTCGGCTTGGCAACGAAAGGTGGAATTAAGATATAGAAAATGCAACCCTGTAACGAACCGGATCCCACTAGTTCACAAAATATTATCGGCGCGTCGTGCAAATAATGACTATGCGACTTCTTCTTCCAGGTGGAGAGGGTGCTAAATTCCTTAGGACTAGCTGAGCATTCCCCAACTCCCGCAGGTCGACTCTCCGGAGGCCAACAGAAAAGGCTTGCAGTAGCTCTAGAACTACTAAGTGATCCTCCCCTTATGTTCTTCGACGAGCCCACAAGGTAAGTCCTCTCCCCTCCCCCCCCAAAAAAATCACCAAAAATCTGAGATTAAGAAAAGATATCCTCGACATTGTAACTAAGATACATACCTCTAACAAGAAGTTCAGGAATATTTCTCTAAAAGCAAGAAAAAAAATCCCGAGTGAACGATTTTTGTCCTAAAAAATATGTTTGCTTGATTTTACACAAAAAAAAATGAACCAATTTTGGTAGATTTCAGCTTGTGAGCACAAAGTGTGTTTTTGTACCGCAATGAGATCTCCAACTTCGTTTGTACTTTTCCAGTGGCTTAGATTCAGTAACGTCACGAACACTGCTGCTGTTGCTGCGTGACCTGGCGCGACAGGGGCGAACGGTTGTGTGCACTGTCCATCAGCCCTCCGCCGCCTTGTTCATGATGTTTGACCAACTGCACCTTTTGACGGCTGGCCGGTGCGCATACAGGGGTACCACAGCAAACGTAGTGTCCTATCTTGAGAGACTTGGACTACGGTGCCCACCGTATCACAACCCTGCGGATTTCGGTAAGACGTCCTTAATTTTGCGTCCATTCCTTCGCTTAACCCAAAACAGCCCTAAAGTATTTGGAGTGAAATTCAGCTTAAGAGAAATAGAAAAAAAATCCATTATAATGCGCAATTTCAAGCTTTGGAAAATGCTTAAATAAATAATTTTCAGGTGTCCAGAGGAGTGAAATTTTTTTAATTGGGGCAATACTGAACTGAAAAGATCCTCTAAAATAAGTTTATTTCTGTTGCCGAACGGCATCGCTGGGCGGTAAAGGGTTAAGAAGGGAAAATGTGTGTGCCACAAGGAAGAATCGACCCCTGAACTCCCCAATTCAAGAGCATAGAACGCTAGTATCTACGCCAAAGCGACGACGCAGTTTTGGGGGGGGGGTCTACGGTATAAAGAACGTTTGCACTGACAATGCTTTCCGCTGGCGTGCGAATAGACACTTCCTGTAAAGAATTACACTTGTGATCAGTTAGCACAAGTCGACTACATAATTCGTTTTTTTTTTGTTGTTTTTTTTGAGGGGGAAGGGGTTTATGGAGGAATAAGGTATTAAAATAGCTCGTGTTTTGTTTCAGCTCTGGAAGTAGCGGGAGGCGATTATGGAGATCATGAGGAAGCACTAGTCAAAGCCAGTGATAACGGACGTCGTACTGATTGGACAGGTTTCCAAAACGGTGGGTATCTTACTAATTAACCAAAATAAGAGTCACCGAGGCTTAAACTTTGAGCCGAAAGTCTGACGTCAATTCTGTGGTCCTTCAGATGAAGTTTCTTCATTGAGGGAATTAGGATCAGCCGATTCAAGAAGCATCGACAGTTCAAGTTCATGGACAGCTGTCTACCCCACCACCTTCTCGACGCAACTTTACGTACTGCTAAAAAGAACACTGAAAAGGTCGCTTAGAGATAAGGTGAGCAACGGTTAATTACCTGATACAATCAGCTCATACTTTTTTTTGACGCCTTGATATTTTTTTCAGGTTTTGGCGCATTCCAGGCTGTACATCCACTTAGCGTTCGGAATTCTGATTGGGGTTTTATTTCTTAATATAGGCGAAGAAGCTTCGCATGTCTTCCATAACTTTGGTCTTCTGTACTTCTGCCTCATGTTTCTCATGTTCACAACTCTATCCGCAATGATTATTGCTTGTAAGTATCTACGGGAAGGTCAGGCAAACGTAAAAGTTGGGCGATTGTTTAGGTTAAAATTGGAACGCTGAACCTACAGACCTACCGAGATTGGTTGTGCGACTTCATCCCATCCACTGTGTTTCTCAGTCCCGTAGCTTAGACGTTCACACATTTCTGTCCCCTGGTCCGAGAATTCATAGCATATCCATACATGGATTTCCAAAATCCACGGATATCAACATGAATATCCATGAGTTTTGGACGTCAGTGTTCAATTATCCATGCAAGTGTGGATATCCACTCTGATATCCAAGCAGGGATATCCATACCTGGATATTCTGCAATTGATATGCGTAAACAATAAATATCCATAACTCGATATCCATGTTTTATGGATATCATTCTTTAATTACCTTGCTTTTATGGATATCAATTAGGATATCAATGGATTTTGATTGATATCTATGCATTGACTTGCTATGGATTCTCGAAACAACGCTGTATCCAACGCACTTCGATTCTCCGACCTTCGCCTCTTTCCGTTTGCCGTCTCCAGCGCTACGGGTACCTCTTCTGAATCGCCTTTTGCAAACATCCAAGGGACAGCGTCTCGACTTTGCCCTGTTGCCCTCACTGCTCCATCATAGCCATGTTTATAGCAACTGTGCTTTTTTGCAGTTCCGTTAGAGATGCCAATCGTAGCTCGAGAGCATTTCAACAGGTGGTATTCGCTCAAGTCGTATTATCTCGCGGTCAATTTGGCGGACGCTCCTTTGCAGGTATGTCACCTTTTTGAAATAACTCAAAAACCATTTCAAAAATTCTTGTTGAAGTATACTTACCATCTGAAAATCCTCGTGCCTTTCTGAAAGTAAATATTTTTTCATTTTTCATTTATTTATTTTTTTCAGTTAACCTGCACGATTGTCTACACAGGAATCGTCTACTTCTTAACTGCTCAGCCTTTAGAGCCCTTAAGATTTTTTCTTTTCTTTGGGATGTGTTCACTGGCATCATTTGTTGCCCAAGGCATCGGTCTCGCCATTGGTGCCGCCTTAGACGTTAAGGTAAAACCAGCGACAGTTATTTTAGACAGCTATATTTTAGCAACCACTAAACTTGGCGTTTTGTTTACCAGCACGGTGTGATTGCCGGACCGTTGGCAGTACTGCCTGCAACAGTCTTCTCGGGATACTTCGTATTGGTGCGCGATGCTCCCGGAGCTCTTCGATGGCTTTTCGAGCTGAGCTTCCTGAAGCACGCTTTGAGCGGATCCGCCGTGGCCATCTACGGCTGGGGCCGGAAACGCCTGGAATGCAACGCACCTTACTGCCACTTCCGCATACCGGAGCAGTTCCTCAAAGAAGTTGGACTGAATGAGGCCAACTACTGGAGGGACGCTGGGGTTTTGCTGTTCACCGGCGTCTTTCTCAGAGTTGTCGCTTACTTTGCTCTTTGGGGCAAATTAAGACGCTTTTGGTGAACCACCAAATCGCCTGCTTCTCCGACAGCCGGCGAATATTCGTAAAGTGCTGAAGATACGCTGTCATCATAGCCCGTGTGGAAAAGCCTAATTGGCCTAATCAGAGTCTGATCAGTGCCTGATCAGGCACAGATCAGACACTGATCAAATGTCCTGAAAACTGATCAGAGACTGATCAGACATTTTCGCTCGGGGCAGCAAGGCCTCTGAGTGAGTCGAATGAAAACACTGAGGATTTTTTAGATCCATTCATTGACAACTGGATCTAAAACAGAGCCCACCGAAGTCTATCTCTCGGCGTGATTCAAACCAAAGTGGGAATGATACCTCCATCGACTGAGTTATAGTATTTCGTACGTTGGTAGCGCCGTTGTGAATCCCGCACATTACTCTTATAAGGCTCACCGTTGTCCGGTACCAAAATTAACTTGGCATTGACTTGCCGGTTCAGAAAAGCACAATAGTGATAATAAAACTACAACCAGGAGTTTTATGAAGTTACAAACACCACTTGAGTTGTATTTCTGTTTGCTGGTCTCAACTGTACGGGAAACGGTCGAGAGCGTTGGAAATAAGCCTTCTATGATCTCAAGGTGCATTGTGCCCACCTGCAAAACTTGCTTCGTACTAGTATTTGAAGTAATAGAAGGGAGAATCCCTTAGTAGTATTGCTAGTAAAAAGCGGATAGCAATAGAGAAAAAAAATGAGGAGAAGAAACTATACACTTCGAGAAAAAATTGCGCTTTTTTGTAGCTCCTTTGAAAAATGAACGTTGTTACTCGAATGTGATGAAATCATTGTAGAGGAGAGCTTTAACAATGTTTCATTCGACGTCCTCTGCCGTTTTCAAAAACGTTGTTGTACGAAAATCGGTACCGTATCATTTTTGCACTTGTTAAGAATTCACCCGTGACAACCGTAAAGTTTACTCATTGAACACTAAAAAGTCCGAATTTCAGCTCCAAAGTCGATGTTCCATCGAGCTGTTAGAGTTGACGCTCTTTTTTTTTCTTTTTGTTTTTTTACCTAGGTCTACTTGCCATATACCATTTTAGGAATATTGCTGTTACTTACCTCAGGGTGTTTTACGTATTGGTAATGCATATCTAAACATCACATTATTCTTGCTATTTTTTAAAAATATTTTTTGTCAATTCCTTTTCTTTACGCAGTGAGTTTTGATTGCAATATATTTTATTTTTGACCACTATTCCTTTGTATTGGAAGTCGAGGCAAGGAAATTTGATGTCCAAACAGAAAAGTGTATACACACCCAGCTAGAAATCGATTATCGATTCGACGTCGATTCGATGTCGACCATCGAAAAACCGTCGAAATCCGGGACAAAATCAGATCGATTCGACCTTGATTCGAGTAATCGACGTCTTTTCGAGATCTCATTTCTGGCTGGGCAGTGCATTTTGAAATAAACACATATTCCTTTTCTTCATGCTTTGCATGTTTAAACGAGATGAATAATTGAAGTTTTTCCTGTTTGGATAAATTTAAGTTAGAATTATTTAATTTTAAACGAAAATTCTCTCGTTACGTACTTAACATGTTTTTCTTTGAAGTATTGATTGTATTTTTTTTAATGTCTCTTGAAAAGATCTTGAGATTTTTTTGCTGTACCTAGCAGCCTGTTGGACAACGCAATTTTTTAATACTTTTTTTAAGCTGCAATTTTACACACGCTTATTCCCATTGTAATACAAGCAAGTCCTGCGAAGAGACTGAAGATAGTTTTGCTGTGGTGAGTCATAGGTCTATGAGTAAACTTCATTAGTAACTAAGGCGCGTTTCGGTCCTATT
>Ga0058701_10005878_pt1 | contig 10279 bp, 3 predicted proteins | sample AgamicOrMae_FD_97039 | JGI IMG/M metagenome (GOLD analysis project Ga0058701, IMG submission 97039) | Agave microbial communities from Guanajuato, Mexico - Or.Ma.e | ecosystem: Host-associated > Plants > Phyllosphere > Phylloplane/Leaf | place: Guanajuato, Mexico | collected 2012-06-04 | reverse complement strand
TTTATCGTATTACTAAGTAACAAAATACATCAAAGGACATTTTCTTTTTAATATAGGTAAGCTACCCATAAACGTCTCTGTAGTGAATAGCCAAAATCCTGTCGTAAATTGACACAAAAACGTTCAGGCTTTTACATGATTTTAAATGAATTAACTTTTCTCTGGGCTCAGTGCTTGCACGAGGAAGAAACGCAAGCAGTATTATTGCGTAAAAAAGGGCCGGTTCGCCGCCGTTCTGTGCCGGGCAGAGCGTTATATCCGGATTTGTTATCTGAAAGGACCAGACTGAGGAGCTTTGAAAGCGGGAAAACTTCATATCCGGGGAGCGTTATAAACGAGTTCCTCTGTAGTACCTTTTGCCTTGCCTGGTTGGGCGATGAAATGTGAAATCCAAGAGGTGGAAAATGTAACTTACTTGGTAATGTTGGACTGAAATAACCGTGACCAAAACTTTGATTTCTTGATCGATTCTGCGTGTTCGGGAAATGTAGAGCACCCTCCCCCTTTCGGAAGGCTAAGTTCGTATTCAAAAGTCGTGACTTCCGCATCCGTTCTGAGCCGCGGGTTTTCTAGGCGGATGCTGGAACTTGTTAAGTTCTTGATTCGGTTGATGATTCCTGAAGCGGAACGAACTCTGACATTTTTTTCCCCTTAAGCAAACGAAACAGGCGAAAAATTCCAAAATGAAAGAACATCAACGTTAACCAACTTTCTTCGTATTGACTTTGGAGGATGAAGTTCAGCTGGTGGAACAATCTGAACACGCATGCAGTTTCAATAACAAAATTGGTTATTCAAATCTCCTACAGCCAATAGTAATGCCCGAAAAGAAAGTTGTAACGTTAATGGACTGTGATTGACGACCCACTGCAATGCTATCTTCATTTCTCATTATGCCTGACTGTACACTTTTGGGTTTGCACAGCTGCAAATTGATAACCACATGTGGCGTTCCTCGCACGTTAGGCTGTATAAGATTTAGATTGATTGATTGATCTTTATTTGTCCATATTACCTAAAATTAGGTGTCGGCATCGTCAAGTGGTAGAATAGCTACTACTTATTTCTGTTATTACGGTTTATATGTATATACCTGTATGGTATGGGGATGGAAGAGGGAATACAGAGGCTCGGTGCCTCACGAAGGTCAGAACGTAGGGCGGAAGGGGCACATACGGCAGCTTTGATTGATACATTTTGATGTCAAAAGTCGCAGGATGCCGGGCAGAAGAATGAAAGAGACGGGATATGCGAAATCGGTGCATGTTCCGGTCGCTTAATTTTCTGTAAACAAAGAAATCATGGTAGTATAATTTATGTTTCATTTGACTAGAATTATGTAAGACGCTTTCCTAAAGATGTCTTGAATCGACTGTTTGAGCGTCTATGTACGGCAAACCGTACATGTGGGCTGTGTCCTTCAGGGTGAAAGGAGGGGCATTGTGTGTGGAACGAGATCGGAGTGGACGAAAGCACGGAAATACGGTAAAGTGAGGGGTGCTCCTTGCACTGGCCAGATGCAAGGCGCACAACAGCTGCTTCAACCGGACTTTCGTGTTTTCGTTCTCTCCAGTGTGGTTTCGGCACCTAAAACAGGGAATGCCTACCCGCATCGCAGGTGTACCCAAAACACCCAATACCAGAATATTAAATTATTATATGCTTTTAAATGGTTAATTTACGCCATTTTCGACTTCCCTTTTCCATAGGTGGCGGTGTTTTTTATGTAGCCAGAATTGAGTGCTCCCGGCCCCGCCCCGGTGACTCAATTCTACACCAACCCGAAAGTAAAAATATTCTCGTTATGGGACAAACTCTTATTTAAAGAGGATTACTCTCGATCTGCCTTTCCAAACAAAAATAATCTCACAAACGAGAATAATACTCTGGTGATCAATTCGACTCCTCCTAATGAAAATCCACCAACTGCGAAGTGCTGATTCGAAAAATCCACAAACTGCAGTGTGAACAGATAGCAGTTGGTGGATTTTTGGGAAAGGCACTTCGCGGTAGGTGGATTTTTCGGAAAAGTACTTCGCGGCTGGTGGATTTTTATTAGGAGGGATCGAATTCTGAGAGAAAATGCGTCATCAATTTGAGAGTAATAATGTTTTGAGATTTATTTTTCTGACAAAGTTCAGGACAGTGTGAGTAAAACTGTAAAGGCAAAGAGTTTTTCTTGATTTCCTTTATTTGTCCTCTTTGCTGCGACGCTTCCATATCCATTGATTTACCGTAAGAATCAGGCCTTGATCATGATAGCACCTCTGATCTTTGTGATCGTGATCACAAACTCTGTTTTGAAGTTATTTTTGCCCTGCTTAGTTATCTCCAAGCACAATTGGGGTGGGGATCTGGTAAGAGAATATTTTCTTTTACACTGCTCACCAAAATTACCTTTATTGTAGGTTTCATCAGTGGATAGAGTTGGCTCATGGGCTTGTCCCCATTTGATACTATTTTCTTCGGAGTGTTGGAATGAAGGGAAAACACCCAGCACTCCTCAGCTCTGACCATCAGTAGTAAAGCAACATCTTCATGACCATTAGGTCTTTGTTAGCAATTCGTTTTTACCGCCGTTTGTTAAGCAATCCCAACCAGCAATAATTAGAGGCTTGCCATCCTTATAAATTGAAAACATGCAATGTATAACCGTAAGTACGTAACTTAAACTTATGCCCTCTATACCTCAACAAGATTTTAAATAAAAAGCGGCATCTTTTGTTTGTGCTGTGTGCTCTTAGACGATGCGACTCGGCGCTACGCGGCGTAATGTTGCACTCTGCGTTACTTAAGGCTTTGCTGTGTCATCCTTTCGCTGAAAATTTGATTTTTGAGGGCCCCATACCTTCCGCCTCACGCACGTTTCCGCAGTCAAATCACATTCTACATTTGCGGCGACGAAATGCTGTTCTTGTACAAATTTTGCGCTCCGGAAATTCGGGAGCGAAGTGCGGATTTTCGATTTTTTCCCCGTACCCTTGTTTTGGAGTTGTTTACAAACGGGTACTTTTACACAAGTTTTTTTTTTAGCCGAGAGGTATAGAAACAGTCTTTTTAGTAAAAGACGTAGTCATTTTTTTAAATTTTTTTTTGATTGGAAAACCATTGAATTGCGCGGTTGACCTAACATATTTACCTGAAATATTAGACCGTCTCTTAACCTAGCCTAACTTGACCAGTTGGAAGAGGCGTTTATATGCTCTACGATTCTGACGCTTTCATGGAGAGGTATTGCTATTTGTGTTCGTGCTTATCAGTAATCTGGCCTTGTCCGCATGATTTGAACTGTCGTTCTTAATGGCGTAAGACTTGTGTGTGAATATACATGATTCTATACAATTTGAAAAGTCGTGCGTAATCATCTAATCCTGCATTTGTTCTTTAGTCATTACATAAGTTCTCTAGTCATTACATTTATTCTTAATCAAAGCTTTCTTTCCCATATATGAACAAGGAACTGGATATGGTGACGAGTGATCAATGTCGGCACGAGCACCACGGGACGTGTTTCGCACCTGTTCGTAGATGATTGTGCGCCTAAATGCTTTGATCATTTTAATTGATTTATTCGCGTGATGGTTATACGTGCAAATCAATAATGTGGTTAGGTTTACATTGATTTTATTGCTCAGGATTTATTGGTAACGATAGACACATTCACACCGCTTGAAAAAAAGTAACGAGTGATATTTGAATTTACAATAACTACCCTGAACTTGGGATAAAATACTTTGACCATGGAAAACATTAAAATATGTTTAAGCTAATTGGGGATACGCTTATTGCTGCTTCAATATCATCGATGAATTAAAATCCATTTTTGTTTTTTGGTGGAGAAATAAAATGAAGAAAACTCAAGGAATAAATTTCCTGAGGTGAAGAATAGTTGTCAGTCCGTGATGAGTTTTTACACCGAGAAACAAAAATGTTTAGCTATTTTTCATTAATTCATTATTTTTGAAACTTTTGCTTGTGTGCAGCAAACCCTGTTTTGGATAACTTTTGAAGCGAATAATGGGCGCTTTTCGCAAATTATGCGGACTTTGTAACCGACGTTTGTTATTTCTTGATTGCAGGTGAGTGGCGAGGATGCAATCGGGACTCCACGGCACGATGCTCTTTCGTAAGCTTTTAAAAGCTGACTTCCTTCTGTCTGAAAGGAGATTTACCCTCATTTATGGGGGTTGCCTTAGGAATCTTTGAGACAGAGACCGTCTTTCCCCAATTGGAAGCCGCTCGAATCGTAATATCTTTTCCTCGTAAAATAAGTTCCACCAAATGAAAAATTGGATCATGGTTGTAACGTTGTGAGTTCGTTTGAGTTCAGAACGAGTTTTCAAGAGAACGATCATAGAGTTGGGGACTCTCATAAAGTTAGATCTGTTGCATCTGTTAGGGTGGGAGATAATTTGTAAATATTTGAGGTTAAAGTAGTAATTTCTTTATGATAGAAAATACTTTTACATGGATTTTTTTTTCTTTTTCGCTGGACATTTGACAGACACACAACACAACTTTCACTCAACCCAAAGATACCTAGTATCTTCTTACCGAGGAACCTAATTTATTCTGAGCATAACGTAGCTAACATATCCCAACCCAAGCTAGCTGTAACCTTTTTCAACCGAAAAGTGTAACTTAACCTCAGGTGAACTACCTCAACAATGTGGGACGTTCCCTGATTTACTTGGTTTTGTACTACCTTGTCAAAGGAGTAGCGTGGCAGAGAAAATATAGAGTAGTAACTGGCTTTTCTTTTGTTCCTAATAAAATAAAACCCGTTTATCAGGTTTGCAGATAAGAATGAACCCTCAAATGTTTGCTTTAAGCACGGGGGGATGACCTCATGAAAATATTTATACAATTCCCTTAGAATAAAAACATATTATTTTATTTTTGCGCATCTTATTTTGCTTACTGGATTTCCATTGACAGTTCGATATTCACTGAAATGTTTTCATTAACAAAAGAAAGTCAATCTTTTTTTTTCAAAAATTTGTTAGTTTACAACATTTAATTAAAGCAAGAATTTTGAACACGAATTTTTTCAATGTCAACTTTTACTGTGACCCTGGCCATGAATTGATTACAGGTTAACTAGACACAATTTGATTTATATTAAAGGCTTTTTAAGGGTGGCATTTCGAATATTTACCATCGCATTCTATAGCAGGGTAAGTAATGCCATTGCGTTTTTAATCATCTTTGAACTGACGAACATTTCTTTGTAATCCACGACACATTTTTATGTTATTTCTTAAATTCAATGCTCATCTTGGAATTTTATTTCCTTCAATTTTTTAAAATATGTTCGACGATTATGCGTCGTATTTACGTATGTAGTAGAAAAATCCTAAATAAGTGAAATATACTTGAAGAGCAATTGAAGACTCTGTCGCGCAAAATAATCAGCTCCAAACACTGCTTGTGTCGGTGCCAGCTGGAGGCATGTGCTTCTAGTGGAAATTAAACTGCAAACTCGCCTCATTTTTCTCCCGAGTCGTATGGGGCACGACATTTATCTTTTCAGGGGCCAGGGTGGAGGACGTATGCAAAATCTGGAGGCAACAACAAACTGGGAAAACATGAGAGTAATTACTTACGCGTAGGACTTTCACCTGATTCACTTGTTAAATTGACATGTGTCCCTATTAAAATGTCTGTCGAGTAAGCGGAAGTGAGAAATGGCGGGTAATACCGCAAAAAAGTGCTCTCTTCGCAAATACATAGCCCCTGTCCAAATGGGAAAAGCTGCTAAATCAGCGCTGAACCTTGACAAGCGGATGTTTTTCATTTTGAGTTGCTACCTATAAACTATCTATAAAGGATGCATTCCGAAAAAATCTTTGGAGGTCGGCGTGCAAGTCGTAGTTCGTTTTCACGGGAAACGTGGACTGATAGATGAGGTATTGTTCATATCGTGTACCATGATGAGGCGGTTGTGTACACTGGCTTTGATATTTTTATGTTGACAAGCAATAGCCGTCTAGTTCGTTAAGTGGTTTTTATTTGCTGTTAGTGATCTAGTGCGAGGATCATTTGAAACGGCGTTTCTCGTCTATTTTTAAAGCTTCTATACTCACGAACCCATGTCTATGCCAGCAAAGATTTTTATCGTCACGTTTATCTACAGTCTCAGGTGCAGAAAAACTTCAGTCTTGCAGAGGAGCTTTATGCTGTGCGTACATGGGGCACTCTGAACTGTCAACACAAATTTTTGGTCATAGAATTGTTCGGAATGTTGATGTGATATATTCTCTGAACTAGGTATGAAATGTGCGTTAATGTTTTCTTCAGAAGATTTATTCATTACGGTTTTACGGTTCAGTCCGCCATAATATAACGGAGTATACGGGAGGGATCTAAGTTAGGCCGTTAGGCTACCATAAAGTCATCCCCGCCTGTGAGCCTAACTTCCTGTATCATCCATCCGCCCACACAGTTAGTTGTATTCACTGCTATTCATAAGGCAGACGATGCGATGCATCCAGTATTGCTTCCGAGCACCTTTGCTTTTTTCATCTAAACGTCGTTTAAGAATGAGTCTTCAGCTCGTGAAAAAAAATGCAATGAATGTTTTTCCAGTTTACTTTTGCGATAGGTTGGTCTTTTGTGCAGTTGCTGAAAACAAGTAAGTAGTTTAGTAGGAATAATTATCCAAGAGAACAGCATATCGCACTTTACACAGATATATCGCGACGAACAAAGATACTGATTCTCGACTTGGTTAGGAAAAAATAACAATGTACAAAGTACTACCACGTTGTCTTAGAAACAGGACGACCGACTTAAAAAATTAAGAGAAAAGTAGAAAAAATGTGCATACACAAACTGTGATTGATCGGGAACACTGCCACGATATTCGCTTGGGACCCATATTTATTGATTGAGGTCCTCTGAAAACTAGTCCTTTCAAAAGAGTAATCCATCGCCATTCGTAGATAGGTCACATTAAGTAAAATGGCGGAAGGGTCAATTCAGAATATGGCAATGCTGGACTTAGATGCAGTGTTCGATTATACTAATGAAATTGGTAATCAAAGTCATTAACATAGTGATTCGTGATGAGAAAGAGCCATTAGGGCTAGCTTGTGTTCAATCAAGCTCTTGCCATTAGTTATTGCGAATGAAAGTGCACCTCTCTGATTGGTTAGTGATGTTACTGTTTGTTAGTGAAAGCGGTAAGTGCAAAGCCTGAATAGACAATGGGCATAGCCGAGGTGCAAGTACTATTATGTGCGTAACCTGTGCAATTGGAAGGACAGGGTATCTGTTGCTCTTTTCACTGGAACGCAACAAGGAATGAGAGGTCGTTGACCAGTTCCTTTATCGTGAGACATCCACCTTGAATGATGGAGGCATCAATGGGAAAGATACAAAAAAAAAACTTGGTAAAACATGGACAGCTTTAAGAGATAGATCGTCTTGTAACATTTCAAGTTATCACGTGGGCCGTTCTAGAATGCACAACTTTGAAACTCGGATCGTAGGATGCATCGCTAACATTGAAGGTTGTAAGAGAGGCTGAGTATGAAGGAAAAAAGTCTTTGAAAGTGCTTCACTTGCACTGTTAATCTTTTTCGAGGTTTAGGAGTACCCAACTTGAAACAAACACACTAAAATACTCCTCCAAAAAATCGCACTTGTAAAAAAGTACTACCCATATACAAAGCGCATATTTCCCAATAACTCATTCAAACGCAGTTCAGGACACCAGTTTTCCAGGATATCAGTTTTTTTTTCCGGTTGTCCCGATTTTGTCTGATCTTGAATTCTTAACTGGATAGGTTACGGTTTATACTTCTTGTGCTTGATCGATGGTCATACTGTATCATAACTGTATTTGACTTCATTCCCGAGATTAACATTTGAAACTCAGTACCTTTGAAATTGAGATTTTAATTTGAAACGGAGATACTCCTCCCAACACTTATAGTCAGTCATAACTAACGCTTGATAGACTCTCAATGGAATAAAATACTGATAATGAACATTCCAACTATCATATTCAAAAAAAAAAATTCTTCCATTTTGCGCTGTATTATTTCTATTTTTATAACCCATTCATAAACGTGAGCATGCCACTGAGACCGGCCACCTCACGGCGCGCGGTAGTCAGTCGCAGTAGCAACCTTACGTAGGTTTAAGTCTACTATTTCAACTGGTAGGTATGTGATCACTAACGATTATTTTTGATAATATTAGTAGATGCCAACATTACTGATTCTTCATTGGATGCCCTGCTTATTGTATTCATTTTCAACTGAAACTTTACTAGAATGTTGTCTTATACGGATTCAATCAGTAGAAAACCTACTGATTCCAGTATAGAGTTTGAAGGGGATTCTTGAACTAACTCATGGTTGTCGAACGAACGGATGGTTGACTTCTGGACGAGGTTGATTATAAGTCAACCTCGGTTGACTTATACGAGCCTCTTCAAGGTTACCGTTGAGAACATTGTTGCAATCGATCGATTCATGTGTGCACTACTGTTCGTATTCTTCTCACATATTGATATCAAGTTTACTGTAAATTACTTGAGGTCACATTCTTCCCAACCAAAGAAAGTGTGACCACGATTACAAAATTACCATGTATGTCTATTAATGGTTCTATTCTTAGTCTTAAGTTATTTGCCGATACTAGACTGATACCCCTGCGTTTAGATTATTAATTATTCTTTATTATCACAATTTCATCAATGTTTGAAGATCCCCGTCTATCTAAAGACGAACGTGTTCTATTCACACCTTGTGAGAAGTGGTTTGTAACAATGCAGTACCGGTGCCGACACATATCTCTGAGGCAACCGTTAAATGTGCATTAGCATATGAAAAGAGTAGTACCCGGTTATACTCTTCAGGGAGAACGTGACGCGCGTTCTTTGCAACCGCAAAACACCTCGAGGAGACAGAAGGTAACTTTGGTCACACGAGCATAATGGAGAAACCAGGGGGTGGCCAACGAATAGGGGCCTCGCAAGAAGGGTAATGGGTGGATATGGGCCTTAGGAGGCTTGACAGACGGTGGGGACCAAAGCTACCATACCTGACCAAGGGATGCGCAAAAGGAGTTTTCGTACTGGGGCTGTTTGAAATTCGATTTCATGCAAAATTCATTTTTAGCCGGTTTACTGTATTCAGAAGGTACCGATAGTTCCGAGCCTCCTTTTGAGCTTGAGTAAGGAATACCTCATGAGAAGCAGGTTCGACGCACTGTTGTTACATTGTAACTTCTTTGCTTTCTCGCCATATTGCTTTTTTGCCGTACATTTTCGCGTCGAATATTTTTTTTATTAGCTGGAGAAGAAGGACATCTTAAGTTTAGAGATTTTAACTACTGTAGACAGGTAATGCTAATACAAAATGATTTTCATTTTGTACCGAAAAGAAATCGTCCTGTGGATTGTCTGAGGTGATTTTGAGCTTTGCTTAAAATGAAAGTTTGCACAACTAATTTAGAGGAGTTTCCAGGTAAAGGTTGGAAGTGAATAATAACGACCATGTTGGCGTAGGGGACAATGAACATGTCAAACAAAAAATTTGTGTATTGTAATTCTTCGAGGGATCATTAAATTAAATGTGAACCACGCAGTTTGTGAATAACGACGGTTTCTGAGGGGTGTTTGGTTTGGAGACGCGCATCCTTACTGCACCCACGTAAATATGTAAATCTCTCCCATGCTGCCATCTACTTACGCATGTATTCAACAGTACTTAAAAACAGCCAATCCAAGGCCTGATTGTGGAAAAAAGGTGGGCAATCACAATACACCTTTGTGTGGGTGTTTGCAGGCGGAATCTTTCTGTCCATGTGAGCACGAAAAAAATTAAGAAAATTATAGGCTACCTCAACAGCCACAGTTTCATATTTAACGTGGAATCGCCAATCAAAACTCAGCATTGAATGTGGATTTAAATATATCTCTTGGCGGGGACTATTATGGAAATAATTTGATTTTTTGCTAAGGGTTTGGTGTTGCGTATAGCTCGATATTTTGTTTGGGTCTCTTCCCAGGTATAATGTGAATTTTCTCTGTGGTCATATTTTTGACACATAGTTTGAATTTAAGCTTAATAACCTCCATACATTCGCTTGGTTTGGAAGTTCTTCAAAAATAGCACACATGCACAATGATTCCTATACACTACTAATATCGTCGGAAAATCCGCTTGATCTAAAGTGTAATTTGAACAAAAAAATACTCAGCACCGCTTGCATTAATTGTGGACTAATTCCTGTATGTTTTTTTAAATATTTTATTTTACTTTTT
>Ga0058701_10005877_pt1 | contig 10279 bp, 6 predicted proteins | sample AgamicOrMae_FD_97039 | JGI IMG/M metagenome (GOLD analysis project Ga0058701, IMG submission 97039) | Agave microbial communities from Guanajuato, Mexico - Or.Ma.e | ecosystem: Host-associated > Plants > Phyllosphere > Phylloplane/Leaf | place: Guanajuato, Mexico | collected 2012-06-04 | reverse complement strand
TAGTCTATATATGCTTCACGCATATATGCCTCGTATATAAGTGACATATATGCAACCTATACATGGCACATATATGACACATATATGCATTATATATGTGCAAGCACATATATAGTCTATATATGCTTCACGCATATATGCCTCGTATATAAGTGACATATATGCAACCTATACATGGCACATATATGATACATATATGCATTATATATGTGCAAGCACATATATGCGAACGCATATATGTCTTTTATTTAGGTGACATATATGCAATTTTTACAAGGCAGATATATGATGCATATATGTATCATATATGTGCCATGTATAGGTTGCATATATGTCACCTAAATATGAGACATATATGCGTACGCATATATGAAACATATATGCGTTTTTTTTACACGGGTAATTAAACTGTATCCTCCCTAAACACTTCTAAAAAGGGAATTATTCCCTCCTTGAAAATATGCATTCCGCCTGAAAACTATTGATATTGAATCTAGCATAGACGGAAAGGCATTAGAATATAGTTATTTTTCAATAGCTGCTGCCCTATTTCTGTTCGTCCTATATTTGACATACTTAAAAGAGCAAAAAAACGCACAGTATTTGTGATTGAGGATATTTTGGTGCCAATCCTAAAAGAATTGTGCAAACACTAGTGCGTAAGGGTCAACAACCAATGTGTAGTATTGACCTTCCGTCTGCCGTCTCTCGTGTTCGAATTAGCGAAGGCGGTGCAGACTACCTCCGTGAAGGTTTGGTGCCCCTCTGGCGCTTGTAGCCCTTAGCAGGAACACCCCTTCGCCCCTCCCCCTTCGACCCGAACCAGTGCCCCATTCATGGGGCTTACACGATCGATGAGCGGGTGATGCCAGCAACTTGCTGCTGCTAGTAGTTCCGAGTTCCGCCGCTGGTGTCGCCACCGGACGGTTATCGCCTCTTCTTGGCAAATTCATCCGGTTATGGTGAGATAACCTCTCGAAGTTGGTCACGTTCCTTAGAATTACTCTCTATCGTAAGCGGGGGGGGGGGGAGTTAACTAATATTTAATGTCGGTCAGTCTGGTGGATCAGTCCAGCATGGGATTCAGACAAAACTTGACCCCTGCTGCTTACAACAGTTCATACCGAACCACATTGTGCCCTTGAACTCAAACTTTAAAATGTAAAATTTTCTACCTTTTGTGCGATCTACATTTCGTCACGGTGCCGGTTGGCACCACGACCAGAGAGTGAATGACAAGAGAAAGAGTTCCTAATACTGTACCTTAACCAAAGTTAATCTTACCTAGCGTAACGTAATCTAACCCTAACCTAAGCACAGTAAATACAAAACATATTTTCTAGGAAATACTCACCTTTTTTGGGTGTGAAAATAAAACGGGGGGAGTGCGTGTTTTGGTAATTTTGCAAGATAGACTCCTGTTCAGCCACATCATGCAATGAAAAGGTCTGCCGAGAATTTTTGAATTATAGGGCTAGACATGGGTCTATCTAGTAATTTTTCATAATACTGGTACCTACGACCCCTGAATAAATTTTACTCCCAAAACAGGTAAGAATTCCCTAAAACATGTCTTGGTTTTACTTTGAAGTTACCTAACGTTATCAAACCGGATTGCGCTTCCTTTGTCAGGTAGCAGTTACTACTATCGAGAAGTAAACGTTAGGCTTTTTATACGTCGAGATAGCATTCAGCGAAGCAGCTCAGGGCACATAACCTATGAGGTGAGTGTACCGTTATTCCTCGCACTGTATGGTAGTCTGAATTGGGGGTTAAAACAAAAAAGGTAAAAAAAGAAAAGAAAATCTTTGAAACAAAGACAATTGCAGTTGAAAGGATTAAAATAAGAGCAGCACGCATACGAGTCGTTTACATGCATCTTTCACGACGGCAATACCTAGTGTTTCCACTGAATGTTGCGGTGCGCCGAGAGTGAGGTTGGCGAAAGTTGATAGCGTACCAATCCACACTGAATTATAGAGTGTAGGTGATATCAACAAGCTTTGCGGGCTGCCTAATCGTGAGTGGCATGTCCTTGTTCTCAATGTACCTCGACGGCGGCCATGTTGGTGGTCATCGCAATTCGGTAAATTCTTCAATGCAAAAACACCGTTTAAAGTGCAAGACAACATATTTCGCTACAAAGTAAAGCAAAAGGAACACGGAAGCACTGACCAGCGCCAACTAGCACAACCAAAAATTCGTAAACAATGTGACCACCAAAATGGCCGCCGTCAGGGAAGAGAGAACAAGGAGATGCCACTCATGAGTAGGCAGCCCGCACTGCTCGTACTGCTCGTCGATATCACCTATAGACCGAACGACTTATTGGATCGCTTTCCTGATAAGATGGCAATAACTGATCAGGAAAACTAATGGTCTAATTTAAAAACTAGTTACTAAAATTCTACTCTTTGAATTACTTGTCACAAACAGTATCACCGTATCTAGTTCAAAAATCAGAAAGGAAGAGTTTCGTAATTAAACTTCCATACTGTACAACTTCGAGTCTATCAAAGCACAGTTCGTTAATCAACCATCTCTTCCGAGGATTTTCTTCCTGACAAAGAGTACAAGAGAAGTAAACGGCTCAAGACATTTAGAAAGTTCTGCCGATCGAAGTACCCTTAAGGAGGTTTCTATATTTCGGGTGATTTCGCATGCTCATTTCGTTAAAACAGTTTTAGTCTTGGGAGAGTGACCAGAATCAGATTGAGATACGATTCGATCTCCTATCACAGTAACTCGAATATAGGATTTCGGGTATCTCAAACTGTGTTAAAGATATGATGTAAACATTGCTAATTTTTTTAATAAATTCTTTTCGGTACTGATTATGATTTCAGGTTTTAGAAGTAAGAACAAATATCGTGATGCTCCCTCGGCAAACTCAACTGTGTAGATCTACATCAGACTCTGTATTTTATTTAATGATGCGAAAATAATGTGATGACCTCATAACTTCTACGTCACTTAATGATGTGTATCAGGCATTTTAATGAAAGTAGAACGGTACCTAACGGCTCGTGTAGTTGTTTAGCTGGTAATTAAAAACAATATTTGAAAATGTTACTAGGTAAAAATCAAATTAAAAATGACAGTCTTGAAAAGTTCAAAACACAAATTTTCATCTTTCTTTTTTTTTTTTTTAAAAAAAAAAGGTTTTTTTAGTTTTTTTGTTGGGCATTTGTTTGGGATTTGCGTTTTAGCTTTAAGCTTTAAAACAATTATAGGGCAGAGATACAGACACATAAATGGAGACACGTCTCTTCAGCTCCTTAATTTACTGTATTATTTTTCCTGATAACTAATGTAGGTTCGTACTCCCTTAAAACCGCGTTTATTGACGGAAAATCTGATATTATAGCGGATTCGGTCAATTTTTTCGTACTGTCACAAATGACACCTCAAATTGTGTGCAGGAAAATTGATTTTCTACTGACGTTTCTCTTCCGCTCTTTACTTCAGAAGGTTCTTCTCCAAACGCCTCAATACGGAAACGAGCTATTCCTTTCATAGGATACTGAAGTTTGGATATTTTGTCTAAATCCAATGAAGCGTTTCTCAGGCGATACACCCCCTGAAAAAGGAAAATAGATATTGTTGCTTCTGCTGTGTACGTTTTAAGATTTCTTTTATTCTGCCATACGGAGAAAATGACTTTGTTTCCTCAACAAAAAGTTTGTTTATGTAGCCTCTGCAAACCAGAATGGTTGTGGTGACAATTTCACTTGTACCACTGATAGCTGTTGTGGTAACGAGTCATGTTTTTGTTGTAACATTTGAAATTGTCACCACAACAATTCTGGCTTGCTGAGGTAACCAAACCTCTTTATTGACGCAACAAAGTAATATTCTCCGTGCATTAAAAAAAAGAAGGGGTGGAGCAAGGCGCAGGGCACCAAAGTTGAAGGACGTACCGTCGCCGAGCCTCATGGGGCTGCCTTGAAGTCACTGGCATTAGGCGTGACGACGGACAACAGGTTTTACTGTATTTAAGTTATAGGTTATGTGAGTCGGCATCGCCCTTGGCCTCGGCCCACCCGGGAAAATCCGGATAATGCATTGAGATTCATTTACGACATTGGAATATCCGTTTAAATTAAGACCAAATGTTCTCAAGATGAGAGGGAACACGCTAAAAATGAGATCAAAAATGTTTATTTTGTTTCAAGAGACAGGAAAGTAATACTCTCAATTAAAGAGTAATTCATCTTCTAATGAGAGGAAACCTCTTCGTTAAAAAAAATATGTTTGAGTCTTTTTTTTTTCAAGGGGTAATGTATCATTATTTTGAGAGGTGTTCCTCTTGATTCAATATTACTTTTTTCTCAGAGCCGCCGGAAAATCATAAGCAAAAAGGCGCCTCTGTAGTGAAGTCCTTTCATCATGACGATATCTTTTTTGTGGGAAATCTTTTTCGATAGATATCGAAGCAAACCTGGTGAACGTCCCCTTCCTATCCTTTTCCCCCTCCATTTTCCCCTACCGGCCAATCGCGACTCAATTCAACTAGCTATTCTTGTTAATACTCTTACAGACAAAGTTTTTCAGAGACTAATTTTCTTTCTCCCCGTCAGCATTCGTATAGCAATGGTACAATTTTTGTTTGGTAAAGAATATTTTTGTTCCCCTGAGTTTTCTTTTTCATGCGCAGGTCAAAACCGAGTTCAAACTCTATTTTCCCAAGATTCTTTATTTTTCATACATAGTAGTAGTTTTTGGGCCGAAAGTGCTTTGCAAAACGACAGCAATCCTAGAAAATGATAAGATTTAAAAAAAAAACTACAGAGACCAAAAAAAATGTAGGTTATGGCATGCCGTACCACAGTGGGAACTCCGTGCGAAAGTACCGGTATTGTGACTGAATGCTTTGTCCTATTCTGTCGTTGTCGAAAAATGCTCCTTACGCCGTCACTGACGAAACTTACATTTTCCGGCCTATATTGCTTCTCTGGAGTGTGTTCTATGTAGGAGTATTATTAGCTATGTAAGGAGCATAGGCGTTGACTTGAGTAAAAAGATCGTACACAAATTACCTCACGCTAGATAAGCCACTTTTTCACCGCGTCCCTTATCCCTTTTTCTTGTATCTTATGTTTATGGGGCGTAACACAGATGTGAACACCCCTTTCGTTAAGAGCGGTACGTAATGTACGGGTATGTACAACCCTAAAGCAGTTTTTCCATTGTTTCATTTCAGCTTCTTTAATGGCAACAATCAAACCTCAATTTAAGTTAAATTTGATTGTGTTCATTGAGCCTTGTTCCGTTGTCGCTCCGCCTGACTTGGCGACCTCGGGTGGAACACGAAAGGTGGGAAATTCCACCTTTTATATCAATAGAAAATGATAAAAGTTGTTGAGACAAGACCAGAGGATGGCAGCATGTTCCTGACTATTCAATGACAGTAAAAACGAAACACCTGTTTTAGGGAGTTCTATGCCTGTTTTGTGAAATTAATTCTGGGGAAGTACGTGTTTTGGATATTTTTCAAGATAGACCCTAAGTTCAGCCCTATAATTCAAAAGGTCTCGACGAGAACTTTTGATTGATGGGGCTGAACAAACTACCTTAATACGCACTACCCCCGTTTTATTTTCACACCCAAAACAGGTAAGAACTCCCTTAAAAAAAGTGCTTAGCATTCCGTAAAGTGTTCATACTGTAAACCTTTCGGAAAGGGCAGGTGAGAGGCGGGTCGAATTCCATAAGGTTCGACCACAGGGCCTTCTTATCCTCAAGCTGCGCGCACGAGTCCTTGCGGAATCTCCAGGTGATGAAGCGCGTACAGGAGTGGGGAGCCAGGCGCTCCTTGCACCTCTCGAAGAGCACTTCGGTGCGGCTGATGCGCGGCAGGTCGCGGTCAATGACCATGTCGGCGTACAGCCCGACCAGCGACGACCTGCCGAACGGCCGCAGCTCGATATTCTCCGCGTGCATGGGCAGCGTCGGCGACCCGCAGTTGCTCACCAGCTCCGTCCGGACCGCCAACTGCGACCGCGGCGACCTCTGGAACCAAAAGACGGAGCCTATAGCGACAGTACTCTTTGCGTTGAAGTGCCTATGTTCATTGTTATATCCATACTCGAATAAACATCCACGGTGTATGCCTATGAACATCGCAAGGCACAGATATCTATTCGTGTTTTTTTTATGAATGGATACTTCATGGATATTGCATGGATACTTCAACGCGAGTCCCATTCATTCCACGAAACATTACCGTATCTTTGAAAGGTTTCCGCCTCTTAAATTCTACCTTCCGTCGCAAATTCCAACAGAGCCTTAAAGTAGAAATTCACAAAGCACAACTCGCAAGTTTACCTTAACTGAGCTATTCGGCTAATCCTCATGATTTCGTTCAAGGTTGAACTGGGATAGACACAAAAGGTACAGCAGTCCACATGTAACTTTCTGAACTTCTTTACTAACGCAAGGTGACTTAGACGCACACTTCGATGGGACTTTTGAGACTTCTTCCGGTTGACAAACAAGTTTGGTGAAAAGATTGTTGCAGCATTATGAGTTGCTGTAAGCTTTAGCAAGAGCCGGTATTAGAGGTCTAAAGTGACTTTCAATATCTCATCATTTCCTATTGAAAAATCATTTAAGGGTAGTTTTACTCATGTATTGTAATGAAAGGGTTTTCCGTCCCATGACATGGAAGTAAGTATCTGATGTCAAACTCGGTCTTTTGATAATTCTTGTGGACTTTGATGAAAATGCCTTCATAAAATGCGAGACAATAATGATGAAAGTTCTATCCACTAACATGCATTTGCCAGCATGACTGGCTCGCTACGAGTGAGCCTATGGGCTTATTATAGAGTCGGAATAGCGTCAGCGAGATTATGAATAAGGAGTAAGCTGAAACGTTTACTTTCAAAGTAAAGAAAGATAAGAAACATATCACCTAAAAACATGTCCTAATGCAGTTTACTTAAATGCGCACTTGCTACCTTGCCAGCAATGGTCCCTGTTGCTGCAAACAAAATTGATTGGAGCTCAGTTTAGACCAAGTCTGCGAGTAACTGAGCTACCTGTTCAAATCGAATACTTATTCCGAATCCTCAAATCCAACACTCTACAAATTTAGGGCTTTTTACGTGCTTTCAATCTTGTTCTAGTTGGCTCAGACCTGCTTTGGTGCCGTGACCAGGACCATCACGAACACGTGAAGAAGAAAATGCAACCTTTAAAATTTTAAGTGCCTTCGATGCCTCGCCTCTCCGTCGTCGAGCTTACTTTATTATAGGCCTTCACCAGTTATAGGAACACAGGAAATTTTATCAGCTCTCCTTAAAGTACTGTTCTGTGTCACGCGACGCTAACTTCCGCGGTCCGAATGGCGGCTACGGCCACATGTGCAAACATGCGAGGACAATGGCACACAGCCTGTCTTGAGGTTGTGCCAAAACCTCTTTTAGGGGTAGCATACTATACGAATGACTTTCCCATTGCAATCAGGATATTTCTGTAATCATCCCTCTCGGAAAAAATATATCTAATCACACGCAGAGATTTTTTATATATGTGTCGGGACATCTTTGCCTTCACGCCTACCTCATCGGGCGAAATCGAATCAATGACTTATCGAGGAAAGGCACAGTTTTGGCTATCGCTATGGCACAACATAATGACGTCGTACTTCATTTCCCTAAAATCCTCCCGAGACGAATCCAGAGGTATGTGCATAGTGCATATGTATCAAATTAAAATCGATATTTGGCGGAAATTGTTAAATCCTTCTTTTTTGCCATGCACAGCATCCATCCGATGAATGCTCTGCGTAATGGTTCTTAAACTAACTTCAGCCGCTTTCAGAGATTTTTTCATGAAACCTCATCGCGTGTGACACGTGAAACAGAGGTTCGGTGCTGCAATTCAAGCATACATTTTTTTAATTGGGACCACGAAAATTTTGTTATCCCAACGAATTGTGTTCGTTGCATATGCTTATGAATGCATTTCGCTTTACCTAATTCCACTATCAAATCGATGCCAACCGAGCTATCACCTATGCTTTTGAATAGATCCATTCGGAGAAATTCTAGATACATGAGAGAAGGGTCGCGTCTTGCAGTGGAATCATATTGGCTCCTGAGAGTGCACCTCTGCCCGACGGGGGACTATCTTTCGCAACTCTGAGACAGTTTAGTGACTTACTGGCTGGTGATACTTAATCTAAGATAGTGCTCCTTTTCAATCATTTACATCCGAGCTTTTAAATTTCAGGAAAATATCAATGAAAATCCAGCACCTAAAAGTCGAGCCCGAGATGAGGCTCCGACACAGGCATCCCGCCCAACGGGGAACCAGTTTCCGCATCCCTCGGACGATCTAGCAACATGGTAAGCGGTCATAATTGGTCTAGGACAGTGCCTTGAGTCAGTCATGTACATTCAAGCACTTGGATTCCAGAAAATTCAATTAAAAAGACATGCAACGGAATCACGTCAGATGCGAAAACATGCAACGGACGTGCGGTCAGATGCGGATGGTATGGGTGTCTCATGGCCAATACATGACTTTTTTGTGTCTTCTAACTTAAATATCAAAAGTTAGGAGTTCGAATGTGAATGATTGACCGGCCGCGCTATTTTAGAGAAATAACCACCGCTTAACATGTCGATGGAGAGACTCAGAGTTGCGAAAAAGTGGTTTCCCGTATGGGCTGAAAGCGTGTGTCGGAGCCTTGCCCTACGGCCAAACCTCGGCTCTTACGTGGTTTTTTTTTTTTACTGATACTTCCTGAATTCTAGAAGCTTGGATGTAAATGATTGACTCGGATCACTATCTTAGAGTAGTTATCACCGGCTAGTATGTCGCTAGACTGTCTCAGAGTTGCGGAAAATGGTCTCCCGTCGGGCAGGTATATATACACTCTCAGAAATTTGATTCCACTCCAGAGCCGGGGCCCTCCTCTCATGCTGGATCTGGATAGTATGGTTTCTTAGATCTAACGTAATAGGCCTCAAAATGATTATATTATAGCTTAGCAAGCTAAGGTGTGCGTGAAATCTAATTCGCACAAACTGTAAGTCACTTTGATGTTTAACCCAGTTTGCGTTTATAAAGGTTTATACAGAGTAAATGATCGAGCTCGGGTTTCATTTGTAGCCAAGGCCAAAAAAGGCAAACGAGTTAATTTTCGTTTATCCAAATATTTTATTGGATCAAAATAAATTGAATGTTGTTAGAATGCTTTTTTTTTCATTTTGTGAGTATGTTTACAGTAAGGTCCAATGAAAGAGAATTTTTCTCTCCGCCTATCTCTTCCTAAAATCTTTTTACGATCTGTTTTCGATTAACTCGAGCCATGTAATGTATACAGTCCGGTATCATGCCACGCTACAAATGCCGTGCAACTCGTAGGTCACCCGTCACAGAGAACTTGTGATCGTTTTTCGGTTTTATACGGTTGTTCAAAATCCCTAAAAAAAGAGAGAAAAAAATTCGTTGTCTGGTATTATCTGCGCCCGGTTCAAACTTTTTAAAAATGTCCTACATTGCAAATTTTATAGGTCTAACTTTCTGCCTAATTGTTCAAACCACCGTGGTTCGAACTTTCACCTCAATCTGGGTATTAGGTAGGTTAAATCACGTGCCGCGTTCCTCGCTTCGTTACCGCTCCGGTGTCACCAAGCGTAATGCCGCTTACTTTTCGTATGCATTGCGAGGGTTTTTTCGTTTTTTTTTTGTTGTTTTTTTTTTGGTCATGTATCCTTCATTCTTACCTATCATGCGCGCATTTTGATGGGACGTATCTTAATCTTTCTCAAGTGCAAAATTCGAGACGAATTTTTAAGTAGCACGAAATTTTCCTGCCATTAAGGTTTTAAATCGAGTCTCAGTCCGACATTTCTTCCACTCCACGATGCTCTTCTCTAAGGTTCAACCTCTCTTCACAAGTTAAACTGTAGTTTGAACTCTTTAGCTCACTCAGAGCACGGCTGCACTTTGTCAAGGTGGTGGTTCAGCTCGCTTGCTTTAGTCATTCAAGTTTGGCGAATGACTGTTTGTTAGCTCCACTGCCATTAAAAGTCGCGGAACTTACAAGTTAGCAACCCATCCACATGGCAAGAGTAGGAACATTTGTGCGTTGAGACACTTTTTAAGATCGCATTAAAGAGGATCGCATTAAACCTTAAGCCAGGGGCGTCGAACTGAGGCTTCCGGGAGAGCCTTGCTCGCGGGACGGGCAAACGGAACCCGTCCCGGTCGCTTGACCGTTGCGGTCCTGGCGGAGCTCCGGGACTGGTCCGGTCAGCTTCGC
>Ga0058701_10005876_pt1 | contig 10280 bp, 3 predicted proteins | sample AgamicOrMae_FD_97039 | JGI IMG/M metagenome (GOLD analysis project Ga0058701, IMG submission 97039) | Agave microbial communities from Guanajuato, Mexico - Or.Ma.e | ecosystem: Host-associated > Plants > Phyllosphere > Phylloplane/Leaf | place: Guanajuato, Mexico | collected 2012-06-04 | reverse complement strand
TGCCGTTCGGAAACAGAAAAAAAAATATTTTAAAGGATCTTTTTAGTTCAGTATTGTCACAATTTAAAAAAAAATTCACTCCTCTGGAAACCTGAAATATAATAATGTGGGCGTTTTTCAAAGCTTAAAATTACATAATGGAAAAAATCCTTCGGATTTCTCTTAAGCTAAATTTCACTCCAAATACTTTGGGCTCGGGTAAGTATTATGGATAAGGAAACGTCTTCTTTTGCCGTCGATAGACTAAGAATAAAAATATACAAAGGCGAATAAATGGAGCGTATCTACTCGGTGGGGAGGGGACGGTGACAGGGTTGCCAACACCTCGCTCGTCGCCATTCAAGCAAGCAAGAGATCCGCGCGGTCGGACGGGCCGATTAAGGCTTAGGTTCGATAGTCGCGGGCCGGGCCGGGCCGAAGGCACGCCAGGCGACGTGCGAGTTTAAAAGGAGACGAGGCCTTGTATATCCTTTGTGTTTCGCCTCGGCGATCGCTTGCCGCTCACCGCCTGCTCGGCTCCACCGAAAAAAAGGTTTTATCCCGGGGAGCAAAACGCGACAAACGGCCGTCGAGGCTCCCACCTGACCCGGCCCGAGCGTGTGGTCGGCCCAGCCCGACCCGGCCACGCCGACCAGACGCTCAAGGACGGTCTTTGCTTCCAGTTTTCGGTTCCTTACGAAAAGAGTCAGACAAGAGTCGGGCTCCGTTTTCAGGACGGTTTTAAAAAATCGGGACTTAGCTCCGGAAAATATATAAGTTTAAGCCGTAACAGCCCAAAGAATTTGGTGTGAAATTTAGTTCAAGAGGAATCGAAAGGATTTTTTTAACATTGAAATACGCAATTATAAGCTTTTGAAAATGCCTACATAATTAGATTTAAGGTTTCCAGAGGGGTGATATTATTTAAATTGTGACAATAATGAACTGAAAAGATCCTCTAAAATATTTTTTTCTGTTTCCAAACGGCATCGCTGGGCGGTAATGGGTTAAACGACCAGCTTTTAACTAACACCTTAAGCTTAACGCTAGCGGAGTTGAAATAATACTTCACAAAATAGCTTTTCGGGATCGGCTAACCACCACGGTGTCCAGAAAATTCCCTGCGACAAAGTCCCAGACTTCTCCCTGATTATCCAGATTTGCCTTATTTTTCTCCCTGATTAAATAGACTTTTCAATGGAATAGACAAACAATGTAGGGACTTTGACTTGAATTTCTGGAATTTCCTGGAAAAAAACTCAACTAAATTACTCAAATAAGCAATAAAAATGTATTTGATGCAAAAATATTGCACACTCTAAATTTGAATAAGTGAGGGTCTCGGACATTCAGAGAAAATTCCCTTAATATCAGTCATTATAACACAAGTGAATTTATCCAGTGGTGCTATATGAACTGAAATTCAGTGAATTTTCACTGAATTCCAGAGACACTCACTGATTCAAATTTAGAGTGTACAATATTTTTACATTAAATAGATTTTTATTGCTTGTTTTGAGTAATTTTTTTCCCTAAAAAATTCAGGAAATTTAAGCCAAATTCCCTGATTTTTCCCTGATATTTTCCAGAACGTGAAAATTCCCGACTTTTCCCTATAATTTCCCCTAATTGCTGAACACCCTGCTAACCACCGTTGCGGTTCCCGAACCACTACTGAGTGCACATATGCCATACAAGAATAGCATATGGCCTGCAGGCTTACAGGAGGTAATCCGTTCCTCAGGTTGTTGGAATGTCTTACCCATCAGCTTAGATTCCAATGCACCAAGAAACGTTTCTTACCTGAAACAAAGAAAGTCAAACGTTAGGAGCAAATCCAGCTGACGACAAAAACGATGTCGGATTGATCAAATCCTTGCACCTGTGAGCCGCCGTCGCGTCGCACCTGTGCAGGTGCAGCTCCGAGGCACAGGTGCAAGCCGAAAACAAAAACCTCTTTTCAACGGTTTTCCCGATACTTTAATAGCGTCTTAAGCACTTCCGGTTCAAACAGCGCAGAAGTCTTCGGTTCGGTGCCGGGTGGGGCACGCCTGGTCCGCAGGCGGCTGACCCAACGCGACGGACAGCTGGTCCTGCTCACACTTCTTCGGTTGCTCACACTGACCGAAAAAACAAAAAAATTGCCTGCCTTGGGTGGCCGCGTATGAACCCATAACAGCCCAAATTATTTAGAGTGAAATTCAGCTTTAGGAGAAAATGAAAGTATTTTTTTCCATTAAATTACGGAATTTTAAGCTTTGGAAAATGCACAAAAAATAAAATTTCGGGTTTCATGAGGGGTGATATTTCTAAAGTTGTGAGAATAATGAACTGAAAAGATCCTCTAAAATAACTTCTGTTGCCAAACGGCATCGCTGGGCGGTAGTGGGTTAAGGGCATACTGTAAATAGCTGACAAATGATTTTATTTCTTTTAAAATTTTAGTTGGTATTAATGATATATCTAGATACGGAAGGGCTCCCGCGTTTATGTACATATCGATGGTGTTGCCAACTTGCGTTAAAAAAAAGAAAACAACAAAAAAAAACAAAGGATCACTTACCAGCCATTAATGCCCTCCTCATTGTTAATTCAAGAAGATTTTCCACCTTTCGTGTTCTACTATCTGTCAGCACGTCGAGCGGAGCGGCAACAGAGCAAAACACAACGCAGCCTAACATAACCTTGGTTAACCTAACCATATTTAACCTAATCTTGGTTAACCTAACCTATGAATCGCCAATACTGATCCTGCTTTCAATATGCGTCCCAAATTGCAGCCGACAAGTAAAGTCAGCATCAGTGACAGGTTTGGATGACGTGCCCTATTCCTAACTACGTTCTCGCTCCGCTCAGCAATTCGACGCGGTGCGGAAAACGAAAGGTAGGATTTTCAACTTAACCGATGAGCAGAGTTCTTTCCAGAAAGACTAACCCGTCCTCTCCCTCTCTCACTCACGCCGAATCAGCTGACGAAAGTAAACAAAACTGATTCAATACGTCGATACAGTGAAAGTTCCAACTCCGGCGCCTCAGCGTGCGATTCCGCAGCGCTCTTGGCCATCTCTAATAAGTCCTTTGTTTTCCGCGAGGCAAGGCACGGAAGTAATTAAGAATGTTGCCATGGCAAATTCATTTTCCTTCTGAATGAAGTGCGGAGATTCTTGACTTCGCGTGGGGTCCCAACGCTGCTCATTCCACTGAAAATTTCTGGTTTCCGGTCATTTTCTCGGAAGGGTTAAATTGTCCACAAGAGGTTGTTTGCAATTTAAGCACAAATACTATACGAGCATGAGGGTAACTCAACGGGGTAAGATGAGAATATTGTGCCCCGAATAAACCTGCTAGTCGTAGAAGGTTAATATTATTTTATTTTTAAAACATTGACTGAGGTTTTAGGTAGGCGTGATAAATGGAACGGAAAAGCATAAGTTGCCTGTACATAAAACGTTTCGGAATGTTCTCAAAATAAAACTACCCAAATAAGCATATTATTAAAAAGCTCTCGCAGAGCCTCGTTTCATTGTTGGCTATTGATAAGTCTAGAAAACTGGTAAAACATATGTTTGATCCATTTAACCCCACTCTCAAAAAAGTTGTTTTACTACCATTAACGTTGTAATAACCTGATATACTTTACCCCTCTTCATAAGGGGAGGAGAAATAACCCCCAAGGGATCTCGTACATAAACATCAAGAGGAGCTAAGATTTTTTTCATATGAAAACACCTGAGCAGTTAACTCAAAAAACTTAACACCTAAAATTTTAACGAGACGGCTAAGGTGATAAGCAGACTAAAATTTACGGGGGAAAAAGTTTTCCCTTCTCCTGCCGCTTCTCCACCTCATGGGCTGTTTCGATTATCCCCGCCCCCTTCGGTCTGTTGTCTACGCAACTATAATTAACAAACCTATCAATTTGTATTTGATAGCATCAAAAGTGTGATACGCATTCACATTTGTCTCTGGCACGATTGCAGCTGGGCCACACATGAAATCATACGTGATGCTCAAGGAGGGGGGCGGGGTGAGATTGACGCATGCGGAAACAAGGGACCTTGCTGGAAATATGCACACCAGATATCAGGATATCAGCCCGATATCAGAGGTATAGTACACGGATATCAAGAGAAAATAGACAAAATTTCGATTAGGTATTATAGATTTCAGCAGAAAATTAGAAAATATCTGCTGGACATTTCAATATTAGCTTAATATCAGCCAGATATCAGTGGAGGTCTGAGAGTAAAAAACTCGAAAAATCGCCGAAAACAGCCATGTTTTGACCAAATTCAACAGCCAAATATCAAGAATATCAGCCGGATATCAAGGCTTTTTGTACACCGGATATCATAAATTGTCACCCCTTGAGCGGAACCGTCCATAAATGAGATGAACCAAGGGGGGGGGGTCAAAAGAAGGCCTTTTTCGGTAACGTGGGATGGACTCGTAAGATAAAACCAGTTTAAGAGTTTTTCCCAAAGATACTTCACACTTTTTCTAAGCCATTCCACCGCTATTTCCACGAAATTGGCTTGGCGCATGCAGTATGCACGCGAGAAGACGTCTTCCGCGTGCCATCGACCTGGGCCACCCGCGCCACCCGCCACCGCGCCGTCCACCTCCGGCAGGTGGCCCCGGCCGGTCGCCGCCCGGCCCGGCCTGGCCCGCCCATTCCAAGCCTAACATTTCTTTGTCTGGTTATACCATCCGCGCAACACTTCCCGTTACAGCAACTCGCGCTGAGTGGCGGCAGGGCCGGGGCCGCGGGGCCGGGCCGGCCGAGCAGCCAGCCCTGCCGGCCGGCGTCGGCGCTCTCCGCGACGCTTCGGGTGCACTCGGGCCGCGCGCGCGCGCTGTTGCCGCGTCGCCCCGATCCACGGGGCGGCCGGTCGCCATGAGCGGCAAACAGCTTGTCACGTCATCCACTGCAGCTTAGCTCTCACAGCACACAGACAAGAAAGAGCCTAGAGGAGTAGATTTGCGACACTCCGCAGGTATAACCGGCGAGGTTAATCTCGACAATCGCACCACCTCAATTCATGGGGAAAATGCCATTTGCGCGACTTTTTTCTTGCGCGATATCCTATCCGGGCGACATCCATTTGCGCGATATCCCATCCGGGCAACATCCCATTTGCACGACTTTTCAGATGCGCGACATTTCAATTTCGCGACATCCCAGTTGCGCGACATCCCAGCTGCGCGACATCCCATCTGCGCAATATCCCATTTGCGCGACATCCCATTTGTGCATCATTTCAACTGCGCGACAACCCTTTTGCGCGACTTTTTTTCCTCATGACTAACCCCCCCCCCGTTTAGTTAGTTTGCGTTACGCTAGGTCAGCCTACATTACGCTAGTTTACACTAGGTACAGCATAGATTAAGTTAGGATAGGTTTGGTAAGGTTAGGTCAGATTTAACTAGTTCATCTAGGAATCTAGGCTATCAAACAATGAAAAAGAAAGTCGCGCAAATGGGATGTCGCGCAGTTGAAAAGACGCGCAAATGGGATGTCGCGCATCTGAAAAGTTGCGCAGATGGGGGATGTCGCGCGTTTACCACTTTGCAAAACCTTGACCCAAAGCGTTTTCCCAACACTAAGGAATTAAAATTTCGCTCTTTTTCCAATACCGCGAATCGGTTTAAGATTTAGCATGTGCCTTTTAAATAAACAATTTAACAACACGAATTGAAAAATAAATAAATAAAATAGAGCAACTCCTGACTACTCTGAAATGCGCTGATTTCAAACATGGAGTAAACAAAGGCAACGTTGAAGGCATTATGTCAAGCGCGGCCGCAAAAGCATCTCATTTAAAGTCAGCGCCCCGGAAACTTATCTGCTTCGTTCCAACATGATTACGATCTTTCGGAGGTGGACGACCTCCGGGCCGACGTGCGCCAGCGGCGGCGCCAGTGGCGCCAACCGCGGCGTTTTCGGTAACCTTGTGAGACGCGCTATACTGCGGACAACATTAAAGCTTCTTTGTAACATCACCTTAAGCTCACTGTCAAGGACTTGCTTCTAGGAATCTCCCCCAGCCTACATCCCGGTCCGATCAGCTGTTCCCGACTGGGCGGAAGTACGAAGTACGGAGGCCCAGCTGTCTTATTGTCACATCATTTGCGGTGGTGACATTCTTTTTCCTCTTTTCTCGTCCGTTTTGCGTCGTCGTTCGTTACCCCATGCGGAAGGAAGACTGTTCGTGATGCTAAACGATGTCAGTGGATCAACTTACGACGACATCGCGAGGAAACAAAGACGGGCCACCAACAGGAAATAACCCAAGAGCTTTTAATATACGGAGTTCGATCCAATCGACTACGGAGTTAGATCCCATCAAAGAGCTTAACCCAAACACTGCTTAAACAAGCTTACCAATCCGTGGGAAAAGCAGATTTCGAATAAGTCAGGCAAACATAGCACTATAAAGGAGCTCGTTGTCTTCACCCATAGCCCAAGGTATTTGGAGTGAAACTTAGCTTAAGAGAAATTAAACGGATTTTTTCCATTAAAATATACGAAATTTTAAGGGTTGAAAAATGCCCGAATTATTAAATTTCAGTTTTCCAGCGGGGTGATATTTTTTAAATTGTGACAATACTGAACTGAAAAGGTCCTCTAAAAGTACATTTTTCTGTTTCCGAACGGCATCGCTGGAAGGTAAAGGGTTAAACAGGCAAATACGATTCTTAACAGGCTACCGCATTCTGACTGAAAATAGCTTGTCTGACAATAAGCTTAAAAGAAGACTAGCAGATTTGCCACCGATTTGATTTTTAGGTTATGTTAAGGGGGATGATGCTGAGGTATTTTAAAGTTATTTATTACAAGCGTTAGTTTTTGGGTTTATTGTTTTAAAAATGGCGCTAAAAATGAGAGAAAATAACGTTTTATAAGGAAGACCCGAGAAAAACAGGCCATCGAAAAGTAGAGCTAACAGGAGCAGAAAATTATAAGAATTTGGCAATATTTTTAACGATGTTCCCCATTTTAATCTTAATTTTTTTTTTAAATTTTATTACAGCTAAGGCAATGTGATGAATTACATTTTGCAGTTAAAAATAAAAGGAATGATTTTTAACTAATTTTTCGCGCGGCCCTAAAAACATGGTATTATGCTTTTTCCTAGCATCCACTTATAAGACACCTCTGAAAAATGTTAATGAATGTTGGAAAACACGAACAGCACGGCCAAAAAAAGAGTAAAACTCACGAAAAGTCTTTACTTCATGCAAAATAAAATAGATAAAATCGACATGGTTTAAAATCGAATAAATGTTTAAAAAAATCCTTGAAATTTTAACATAAAATCATTTGCTTTCCGAGTTATTACGAAAAATCTTTCGTCTCGGGCCACCGAAACGAGATGAAAAAAGGATTATTTTAACGCTAATTTTACCACACGAAAACATAAACTTCGGCAGCAAATTTACCGCAGAGAAATCCTAAGCAACCCCTTAGATCCACAACCTTTTAGTGAAACACGGGAATCTGGAGCACTCTAAATTCTGTTAGATGCTTTTAAAAGTCTAATACCTGTGGATTAACGTATAAGATAGTTCACGAAACGAAACTGGAGTTGAAATGTGAATCGAAACTGGGATTTTAGGTCAAGTTTTTTTTTCCGTGGAGTGTTTAAAGCCAAGGTTGTTTAGACTCCGGAGGGGTTTTCTAGGGCGTAGTCCGGCCGAGACAAGGTCTGGCAACATTGTTACCGTCAAGGCCGCATTGCGGGAGCAGGCCATAGAGCGCAAAAATACGCCGAGTAAACTCTTTCTCGACTATAAATGTTTCAACCTAAAACTATAACAAGTGAGCGTAATGTCGTAAATACATCAAGGCGGCCATAAAAGCCCAGAAAAGGAAGCCACAAAGTAGCCGAATTATTTCGGCGACAAGTCAAAACTCTAGGCTCCTTTGGGATATTTATGAGCAGGCAACAAAAAACGGGGAGGCGATCGGTCTCAGAATGGACCGTTGACACTGCATTGTAGATTTTACTTTGCCACTTGTTTGCCTGAAAATAGGTTGGCCGTGACAATAGGCAAAGGAAGCCCTCGATTGATTTATGAGCTGTGAAATCCACTAACATGTTCATTCAGTCTGTTGTGAGTTGCCTCGACGGACAATAACACAAGATGGCGCCCTATTCTCACAGCCCAAAAGAGTGACTATACCTTCTGCAGGATACATCGCGGAATGTGTTGGAAGGACAGAAAAGCAACCAACCATTCAGAAAATATGAGCCGGTAAGTTAACTCTTGATATATCCCGTTTAAGGATGTTTCATTGAGCTGAATAGTGCTAATAACAGGCTCTTTTTATTAAGGGAGTTGTTATTGACCCGAAATGCATTAATAGGGAGACTTGAACGCATGTTACCAACCTAATTCATTTTAAATGGGAGGTGACTTGAACGCAAGGAACCCAACCTAATACATCTTAAATGGGGCAGGCGGGTCAATAGACACTCCCTTTAATTAATCAGAAATACTGCTAGCTATTACACATACTTGATCACTAAAAAACAACTTGTCACCGTCCCAGATTTTTACGCATTCAAAGATAGCAAGAATTCCGTGGCGTTATGGACGTGAGCTAAAATATCCAAGTTTTTTTTTCATTTTACGAGAAAATTTGCTCGATAAGTTTGATTAATAAACTTTTCACGTGATTGATCAAGCTAAAATAAACAAGTTGAGACGAAAAAAAAGTATTTTACCGTCCTTTAAGAAAAATATTAGATAAACATCTCTAAACAGTACATTATTTAGGAAAAAATGAGTCAAATCAGCAGTGATGACAAATTCGAAAAACTAAAATAACCATGATTCTGTAAACTCACTTTGATTATTTAGTCAAATGTTATAGTTTTTCGTGCTTTTCAGATTTTTAGACACAGTTTTGTAATTTTTTGTACAGCTTGTGACTTTGAGTAGCAACGTGGATGAAACATCCTTTATGCGGGTAAAGAGAGCGCGACAACAGCAACCCAGACTGCTACTGTGCCATATCTACTAAATATATCTGTGTGGTAACTTTTGGTGTCGACTGTACCGGTCAATGTACCCTTTCAGACGACGTTAGCCGTAGGTCAAGAATGCGACCATATCAGCAGACAAACGAGAGGCTAGTGACGATTAAGGCTTCTTTAAATCTGACTGATAAGTTGCGCAGACAAACGCGTTCGCCACGCCACGCCGGCCGAAGGTGTGTCACGTGACGTCACGAGGAAATGATTCAGCATCTTAGCTGTGTGTCGGCCGGTCGACCAGCCGCTCGCGTCTATAAAAAATGATCACTCTATTCCTGTAAACGTTTTTGTTTTTTTCTTCTCCTTTTTAGTCAGGAAGCGGTTATGAGGTAACGACCTCGCAGCGACGAGGCTGTCTCCGTTGACGTACTTTCTTTCCGAATTTAAATATTTTGACTCTTGATGAAATATCCGGGCAGTAATTAGCAGATTTCCTCAGCCATATTGCTTGCAGAAGAAGATTTTAGAGGTAATTTTTATGCCTGATTACTTTAAAGATAAAGAATAAATATTTTTTTAATAGCAATTTAGGTAGTAAAATTATTTTTGAGCTCATGACATCCAGTTTTTGTACATGGTTTAAGGTTATATTTCTACAGTACCGTTATAAAATGCAGAATCAATTTTATTTTTACTAAGGGCGAGGAGGATTCATTAATCCACGTCGATTAAGGGTATGACTAAGGTTAGGGGACACCGCTTCCCGTACTATCATGGATAGAAAAAAAAAACGTGCCCTCCTGCAATCACCTTGACATCGGTGCGTTGCGGTTGCCTGCCTTAGCTCGGCATCAGCCAGGTGATTGGCAATGAGAACCGACAGAGTTTGTGTTATGTTAACCATTTCACTAACCCCGTAGGCTATTTTTATAAAATAAGGTGGCAAAGTATCAAACGTAAGCGATGTTGCCAGTTTTCGCGACTTCGTCAAATTCATACCCGGTTAACTTTTAATCCGGTAAAGAAAACATAACGATCAATCCCTATTTTGAGAGCTCATCGTTAGCTCGAGAGCGATCTAAACACAGACTTATCTTTATGCAATCTCATTTAAACCGAAGCCCGCTTAAAATTCTACTAAATCGCGAAACCTGTCACTGAATAATATCTGGATTCAACGTCGAATAAGGCATCAACATATATGTACAAGGTTAAAGGGTTGTTTCTAATTCATTTAGGAAATTATTGTATTCGGATGATAGAAAGCTTTTCTATGTACTTCTCGATTGACATTCCCGATAACCCCCCCCCCCCCCC
>Ga0058701_10005875_pt1 | contig 10280 bp, 9 predicted proteins | sample AgamicOrMae_FD_97039 | JGI IMG/M metagenome (GOLD analysis project Ga0058701, IMG submission 97039) | Agave microbial communities from Guanajuato, Mexico - Or.Ma.e | ecosystem: Host-associated > Plants > Phyllosphere > Phylloplane/Leaf | place: Guanajuato, Mexico | collected 2012-06-04 | reverse complement strand
CCAAAACATCTTCCAGTGAGGATTAATAAATGTATTTTTTTCTAGTTCGAGCGGCGAGCAAGGGATTGTCCTCCGGGATATCAGCAGTCTTATATTTTTTTGATTTGCCATACTGTATTGTTTTCTTAAACATCTGATTGGCAAGAACGTTAAGACATGAACATGTACGATATTGGATTAGCGACGCAAGACTGCAGGAAAAAGCTAAACTTAACGACGGTCATCCTTGAAGACAGTCCGATAAATATCATTATGAAAAACCTCGTGTCAAGCGCTTTACAAAAATGTAATTCTTTACCTGGTTAACCGTGTCAGTTCTAGAGATATTTGCGATTAAATGTCACCGTTTGAAATTTGGCAACAGTGGATCTAACAACGGTGAGTAAGATTAGCACGATATCTTCAAACGATATCGGCCCGTTTACGTCGAGTGTTACTATTGCGATAGACAAATATTAGGAGGCAATATCCTGCTAAAATGCTTAATATTGTCCCGATAACTTTTGCTAAATGGGAAGCCTTGGTCTTTTCTGATTATCGTACTGTAAAAAATGAGTTATGGGGTAGTCCTTCGGTTTTCTACGTATCATGAATGTGGTTGAACCAGGCTGGTAAACACGAAGATGAAAACTTAAAAGGCGAGTGTGATCCAATGTTCTCTCTGCCTTTCCCAACCCCCTAACGGTACCTTCTTGTCGATAAGGAACTTTATAAATATTAGACGTCTTTCAGGATCGGAATATCCTGCAGCGGCGCCCGACAGGCCAGCCAACTGTGCCCTCTCTTTATCTGGAGGTGACGCGTCTAACAGCACATGTTGACCGTGTTCGACCAAGAGATCTTCTGCAGTCTTATGACGTGTGAAAACAGAAATGGATCTGATAATAGCAAGTCCCGACTTTTTAAGGGTGAAAGCTGGCTGATGTGTCCCTAGGGAGACTTCCCTGGGGAAGCATCCCGTCTGGATCCCCATGGTGCAACAGATGGAATATCCCGGGGCGCGATGCGGGGGTATTAGCAAGCGTGCACGATGTCGCACATTATCGCAACTTGTCATAATTCTGTCAACTAGATAACGAGCTGTTCGAGAAGGGCTTTATAGGGTACTGTGCCGTCATTTTGCGACATCTCGAGGGGCGCACAGACGCAGAAGTTCCGGGTGTCTCCCGTGAGGAATATTCTGAAACGTTCTCGTTATTTTCGTATTTTTTTTTTCTCGCGGAGAGGACTTAAGTTGATTTTTAGGCGGTGGGGCGAGCTGTTCAAATCAGGTGACTTGCTTAGTTTGTGAGACTTAGAAGACTAGTTCTTGGTAATAACAAAACCCTGCCGTTTTATGGAACAGCCGCATCAGTGGATAGCTCTCGCAGAGACCTTTCGAATGATACGGTTTCACAAAGGCCTATCTTGAAAAATAACCGAAATACGTACAACCCCCGTTTTAGTTTTACGCCCAAAACAAGTATAGCACTCCCCAAAACGGGGTTTTCTTTTTACTGTATTTTTGTTCCGGTTCGCGATTTTCCAAAACAAATGTTTTTAATTGCCCTTTGTCGAAAGGAAAAGTCGGTCTAAACATAAACGAGTGGCAAGCATAAATAAACTGTGGGGGAAATAGGACGGTAGTTACCATTTTAGAAATGCCAGTTTTATTTTAAAAAAAAACAGACACCATTTCATTACAGTGACTCCCCCCGAAAGTCCAAAATAAGTCCAAAATAAAAAAATAAAAAAAAATATAACGAGCTAGATGTAGTGAAATCCTTAGTAACAGCAATGCTGACGGACCGAAGAGACGACTGTTTTGACTTCTATAAGCAAACCATAATTAAGTGAAACTCGCTCGGAGAATCAGACTCGACCCCATCGAAGCGTTGTGCATTTCAGATTGTAACGACTGTCGAAACACATTTACTAACGCTAGGCTGTTTGAATCTTCATAAAAACCCAAACAATAAAATAATTTTGTTACTTTTTGAAATTCTCCTTGCATTTAGTTAAGTAATTGCAAGTAACGTATTTTTTTGCCAAAAACAAAATGTTGAACATTACGGAAAAAAATCCTTCTTAACCCATTGCCTGAGCTTATATCTTGTTTTGCAAGAATTGATTTTCGCTCAGAGCATATTCACCCGATATGGGGCGTGTAAGTACCGCTGCAACACGAGCATATGAATACAAGCCAGGAAGAAAAAGTGGGGAAATGGGGCCCCCTGGGCTAGCGCACATAATGTAGACATTAGTCGAGCGATGTGTTTTTTTTTTCGGGCTGGAGTTCCCCTGTCTCGGGGGGCTGGTGTGCAGCGCCGCTCGGAATGCGCCGGGGTGAATTACTGTCGGTGTGAAGTCGGCACACATGATGGACGGCGGCGTCGTGAGGCCATGGCGCCGTGCTGGCAGGAGCCCGGTGCGTCCGACTGCTCATTGGCCAGCGCGGCCTCTGCGGCCAGCGCAGCGAGCGGACGGTCGCCGTTCGCGGGGCGCCCCCACGTGACAGGGTCATCAATGAATTCGCCCAGTAATCTACACGTGGGGATTTTCTTAGGCGAGCGAGCGTGTGCCAGGTTTTCTTTCGTCAGAAATAAAATGGCTATCGTGTAGGTCAAGAAAGCCCAAACAGATTTTATTTAAATGGAAGTTTGCGTAGATTTCAATTCACGACTGAGGACAACTTGTAGGTTAAGTTGTACTTCGCCATCGTTTTTCTAGGCTGCAGGGCTGCCAACGAGTCACTTTAGTCTCCTTTTAAAATCTGTCACTTCTAGTCTCTTTTTTATAATTTTTGTCACTTTTTGTCACTGGCACTTTTTCCCCCCAAAAAGTACCTGTTTATGTTATTTTAGCCTCAGCCCTTTGCGCGTCCCTAAAATCTCTTTTTTTTTTCATACTTTTCGTTTCAAAATTTTGAAATAATCGGAAAACCTGCTGGCCCTTATTTCAAAATTTGTGAAAACACGAAATTTTTCGCTCGTGCCGTTGTATTTTCTGTCTTCGGATATATTGAAAAAGCAATTTTTTTGAAAGCCTTCCTCTCTCTTAATTTTTTAGAACGTTTTCACCCTTTGCGAACGCCAAAAAGGAAGAGAAAACTTTGTTTTGAAGTCACAATATGTCTCAAAATTTATGAATTAACAAAAATTCCATGGTCTCTTCGCTTGTGATTTCCTGTCTTTCGATAAATTTCAGCTCATTAGCCATCCTACCCAGATCATTTTTGAGTAAATAAGATTTTCCGCTCGCCATTTTCGATCGTTGGCTCCGTGTTTTGAGCCAAATAGGCGAAGGGACAAAAATTACCTGTGGAGATATTCATTCCCTTGTCTGTTTGCATTGCTTAAACTCACAATCGCTGCTTTTTCAATTAGAAAAAAAGGTAGTTTTCTTAAGTTGACAGTCACTTTTTTGACATTTTTTTGTAACTAAAGTCACTTCTTTTGATACTGAGAGTGACTGGCAGCCCTGCTAGGCTGTGGTGCCAAGCCTGATGCCGCTTAATTCTCTCCAGCAGTTATTTCTCCCGTAAGTAAGCGGCTTCAGTTTCGATGACGATAAATAGTGTTAGATGCGCTGTGCCACTCTCTGTTTGGTGATGGTTGAACGCAGTAAGAAGCAGGCCATGCTATCTTTTCTACTATAAATATGCACTCAAAATGCATTTGCCTGAGGAGAGGGAGTGTATGGTGCTGTTCTCCGATGTAGATTTGTTTTTGCGAATAAATGCAGAACAGAAAGCGGTATTAAACAAAAGACATGGCCAGAATTTCAGTATTGTATTCCATGCATCGAATGTTTCTATTTCGCCCCTTGAAACTAGAGACCCCCGATTATTTTATTACCTTTTGGAAGTATGGCTATAGCTATTACTAACCCAAGAAATGTTTCTTGAAACATCCACATTTTTAGTTTCGGGAAACCGATTGTTAGGCAACCAGCAAGACGTGTATGCAGAATAGATTTGCCTCTACACAGTACTGACTAGTGAGTTGAAGGAGAAAATCACACTGGGGAGCAATTTCTTGCAATATAGTACTTGGATTCACACCGTTCCAATCTACCTGCAAACGATTCTCCACGAAAGTACCCACACAACTACGCTTTTTGAAGAAGAAAAAATAAAAGGCTGCCTCAATCAGTAATCTTATCAAATTTTGAACACTAATCCTCCTACAGTAATTTCAGGTCATATACTCTTGCTTCTGTTGAGGGAAGTTCCTCATCGTCTTGTGAGCTTATAACAAGGCCAGTCAGACACAATTAGAATCCGCGTTGATTCGTAAAAGGAGACTTGCATCGAGACAGAGAAAAGTGGCGACACCTTTTACACGAATGTTTCCATAGCAACGCTCTATCCGTCTTTTGAGGGGCCAACAGGATGCCCTTTGTAAAGTCTTTCAACAGCGCATTCCCGCATCCTGGCGAGGTTGCGCTGCACGAGATTTATAACTCGTGTATTAAAGTTCGTCATATTTTGCCGACGCACGCATTCCGCTACGTCAATCGTTATGTTGTTGTGACTTTGGTCGCTCGCTTTTGGCTCAAAGGTGGCGACCGTCTTGATCACCATCGGCGTCGCTATAATTAGGGGACGGTGATTGTATTTATCGAGAAGGATGGCAGCTTGCCACGTGACTCACCTCGCTGTATGTACTTTCTAGTCGGACAAGCCGGCTACTCGTTTGCAATCCTCACCCGTGTCCGACGAATGACTGATAGGCATTGGCTATTTTAAGGTCCATTTGCAGGTTCCCCACCTCGTGTTTTGTACGTCGCCAAGAGTATTGGATTGTTGGCAAAGAGCTGCTCGGGGAATCTAACTTGGTGTGAATGCCTACCTGTGGTTTCCCGCAACAGCTATATCTTTCGTTCACCTATCCAAGTACTAACCGCGCCCGACGCCGCTTGACTTTGGAGAATCGGCGAGAATCTGACGAGAACCGGTGTACCCGTCGTATCTGTTTCGCATATGAAGTTTTTGATTCACAGATGACAAAAGAAAACACCTACTTCAGGAGATCTTGCAGGCTACCTTCCTTTTGGGTGTTGGGTTGGAACGTGAGAAATAAGTGTTTTGGTCAATTCTAAAGATAAATCTTTACACCGTAAACAAAATGGGTTAAATTACAAGCAGCGGTTTTAACCCAAGTTGTAACTTAACCCCCCTGAGTTGTAACATTACCTCATACCTGTGTTATTGAAACCTCTTTAGGGGTAATATTACTTTTTTATGATAACCCCAGTTTGATGGTAGTAAAACCTTTCTAAGGGGTTGACTACCTTAAGACATGATCTATTCACCCGCTACCCTGCTTGTAAAATAATAACACCTTGGGCGTTAAAACCCCAGCGTTGTAATTTAAACCATTCTGTTTACGGTGTATTTAGCCGTATATGGAAAGCTCTCGCCGAGACTGTTTCATTAATATGGCTGAACATAGGTCTATCTTAAAAAATAAACAAAAATACGGACTTGCCTTGTTTTAGTTTGACCCCAAAATCAGGTAGGGACTTCCTGAATCCCGTGTTTCGTTTTTACTTAAATCCATGGCTTGATAACATAGGTTTGTTCGAAAAGCTTAAATCAGTTTTAGCCACAGCAATAGCACACTCATGCTGAACCCTTTCTTTGATAGGTTTATCTGGAAAGTTAACTAAAGCACTTCTTTTGTTAGGTCCGTTCTACTTTCATACAGTCCTGGATCCGTACTCCCATCATAGAATATCAGACCCTTTCATCGTCTTCAAGGCTATGCAAGTGTTGGCTTTTGAGCCGAATCCACAAAACATTGCTCTGTTCTTTTAAGCTAAGGTGATCAATAAAAGTATTGTTGTCAGGTACGACGCGACGTGGCCTTCCAGCCCGTGTGAGAAAGTCGAGACGGTGCGGCCTATGGTGGAGCAAGGTGGGCCAAGGTAGGGTTGACCAATTAGTTGGGAACAAGCGGTCTGTCGTCTAGCGGGCAGTCCAGCCCAGCACACTGGCGCCACTCGTCTCGCCCTTACCAAACGTCTATCAGCCCTCCTATGTTATCGCGTCCCTGGATGTCCCCGCTAGGTGGGCCTACCATCGCCTGTGATTCAAATGTCCTCCCAATCTTCCATCAGCAAAATTCTTACTCCCAGGAGTAAATTTCTTAGATACTCTTTCATCACCTAAATTCTCATTTCTCTGTCTATACAGTATAATAATACCATATTCGAATTATATTTCGGATTATACATTAACGGCTTTTACTTGTATTTGAGTGATTGCGGTGGAGTATACCCTGTTTACGTATGCTTCAGGTATGTTTATGAGCATACTAAAGGTTTTTATTTGCGTTCTGCTCAAGAGTATAGTGTATACCTAAAGCATATGTACTGCATATTTTTAGTATTTGGAGAATATTTTCGTAGGCTAGATAATTGCTGCTCATTTCAGTGTTTTTGGTACATAAGATTCCTATTGGAGTTTTTGCTTTGTACTGGAAATATTTTCATGGTAGTTCCGCAAACTATATTCTCATGGGTGATGATGGAGGAGAACGATCTCCATCAATACCTCAGGTAAGTATAATAAAATTCACGTGTTATTGAAAATTTTGCTGTCAGACGAAAGAAGCTAGATATACAGTATATATAGTGGTTCTTATTTTGTTTTCCGCAAACTCATATAACCAATCCTCTAAATAAGTCAAAAGTTGCTGTTAATAAAGATATTTAATTTAGTCGCTGTGATAAGTCGTTTCATGTTTTTCCTGCCACATTTTGATGTCACTACTTATAATAAAGATTCTCAAAAAACGAAAAATATCCTTTCGAATTATTAGGATATGAATCTAATCTTGTCTGACTCGGTATTCTGGGGGGAAATGGCAATACTCATCTGCAGAAACAAACATTTCAAAATCAAGTCTCTTTATTTGCTTAAAAAAATAATAAAAAAATAACCCCGCTTTTGAACGCAAACATAGGCTTTACCACAGCGCGCAATTTCTCATAACTCACCGTGGCCCCAGGTGGGCACTCGCTAGCAGCTATTTTAGCCTGCAACGCTCTCATAACGAGCGTGTCGACGATAGTAATACTAAACAGTAAAACCAAGCGTTTCATGACACAATTTGTGTCACCCGCAACGGCAAAGTGATGTTCGGCCGAAGGCGCGCTCATTTATCGGGCAGCAGCGCAGCGCCGCCGTCACAACGTCTTGGGTTCGATATCCGTCAACGCGTCATAAATGCGGGCCTGGCGCGCGGCGGTGCGGTCGTGGACTGAACCCGGGGCTCTACGGGGCCGTGCTCTTTAACAGCTGTGTTGACGGGAACCCGACAAAGCTCGGCGATGTCACCGCGCCCGGCCGCCGCTTCATTTCAGCCCTGTTATTAATGCGAACATTACGGAATCCTAGTTTGCTTTGATGGTGCCGAGTATTGGCTTTGCCAGCCGAGTGGAAATGTCCGAAGAAACTTATTTTTGGAGGCTGCGTGCCATCTTTTCTGTCGGTGTACCTTGTGATGGGGAAGGTCTATTCCTCGACACGGGCTTGCTCTGACAAATACGCCGCCTGACTACATGAGATATAAACTAGCCTCATATTTTAACAAGAACGAAGAGTTTAATCTGATTTTGGAGTAGATGTTTATGAAGAAAGGGTAGCTGTCATAAGCGCCAAAAACAACGAGCCAACGCCGCAAGCGCCCATCCGTAACCGCCAAACGAGGAAAGTCGCAAACGCCAAAGTTCGTAACCGCTAAACTAACCTAACCTAACCCAATTTAACCTGTATAATGATTGATTGGCCTACCTAAGATTTGACGGTTACTAACTTTGGCGTTTGCGGCGTTGACGCTTGCTGTTTTTGGCGCTGTAGAATGCATCCCATAAATAAATGCATCTTTCTTTTTTCCAGAATAACAGCAAAATAACTCATCTGATAAGTTAAGACGAAAAAGCAACAAAAAAATAATTACACTTTCTTAGATTAATATGTTGAGCAGGGTCATATAGTGGAATGCTTTTGGTTGCGATCCTCTATCGTTTGTAGAGACGACGACGGAAGTTCTTTTCTTTATCTTCTTTTGAACGAGTTTGGAGTGTGAATTCCGGCAAAAATGGAAAGAGATGAGAATGCTCAATCATTGAAGTCGTGTCAGGAAGCAAATGAGATCATAGACTTGCTCCCGTCTTAAACTTCCCGAAGCACTCATTGTAATTCGTAAGTACCTTCCCATACGTATGAAAAACGTTTAAACTTATCTTGACTGTTCTCTAGAGAAAATGAAAGAATGTAAAAAAATCGCAATTTAAAGATTTCCTAGCCATCAAAGTAAAAGTGGAACGCTTGCTTCAAGTGGTTTCAACAAATTTCTAGGGATTCAGGAATGGTTCCGTATTTGCATATAACGTCTCCATTTGGTTTGTCTCTGGTGTGTTGGTTTTATTTGCTCCAAGCACCGTGAATGAGTTGGTAGCGTCGTTATGTGATGCTGGGTATTCACAAAACGAAACGATAGCGTATACATTGAAACATGGTACTGTTTCTGTTCCAAATGGACAACGGCTGGGCCATGTTTAAATGACAACTATGTTCTTTCACTGCCCTCTCTCTCCGTCATTGCAATGGATCTCTCCATCTTTACTTCTCCTACGCCTCCGTCCCTGTTGGTTTCCTCTTGGTTATCGTCGTTCCCGCCATCGTCTGATCATTCATGTCGTCGGGCAAACCTTCTCGGTTTCTTTACTACTCAAATAATTGGAAATACTTGTTCTCCCGAGTGAAGCGCATCCAAAGACCAAGCTGACAGTTGTTCTCTCCCAAGTCAGGATCTCACGACAAGCTACCTCACTTTTATGGGTCCTCATTAAGACGTATCAAATTAGGCCCCATAATCAGGACGAAGAGTTCGATCCGAGTAAAAACATTTAGGCGTTTGTCACCTATCAGGAAATCTGTTGATAAGGAGAGGCCTCTTTCGCTAATAGAGTGCGGACAATTTTATATTCATCAGACTTGCACCATGTTAGTGATATTATCTTCTTTCTGGGTCCCCTGATAAGAGCTCAGACGGCGCACCCTCGTTTCGGGGGTTTCTGTCCGTGCTCGTAAAAGTGGCGATTTACTGCGCAGTCTCCTGATAGAGACATTGCTGAGAAGTGTCAGCCCATGGTGATGTCCAAGCGCCGTGGCGCCAGCGAGCCATGTGGTTCTCCAAGGTTCGACCACCCGGGGGTTCGGGTTTGTTACTCATTAGTCCCAGCAACCGGTTTTGTACGGAAAGGTTTTTGTTGGCTAGGATTTATGAAAGGGCGCAAGTGTGGGACATGTTGCTGATCGTGGAGATCGATGGCATCAGAAGTTATATCGTGTGGCTTGGCTTGCTATGTCTCAATGATGCGCGTCATTGTACATCCAAGGGATGTTGTTTGTTTCTGTACAACATTTACCTGATACGTGGGCCGAGACTTTCGCCTTCAGTACATACACGCAGATGTGCATGATTTGTTGCGCTATCGGACGCATTTTCTGGAGTCGATCTCATTGCTTCCCACACGGAACAAGTTTTCTTTCTTGAACAATGCCATGCTTCCTCAAACAACTATTCATAATCACTCTGCAAAAACATTCGCCGTCAGTTTATAAAACCCCTTGTCGTAACCCTCTCTCCAACTCGGTCTTTTGTTCGATCTCGAGAATAAAATTTCTGGAACTAGAAATAGACTAAAGAATGGATCATTTTGACACGCTTTCAACTTTGCTCCCAGCTTCACAGTTGATGGAGCAAGTGACAATTTATGGAGGTGAACATGTGTTTCGAAGCATACCTTAACCTTCGTTAGTTTTTGTTTTTCATCGTGCTCCAAATTACTGCGTAGATCAGAAAGTTATCCCAGAAGTAAGACCACCGAATTGGTCTTGTCTTTTCTGTTATCTTTCTTGCGATTTGGTTCACGAAAAACTAAAACATTGTTTACGTCATTGGGCACTGTCATGAATATATACTCGTAAGACTACCCAACTTAATCAGCCGATTTAAACGGAGACTTCACGTTTCGTTCGTAATCCTTATAGCAGATCAAATTATTAAGGTTTTGTTGCGCTGCAAACTTTGGCCAATCCTATCTTTCTCTAGAGGAGGACAGAAAGTGTCACCTCTCTACACGAGGATTAGATGAGACGAATCTAGAGCACCAGATTCGCCATTAAAAATATTGACGTGACTGTTGAGTAGGCGATACCAGCAATCTGCAATACTTCTAAACCTATTTTATAAATACAAAGCTCCTAATTAGGAGTAATACGCCAT
>Ga0058701_10005874_pt1 | contig 10281 bp, 7 predicted proteins | sample AgamicOrMae_FD_97039 | JGI IMG/M metagenome (GOLD analysis project Ga0058701, IMG submission 97039) | Agave microbial communities from Guanajuato, Mexico - Or.Ma.e | ecosystem: Host-associated > Plants > Phyllosphere > Phylloplane/Leaf | place: Guanajuato, Mexico | collected 2012-06-04 | reverse complement strand
TTTAAACTTCAGTTTGTACTTATCAAAACCAGTTTATGTGTTAAGTACCTTTTTTTCCCTCTAAGATTATTTTGTACGCAGGTGAAGTTTTGATTTATATTCGAATTTTGCTTTATTTAGCTGTAAGTTCGTTGTTTTGCATCGGTCTATTATTATATCGGAGAAACAGTCAGAATCATTACGCCGCTTGGAAATCAAAACCGTCCTAAAATTTGTGAATATGTATCATTTTTTCCAGGACAAGTATTGCACTGTTATTCTGCGTACATGCCTTAGAGAAAACGGGGTGTGTCCTTGACGTGGGGGGCGGCGTGGCACAACACTTGTAGCGGGAAGTCACTGAGATGGAATGGGAGTCGTAGTCACAGTTGGGGCTGCTGCGCTGGGGAACCTGTTGGGGGGGAGAAATGAGGCAGCGCAAGTCTTCCTCCCCAGTCATATGGACCACCCGGTCGACTGGACCCCGACTGGATGTTGACGGATTTCAATTTGCTTGGGCTCTAATGAAATAGAGTGGCCAGGTAGCGTGCACTTGTTATCTCGAATGCGTAGCCCGCTCAAAAACGCAGTGCGTTGAAAAACATATGTCTCCTGGAAAAATCAGGGACTTTCTTCCTTTTTTCTTAGAAAAAGATTTGTCTAGACTTCATAGTAATATTAAGTTGTTTTTTTTTTTCGAATTTACGTACAACCAAAGCGTGATATTCTTCAAACTCTTACGAGAGAGTATTTTGATAAGCTTTATCAATTTGAATGGGGTTCAAATAGCTGATTCGTTCGCTAAAAAAAAAGTTAAAATATCGTGATTATTGTTGTGATGGGTTCTGGGAAAAGGAGTTAATATTTTTTTCCTATTTACCTTGAAAAAATATGAAATTTTCTTTCATTACAACTCGGTCTTTTATGTTATGCAAGCAGAATACTGTCTAAACTACTTTGGAATGGAGAATCACCGCGAGAATCAGTAGACTAATAGTTATCATTTGAAAGAATAACAATGATCTGTCCTTGGACGTTATTACACAGATAATATCATTTAGGTGCAAGAAATTTCCTGCCCAAAATAATCAACTTGTGTATTTAAACCCAATGATAATAATCCGATCAATACAGTAAGTTGTTTTGTTTTTGTTTTTCTTTGTTTGTTTGTTTTGTTTTTGTTTTTTTCACTGGATGAGTTTCCACACAACAAAACGATGTGACTAATTCTGAATTCTTTCAGAACGTTGTTCAAAATTCACTCGGACTTCATCGAAAAAAAAATCATGTAGGAGGGTGCATGTCGAAGACCCTCTCTTTCTTTTGGCTGCTTTAATAGCGATTGTGTATCAAGAGAAACGTTTTGACTTTTACAGGCTTATTTATTCCTACCCATGATGAAACTTTTTTTCAAGTACCTGAAGAAAAGGTTTGATTCTAGCTGTGTTTTCATCATTTTTTCCCTAAATTATTTCAAGAAAAATGTGGAATGCCTAAAAAAAATGTTTGTGCCCCTTTTTGCAAGTATCGATCCATTTCGATAGATGACCTCAAAGTGATATTAACACTCGTGTCTCGATGTAAGGAGTCTTGAGAATGTGTGATTCTCAACTTCAGGTACTTGTTTTAAGTTTGCTCTTAGGTTTGCGAGTACCACGAAGATGTGAAGATCCTCAATAATGCAAAGTGTCAAGGACATATTTTTTTTCAGCCCTTGAAGTAGGTTGGTACTGTCGAGACATGTTTTCTTTTTTACTTGTTTAATCTATTTTTTTATCTTTACTTGTTATAATTTTACATCCAATCTATTCAATTTGCTCTCCACGTCTTCGTTGTTAAACGTTTTCACTAAAGTGCATTGCTGTTGGCAGATTACAAAAAAAAAAACAAAAAAAACACGGTTAAAGTTTTATTGTTACTTTTGAGCAGAGATAGCGTCTGAGAAGATGAACAACCCGTACCCACCCGCATTCTCGACGCGAGGCAGGGGCCCAAATCAATCAACGTCTCTTTCGCACATAAAATGCTTCCTGAACACGTGAACGCTAATTTATGGCACGTACTTAAAGTAATTGACGGCCGACGCTAAACATACAATCGGATTGTAAGAAAAGTTAAGATTTTAAAGTCGGGAAATTGGAGGAGTACCGATAACCAGTTTACTACCCGCAGGTAACAAATGTTTCGTTTTAGTACCCGGTCTGTTGGCAGCAGTGTTAAAATACGCGTTCTCTTGTTACATCGCAGCCGATCGACTTTTTAATACTACTTCACGTTGAATTCAGTTTTTCATGCAGTTGGGTCGTGAATTAAGGTTTTAAATAAATCTGCGGCTCAAGGAATTCTGCTGCCAATAATAGGGCAGTTCTTAGAAAAGTAGCCAACAAAAACGTCACAGAGTGCCAAAATATAAACAAAAAGTGGTATTTTGCATGAGTGCATGAATGTAAAAAGCACTTAAATTAATTTTGGACACGTGGATAAAAAAATCTAGGTTTTTTTAAATTATTGTCTCTTGGAGCAACTAACCATTTAACCTTGGATTAGCTACGGAGAAAAACTTACCGATGTATCAGCGATTGACGGACATCCGCGATTAGCGTTTCACAAGTCAAGATTAAGTCGAGGAGCTTCTACCATTTTTCTCTGGTGAGATAATTATTTTACTAGTACCATCATCGCTTTTGTTGTGTTCCTAACAAAATAAATGGTGGGTTCAAGTTGAAATTGTAATTATTATTGCAAACGCGTATACTGCCTATATTTCGTACGCCTCATCTATAATTCCAATAACGAGGACTCTTGCGCAGGATCCGCCGAAAAACATACAAGAAAATTTTAGTCAAGTTGCTTTGTTAATCCCAAGAAATTCCGATCATGAATTATTTTTTTTATTTTTTATTTTTTTAGGAAAACTTTATTGCAAGCACGGCGAATTTGGCCCTTAGCAATAAGTGATGTGGATTTCGACTGATTTACACCCGTTTCAATCGATGAACTTTTGGTTCGAGTCATCAAAATGTGTCCGCGATCCTTGAGTAGAGGGTTGCGGTCTGCCTTTAGATGCCCTTCTTTGAACGACTGGAAGTCTTTTGCCGCAGTATGTCATAAGTTTGAGAACTTAATCTAACCTAACCTTACCAACCGACATCAACTAAATAAACGAGATAAATATAGGTGGAACGCCAAATTAAACATGAACCAATCCAACCCATCTCAACTGATCTTTATTTGAGCCAACTTTAACTAGTCCTTCATATCTAACCTTCTTTAACAGCTTTGAGAAGACTTGTAACTTCCACTCATGGTACTTGTGCATCTTTGCATCACTCGAACTAAAAGCTGATCGTTCGGAACGGAGAGCAAGATCAGTCGAGATGCAGACCACTCGAGAATGTCCGGCCGAATCCCGCTAATTTGTAGGCTATTTTGCAAAATCGAGTATAGCTACGTGATTGGATGTGGAAACGAGTTAATGTAAATTCCATTTCTTGTCACCGAGCACACATTAGCATGTTACCCATCCCCCAGTCCCCGGCACTCGGGGCAATTTCCTCGCTGTGACAGGACTCTCTCCCTGCACGCATCACTTTGCGATTGCGAAAATAGCATAGCGTCTCGCAAACTGTCACAATTCTTACTTTGTGACGTTTCCTTTCGGATCACTGCCTTCGCGGGAGTTGCAATAACATTTTCACCGGGCTAGGAACTAGAATAAATGGCTATCCCATGACAATTTTCGTCCAGCAGTGAAAAAAAGTTAAAAAAGACAATTTTAGGTAACCCTACACCTTTTTTGGTGATGAAGGTACAACGGTGTACAAATGCCCGCAACTCTGATTTTCTTGGAAGACTTCTCACTAGCCATATGGATTGAGATCTTTGCATATATCACTACCACTTCGGCTGTTAGGGATATTCGAGTGGATATCCGAACGCGAGGTTTTTTGTGTGTGTGTCTGTGGTTGGATAATTCAACAAGCACATCGCTCAACTTTACGGATATCCGAGCCATTATCCGCGTGAACAGTACGACCAGTAAAAGTGAAGACGACGAATTATAAAGCTCTAAGCACTTTGAAGTGGAATCATATGGGGCTTTGTCACAACCAAATCGTGGTCTCTTCTTTGAAGCTTGTTGTCTGAGGACCTCAAAAAAACATCATACTTACGCTTTATAAATTATAGGGCTGCGCCTATAACTCTCTTTGTTTTACCCGAAACCAAGTCCAGCGAGGCACGGGATCAACCTAACATGATCTCACTCCTAGTTTCCAATCCTCGTGCCACTTTCTTCGTCTTCGATTTGGTCCGCTTTGCTACCGGCAAGCAGTCTTGCCCTAAGAACTCCTCCACTCGGACTGAAGATACTGTGACTTCACTTGAAACTAAAAACCGTAGTCACATTTCGCAGTTCTCGACTTGAAACCGTGAATTCGCCACAGGGAACTGCAATCCTTCAGAAGGATTAAAGGAAACCCGAGGAAATCGATCTTTTTGGGCAAGACTCTGAAAAAGGTCAAAGCGACGTTTGTTCTCAATTGTCGACTGGAATGTTCGGTCCACCTTTCTCTCCCCTCTTTTTCAGAGACCGATGGGCTTCAAATAGACGGACATTCGCTTGACTTCTTTCTCCGGAAAACCTCATTCGCTCTCTTTTTATCACCTTCTCTTTGATATCGATTCTCCTCCACTCGACAAACTTCAAATCAACGACAGATCTAGCACATGAACACCGAATGTGAACATGTGGTACATTACTTGATAAATCTCCGCCATAGCAGCTAGTGTAATCTTATGTTACACAGTACATATTTTTAGTATTCCTAATATGTTGGGATCTGAAACAAGATCGCATTTTTATAAATTTATTGGATGCTTTCGGGCTCTAAAAGAGTTTCAAAGGAAAAAAGAAGGGAAAAATATAACATGGAAATAGTCATCTAAAAATAGTGAATATTAACCCATAATTGCCCAAAATATTTGGAGTGAAATTTAACTTAAGAGAAATTGAAATGATTTTTTCCATTGAAATACGCTATTTTAAGCTTTCGAAATAATTGAATTTCAGGTTTCCTGGGGGGTGATATTTTGGATTATTTATGAAGCGTATGTAGCAATAGTGAACTGAAAAGATTGTCTAATTTTTTTTTCTGTTTCCGAACGGCATCGCTGGGTGGTGGTGGGTCAATAGGACACAGCGCAGATAATATTTAATGTCTCAAAAAAACAACAACTTATAATTCAATTTTTGAAATTGGCACCTCCCTGAACGACTCGACTTTCTTAAAGTTCAAAATCATTTCCAAACTATAGACTAGTTCAAAGAGCGCTCGAAATGTTTCTCGTTGGTGACAGGTCTTTTATCATTCGTCTGAAATGAATGACAATGGCAGCATGTTTCCTATCCTTTAGAACATGTTCTCCATGAATTCCTACTCAAATCACACAAAAAACGAACAAATTGCCAGAGCTGAAAAAGGGGGTTTCGCGCGCTCTCATTACTGGCCCACTCAAAAACTTATCTTATTTTGGAGATGGTCGAGTCTTCCATGGAGGTGCCGAAATCGCTTTCAAACAAAAGTCAGGAAGATCTCAGAAACAACAATTATTAAAAGAAGTCAACGAGATTAATAACTGGTCATTTCAATACTGGAGGATCAAATATATCTGAATGAGAAGGAACGTATAGGTCCGTCTTACAATTTGATATATTTAAAAAATGTTTAGTGTTGCGTGGGTGGGTATCAGCGTCACTCAAGTCAGGACATTGTTACAAAGCCTCTATCAAACACTTATAAACCGATTGGAAATAGTAACACAAGTAACCAAGCAAGTCAGTACCACTGAAACAAAACAAGCTCATAATCCGCACCGAGTTAATGACCTGGAAACAAATAAAGTAACGGGTTTCGCGTCAGGTAACTGTCAAATAAAGTGCATTTATGCAAATGCTGGAGAACACGACAGACGCATGTTGTAAGTTTAACCAGCGAACAAATTGATGGCCGAATCGTGGCAACATGAACAGGAACGGTCAGAAGTTGTCTTGCGGATTTGAACCAAGTTTGCCGTCTCGTAAATTTGTTCGGACAAATAAGACACCGAGTAAAGTAAGACGTGAAAGTTGAGTTCCCTACTCAATTAGCGCGTTCTTTGCCAGTCGTGTGTGGTCGTCCATGTATTTTTTCCCAACGAGAGGTTATGAGTTATTACTTGGCAAAGGTTTAAGCTAACGCTAATATCAACCGATTTTATGAATCATTTAATGATAGCTTCTACATGAAACACCTATTTTTGTGGAGGTTGTAATATTGAAAGCTGCGCGAATAAAGTGCGTTTTGGTCCAGCAAGGCACATGTACTGGCCCGTCAGCTTATTGGTCACTGCTTCCGCTCCCTCCTCCACGATAAACGAAACATACTTTGAACATGTACCTCGTATTGCTCATTCAGTTGAATTATTTGGCAAATTTCAAAACGATCCCTCCAGTGAAAAATCAATCAGGTACAATGCGTGTTTCAAAAATCGATCAAGTGAAAGCGGTTATTGAATAATAATCAACTGCAATATACAAGAATAGCCGTTGGTCGTTTTTCGAAACGTACTCAGTGACTTAATTGATTTTTGAAACAAGCTATTCCACTTGATCGGTTTTTCATTGGAGGGGTCGAAATGCAAAATTCAAATTTTCAACTAAATGTATTTTCAGCCTCATTTACAAGATAAGGAATAGGGGTGTGCAGTATTTTGTGATTAATTTGTTTTTGGGAAAACATTTTAAACTGTTCAAAACAGCATTATTTTGAGGAGTAGCCGCAAAGGTTTTATTTTTACCTTTTTTTTTCTAAAAAAAGCAGATTTTTTCTGTACATGATGTGAATTTAGAGGACATTTTAACGTCGATCACGCATTAGTTTAATTAGAAGAAACATACCTTCGTATGGGTTGTATGCATATAATGCATGTTTAAAATAAATGTTTGTCGTGTGGTATAGATCACGAATATCACAGCAAATCTTTTGTTTTGAATTTTGCTCAAAAAGCCGCTTGTTTTTCTGAAAGATTGAAAACAAAGTGACCCGATCTTTCATGTTGGTAATTCAAGAAAGACACAAATGTCATTTAACATTGCATGAGTACAGTACAGCACACATTACCAATGAGTGCTGACCTGAAGAGAACTACTTCTTGTTCCTCTCGTCTGTGAGCTTGGATCTACTTTCTTGAATGTTTAGCACATATCTTTGTTAATTTAGTAAACACACTTTATACATAATCTTAAGCTCTTATTCGGTATGAAACATGGAAATTCTGGAGAGTCATAAGCTACACAACGTACATTAATGGTTTGCTCAAAAACGGCTGTACCATACATCGTCTGCAAAACAAATATGCATCTGTCCTCCCACACTGAGCGTAATTGCTTAAGACGAATTGATACGTAGCAAACAATTTACGGCGGAGGAGAGGTGACAAAAACGTGTTCCGTGTACCAGACGCCTTTTTGCGCCTCGACATTATTTCTTTTGATCAATCTCCAGCTCGCTCGTTTTGTACTCTCCAAACTTCGGGGTCACCGAATACATTCAATTGAGGTTCCAATTTCAAACGCTGATATAATTGGTACCCATCTTTCATTTGTTTTTACAGCGACGCAAACTTGACTCCTGGTCTTCCTCAACAATAATGAAAGCCCGTCATTATGCTATAGTTTGTTCAACTGTTTTCTAGATTTGTATTTCATGATTCATATTTTACAAAATACACCAAAATGCGAATACATTTACCTCACGTTGTAATTTGAAAATACACCTAGTGCACCATGGCGTATTTGGTATGCTTGTCCCAAATCGTATTTTATAAAATGCACTATGGAACGAATCGGAACAAGCACACCAAGGCACGCATGGTGTGTTTTTCAAATTACACAATGGTGTGAATGTTCCAATTCGTACCATAGTGAAGTTTTTTAAATACACGATGCTTCGGATCAGAACAGAGAAGCATTTTTTGCCGGCCAATAAGAAAAAATAAATAATTGATTTTTGGGTGAAAAAATATATTTAAAAAATTGTTGTCAACTTAAGGCAGTAATGAAAGTGCTGGTATTTGATTTAACTTACATCACATAGTTGTCTTATTCTCGTCTTATTTTGGGGGACCGATGTAGCATTACAAATCTTTTTTTTTTCAATCTGCGTGTTATTTCAATTACTGCTGTTTGCGATCGATTAGAAAAGTTTAATGCACCACTGTTGGATTGTGGTCATTACAGTTATGCTCTACTCTTCTCGCAGTCCACCAATCACTTTAGTTATATAGGCTCAAATCACTGTACTCCCGACCAATCAATTCGACGTGACAGCTTTGTAGCACTCGTCCGCTGTGTACTACCCTTGCGGTCACCATATTGTCACATCTGGTGAGCCCTTCGCTTATTGCTCTTGGTGACTACCCATGGACATGGCGTCCTCATATTATGCAATCCTAGACACTGTTGTCTTCTTTCCCGAAACTTGCAATTAGTTTCAGATACAATTATAACTTTTATAGGTAAAAATTCACTTATAATCACTTTGATAAAAATAATCCCTGTTTTGGGGACACCTATTCGCATCTTGGGGTGAAGGTAAAACGGGACCACATGTCTTGTTTTCACTGGTTTCCAAGTAGGCCCAGCAACAGTCATATCAATGGAAAGCTCTCGCCAAGCTCTTTCCATTGATGTAACTGTTGGCGGGCCTATCGGGAAAACTAGTAGAAACACATTGTCCCGTTTTACCTTCAACCCAACATGCGAATAGGTGTCCCCAAAACAGGGATTATTTTTATCAGTTAATGTGAGTGAAATTTCGCCTCTAAAATTTCGAGTGTACTGTGTAAACGAATGTCCGCACAGCATTGATGCTGCTTACATCTCTGTGGAGGTAAATCGAAATAGGCAGCCAGCGGCAAGAGAGCATTATTTCTTTTGAGCGGAGCCCAAGTGGACCGAAGCATAACGCACTGAATCTTACCAAGGTTAACCTTTGTGCTTACGTATTTACCTGTCATGAAACTAATAAATTACGAGTTTAAAAAACTTGATCTAGGAAATTCCACCTTTTAAACTGTAGACTACTCGTTCTCTGTAATGTATCATGCGTTAATCCTAATGGTCGTGGCACGTTTTGACGGGGCTCAGCATTCGTGTTATCCTAGATAATCCCGGAGAATCTTTTGGAGGCACATAAATATGTGTATTTTTATCAGTGCGCGCTTACCGCTGTGGGTACATAAAACCATTTATTTATTATAACTTTTTTTTGCTGAGAAAAGATGCAGATTTGTGAGGTCTCAATACCCTCTTAAGTTACGAGTTAAATCCTGCATGACCCAACTTACCACAATTAGGTGATTGCAACTGGTGGGTATGAGGTTTAGCAGTTAATCGGTTTTCTGTCAGTAATTTTGCTGTTAGAAAACTTGGGAGGCGCGTCCTTTCGCGCAGTCAACGAGAACTGTGCGCTTCATGTTATAGCATAAGATATCTTCTATATCTTTGAAGTCATATGAGTTTGGGCGATATTCAGTATTAAGTGTTGGTATCCATCTGCACAAAATCTCTTATTTTCGCGCTACTAAGCACTTGTGTCAAACCTAGAGGCCCTTAGGAATGCAGGTACTATTATGGCCCGACCGACAGATTCGAAAGGAATATTCCTTGCAAGAATGAATTAAATCTAAGTAAAAAAATCTTTCAAAAGTCAAAAGCTATAGTTAAAAATACTTATTTTTGAAGTTGGAAATCTGAAAACTCACGGATGATAGTCTGGTCGAGTTCTCCTGTATTTTCGACTATATTTGCCTCGAAGTTGGAAGAGTCTCTTGAGTAACCTCCAGTCCAACGGTAATTTTTCAAAATACTTTTTTGAGCAATTATGTTTGAAATATGTATATTTTTTTGTTTAAACAGTTACATTAAAGAATGTAAGACCTGAACTTTTCAGAAATCAAGGATTGAATCCATTTAACTCTATCCTTTTGAAAAGTCCAGAATTATTTATTTTTTTTGAAAATATATGTTTTAGAATTATTTTTTCTTCAGGATGAAATAATCCCGTAACACTTGAGACAATTTGGGGCATCGAATTTTTTTTATAACGGTCGGGTTTCCCGTTTAGAACAGATTTTAGCCGCACGCTAGACTCCCTTCTGTCTCCGATGGTATAATTTTGGATGCCGTCCTCTCCCTTTAGTTACCCAAATTTGTCTGGAACTCTGTTTCAACATAAAGAAGTGCGGCAGGGTCACACGTTA
>Ga0058701_10005873_pt1 | contig 10282 bp, 8 predicted proteins | sample AgamicOrMae_FD_97039 | JGI IMG/M metagenome (GOLD analysis project Ga0058701, IMG submission 97039) | Agave microbial communities from Guanajuato, Mexico - Or.Ma.e | ecosystem: Host-associated > Plants > Phyllosphere > Phylloplane/Leaf | place: Guanajuato, Mexico | collected 2012-06-04 | reverse complement strand
TGCCAGACCTCGCAAATCCATCCATGTAAATACAAGCATTTGCCGTCAAGTTCGAAAAGCTGTTTCCTTCACCGTCTGGTTCGAGGACCATTAAAAACTGCGTTTTTCGTGCTCTGTAATTATTCTCTTAACCGATATCGCTGTATTTTCTTAAGCAGAGGTTGTAGATGAAAGTAATGTTCACCGTTTCTGCTGACCAAAATATTCACATACTGGTGAATGAGAAGGATTGAAGATCACGGGAAACGCAGTTTTGAATAGTACTCCAACAAAACGGTTAAGGAATCGTCTTCTTGAGCTGGTTGGTTAAGAAAACGTCCTCTCGAGGTAGACGGTTATTGCTTGTGGGTACCGATTTCAAAACATTCAGTTTTTCAACCGCTAAAAATAGCCGAGTGAATCATCCTGGTTTTCAAATCGCTCAGCCCGTGAACGATCTAAAACCCGCCGATTATGCCAGGTTATCGCTGTTATCGTGTTTGAAATTTACAATGTTGAAATTTCTGGCAAGAACATATTCCTAGTGCGGATGTTTACTTTTTTTAGTTTCCTTAGAAGGCGTCCATTTGGTGCTGTGTTTATGTGGCCAAATTTCTGATTAATGTGAAGGGCTCCTCCCCTTGTATCTTTTCCTCCCTATCTTCGGATGCTGGGGGCAGCGTATGTCGGGCTAGTCACTGGATAGTAATTCCTTAATGTGTCTCCTAAGAGTATTGCGCTTTGACTAATGATGAAAGTATGACTCTCTTTGTTTAGAGAAAAATAAGATTTTTTTTCCACTAGAGCTCCTTATGTGTTCTGTTTTTCGATTACGAAGTATACTTTCATTTCATCCAGAGCAAAGTCTCATTTTTTTCGATCAGCTGTTTTTAATTACTTCTTATCCGTTGACGAGCTTAGGCAAAACCGGTAAGCAGTGATCCTACAGCGCTGCGACGACATCGCTCCACATCGTCACATTATTGTAGACATTGTTTGCTGTCGCCATTGTTGAGCATCTTGCATTAACTTGCCCGCAGTAGGTGGCTCTTTGGGACTTCATGTCCACCCGAAGCCTCATTTCATTTAATCTATTGTTACCGAAGGAAAAGAATTGCATTGTTGTGTTCTGATTGTTGATGAAGGTCATTGTTTCAATCCGATTGAGGAAATTGACTTTGGTCTCAAGGAGTAGTCCGCCAAAACACTGCATCAAACTGCAAATCGTCAACACATTGCCTTGCATTATCATTATGCTCCTGGTTATATTTTTATTCTTTGTCGAGTACAGCATATTACTCATACTTATTTTCAGGAAGTGTCTTTTTTTTAATCTTTCTAGTTAATAATGAGTTTTTAAGCAGGCCCCGTACTGCGACTGGTCTGCGTCAGTATCGATAAGTTTATTCATTTTTTTTTCAGCATACCTCTCGTCAAACAAGGTAACGCAAATCTCCGCTCGAGTTGAGTATATTGGGCTTTTTTAGATGAAGTTGATGCAAGTTCGCTTACATTGGATAGTTAAGGTTTCATGAGAGATCGCGACGTTCATCATACCAAATATCCCTCAACTGAAGTTGACCGCCTTTGAAAGGCATGTTCAACATGTTCGCTCAAGTGCTCATTCGGGTCACTTGAGGAGCATCCTTATTGGTTGATAACTTTTCGTTCTAACCTACTTCATACGTGCGGTATTCTCGATTTCCGTAGCACTACTTCAGCATAGGCCTATTAGAAGCGAGCGTCGTTGTTCCTCTGAACTCTCTAGGGTGGGTCGACTGGAATGTGCTGTGCAATGCGTCTCACAGTTTAAGCGTTACGTTCTTGCAGGTGCTGTTTTCATAGAAACATAAAGCACCGGTCATAAATCCCCTCCCATGTTCACAACTTTTTGTCATGTTTTTACTTAGGACGATACCATGGTAATGTGAGGGATGTACAGAGAAGCAAGATGCAGTGTTCTTTAGTTCTTCATAGTTTGTGACCCAGTGAAAATATATCGCAAGTCTACGATATAACTTTATGTTGTTTGCTCGATATACAGTATTAACCGCCAAACTTGCGATTGATTGGATAACGCGTCCTCACCTCCTTTGTATTTTACAGTAGGCTCAGCCAAAGGGCTTTACATCTGTATGGAGAGCAAACGAATAGAGATTCTGTGGCCACCAATGAGCGACACTGAATTTCGCGAAGAATAGCCGAACGCTAGCCGTGACTTCGGACGCCACCGTGTTGAACTCGGAAAGCTCGTTGAACACGTTCTTTGGCTGAACAGGGTCCGTTCGGTCTTCATCAAGATCCATCGCCCTGTCACAGAGAAGTGATCAACGGTTGAAATACCTTCCCTTAATCGCATCGATTATGACATCAGAATAATAACTTTCCCCTCACCTCCATGCTCACCGCAAACTATCTTGGAGCCCATCCATGAAGGGATATATTCAAAGACCACCGGAATGATCGACTTTATTACAGAGGGCTATGACGATGCTTTGAGGGTTCCCCACACGATCATAGCCTTTGTCCAACCGCCCGGAAGCCCTTGCTGCCGGAAGTCGGTCGAAGAAGGCAGTGCAGGCGTTCCGGCCTGGCCCGAGACAAGTGTCAAGTTGGTTTGTATTCATAAAGGCGAACGGCGTCAGTCAGCGCGGCACGCTGGGCCCTGCCACGGCGCCCCTGCCAACGTCTCGTCGTCACCTGGCGCCAGCTCTTTCAAGGGCTATCCATGGTGATTGATTTGATCCTAAAACAAACTTGCAGCATTCCCTGCCCGAGCTGAGTGATCTTACAAAGTTTATGGGGGATTTTCATTGTGTTCAGTCCACAGTTGCGAAAATTCACCATCTCTTTTTGCCAATGAAATAAAAGTAGAGACAACTATGGATTTTTTATTTAGATGATTAGTTTTCTTTTCCCGTAGTCATTTTTTAAGAGTTTGTATGTTTTTTCACGCTCGGCGCCTAAATCACGGCGCATGTTATTGATTGAGCACCTGAGCTCTCCCTCTCCGCCAAGGTTCATTGTCTCTTGAAACTTGAGTTGGGCAGCTTTTTTTTTTATTCCGGCGGCAGGAGGGTTCGTACTTTGGGATGCAATGATGCCGTGTACTTTTCTTGGTCTGCATATGCAAGTCGAATGACTTAGATGAGTCAACATGCGACGCGTGGCTCGAGGATTTGTTTAAGCGCGGCTTACTTTACCGTTCCTCTCCAGATTCTCGCTCTTTTCAACTCATGTCGAAGGGAATATTTTAGGAAGAAAAGTATCAAAAGACAAAGAGAGGTAACTCGGGAATGTGTGATTCCATCGGGGCGATAGAGATGAAGTATGTAACTCTGATGACTAAAAATTTGTTTCACGGTAGAAACATGAATACTTGGATAAACTGGGTCTACCTTGTTTAGGGCACCCATAAAGCGACGTAGATATTTTAAATGTGACGAGTACGTTTCTTTCACGATGATCAGTTTGGAACATGACAGGGTTAAAAAAAGCCCTCTGCTTACTGGAAGACGTAGAGTATATTTATTGTATTACAAATGCGAATAATACTCAACTGATTTCGTAACATGGCATTTTCTCTCATAGGGTAGCATTACTTTCCTTCCCAGGAAAGTTTCCCACCGCCACTCTCTTTCAAGAGGAACATTTCAGTTCCACACTGTCTTCATTGACAATAAGCGTATCCCGAGCTTTCAAGTTACTGAGACGAGGGGCTCTCAGTTTTGAAGGTCGGATTTTCCACCTCGGTGCACCACTTTAGTTCAAACTTTCAGGATTAAATTACAGTATTAAAATTACAGGATTAACGACTTAAGACTTGTTATGACTGGGCTAACCTAGGTTAGGCTAAAGGTCTTCTGTTTCGCTTTGGTTTTGACCGTTTTATGCATTTTTAATGCAAACTGCAACTGTCAAGAAGCAGGTACCATTTTGCTTGTTGCTGTAACACGATAATTTTTACGAGCCATTTTTCGGGTTGTAATTTTATTGAGGTATTTTTTTAAGTGGTAAAAATGAGATGTGAAAATTCAATTTATAGTTGTGAAAATTCGATCTTCCTAATTCACAGTTTACAGTTCTTATTGTTACGGTACATCAGGTCGGATACTTTTTTCAGCATTCGTGAACAAATGCGCTGAGGATTGGACAAAAATAAATCCAAAAAAAAGAAAGTGGCCCGAATTTTTCGCTACTGCTAAATGCGTCTTCACGAAAGAAGATCGTTTACTCAAACGCTCGTAAAGAGGGAAGCTCTTTTTCTGATTAGAAAATTAATTTTCCCTGACGGGAATAGGAGTGGCGTTACATTACAGCTAACGAGGCGGGACTAGTTACATCAAGTGATCATCGGTGAATATGTTTTATCTTACGAAAGGAACACTGAAAAAATAAAAGACATTTTACTTGTTTCAGATGATGCCCGTCTGCTTTCAGGAGGAGGGTGAGTCTTGCACGAATTCATGCTCTTTTTGTGCACTTAAAAAGTGGGTTGTTTAGTTGTTTTTGTGATACGATGCTATAACCTCTTTATCTTGGAAATCGTAAATATGTTTCAATTTGGAAGATGGAATAAGTCCTTCTAGAGTCTCAGAGGTAATGAAATCGCGTATTATATCGATCCGTGATTGGCTAGGAACAGGTCTCTTCCAAAAACTGACACCTGCTAAAGTAAAGATAATTCGGAAAAAAATAATTTTATGACTTGATGCTGTGTATGAAAATCGTTTACTGCTTGTTCAAAGTGGTATGATGGATACTACTATTCCCTCGACTACTATTACAGCACTCCGATATGGAAACTACTGATCAAGGGAAAAAAATTAACAGCCGAAACAAAACTCACCATTTCTTTCGCAAAGGAGAGGGTTTTCAAAAAGGGCAGCAAAGTACAATGATGAGTAGTCCTTAGTTGGTATTATTCGAGAGCAGACCACCTTTATCTTCTTAGTGGACATTGAAAGAACGGTTATGCATTGGAGCGTAACGTGGAAGAGTCAGACGCTTGATCAAAAAGAAAGACAACAATTAAGGCTTTTCTCTCCGTGGTAATTAGTATGAATTGACACTGACCACGTGAAATTAGCAAAGGTCTTTGCCGAATCAGCTTCTTTTATTTTAATTGGGAAAATAAGACAGGAAATTACGACTACCTTCGTCGCACTTCCAGCTACGCTAGGTCCCAATATCACCCGGAAAATCAATTGGCAATCTATCCGACGGGACATTGCCCTTCGGCGAAGCGACTTCCACCAGAAGTGAGCGCTTTCCTTCGCAGCAGCCGGACACCTTTGCTTTCTTCTTCTAAATATCGCTATTTGTTTTCCTTCTTGCGCTAAAGCGAGTGAGGCTAACGCTTAAGCGAGGTGTTAGGCACTTCAATCTAAATTTACCCATAACCGCCCAAAGTATTTGGAGTGAAATTTTGGTTAAGAGAAATCAAAAGAATTTTTTCACACTAAAATATGCAATTTTAAGCTTTGGAAAATGCCTAAATGATTAAATTTCAAGTTTCCAGAGAGGTGATATTTTTTTAAACTGTTACAATACTGAACTGAAAAGATCCTCTAAAATATATTTAATCTGTTTCTGCACGGCATCGCTGGGCGGTAGTGGGTTAACTTCGCGTTACGATTGCCCAGCCAGATGCATCTTACCTCTCGTTGACAGCAGTTTCTATTCTCAAGAATTACAGATAATTGGTTTTCGCTATCGTTTTGAATCCATGAAACTTTCTAAAAACTCTTTTGCATGAGTGTGTAAAATTCCCAACCAAATACGAAAACAGCTCTCAGCGCTCTTTCCGGTAGAAGGGATAATTCAGACTCAAATTGACTTTCGGTCTCAGATTTAGGTTCAAAGGGTCACTGGACCCTGTCACTTTTTCGCCTGTCCCTCATAGGATCAGTTGATTTAGTACAAAAAATGCCACCCCATGTTCAGTACAGCAAATACATGTAAGGGAAGGGTGTGCGGGCCGGAAACAATAGGGCGTGACTGACAGCGACGTCCCATGAGTATTCGCCATGCTTTTCGGCTTTCCAAGAAGGCCACCGGCGACAATGTTGAACCAGGACCTCGGCATCTTTCCATAGACCAAACCCTCCTCAAGAGTCCCCCGGGAAAACTGGGTATGCGTCGTTATTTCGCGGTGTACGGGTTCAGTTCACGTGTCACAAAGATCTGTCACGTGAACAATCTTGGAAGGTGGACTTGATTTATTCAGAACCGTTCAGCAAGTGCACTTCAGTGTGAAGCCTACCTCCGCATACTTTCAGGCATGATTGGTAGTGGTTGATCATGGCAGCTTGTTCGATGCCAGATAAGTTTTCTGGAACAGTGTGGCTGGCAGCTGTTAGCATGTTGGGGTTACCTTTATTACTTGTTTTATTAATTGAATGTCGGCTGGAATTGATACAGACACGTGTATTTACGAACTTACTCGGGATTGTGGTTTGTTGCTCTGACACATCGCTTCCGTAGTTAACATTTGAAAGCTTACCAAATTTCTATCCCTCTCTCCGCAATTTTTCAAAATAATTTCCTCCCGAAAACTAACTGTAATCATAACTGAGCTGTACACCGACCTCCCTAAATAGACGACCGTATCACAATCCCTCCGTTTTCAAAAAACGCATGAGACCTTAATGGAAGAATTCATTTTACGTATATTTCATCTTGAGAATTATTTCCGCTGACAAAATGGAGTGAAACTCTCTCAGACATCTTGTAAAAATGATTAGTTGCAACGGACATGTGTGGTATAGCTTTCAAAGAATATTGATTTCATCGTCAGTTCCTTCATAGATATCTTTGACGTTGTCACAAGAGTTCGTCATCGTTGCAACGTTCAAAACATTTTGAGATTTGGTGCTATGAAATGTGTAGTATTTATCACAAAGGTTGTGGATTTTGTAATTAGTTGTAAACCCTATGAAAGGACCGGCCTGAAAGGGTGACTTCTAAAATCCATTTGGAAACGGCTAGAGCAGTATAGAGGCATGACTGGACACGACAGGTCCCTTGAAAATACACAGAATTAGAAGGACCGGTTTCTCCATTCCCCATCCGTTTTGCATTCATAAATAAGCAAAAGCGAAATGCACAAAGACAACACCCCTATGAGGGGTCTTCCCCGGGTATGGTCAGCGGAGTTATTCTGCATGACTCTATTCCCGCAAGACTTAGTGACCAGTGTGAAAGATGGACTGAGGGAATATACTAAGCGGCCCGGCGACGTCTGCCAGCTCTGTCCATCTGCTCTCCCGTCTCTTTTTTCGGCTACCTCTCTGCATAATGCACATTTGAGGAGGATTGTCGATGCAATACGTCAGAGTGTCAAGGAAGATGTTTCTCCGTGACAATGGCGCATGCACGTCATAGGAGGATGTCATAACTAAATGACTTATTCCGTGAGTACGCTCTCATCTTCTGAATAGACTATGATGGATTTGAGGAAATCGCACACGAAGAGATGGTCAGCTTGAAATGACGAGACTCTTCGAGATATTCGTTGGTATCGATAGTTTATGATGAACCATGTTCGTTCATGTGCAGTGGACTGAACATTCGAGCTGCTCAACCTGCATTTTGTGATATCGAAGTTTCAAGACGACGGAGTCCATCTGTTTTGCAGGTGTCCAGAAGCAGCCATGCTTCATCGTGACTGTAGCGCCAAAGCTGCTTTCGATATTTGACATCACTCCTGAATCCAGGAGCTTCATATTACCCGCTATACCTCTCCATGACATTCATTGAAGATATAAACATGATGTATTGTCCTCTTCTAAAAAATCACTATGGAGGAAGGACAAGTCGAATGTCCTAAAATAGATTCTCAACGATGACAAAGGGGAATCGATGTCCTTTTTGCGGCGTAAATTGCAACCCATCACCTCAAGCCAACTTTACGTTATCTTCTGTAGTCATCGACTGCAGCCACTGAATACTCTGTTCACCCACGCTCCTTCTCACGAGACATTGGATTGTGAAAGCTTTATCTGACAGTTATCCTGGATTAGACATGCCTGCACTACTTAGTGCACCTCATCAGTTCGTTGAAAACAGTTCTTATTTCTGTGAGTCAGTCATTAAAAGCTGAGGATCGCTGCTTACCCTGGAGCCAAGCTAAGAGGATATCAATGATTTGACTGAATTTGCAAAATATGACATTCACAGCACAAGGCGCTTGCAATTCTCGGTACGGAATGGGCTCTTTCATTCAACCTAAGACGTTTGAATGGGCGCGGCCATCGTTGCAACTCCGCAACAAGTGACCTCACTCCCAATGGGAAATTCCCTAAGAAACTCAACGTTTAGGCAAGAATACAATCTTTGCAGACCCGCGCACTTACGCCACGATTCGGAACAACTGGAATAGCGAAATCCAATCGTCTTTGTAATGATGCAGTAGGTGCAAAAATTATGACCTTTTTCAGAATCGTTGACATTATGGCAAGCTCAGAGACGGGGTGATTGGCATCTTTGCGGACCCTTCATTTTTTCCCCAGAATGTGCTACTTATTAACTTTAACGATGCGATTGTCGTAATAACACCGTATCACCAGTATTTCAAAAGATGACATTTTATGCTGTCCAGTCCTTTCAGCGCGGTTTCTACTTTTATTAGGCTACTGGAGGGAGGGGACTTAACCGAACCGAAACTACAATGAAAAGCCTGCTAATAACTATGATATCTTTTGGCAGCTTTTTTTTAAGGCTTCTTATAAGTTAATTGTTTCTCCTCTTTTTCGTGCAATCTAGGATTCGGGTGACTGAAAGTCCCGTTAGTGACCATTCATTGAGAACGAATACAATGATTTTAGCATGCCATGCCAGCCACACGCCTATAATAGTTTCGAACTGAATTTTGAGGAAACATGTCATTATATCCCCTTTACTTATCGACAATTATCGTATGTCTTAGTCCAAAATGACGTAGTGACAAGTTTTTGACGAAGCATCAGAACTCGATTTTCTATAAACTGCACTAGCCTTATTCTTAGATACTAAAACAAAAACACTTTTCGATTCATCTGCATCCACGAATGGTAAAATGAATGACATGGATTAGAAAAGGCACTCTGAAGAAAAAAACAACAACTAAAAGCAACGAATTCATACCGGCCAACTGTTTAGTTTCATGAATCCTTTCTGATTAACCATAAGAGATAGGTGGCCATCCTGTCTCGGATTTACGTGTTTCAATTGAAAAATATGATATCCTTCAAACGGACCAGTATGGACACAGCAGATATGTTTTCAAACCAAAAGAAAAGAAATCAAATCAGTGTTAAGTGTCAGTCTACGGAACTCTATTTCGAAGTTGCAAACTTAATGACCCTTCCCTTTCGCGCTGAATGTTTCTCCACCATCCAGTTCGACTGTTTTGCCGACATGACATCGGAACGTGTCACAAATGGCGGAGTTACGCCAATTGCCTCTAGGGAACCGGAACGTTTTCCACGCTCAAAGGAACTGCGGCTCAAATCGCTAACTTGCCTCTCCACACCCAAAATGAATCCATTCGCGAAACGAGACCGACCCCTCAGTCATAATTTTTGGTAGTCAAAATATGAGTGACCATCCACACCTTCATAAAGAGCTCTCTTCGCTCAAATCCATCACATCGTGCGTGATGTAAATGGGGCTCACTCACTGGTCTACCGTCACGTCTTTATAGCTTTACAGCCGCCCAACTGATTTTATTACGAAAAATACGGGTCTAATTTGGGTGCAGCCGTCGACATATGCACGTGGCTGCATCTCTTGTTTACAACACATCTCCAATCCACTACCTGCAAACCAGAATGATATATAGGCTGTGAATGCAGCTCAAACCACGTTTTAGTACACTTTTTTCCCAGACGAACAGTCTCGGATCAGCTTTTTAAGATGTAGGGATCTATGAGCAAGTGCCAGTCTTCTAATTATGATAGTTGATGCTGTGATTCATCGGATTTGGGGCAGAGGGGCCACGGGTTCCTGATATTGGCCCACTCGACGATGTGATGTGCGATCGGTACTTATATTTAGCCCATTTGTGTGCCGGAATCCCTGTCGAAATTTATGACGAAGGGACGGTTTTAAGTCGAAATGTACTAATAAGACAGTGCGTTACGTTTGTAGAAATTACAAAGTGAGCCCCTAACCACGCGCGATTTCACCTTTTTCCGTACACCAAAAATCAGAGCACAGTTGAGTCTCGATAGTACTTAATTCAAGGGACCGAGGAAAAATTACGATCGAAAATTACTAACTATCGGCAATCCGTGTACATTGTTTCTTATAGGACATCGCC
>Ga0058701_10005872_pt1 | contig 10282 bp, 5 predicted proteins | sample AgamicOrMae_FD_97039 | JGI IMG/M metagenome (GOLD analysis project Ga0058701, IMG submission 97039) | Agave microbial communities from Guanajuato, Mexico - Or.Ma.e | ecosystem: Host-associated > Plants > Phyllosphere > Phylloplane/Leaf | place: Guanajuato, Mexico | collected 2012-06-04 | reverse complement strand
TGGTGACTTTGGTTGTCACAACCAAGCCCCCCCTTTTTAGTGTAAAACAAATATTTGTCCTAGATTACCAAAAACAATATTTTGGGTATTATAACGCCACGCATGTTTGTTTCAGACTGCACTCGACTGCGCTGCTTTCTGGTACAGAAAATTTTCATTACCAGACATGTTTTAATCACAATACTGCGAAATAATTGGGAATTTATTATTTCCAGTGTCTTTCAACAGTTCGAAATGCAATAGCTTTATTTGTATATATTGATTTGAAATCAAGGAATCTAAACCAAGCATTTTACCAATTAACCTATATTCGCTTCTTCTTTGGGGGTGGATGGAAGGTGAACTTTTAGGGAGAATACGGAAGTCTACCGTAATTAAATGAAATACGTCATGAGTTAATTATTTTTCCTTCCTATGGATAATCTAAAAATATTATTCGGAGTACTTATATCCACGTCAAACGTGCATTTAAAATGTATTAGGTAGGTTGGTAGCTTGGCGGCCGCGCGTCGAAGTCTCCGAATATGCGTTCTAGTCCCATTTGGAATGCATGTACTGTACGTGGATATAATTTTTTCATCATATAGCCCACGTTACGTGGATATAACGTCTGTCAATATTATATTTACGTATTGGGAGATCAAAGGAAGTAACCAATACAAAATTCGCAAAACCGTAAGCGGTTACTTAGTATTCAAAATTGCTCCCTGATTTACGAAGCTGAACGATGTTTATGCTGACGAGCCTGTTTTGGAGGCACCAACGGTTCTTCGCTTATCTGAAACACATCACGTCGTTTCCGACTTTCTGCGCCCAAAGTTCCGGCAAGGTAACCTTTTTTTTAAACGCTCTCTTTAAGCGCTATCTAACTATTACATCACATGCGCCCATACGTGGCACGCTTAGGAGATCCCACTGTAGCGTACCAAATCCACGGTGCTGGAAATTTCAAACTCTCAATCCGATTTCACACGTTGAGTGCTACCCCATATGGAGACACTTAGGGCGCAAATCTTTTGGCACGCTAAAAAATTTAGAAGTGAAAATTCTCTTTAGGACTGAAATTTCACTCCTAAATCGTGAAAAAGAGGCCCTTCTTTGCTTGTAGCAGATCAATTTTCTCTACATCGGAGTAAATTTTCATTCCTGAATTTTTTTCCTAAAAAATTCTAAATTAATACATTTCAGGTTTCCAGAGGGGTGATATTTTTTAAACTGTGACAATACTGAACTAAATAGATATTCTTAAATATTTTTTTCTGCTTTCGAACGGCATCGCTGGGCGGTATTGGGTTAATTTGATACGTTGCATACAGGTACCGCTGTTAACAAGTTAAGTTGTATAAAAGCACACCATGAACTGGAGTCAGACAAAAGATGGTGTTTTAAGTGGCAAAATTAAAAAGCGGGGAGCGAAAGAAAAGAAACTTCATGACGCAACTCTTGTCGCTTTTTCTTATGTAAACCCGAGCAAGTAAACGACGCCAAACCGCGTTCTACTTCGCAGTCTTCTCGCTCTTGCGATTGCAACTCTACAAAGGTTAAATTCTAAATGCATTTAACAGTTGAAGCGATCCGAGGTCTCAACCAGTTTACGTCTGATTCCCGTCCAAACTACCTTTTAAGGTCGCTTTTCTACCTCCATAGTATAAACGAAACACCTGTCTTAAAGCTATACCTGTTTTGGGTGAGAAACTAATTAATTTGGAGACGTACAGTATATTGGTTATTTTTCAAGATAGGCCTATGTTCAGCCATATCATTCAAAAGGTCTCGGCGAGAGCTTCTCATAGAGGTGGCTGAATGTAGGTCTATATTGAAAAATAACTAAAATACGAACTACCCCTGTTTTTCACTCCAAAAAAAGGTATAGCATCCCTTAATAAGGTTGTTTTGTTTTGACCGTGTTTCGTTGCTTTCCGTCGCTGGAGTGGACGAATTTCGAAGGGAGGCAAAAGGCAACTTGTGTTAAGCTGGATTGAGCTTACGTTTCATGGGTGGTAACTTAGGAGAAGCAGCAGCAGGCTTGGAGGCAGTTTAGTGGAGAAACAGCAAAGCACTTTCGAAGACTCATGGCACTAACACTGACCTATCTTAAGCTAACCTACGCGGATTAATATCGCTAACCGTCGTGTAATCAGAAGTTCAACCAAGGTAGATTACGGAGGTAAAAAATCCGACGAATGAAATTGAAGCTGAATGAAACTGATTCTAAAATCTCGCAATCTTAAGAATTGTTACAAAGTCGAGCATTTTTAGTGATTATTTACAGCTTAAGGATTTCTCTAGGGTTTTCCCTAGGCATTACTGTATTTCAAGTCACGACACGATTAAAGTTGAATGCTTTTATCAGACCACGTAACTTTAATAATGAGAAATTCAGTCTCCGGAATCATTCCTTACCGATACCGGAAATCCGGCTTTTGGAAAAGGCGGGAAAATTTGAAGATCATAGACTCAGGTTCTCACGCCAGCCAGCACACCAGAAGCGAGCCTTAGGAATAATGACACATTAAACCGGTTCTAAGAAGTATGGCTCCAACGTGTGGCTTTATAAGGTATGTTGAATACCGATTCAATGCATTGGTAACCATCAGTGACCTGTGAGTTGATTCATGCGATTTGCATAGAAGGCCCCTTTTTTAAGGGTATTGTCACTTTACTACTTGTTTGAACAGTTTTCGCGGCCAGTTGATCGTAAAAAGAGTAGACGCACCTTGCGAAATGTTTACCTTGAACAGAAGTTTTCGAGTCGGTTTGAGCAGGCACCGTTTTTACTGGCAGCACAGTACGTTTCCCCTCGAGAAAGTGTACTGCAGTAAGGACTTCATAAATACAGAGATAACAGTGACTGACGGTACTGTAATGAGTGATTACCTTAAAAGTAGCCTCTTAAGGTGTTCCGGATGCTGACGGTATTAGCATTTACGAGTAGCAGAAGACACGCGCATTAGAAACTCTGCAATTAAGAAAATATAGCACCTGTGCCTGCATACAGGCACCTCCTCGGTGACTTGTGTTCCTGGTAAGGGAAATCCGGACCTTCGTAAAGAAAGAAAGAAATGCAAAGCGAGCTCAAAATTAAATAAGTTTTTTTATTCCACCTCTTGTATTCGACCCTCCATGGCCCTGCCGACCACAGCAAAAAAGGATATGACCAAATCGGATGTAATATTCACGATTGTAGCTCGTGAAGTGGTAGCTTGTAAGAAAATGGTAAATCAGGGAAGAAAACAATATGCGAACTTCCAAACCTTAAGATGCTAATTAATAAACAAATATAACTGCAGTGATCTGACACTTTTTTTTAGGGTAAAGCAGTTCAAGCACATACTTTCGGTAAATTATTGACGAAGTTGCTATTCACCTGCTGCGCCATTTAAAATGTATTGGGTTGGCTTCCGTGCGTTCAAGCCACCTCCCATTTAAGATGCATTTGGTTGGTTTCCGTGCATTCAAGTCTCCCTTGTATTATCATAGGCGAGCGAATAGAACTGACCATTAAAATAGACCACCTATAATACAAAGCTCTTGCAGCACACTCATATTTGATTATAAAAAAAAATGAGCCTATCTTCAAAACAGACCCAAACATATTCCATCTACCAAAAACAGGTATTTTACTTCCATATTCGTATGGGAACAATGTATTGCCATCAACCATTTCAAACTGAGTTGGTGTATAGTGATTTGGAAGTTGTCGTACACCTCCCCCTTCTTATTTAGCTTTTTTTAAGGTTTCTTGCACATTTTCCTTCTTTTTTGACTTTTCCTGTTTCTTAAAGGTTTCCAGAATCGCAAATTTTCTGTATAACATTTCGTGAAATCGCTCTTGTGAGACCGTGCGTGCTTTTCACCCCACAAATTGTATCCTAAGGCAATTCAATATCATTTCTTTAAAAAAATCGTTTGAAATTACGTTTTATAATCAGCTCTGGAACGGAATATTAAATCTATTTTTAGAGGAGTACATTCCTAGATGAATTAACGAAATTGCAAAACGGTGTCAAGTTTAGACGTAGGCCTTTGATTTGCCGCAGGGGCCCAAGTGGTCATTGGGCCCCAAAGTGGCCTGGCCCAAGTGGGTCCGTGTGGGCCCGTGGCCCACATGCTGATGATGCAGCGGTGCTTCGAGCCGGGATAATCCAGCCCGTCCCGCCGCCAGGATTAATCTGACCGGTTTTCGAGTCTCGAAGAAACTCGAAAATAAATCCAAGGCGGAGCCTGCCAAATATTAACCGCGCCACTCACGCTGTGAATTCGAAATAAGGAATTTTCAGTCTCTTGAAGTTTCCACAGCAAGAAGTAATTCCTAAGGTAGTCCCATACCTGTTTTGGGTATGAAGGCAAAACAGTTAAAGAGCGTAATTTGGTTATTTATAAAGATAAACGAATCGATGACCACATTAATTGAAAGCTCTCAACGAAACCTTCTCATTGTTATGATGTTCAATTTAAAAAAAAATAACCTAGTTACACTCTTGTCCCGTTGTATCTTCATACCAGGAAGAAGACCTACCAAAACAAGAATTATTTTTTACTGTGTTACCTTTTGTGGCAAAAACGAGCGGGAGATGAATGAACGTGACACGTTACCTATAGGTTAACCTTAGGTTAAGTTAGGTTAGGTTTATTTTCAATACGCACTATCAGACCTCACCACTAACAATCGCGCCTATGCGACATAACAAAATAGATCAAAGCGATCCCTAAAATTGGCATAGTACCACCGTCTGAAATCATCATTTTCATTTTTTTAAATAAAATTTATTGATTTTCACGTTCGAATCGAAGCCCATCGTTGCTGATGGATCCCGCATGAGGGTCACGGCCGCTAAAGCGGCGCCGTTTCCCGCCATTTTCCTCGGCGTCCTCCGCGATCGTGCGCGGCCCCGCGGCCCGCCCCGCAGGAGGCCGCGCTGCGCGAATACCGCCTCGCAGCCGCCGCGCCGCGGCGCGCCGTCGGCGATCGTCCAGCGCGCCGACCGGTCGAGCCACTAGCAAGCCGGATGAACTTTAAGCTATAGGAACGGAACCATCAGTAGGCTTATGGTCGAAGTTGTTTAGACCAGCTGTGGGTGGACCCACTTACTGAGACCCACTTCGGCGCGCTTTCCGATCTGATACATCCTCTCTGGATACGCGATCTAGGTTATGTGGGTCATACATTCACAATACGGGAGGTACCTCATTTACGAGAACTACCCTTCTTAAATCAAGGCTCGACCAAAAACTGTATACAATATCAGTGTTCCTTTCTGATTCTATAAGTGGATAATAGAATGTGGGTCTTTGGGGTTAATGGATAATAGAATGTGGGTCTATGGGGTTAATGGATAGTAGAATGTGGGTGCTTGGGGTTGGAATGTAAGATTTTAGGTCCATTCGTTCGAGTACTTCAACTTGGGTTCACAAACTTTTTCATGTAAGTCGTACACCTGTTGTGGGTATGAAAGGTGAAGGGGGAGAATGTCATTTGGTTGTTTTTTTTTAAAAGATAAACCTATCAACAACCATATCAATGTAAAGATCTTGTCGATAGCTCTCAATTTAGGTATTCATCGAGGTATCTTTAAAATAATTTCATACTAAAAACAGGGGCTAGTTTTTACTGAGTTGGAGTATTAATAACTTCGGTAAGGGCTTAAGGTGGAACTCACGTCTTTCACCACGGGGTGACAACTCATGATATCCGGTGTACAATTGATATCCGGTTGATATCCTTGATATCCGGCAATTTAATTCGATCGAAACACGGCTGTTTCCAGCGATTTTTCAAGTTTATGACTCTTTGACCACAGTCCACTGGTATCCAGGAACGACCACCAGATATTTTTGATATTCTGCTAAAATCTCTTATATACTTAATTCAAATCTGTTCAACTTTCTCTTGATATTCGTTTAATAGACCTCTGATATCCGGGTGATATCCTTGATATCCTCTAACCCGGTGTATAGATTTCCAGCAAGACGTCATCTCTTGAAATCCACCTTCCGGATTCACGGTGTATCTCATATCACGAAACTTCGGGGCCACCGTCCGCTTGTTTAGAAGATTCATCTCAGGTGCCTCTATTTTTGTCTTCCGCAGTAGAAGAGCGCCTCTCAAGCAGCCGACACGGGTAAAGACCTTAGCAGTAAGGTTCACTAACCGAAATTATGAAAAAGTTAGCGGCATCCGTTTCCTGTGCCAATTTTTCATCTTCTCGTGACGAGAGCCGCCATTCTTCAAATTCAGACAAAAGAAGGTTTACACTTTGAACTCCGAGCCGGTTTCAAGTACCCTTTGTGCGTTCACTTTCCCGCTTGATCTAGTTTATTCGCATCGTAGGGGGCACTACTGGTAATGCATAACGCGCAACTGGGAGGACAGACATCACTTTCTATCACTCTCTCTCGTTGGCGTAAGGTTTGGAACACTTATTTGGAGTTGAACTGTTTATCGGGTTTCCCATATCTGTTGTTCCTTTTATTGCTGTAAGCGGATAGGAGAAAGAGGTACTTAACCTAACCTATCACAAATTAACATATCTCCAGAGGCCGTCTGGCGGCAGATATATGTCACCGAGAAGGAAGCGGCATTCAGTATGACAGCCAAATGCGGTGAAGGAGACAAGTCTCTAAACCTACATAGATGTATGTCTTAAATCAATAAATAATGAATATCCACTCCATGTGGATATCCTTCAAAACGCATGATCCCAAAGAAATGTTTTCCGGTGCCAAGAAAATATTTCCTCCATTGACAAATCATTTTTTTTCTTGCGACAATATTTTTTTCTTACTGCAAGAGAAACATTCTTGTGCCAAGAAAACAAAATCTTACGGAAAGAAAAAAATTGTTTCAGCACTATATGAAAAAAAAATCGGCATCAGGAAACATTTTTGAGTGTATGGATATCTATCACTTAAAATGCATGGACATCCAGGTAGATATCCATTAATGGATCATTAGATCACAGCGGTCACTTATCCACGGTGCTAGGGATGAAAAGCGCCAGGAAGTAGAAGCGCCACAGCGCTTGATCTGTCGCTTGGGCGGGCGAAGCGATCAATCCGGAGTCGCGAAGCCGATGCAAATCAGGTTCGTGGGAACCGTCGCTTATCGCTTTTCCTTCCTCGCTGTGCTCGACTTTAAGTCAGCCTGCCCATCATTCATGGACGCAAACCCGTGTGGACACTTTTCAAACAGATCAAGATACGATTTTCACGAAATTACCGCGAGAAAGTTGAAACGTCTTAAGCCGATTACTGTAATTTTAGCAAGGTTTCAAATCGAATTACTTTTAGAAACCTAGCAGGGGCGAGAGGGGCTGTGGGGTCGCGTGTGGATAGGCTTTTGTCGCCATAGGCTTGTGTCGCCGTAGGCTTGCGTCGTCAAATGCGTATGTACTCGCAACTGTGTTTTTCCCCCTTCTTTTATGAAGGTTATTTATTTATTTTTTAATCAACTTTTTTTTCCTTTTTCCATTTTTTCTTTCACTTTTTTCGATTAAAAAAATTAAGCTTCTTTTTTTTAACTTTTTCATTTTGAATAACTTTTTCAATTTTTTAAAAACTTTTTCATTTTTTAATTTTTTTTTGTTTTTTTTATGTTCATTTTTCATACATTTATATCAAGAATATATCTATTAGGGTAGTAGAAATGCTCTTTTTTTAGATTTATTTCGCAGGGTAACTGTTTCAAAAGTGGCCTCAGCTTGCTTTGTTTTGTTTCTCCGTCGCCGCCCGTTCAGACAGACGCGAGACGCCCATGCTCCAACCACGAGAAGAGCATCTTTGTGCTCTCCCTGTCCAACCAAATATCTTGCTTCGCATCACATTTAAACGAAAAAACAACCATATCTCTTTAACTAGTAGATATTGTTTAAGAGCAAGATCTAGTTTGGATTAAAATCCAATGTTACTTCTCGGAGTAATCTGGTCAGGGGCTGGTCATAACCATCGATATTACTCGTGGTGCAAGGTATTCCACCGGGAGGACAATATATCATTGCACACAAGGTGACTTTCACCGCTGAAACTTACAATTCGTCTCCAGACAATAATCCTTAAATTCTTTTGAAGAAGTCTGAATGTTTACGATGGCCCACTAGCTGACCGGGCTTTTAAATTCGGACATTTACAATCAGCTGTCCAGAGCCATTTCGTAGATGTAAGTTACACCGCCTGGCTACCCGTAAGGCTTGTGAAAACCCATAAGGCATTCCTCTATAAAATAATGTCGAAAGTTCAGGATTTTTTTTCCAATCACATAGTTTTTTACCTTTCCTCTCTCCGAATACATTATTTAGGGTTGCTGTCAATTTTATAAAATTTATAATCTCAAAGAGCACTTTTTTTAATCTTTTGTGCGTTTTTAAGGCTTGGCGATGGTTGTTGTTTTTTGTTTATTTTTTCTATTATTTTTATGAAAGCTGGCTTTAAGAGAGCACAAATTTTTACTTCAAAAACGAAAACGTTTAGCAGTAATTAGTTCACGCCTTACTGCACTTTAACTGCACTCCCCCAAAAAGCAGAACTTTTTAAACCTTGTCAAATTTGATATTAACAATCCTAGAGCAAACACTCTCAATTTGAAACAGTGAGTGTCACTGATATTAAGTGAAAAATCACTGAATGTCAGTCAATATAACCCCAATGAAAAAATTCAGCGTTTCCATAGTGACTGAAATTCAATAAATTTTCTCTGAATCTCAGAGACTTACACTGATTCTCCAGTGAACTTATCCAGCGATGGATTTCAAATTTTATTAAATGGTCCACAGGTTAAGCTCTTGGTTTGAAAATGCAGCTAACTTAATGATAAGCCCTTCCGGTATTTTTAAATTGAAAAAAATGGAAGTTAAATGCATTTATTCTTCTTGCAGTGTTATTTGGTCGATGATGAAAAGAGGAAGAATTAGTATTCGAGGCACGCTCCGAAACAAAGTCGGTTTAATTAAGTTGAGCATTAAATGTATTTCCGCTTGGTGAAAGCTCATTTAACTTGGTAAGGTACTCTCAAGGCCGTCACGAAAGCTTCTCAAAATGATTCGTTTTGGGGCAGAAGACAAACGGCGACCCATGTGGGTTCCAAAAGAGCTCATTTGCATAAATGTGAGTTAATTCAGGAACTCCCTACGATTCGATGGGCCATTCATGAAGGCGGGACGAATCCGAGACATCCAATCAAAAGCGCTCACAAACACACAATTCAACAGGTCACTATTTTTTACCTGCGATGAACACTGATACATTCATTTTGTTACGGAACGTAAGAATGTGCAAGTCAGATGATTTGAGTAGCTGTCATAAGCGCCAAAAACCACAAGCGCCAACGCCGCAAGCGCCAATCCATAACCGCCAAACGAGAAAAGTCGTAAACGCCAAAGGTCTTAACCGCAATACTAATCTTACCTAACCTAACTTAACCTAACCTAACTTAGTCTAACCTAACTTAGCCTAACTTGACCTAACCTAACTTAACCTAACTTAACCTAGCCTAACTTAGCCTAACCTAAGTTACCCTAACTTGACCTAACCTATATGAACTTTGGCGTTTGCGACTTTTCTCGCTTGGCGGTTACGGACTGGCGCTTGCGGCGTTGGCGCTTGTGGTTTTTGGCGCTATCGAATGCCCTCCGATGATTTTAGATGGTGCCCTGTGACTCGCTTATTGCTGTGGCTCCTCTCGGCCCGCTTCTAAGCCTAGTGCGGCTTACTTCTTGGAGACAGCGAGGAAGCACGCGGTATCAAGTTTGGCGACGCGAGGTATGGAACTTAAGTAGAAAATGCAACTTTGAAATTTGAGACTGTACCTCAGTTAAGCCCGTTGAGGTGTTTGCAAACGTTGGGGATGTCCTTGGAGAAGTCTTGAATAAAGATTAGTTTTAGGTAAACAATATCATATTCTCAACTTGAAACATTTCCAAAAATGGCTGCTGACGTAGTTTAAAGGTTAAGATGGCTATTCACAATTTTGCCTTAATTGTAAAAACAAACAGCTTACAGATACGCAAATTCTGAGCCAAAAAGGCTGAGGTGGTTATAGAAGTGCGGATCGTAATTGAATAAGTCAAAATGACTAGAAATCGATCGACTAAAAAGCGTTAAAACGCCCCTAAAACTATTCATTTTTAGCCTAAGATAACTTCTTACATAACGAAAAAAATGTGATGTGTGATGCTTAATTCCAATTAATCCTATTTTTCATTAACCCATAACAGCCCAAAGTGCCCAAAGTACAGTGCTCTCCCGCTAATCCGGACATGCGTTAGTCCGGACAGCGCGGTAATCCGGA
>Ga0058701_10005871_pt1 | contig 10282 bp, 5 predicted proteins | sample AgamicOrMae_FD_97039 | JGI IMG/M metagenome (GOLD analysis project Ga0058701, IMG submission 97039) | Agave microbial communities from Guanajuato, Mexico - Or.Ma.e | ecosystem: Host-associated > Plants > Phyllosphere > Phylloplane/Leaf | place: Guanajuato, Mexico | collected 2012-06-04 | reverse complement strand
CCATCGGAGAACACCCATCGGAGAACACCCATCGGAGAACACCCATCGGAGAACACCCATCGGAGAACACCCATCGGAGAACACCCATCGGAGAACACCCATCGGAGAACACCCATCGGAGAAACACCCATTGGATAATACCCATCGAAGCACACCCGTGAGATAACACTCGTGAGCAAACATTTGTGAGAGAACACCTGTGAGAGTATACTCGTGAGCATATCAGTGTGTATGGCCACTCAGTCGTAGAAGTTGACCGATCGAGAGTGTCAAGTCCGAGAGCATACACCTGAGAAAAAAGAATAGGGCCCTAAGCTACCATGCTTACCCGCATAAATAGGTCAAAACGCAGTTTTCCGTCTGCACCGCTTTTGAACTGAACTTCTGAACTCAAAAGCGATAAGTGTATAAACCTCAATTTAAAACCTCTCGACAAAGTTTGACTCATCCTTCAGTAAACACTCCCAACTCAAGGGGGCTATATGCGGATATATGTAACTATTATGGAAGCTCAAATAACTTTGGTTTCTCCAAACATTAATTAAGCAGATAAGAATGTATTCAGGTGAAAAAACGATATCAGGAACTCGTTGGCGAAAACACGTGATTCATTGGGTCTGAATCCGAAAAAAGATTAAAAGGACAACTTGTGCTGGCAAAACAACTAAAAATAAAAATTACGAGTTGAGACTGTTTGGGAATACCACTGATTATGAGCGGGCCACTAACATAAGACCAGGATCCTGAATTCCGAGTCTTACTGGGCCAGCCTTGACAAGAATTCAACGGCTACTCATCAAAAAATTGCTCCGGCAAAAAAAAAAAGTGATATGCTTCTTGAAGAAGTTATTTCATCGCTAGATGCTAAATTTAAAGTTAACCTTGGATGAGGACTCTATTGAAGGGTCAGATGATGAGTGCAAAGATTCGCATCTTTAAGGATGTTTCGTCGGGGTAAAGGGTGTCCATAACAGGCTCTTTTTGTTCATCAGAAATACAGCTAAACAGTCAAATGTTGTAGTTTTTCGTGCATTTCAAATTTTTAAACACAGTTTTGTCATTTTTTACAACTTGCTGGTGAATGTGACGAGCTAAGTCGACGAAACATCCTTATAAGTAATAACACTTCGCACGAAATAAGATAGACATCCGATAAAAAAATAAATTAATTAAACGTTCAATTAAAATTAATATTCATAAGAGGGCATTCATTATTTATACAAGGATTATATCCAAAGACCGGGGAATACGGCTTCAAAATGATAACATATCTAAAGAACGTTCGTCCCATTATAAATACAATTTCCGTAGTTATTTATGATCTTCGTTTAAAAAAATGATTTCAGGCCAGAGTACGCTAATTCCATAAACTCCGCATTAAAATTAAAAAAAATCATGTACATTTGGACCGAATTTTTCACCCTGCCCAACGCACATAGTAAATCTTCCGGCCTTTCCGAAGTCCAATGTTTTGCGATGATACACTGGCAATACCTTCCTCCTCTACCCGAATCAAGGTCGAAAGACGCACTTTCCTCCAATCATACACTCGTTGGCCTACAAGCTAACGGTCAGGAAACAGCCGATATCGATATGGCATCATCGCACCCGTGGGCCATATTTCTCCTACATCAGTGGCCTTGTTCATCAGAGAGATAAAATCACAGGAGGAGCATCTGGATTATAACTGATAAAACCAATACGGCACGACCAAGAAAAGTATAGTGGCCATCAGAAAAACGTGATTAAGCTTTCTCGTCCAGTCGGGATTCGAACCCGAGATGCGTGGACGGATCGCTGATGCGCTGACCGCTTGGCTAAAATGATCCAACGCGTTTTTCTCAGTTTCGGCTTTCGGCCTATTTAGATCAGATTATTTGGGTTGGCAGCGACCATCAGAGGGGAGGAGGCGATGGCGGGGCGCTCCCGATCAGTGTCGCGCGCCGCTGTGAGGAATCCCCCCACGATGAGTCAGACCTGGCGTTGCCTCTCGCGGCCTCACTACATGCCCATCAACCGTCCCGAATTCCGCTTCGGCGCTCATTTTTTCCCAGAATAGGCGGCTCGGCCTCACCGCCGAAATATCCCCGTCGATATTTAAAAGCACTGAGTAACAAGGACCAGTTATGAGATTCTTTTTGTGCCAGAGAGGGATGCCCGGGATGAGATACCGTATCAATATAGACTTTCTGACCGTCCACACAATCAGCTTTGACCGAATGACGTCAGGTGATCAAAAACTGGATAAAGGGAGATCTGGACAAAAAAAAAAAAACTGGAAAGAGAAGATTTGAACCAATAGAGATATTGACGGAAGATCTGGACGGAGCGAGATATGAACAAAATAAGACAGAGGCATATCTGGACATAGAGATCTGGGCAGAGGAACGTCTGGAAATTGTTTGATCAGGACATTGCTTGGCCTTAACGTTAGGTGATTGGGAGGATGCATTTTTGTCAAAGGCATTCTCCTCTTGAAAAAAAAGGAATAAAACAAACACAGGACTTGATTCACAGAGCAAATAACCGCAACGACGTCTACGCTGATTTGAGTTTAAGTGTAAATAAAACTCGCGAGCGATTACGTTACTTCAATAGCAGGTGGCATCGCGTCATCATGACGCAACTGTTAAATTTGTTAAGGCGATTTAAAATGAACGTGTTCCCGCATTCGGTACAGGGAGGACCTGCGTAATTATTTAGTTCAGAGTAATTGGACTACAGGCAGTTTCGTAGATGCTTTGCTTCGGGACACTGGAAGACACCTGCCGAAAGGTCGTGGACGGGTATCAAAGCGAAGGACGAGGGTTCCTGCGGGAAATGGTAACTTTAGATGGGTTGAGATGAGACAAACTTCCGCAAAGTAGGACGGGGAAGAAAGGCAGACACACGATACGTCAGTAATGAGACCGAACGCCAATTGAAAGGGCGCTTTTTAATTACCAGTATATTAATATCATAATTCATGTAATAATAAACCAAAACCAGACACCTCTTAACGACAGTAGTGAACCTGTTTTCGGTGTGAAGCTAAAACGGTAGTAGCACGGATTTTTTTTTTCAAGATACAGTACACCTCTATTCAGCCACACCAATCGAAAGCTCTTTCCGAAACCATTTGAATGATATGGCTGAACATGGGTCTATCTTTAAAAATAACCAAAATACGCACCACTGCTTTCTTTTTCAAAATAGACCTATGTTCAGCCACACCAATTGGAAGTTCTCGTCGAGACCATTTGAATGATATGGCTGAACATGGGTCTATCTTTAAAAATAGCCAAAATACGCACCACTGCTTTCTTTTTCAAAATAGACCTATGCTCAGCCACACCAATTGGAAGCTCTCGTGGAGACCATTTGAATGATATGGCTGAACATGGGTCTATCTTTAAAAATAACCAAAATACGCACCACTGCTTTCTTTTTCAAAATAGACCTATCTTCAGCCACACCAATGGGAAGCTCTCGTCGAGACCATTTGAATGATATGGCTGAACACAGTGCTGTCTTAAAAAAATACAGAAATACGTACTAACCCCATTTTAGTTACACACCCATAACAGGTATAGCATTCCCTTGGAAACGGCATTTAGTTTTCATCGTGATTGACTTGAGTTCCCCATATGATCAATAACAGAAAATTTTATGCACTCGTTACGTGATTTATAACAATATAAGACCTGTCGTATCCTATTTAGACGTGTATAAACCGCGTTGGTATGTCGCATTTAGGTTCAAGATACGCCTATCAAAAGCCATATCAACCGAAGGCTAAGGGGGGAGATTTTTCTATTCAAACGGTATTCATAGAACAATCTCGAAATTACGGCATGTTTCCGAGAAACTCCGTACCCAAAACAAGCTTTACTCTCAGTGAATCTGATTGTTGCTCGAAGACATTTCCCGTACGTCGAATCCGTACTTGTAAAATTACAATAAGTGTTCGATGGTCGGGACATCGTGTAATGTACGATCGGGTTTCACGGCACTAAAGATACGGCGTTTACGAAGGCCGTAAAGGTGAATCTCTGAGTCGTTGTCGATGCCGATTCACTCTTACCAGCGTTTTATGCGCACGCAGTCAACTTTGTTTGGCGTCTGATTGTGAGACAAAACCGAGAAAAATATCTTATCTAATTCAAGGAGATTTCCAAGAATAAGACAATACTGTATCACTTATCCTTTGTCAAAACAGAACCTCGATTCTTGCGAAAACTAGAACAATTTCATTTGCGAAGGTAAACTGAGATTACGCTAGAGTTAGGTCGAGATTTATAAACGGGTTTGTTGTCAAGGAGATTAAAGTTTCGTGGTTTCCACGAAAAATCTGTCTGGTTAAAAGCGAACAGTCTATTCAGTTCACATCTACAACTCATGAGAAAACCAAAATGAACGCTTCCTTGTTCCCCTTTATCAATTCCGATGTCCGAGACCATAACCAATCTACAACTGCGTTTAAATATTTAAAATTTTATAGTATTTATTTTTTAAGATTTTGGATATTAGATAACTTTACAAAAATGGTATCTTTCTAAATTCTGCAATTTAACTTCGTTGGCCTTTTTTACTCAAACAAAACGTTGGCAACATTGGTGCGAAAACGAGCGATCATGGTAGCGATATTTGATCGAAAACCATTTGAGAGCAACCCTTTTGAACAATATGCTTACTACTAAGACACCTAATTCCTGATTTCTAATTCCTCCAACATTCAGAAGTCAGTCTTGCATCATTGCTTGTACTATATGAATCAATGAGAGTCTCTCAGTGAAAATTCACGGAATCTCAGATACTCACTGATTCAAATTTAGAGTGACTGTCGTCAAGAAAAGCGCTTTTTAAAAAAGGTCGTAAAAACGCGAAGGCGGTGAGGAATTCCGATGTGCTAATGTTGTATTTTGCGGTGTCAAGTACAGTGTCATTGCGAAGGGGTGGGGTGCATTGCGCAGGGGCCGGGCGTAAATTACAGCCGGACGAACGACTAAGATTAATGTCCGCATCTTCGGCGTTCTCGCTCACTCTGAACCTATTTTTCATCGGCACTCCCTCTTTCTCACACGTTTACCAGAGAGGCGGTATCTTTTGCCCCGAGTTATCCCCCTGAATTATAAGGGTTCTAAAACTTACCTCATCCGGAGCACTGTTTATTTTCGGCGCGGATCGTCTAATGTACGATCTTTCCCGAACCCTTTTGCCTCGAATCGTTAACGACATAAATGGAGAGGGGGTTGATGAAGTGCAGCTCTGCCCGCTAAATTGATTCCCAAAGTTGATATTTTGTTTATTTATGAAATTTTCTTATAAAGAGAGGTTGAAAAGTCCAATGACAGCCAAATTTCAGAAGATTGCCATTCGGATATAAATTCAAAAAGTTTTTGCTTATCTCACCAGGCAAATAAGTGTAAGTTTCGTAGTTCACCCATGCCAGTTTCTTACACTCACCGAAAAGGTACGATTTTTTGGGTAGACACCCGCACTTACCTGGAAAAGACCAAAAAACAAAATTAGTAATCAGTTGAAGGCGAAAAAAAAGAAAGAAAAAAAAAGAAAACATCGCAGGGAATAAAAATGTTCTACACGGAAAAAAAGACCGAAAAATACAAGTCGAGACACAGACAGGTAAACTAGATACAGAGACAGATTTTAGCCTATAAAAATCAGTTTCCTCGACACTTTGAAGGGTCTACAACAAAATCTTCTCTTACAGGGGTCGTACATAAATTACGTAACGCTCCAAGAGGGGAAGTGGGTTCACGTTTGGGTTACGCTTCATCAATGAGGTATAGAAAAAAGCGTTGGCGGAGGGAATTCAGTGGCCTATTTAGCGTCATGTCATTGGTGCACCGTGCATCTAAGACTCGATTTTTTAACGCCCACATCAGTGCTTAGTCCCCCCGACGGCAAAATATTTCAACGTTTAGCGCACAACTATTTGAACGAGGACTTCTAGAATGGGTATTCGAGTCAATTCAATGCCGGGCGGATACAGGAAGCAGTACACCATCCGCCCAATGCGTCAAAAGACGCCCGTGTCTGTTGGGGGGAGGGGGGGAGAGACTGACTCCCGTAATGCGCGTGACAGGTGAATTGGAGACCCTAGAGAAACTCAGGTTGAAACATTTCCAACGCGAGTTCCCTTAGTTGAGGGCGCTACGCAAAAGGCGACAGTTTTCCCCGGATTGGAAGGAGGCGGGCTTTATTTGCCCGACCAAAGAAATTTCGAGCGACCTTTAGAGGCAAAGAAACTTTATCCCATCGCACCGTACCTTAAAAGGGACGGCTCCAAATATAAACAGATGGCTGTTTTCAAAATATTTTTTTTTTTATGAAAAAATAATATGAACAAAAGAAGGGAAAAAAAAGTCCCAAATCTTGGGGAAATGTTGCCCCGTCTGTCTTTACTAGGAGAGGATCTCAATTCAAAGGTACCCTATTTTAAAATTCCCGGAAATTAAATTCATTTTGGTCCATTTTGAAGTATATCATGTGACAAACATTTCTCCAACGACAGGGACACACATGTCAAGTTAAAATCGTTTTTCTTTGCGTATGTGTGTGAGAACTAAGAGGCTTACTGCGAATATTTCGTGGTATTCCATGATTCCATTGGTTCTACGAACATGGAAGCCAAAATGCCGATCGAAATCAAGGAAAAGTATCTGCTACGAACTTTTGCCAGAACGAGTTTTGACTACGCGAAAATATGTTTCCGTCAAAAATAGTCGCTGAAAACTGGTCTTGAAATACAATAAACCAAGTTTTTAATTCATTTATTTCCAATCGATCCCTGTTAAAGGAGCTGCGGGGGAAGAGTGTAATAACTTGAGAGTTTGGAGGTTCTTCTTTTTTATATTTAAGGGAAGAAAAAAATGCGACGAAAAAAATGCGGCGGTATCCCGTTGTTTCGTTTTACTGGGAAAAAAAATGTTCGTCAACTTCATTTTTCAAACAACAATGCATACTCGTCTCGCAGACTGTTGAGCCATTTCTAGGAAAATTCGTGCTACTCTGTCCACCAGTTAATTTCTCCCTACATTGCTGTCTTCTTTCTCTGAACAGTGTTGCCAGATTTCTCCACTCCGTCATATTCAAGCGCGGTCAACTGTTCAGTTCAACCGATAGGCAAGTCGATAACACCCCTAGGTTAGGCCTATATTGTTACACACCTCGGAGCGATCCAAGTTATGGTTATCTCTGATGGTTTTCAAGTTAAACACGATTAAAATTTACAAAGCCGCAATAACTGGCAACTCTGTAAAGAGATGCTCGGCGTTCTACTCGCAGCCTTCGATTTTTTTACCGACAAAATCTGTGACGCTGAAACTGTATGAATAATGTAACTCGAAGGTATTTGTCACATCCGTCACTGATGACTCCACTAGAACCGTGCTATTACCTTCGTCACAACTGAACAGATAATCGTCATGAGTAAAGACGTCACCTGCTTCTTTCCTATCCAAATACTGTTCCAATGGTTGCGATTTCCACCTTATGTCGTTCCACCTTTAGTCGCTAAGCCGGGAGAAGGACAGGGCAAGGCATTCATTAAGCCCAATGCCGCTTACTTCACGGCGGGACGCATCTGAAGTAAGCGGCAACAGGCTTGGTAAGAAGCGAGGCACATAGCACTTACGCAAGGTTAAACAGAGTGTTTTGCGACTGTAGAAGAAGTAGGGTACCTGTCATAAGCGCCAAAAACCACAAGCGCCAACGCCGCAAGCGCCAATCTGTAACCGCCAAACGAGAAAAGTCGCAAACGCCAAAGTTCTTAACCGCATTACAAACCTAACTTAACCTAACTTGACCTAACCTAACTAACCTTACCTATACGAACTTTGGCGTTTGCGACTTTTCTCGTTTGGCGGTTACGGACTGGCGCTTGTGATTTTTGGCGCTATCGAATGCCCCCCGAAGAAAGTATCCTGCTGTGAATTTCCCCCTCAAGTTGCGGATATTATTTTACTTAAAAGAGGATTATCCAACAAACATTTCAGAGGAATAAGCTCAGAATTCTCCTCTTATGAAGAACGTTATTCTCTCTACAGTCTTTCATTTTTTTTAAAGGCACCTTGCAAAGGCGCCATACTCAACAAGGGCTGCAAAGACCCCATCAGCTGATGAGCAAACAATCAACAGATGAAAGTCGATAAAAGAGATAACGGCATTGTCGGTCGAAGGCACCCTACTTACAGCAGGCGCTGCGCCCAAAACTAAGCCATTATGACCCACGACAGCTTTCAAAGGTTGAAAAAGCTACATTCCACTTCTTTTCCAGTTTTAATCATCAAGCCGAGCTTAAATGTAACATACTCTACGTCAGCCTACCGGTCGCCAAGAGGTAGCGAAACTAACCTTCACATAAGTCAACCTAATCTAAACCTAAATAAACCTAGCTTACGCGGTTGAATATGGTTAATCGTCTTATGAAAGGTTGAACAACGGTGGACCTATGGGTTGGAAATGCAGCCTTTAAGGCGGAGCGACAGCGCATGTTAAGCGAACGCAACTTGCACTCCCACAGAAAGGATTACTAATGCCAAGAAAATCCCTCTTGATATAGTGACAATGTTTTTCTTGCCGCGATATTTTTTTCTTACTGCAACAAGAACATTTTTCTTACTGAAAGAAAAACAATTTTGGGCTAAGAAAAAAAATCTTGAGGCAAGCAAAAAAATCTTGGGGCAAGAAAAAAAACTGTTTTGTCACATTATCAAGAGGAGTTTTCTTGGCATCAGAAAAAAAAATATGTGAGTGCAACAATACATTTTTGCTAAGGACACAAACCGTTAGCTGCAACGATCCCACAAGCAACAAAGGTCTCAAAAAAGGATAAAAGTTATCTTTTAAAAACGCAATCAACAATATTTTAATTCCATAAGCAATGATTGAAGTCCATCATTAATGGCCGACAATCCACGGTTGTGTAACAATCGAACAGGCGCAAAGATTGGAATCGATCATTGATTATTGCTGCAATTTGTTGATATTGCCACCTATATAGGTAACAATGCCTGGAGCGCCGTTGTTAAGACATGATCGACGCACACCACCGGCGCGTACCTCACAAATTGTTAGGCGCTCCTCTATCAACAGGTATTGCTACTTGCGGTCAACAGGTGAAAGATAACACGAAGGGCACAGGGCCGCACTGTTGCTGCCTGCACCGGATATTGAAATTCTAACGGGTACTGTATTACAATCCGGCCAACAAAAGGCACAGTTGGCAAGCATCCGCTAATGCGAATTTTTTAACAGGCTAGTCCGACAGGGTCACGATAAAATATAGAAACAATGTAATGCATGCGTCAACAAAAACAACGAGGATTTTGAGGAGTTCACACTTCCGTGTTCGTAAATGTAATGTACAGTTCATAAGTCGCATTCGAATTAAGTTTTTTCCGAAATTTGTGTTGGTACTACTAATGCATTTACTACTGGGACATCGCGCTCGGTCAAGTCAGTTCAATGGTATAGCCAACATAAATTTCTCGCACCAAAAAGTCCCTTGATTTGAATGCACGACTTTGTATCTCAACTGTGTAATATGCAACCCCCTCACCTCGGAAAAAAAAGATTATTGAAGAAAAGGTTGTAAAAATTGGTATATTAAAAAATTGCGATCATTTCCTTTTCTTTATAAAGGTACTAACAAAACACCTGTTTTAGAGAGTTCTTACCTGTTTTGGGTGTGTAAATAAAACAGACAGACAGACACACAGACGGATTGTCCAAAACCACTTTTCTCGACGTTTTGGGGGTTGTACATCCCAAATCCGGTCTTATCTCGAAGTCGATTTTTTGCACGACGCCAATACTTCCATTGACATGGAAGTAATAGGGGTAGTACGTATTTTGATCATTTTTGAAGACAGACATCTGTTCAGCCATATAATGCAAAAGGTCTCGGCGACAGCTTTGCATTGACGTGGCTGAACATAGGTATCTACTTTGAAAATTAAAAGACAAGTGCGTATTTTGGTTATTTTTCAGTTAGACCTATGTTCAGCCACATAATTCAAAAGATCTCGGCGACAGCTTTCCATTGATGTGTCTGAACATAGGTCTGTCTTGAAAAATAACCAAAATACGTTACTACCCCCGTTTTATTTTCTTACCAAAAACAGGTAAAAGCTTTCTAAAACGAGTGTTTCGTTTTTACTGGTGAGTTCCGGGGGGCATTCGATAGCGCCAAAAACCACAAGCGCCAACGCCGCAAGCGCCAGTTCGTAACCGCCAAACGAGAAAAGTCGCAAACGCCAAAGTTCGTATAGGTTAGGTT
>Ga0058701_10005870_pt1 | contig 10282 bp, 4 predicted proteins | sample AgamicOrMae_FD_97039 | JGI IMG/M metagenome (GOLD analysis project Ga0058701, IMG submission 97039) | Agave microbial communities from Guanajuato, Mexico - Or.Ma.e | ecosystem: Host-associated > Plants > Phyllosphere > Phylloplane/Leaf | place: Guanajuato, Mexico | collected 2012-06-04 | reverse complement strand
GCCGCGAAAACTTTAGGGTCGATGCGGAACCTGAAGACGTGCTTCAAAATTTTTTAAAAAAATACCTACGTGATCGGTGCCACCAATCGCACATTTTGAGCACCCAGGCGTTATGAATTTCGAGAAAAGTTCAAAAACGGCCCGCCCTAGTGTTCAGGCAATGGCCGATACTGATAATTTTCCTAGGAAAAAATAATATTTTTTCATTCCTATTGAACTATTAGTACCCATAAAAACATTGGCCTACTGTACATAAACTCATGAAAGTGCTGTCATCCGCTACGTTCAAAATATTCGCGGGAGACTAACTGTAAGTTGCCGCTAGGAGGGCCAGGGAGGAACAAAAAGAAAACATTTGACTAGGACATCGAACCCTTTCATGATCGGACCTGGATCGAACATGCCGAGCCGAACGGATCTTTGAATCTAAAATACGGTAGCAGTGCGCTCTTTATCATAATGTATATTATACCACCTCAAACTTATCATCAAAACTGAAAATTGACATGTTTGGCTCAGCTTGAGCCACACATGTCAATTTTCACTTCTGATAATAAGTTGGAGGTGGCGACTGACGAAATAAGCTTTTGGGAACGCGTAAATGCTGTTTTGCGACGAGACGGGGCTGAAAAGTTCCGAAATACAAATTAAAGTACTTTAGGGTGTATGGGAGAGGTTAGGTCACCACCTTCCCAAGCCATTCTTTTATTACACGACGCACACCTAAAAACCATACCTCAAAATGTTTCTTGAACATTTTTGCTTGGAATGGCAGAGTTTCGGCGTGATACAACACGTACAAAAACTAACATTTACAAAAAACATGCCAAATGATATAATACCTGATGACTCCAATGGCGGACGTCCCAGAGCCAACGTGAGCGTGGTCCGACTACAGTCAGCTGACTTATGTTAGCAGTCTGAAGGAAACGTACGGAAACGAATTACATAGCAGGAACAGAGAGTGGCACGGGCTACGGAGCATTTCTCTGTTTTTGAGAACGGAGTAAAACGGGGAGCGAATTTTCTGTAATGCTAGAAGTCATGCAGGACTCCGCTTTTGAAATAAATGCAGTATATAAAGTAAATTTCCAAACGGTGTATCTGCCGATAACTTTGATTTGTCCAATCCGTTGGTCCTTACATTTTTTCCCTTTATCCGCCTCCTTCCTCTGTCTGGTTGTGTTATATGCACTTAAAAGCGACGCCGTTAGACTCATAACAGTTGAAAACGGTCATAATCGTTGTAGTAGCATACACTGATTGAAAATATAACTCAAACTGTTTAATTTTCAAAGCCAACTCAAACCGATTAATTTTCAAAGCCTCATTCCTGTTGAACTTCTACTTTCACAGATCATTTGCTCTTCGATTTCATCATTGAACAATGAAATGGTCCATTATCCGTGGGCGTGAGGTGCCTGCTGTTTCGCCATTTTGTCTGCCATTTCAGACAGTTTTTTTTCAGTACAATTTATCGACGGTAGACCGCGACTTTTGGGTGTATACTTACATTTAGATATCAGTACTCAAAGTGTGGTTTGAAGTGTTCAAAGTGGTATGGATGCAAGCGGACCCATTAGACTCCCGACGCCAACTGACTCATCCCTCTCCTTTGCACCGCCAAGGTCAAATTTAAAGGTAACAACTGCTAATCACGTGTCACGACCACTATTTCAGTTTCCATTTGGTACCTCAATAGTAATGCCATCTCGGAAATCTAGCGAATCGCTGACTCTGATGAAAAAATACCCAGCTATCACATCGTGGTAGATCCAAACACCCTGATAAGCGAAACTGCATGTTTTGAACGGAACTGAACGTAATACCGAAAACGAGCATCATAATGGATGTATCTTTACAGTTAAATCCCAGTTTACACTCTTGCGCTCAGTCAACGTCAGAAGAACACGTTCTGTCAGGTCCCGCAGTGGGAGTAAGCCGGTTGTTCGGTTGAGGATCGGTCAACCACGCAAACGGATTTGTCAAAGTTTACGAATTGTGCATTGGGCATTTTCTCGTTGAGACTATACCCTATTGATAGACACTCGGAACTTCCATACTTCTATACTAATGTTGCATGGACGTTCATGACCAGAAGACCTTTCATTTTACCTCCATGTCCCATGGAAGTGTTGGCATCGTGCAAAAAATCGAGCTCGAGATAAGACCGGATTTGGGATGTGGAACCTTCCAAACGTAGAGAGGAGGTTTTGGACAATCCGTCCGTGTTTCTGTATTTCTGTCTTTCGTGTAGCTTTTGTGGCGAGCTCGCACGGGCGTAAGGGTCAACTGATCGAGTTGAAACTTTGGGAGCATGTTCGGTTCAATGGGGTATGGCGAGGAATTTCACAGAGATCATTGCGCGGATAACTGGAAGAACTCGTAAGATAAAAATGTCAAAATGTTTCACGAGGCAATATCAACAGGAGCTAAATTGTTTCCAAACAAAATAAGGCAACAAGGCAAGAAAACAAAACAAGGCAAGAAGTGAGCAACATTAATAATGGCGACAGCTGAGCGGAATGGTAGCGAAGCGAAGCAGAAGGCACGCTAACTTGCGTTTGCCTCACGCGCTTGTTTATACTGCCAACCTTCGTAATGCGATGATATTTTGACGAAGGATGAAACAGGGAGATAAAATCTAGAAAGTGGAGTGTGACGATGAGCAGAGATTCGAACGCCTTTCAGGAGATATGGCGTTAATTAAAGCAGAGCGAACAAACAATGATTCGGGGGCCACTTTGGTCCCGATTTGGTCCCTCCGCCAGGCAAAATAAGAGCGGACTCTGCCTATCGCTGCGCTGATAGCCCGAGTGCACCATAAAAACAAATTCATCTCGCCGCGATTTCGGAACTGGCGATAAGATTGCTGCAGGTCTGCTGCATCGCAGCCTCTCGATTCCAAAACTGCCGAAATTTTAGAAGGCGGAAAAGTCACGTACACCTCTTTCAGTCGCTTGTATTTCACTGATAATTCATGCGAATCAGGTTGATAAACAGAGAGTAATCGGGCAATGTATTTGTAAGGTTGCGATTTTAGCACTCGAATTTTTCGGAGTGCGAGTGCGGGAATAACAAAAAGTTGTGGATTTTAGCGCATTATTTCGATTACTGTGAACACCGACAAAATTGATGATGCTCCGGTAACGCAAAATCGTAGCGGCGGAATCAGGTTACACATTTTTTTTGTGTGTGTTGCTATTGATCCGACATATATTAACATAGGAGACCTGAACGCACGTAACCAACCTAGCGCACTTTAAATGGGAAGTGACTTGAACGCACGGAACCCAATCTAATGTATACTGTATTTCAAATGGGGTAGTCGGGTCAATAGACACTCCCCCTCATTTTTTTTCGTGCTGTTTGAGAAAAAACGTAACATTTTTTAATTGAAAAAAAAGACTGCTTAAGAGTTATTTCTAATTGATTTTTTTAAAATTAATTTTAATGAGCGTCGTAAAATTTATGAAGGACGCCTCGGTCGAATTTTTTGACCGCCAATATGGTTGATTTTGAGTATTGGTCGTAAATATGCTTTCTAATATATCCTGATGAAACTTTGACTAATACTGTAGTTTTTTTTCTCACACTAAGGCCGTAAAATTAGGACCAGAATCGTTTTCTTTTTTTTAGAATTATTTTTTTCCTAATAAATAATAGTTTGAATATTGCCGATCTTTTTAATAGATATCGAGCAGGTGGCGCGGTGTTTCTCGGCACCTTCGGATCAACCGCAGTTCACTCACTGTCAACATAAATGGAATGAGACTTCGCTAGTTTGAATTTCGCGACTCATTCGCAACCCAAAACTTGTGACTTATGTTTAGATAGACCGAGGCACATCGAAACTTCGACTAATGAGAATTTCCCACACTAAATTTATTTGAGAGTTTGGATTTCCCCCCATCCCCCATTAGTGTTTCACTTTCCGTCACCAAGTCTAGTGGAGAAAGGCACCTGACACGTAACCTAACCGCGGTTCACCTAACCTAACGTTCGCCAAGCTTGTGTCTTACTTTTTGGCAGCGGGCATTGTCACCGCGCCGTGAAGTAGGCGGCATCCGCTAGGTGACAACTGACAGTCGAACGGAGCGCTAGCGAAGCAAGGCACGACAAATCTTTCGAACACTAGAAATGTGAAATGGTCAAATTTGACTAAAGAGTAGTAGCTAAAATTTCCATATTTCAATTTGTCAATTTTGAGTATTTTTTAGTCGAAAATGACTGAATACTGAAAAAAAGAACTCGCTGAATAGTAAGAGTAGAAAAAATGACTTATTTTAGACTCAGTCAGAGACCATTGGTACTAGGAAATAAACGCTAAAAATAATAACAATATTTTAACCGCTAAATCTAAGTCAACTTTGAAAATTTTACACTGAATTTAAAAATGACTAAAGACAGTCGTCAAACAAAAATGACAATCAATAATCAAAAAGTGACTATTTCAAATTTAGAGTGAACCTAACCTACGTTAATCTATTCAGTGCTTTGGTAATGACTAAACGGGTGGATTTAGGGGTGGAATCTTGTTCGACTGTGTCCTACGACTCCAATAGAACTGAGATCACACTCCTCCTGAGCTCATATTTACTATACCACCACACGGCAAAAATAACTTTGCTGCCTCAACAAAACGTTTTGTTAAAATAGGCTCAGCAAACCAGAATTGTTGGGGTGATAATGTCACTTGTTACGGCAACAAGTGTAACTGTTGTGGTAACAATGCAGATTGTTGTTGTAACCATTAAAATTGTTGTTGTGACAATTCAAATTGTCACTTAAACAGTTTGGTTTGCTGAGGCTATATTAACTAAACGTCTTGTTGAGGCGACAAAGTCATTTTCTCCGTGCATAACACGAGGCTAACCTAACCTATGTTGACCAAACTGAGGTCCACTTAACCATCGCGGTTACGTCCTGAATTTATTATGCACGGAAAATAATGGTTTTGTTTCGGCAATAAAATTAGGGACAACAAAATAATTTATTGTTGCTTCAACCAAAACTTTTTCTGCAGCAACCAGACGTTTTGTTGATAGAACTTATCATTTTGTTGTTGTAACAAAATATTTTTGTTATCCCTATTTTAACAAATGTCTTTGTTGGTATAACAAAACCTTTTCCGTGTGCAAGGCAATATCGCAGTGTGAGATTTCAAGTCTCCGTATGAAGTTCTTCTTGGAACCTTATGCCGCCATTCTGCGCTTAATCTGTAATCTGCCTAAAAGAAAAACTTCCGCGATTTCAACTCACTCCAGCGGACTTCCCACCTCACTACTTCTCTGAGGTGAATACTTCATACCGCGCATAAACGCTTGACGCAGAGTTTAGGCACTCAAATTGGGGCTAATTACTTGGCGATTTATTAGGAGCCAATAAGTGCAAGTTAACTTTGGCTTGCCCGCGGCTTTTATTTTTCGGCGAAATATTTTGCGCGACTGGTTTGGCGACTTGGCGCGAAATTTTTAATGCAATGAACAACAGTTTACATTGCTCCCATTTTTTGAGCGTCAACACCCGGAAAAACAAATTCCAAGCATAACAGTAGCAATGCATTAATGGGAATTTTGCCTAAACTTCCTCGTTTGAGTTTAACATTTCGTTTAACATTTCTTTCTCCCACCGCGGATTCATAGAATAATCCTGTAAATAAAAAACACACGGAAACGAGACACAGTAAAAACAAAAGACCCGGTTTGGTGAATGCGGGAGGCATTCGATAGCGCCAAAAACCACAAGCGCCAACGCCGCAAGCGCCAGTCCGTAAACGCCAAACGAGAAAAGTCGCAAACGCCATAGTTCGTATAGGTTGGGTTAGGTCAAGTTAGGTTAAGTTAGGTTAGGCTAAGTTGGGTTAGGTTAGGTTAAGTTAGGTTCGGTTAGGTAAGGTTAGTATTGCGGTTAAGACCTTTGGCGTTTCCGACTTTTCTCGTTTGGCGGTTACGGATTGGCGCTTGTGGGTTTTTGGCGCTTATGACAGCTACCCGGTGAATGCTATACCTGTTTAGTGTGTGAAACTGAAACGGGGGTAATAGGTATTTTAGTTATTTTTCAAGATAGGCCCCTATTCAGCCATATCATTCAAAAGGTCTCGGCGAGAGCTTTCCAATGACTTGGCTGAACATATTCTATCTTGAAAAAATACCAAAATACGTACCGGCATCGTTTTAGTTTCACACCCAAAACAGGTAACTTATCGCATTCCCCAAAACGGATGTTTTGTTTCTTACTGTGTAGGAGAGGATACATTTTTGCTTGAGTCAACACTTTCTCGTCTCATTTTTTCCAGCCCTTGTTTCTTACTTTGCTGTCGAAGCTAGCTTGTTAATTATTCAAAATCTATATGGTATATAAGACATTATTGTATTCTACTTTTAACATTTGATTTGCGACTTCTCTCATGTTTGCCTGGACTAATTCTTCAGGGGTTCGTGTGCCGGAAATTTCTGCACCCAAAACCGATAGCCTGAATCCGCTTTATACGCACGTTGAAGCGTTTTCATGTAAAGTTATCATCTGGGTTCATTTACTCAGTTTGGCAGTAACGCATGCGTGCGTGGAAGTCTGGAAAAATATTGGTTAATTAGCCCGACACCTCTCTGTAAGGATACGTAGCGTCTTCACGTGCGTTGAAGCGTTGAAGTACCCTGAGACAGAAACGAGCTTTTATCCACCCCACAGTTCATCACTTGAATGTATTGAGGCTTTTAAGTGCGTCGAGGTCTCCCTATGCCTGCTGCCAGCGGAGTCTTTAAATTAAATTCAAGATACCAGTGCATTGAAATCCCCATACGAATTAGTAGCGCATGTTTGTTCATTCGCCAATACATGTGCGCGTTGATGTATCTCCTTCTTAACCCTTTACCGCCCAGCGATGCCGTTAGGCAACATAAACAAATATTTTTGAGGATCTTTTCAGTTCAGTATTGTCTCAATTCAAAAAATATCACCCCTCTGGAAACCCTAAATTTTATAATTTAGGCATTTTAAAAAGCTTAAAATTGCGTGTGTTTTAGTGAAAAAAATCCTTCCAATTTCTCTAAAGCTAAATTTCACTCCGAATACTTTAGGCTGTAAAGGGTTAAATGGGAAACCTCGGCAGAAATCCTGCATTGAATTCTTTCCGTTACCCGACACGTTGGAACGGCGCTTTGTGACAAAGCATGCTGATGCAGAAGGTCATAACGCGGCGATGGCGCCCGAGGTGGCCGTTGTGGCTCTGCGGGGAGCTGCGGGGAGCTGCACCGCATCGCGTGGCCAACTAGCGAAAGTTGAGTCGCCGTTGCAGCTGTCGCAATATTTGTGCGTTTTGAATAATTATTACCGCGAGTGAAACTTCCGCAATAACCGTGCTCATTACTTTTATTCAAGCAATCAAAAGTGACTTTACTACCGCTCTGAGAGCTTTTAATTACGTCGCATTCCGTAAAGATAGGTTGGATCACATAATCGGATATGGTTTCTATCAATGATTACTGATCTGTGAAACACTGTAATTTTTAGGGTAGCATTTTCAACCTTTTAGTTTAAATTTGGTGCCACCCTCCGTCGTCCAGCCGAGCGGAGCGACAGCCGAGCGAGGCACAAGCCACGTAACCTAACCTAACTTAACCTAGGGTTATCCAACTAAACGGTCACCAAGCCTGATGCCGCTTACTTCTCGGCGCCCGCTCAGGGGCGCCGAGAAGGAAGCGGCATCAGGCCTGGCGACAGCCGAGCGGAGCGATAACGGAGCGAGGCACAAGGCACTATATTTAAACGATATACCGCAAGAGGCTTGCTTATGATATAGGTTGGGCTAGTTTGGATGCCTTTTGCCTCGTTCCGCTATCTCTCCGCTTGGCTTGACGACGAAGGGTAGCACCAAATTAAAACCGAAAGGTTGGAAATGCTACCTTAAAAAAAATTACAGTGAATAGTTGACAGTGGCTGCAGCCACTGGGAGTAAGGCGGGATGAAATAGGGTATAAGTTACGGATGTTTACAATGCGTTGCATCGAAAAAAAACCGCTATTCTTTATAACAAGATTTATAATTTAAAACTGTAAAAAAAGATATTTTTAGGACAAAGAAAGTAAGGTGGACAGCGTTGTCTATTCAAAGAAATGGTCTTGTTGAGGTTATCAGCATTGGGTATTTGTTAAAAACCAATCTCTGATTGTCATTTTCAAAGAGTATAATCACTCAGACCTCGGAGGAATACGTTATACCTCCAAGCTCAGACTGTCGGTAGGCCTACGACATAGCCGCTAGAGAATTATGTAATGAGCGTTATTATTACAAGTTATTTATTCTTGATAACGTTATTGCAATGATAAGTCAACGTTATTTTAACGTCAGTTATTAGAACTTCACTCTCATTACGTCGTTACATTATTACAACAATATTATTGCGTCGTAACGACGTTATTGTAACGTTATTCTAAAGTTGTTACAAAGTCGCTACATCTTGACAGCTCATACGTCATTACAAGTTGTTACTGGTCATCGCTCATTATTCCTACAACAAGTACAGTAAGTTACTCATTGTTTTTTCCTGAAGGTATGTTATTTTTTTAAGGGGTAGGGAGGCATGGACCGTTTATGTATTGCGTCATAGAACTTAGCCCATTTTTGACACACCCATCCTACAGCCCAGGTCATCGGGGCCCCTTCCCTGCCCCCAACGTTTCGTAACTATTTCTGATTTTTATAAAACGTGATTTGAAGTGTATTTTGGATATGTGTTCAAGTAAGGTGAAAGGTTCATGCGGATATTTTTCTTTGCTCGGCCAAAAACTTTCAGTTCATACCGCTGCGGTAGTCTACATGAGATAATTTACCTCTGTCTGAAGTTTTTGCAATGCTTCGTCTTACGTGATAAGCCGTTAGATCTCCATCATCATGTAACAACTCGTTTCATTCATAACTCCCCTCCATCACCAACAGATCACGTAATATAATGTGAACTACCTCTGAGGTTATTTGGTAAAACAATATTTGGAGTTATGAAATTCTCACACATCATAAAGTTGAGTTTTGAATCATTTCGAAAACATAATATTCGCCAATGAATTTTCTATTCCTGTCTTTTTTTTGTACTGATAAACCTATGTATCAATTTTCATCTGCTCGTAAATAGCCGATTTTTTACCATCCAATAATTTTTTTATGACTCCCCATTTTTTTCTTGTTTTTATTTCGTTTTGAATGACACAAGGCTTTGGTAGTTTAAGTGGTTCAGCAATGTAAGGATCGTTTTTAAATTGCCTCATCGTCATTTCGTTGGACTCCGCTCTTTTTCGTTTCGCTGAACTTCGACACATTTTGTCGTAAGTGCGCTTCTTTTCATTATCATGATTCTTAAAGATCGGCTTTAACTTCACTGGTGATCAGTCGTGGTCTTTCATTACATTGTGAGCGTTAGAGAAAAAGCACAAACGTGTAGGTTAGGTTGCTAAGTGCGTTGTGCGTCACTTCGTCCGGCTGTCCCCAAAGCCCGATACCGCTCCCCCTTGGTGGAGAAAAGTGCCGTCAAGTGTGCATCAGTCCTGGCGCGCTAGACTACGTTACTTGCCTCTGCTTCGCTTCCTTTTCGCTCCTCGCCATGATTTTTTAAAAATGAAATAGCTGCCACTGACAAGTACTGATCTGATTTTACTAATCGCAAATCTGATGGTAATTTTCCTTGATAATCGCGAGAATTTTCGGCCGTAATTACAGTTTAATCGCAAAACTCCATTCTGGTGAAGTTTTGCATTGGACATGGACATGATGCGAGCTAGTTTATAAACCTTTTGCTAATACAAGAGATCAGGTATCTTGGAAATTGCCGTGATGATGCGTTTTAGGTGGCTCAACTTGAGTGGCCTCTACACATCTTACTTCCCTAGAACTGATTCATGCCTGGTTATAACGACTGGTACATATTTCGGATTGCTAAAAGCGGAAACGAGCCTGGAATGTAGGTAGACCTCGGGTACGTCCATCTGCAAACGGAATATTCGGCGTTATTTTGGGACTGGGATTGTGATGCCACCGCATAGGCTACTTCTCAGCGTGGAGAGAAGTCGACGCCACACAACGATTGACGATATAGCTGAGGGACATGGACCGATAGCGACACAGAACCCAATAGCCTTCGCGGTTGTACACTGTAAATTTTTAAGGGAGCATTTTCAACCTTTCGGTTTAAATTTGGTGCTACCCTCCGTCGTCAAGCCGAGCGGAGAGATAGCGGAACGAGGCAAAAGGCATCCAACCTAGCCCAACCTATATCATAAGCAAGCCTCTT
>Ga0058701_10005869_pt1 | contig 10283 bp, 6 predicted proteins | sample AgamicOrMae_FD_97039 | JGI IMG/M metagenome (GOLD analysis project Ga0058701, IMG submission 97039) | Agave microbial communities from Guanajuato, Mexico - Or.Ma.e | ecosystem: Host-associated > Plants > Phyllosphere > Phylloplane/Leaf | place: Guanajuato, Mexico | collected 2012-06-04 | reverse complement strand
CCCCTCCCCTCTTCCCCTCTCCTCCCCTGCAGGAACCTCCCTTGCCCTCCCCTCTTCCCCCTCCCCTCTTCTCCCTCTTCCCCCTCCCCTCTTCTCCCCTCCCCTCTCCTCCCCTGCAGGAACCTCCCCACCTCCGTCTTTTCCCTCCCCTCTAGGCCGCTTTTCCGGAGGAACAAGTACTTGGACTTTATTGGTGCAGGTTATAAAGTGAAAAAGGGAAGCCTTCTTCACGACCTTCATCATTGGATCCGACAGGAAAAAAAAAAGAAGCGAAAACCTTTATTCTGTGCTCAAAGGGTTTCAATAACCTAATTCTGTTTTTCGACCGTCCAACTCACAAGGGAAAGATATCATTTGCTTTGCCTTCATGCTTCGCATCAAAATTAAATATAAGTTTACTTATAGTTGATGCCTCTCGTTAAGGTTGACAGCGCAAGTAAAAGTCAACTTTAAACAAAAAATCGGTGTTTTTTAATATGAGGGAGTGTCTATTGACCCGATTGCCCCATTTAAAGTGTATGCATTCCGTGCGTTCAAGTCACCTCCCTTTTAATTTGCATTAGGTTAGTTACGTGCGTTCAAGTCTCCCTATATTATATGCATGTCGGGTCAATAGCAACACCCTTTAAATTGTTATATTCGGTTTGTTGTAGGCTCTTATTTTGGTTATTAACTCCTTTACACTTTGAGATCGTATCGTAAACTACCTTTTTGGAAATCATTTTACGCTTCGTTAGAATTGAAAACAGATTTTTTCTTCGAAAGTCATTCATCTCCGCAAACAAAGCTTGGAAAATAATCCGCTTTTTCTCAACCACAGATTAGATACGTTTGGGAGCTTTCTTTAAAAGAGCTTATTGACTTCTCATTCAATTCAGTCTAATCCAAAATTGCGGACTTTGCCCCCGATTTGTTCGGAGAGCATATGTGAGGCGATCGTGCGGGTCCTGAGGGTGAACAGCTACGTGCCAGGACCTCTGTGGTCCGTCCAGCTCTTTACGATCGTCGTAAAAGAAGCGTCCTTGATTGGTCAGGACAAGTCCGTCCCGCTGCTGATTGGCCCTTGTTTTGCAGATCCGTGATTGGCTGGCTCTGGAGGAAGAGATGCTGCGACAACAAGCCGTGGTGGTGGGCGAGGTGGGGGAAATCCAGCAGGTCCTCGACAAGCAACGGGTGAGTAGACGAGACGGAAACGCCTCGGGAAAAAATATGAGTTTATAACGCGCGTGTGGTTTGCGGCTTCGCTGGGTCCCCTTTGCGCCAGCCGCGCAGCAGCCATGCGCCCCGAAGGTAGGCAACCAGCCGCGGACAGGTTGAATGACGTAGCAGACAAACTGAGCGCTGCGAGCCCGTCTGGGCCCGTCCGGGACGGTGCGGGCACGGTTAATCAATAAGCACCTACGAACGCTGTGTATGCTCCGGGCTGCGGGACCTTTTAGGGGTAGAGACGACGCCGATACTCCGAATTTACTTTGGCGATACCCCTGGAAGATAGGCATGCACGTACGCGTAGTTAAAGGCTCTGAGCAGGTGCGCAGGGTTGACCTCATGTGGTGCGAATTGGGAATAGGCGTTTATTAGGGGCGATTTATGGGCACTTTATCTTATTATGTAGGGGGCCTTTAGCGAACTGCGCTGCCCATTGGCAAATTGTAATTTTTCTGCGTTGAGCCCCTAAACACACGAAAATGATTCTTTAATGAGTTGAGCTCGTTCTCGGACGCTCTTCCTCAGAAATTTTATAAATGACAGTTCTCTTCGAAAAAATTGCTTAAATGCAAATTTTTTAAAAAAAAGAGGTTATTAACTGAAAAAAAAACAGTAATATTTGCCTTTAATTTTACATCAAAATCTATATGAACCGTTCAAAAAGCATGTTAATGAAAACATTCAATTGATCACAACTCTAAATCTAATTTTAAATTTTACTGTTAGAACTTTTTTCGGGCGCGGCTAAGGACTTCTTGAAACGTCCTACAATTTTTTCCTCTCTAGTTTTTGAATACAGCTCCGTTTCTATCTCAAATTTTTCATTCGTTTTGGAGAACACTTCCTTTTTTGCACTATTCGCTTCAATTCTCTTTGGTTTTGCTTTCCCCTTCTCGCCCGAACTCCACCCGCGCAAATACGCCCCTGGATGACAATTCCCACAGCCAACAATGTCCCCTGCGCTCGCTGTTGTTGCTACCGTTATTCTCAAATCGTATCACCCGTAAGTCTTTTTTTTTCTGTGTTATAGCAAAAGACAATGCCAGTTTCAGTCCTGTACCCCACCGTGTTCGTTAGTCAGTTCAGTCACTAGCCTCCACACTATCCAACTATTAGCGCTCTAGAAAAGGGTCCCCTTTAACCCACTACCGCACAGCGATACCGTTCAGAAACAGAAAATTCTCAGTTCAGTATTGTCACAATTCAAAAATATCATCCCCCTGAAAATCTGAAATTTAATTATTTGGGCATATTCCAAAGCTTAAAATTGCGTATTTCATTGGAAAAAAATCCTTTCAATTTCTCCTAAGCTAAATTTTACCCCAAATACTTTGGGCTGTTATGGGTTAATGGAAAGTATTAGCTTATGAAATGTTAAGGATCTTGCAGCGCATCTACGGAAATCTAATTGACCCATAAACGAAAAATCGTTTTTAAAAATCTGAAAACGGCAAAACAGTATCAAACGTTCGCAAACAAACCGTCCTCAATAATACCCGACCGTCCATAACAGTGATTTTATTTTTTTTGCCATTTTATAGTTGATGATTTGACTTATTTTTTCACCAAAATTCGGCCTTTTAAATTTTTTTCGCCACTATTTTTCTAATTTTAGGGCAATGTTTTTTTTTTATGCTTGATTTTTTTGTGTTAGTATTCCAAATCGTAAAGAAAGGTCTTTTTTTAAAAAAAATCTGTGTAAAACTGGCCTGAATTTAGAAAATGAGCTTTTTTTTCTGCTGCCTTCTTATACCTCCATGTATTTTTAATCATTTTCGGAAGCCTGGAACTAAAAATACTAAACGGTCCAAGCTCTTCCAACTTGGCAGGATGATGAGGATTCATGTTCTGAACCTAACCATAGGATTTCAGGTCTCTGTCTCATTTTAATGATTTTGCTGGAACATCCTTAAGGTGTCAGCTGATCGAGACGAAATATATAGGTCAGTGATGTTTAGGTAATTTTGCGTCACTTAGTGCTTGATTTAAAAGTAGGTCGTATGAGAGGAACCCGTGGCCTAACTACCAGCTATAATAGCGGTGTAATACTCTGATAAATACGGGGGAAAGCGGTCCAAATTTTGGTCACGTATCGGCGGAGAGCAGAGAGTGTTAAAAATAGCAATGGCACGAGCATCATGAAACCAAGTTGGTCCTCTTTGCGGTTTACGGCAGCCGCTGGCAGCAGCCGCCAGGGGGCGCTAGGGCTTCCAACCTAATTCATAATTCGTACAACACTTAAAGCGGCTGCGCATTATAGCAAATTTTGCGTGGAACTTTTTTTTATTGTGTAAATAGCTTACGTTTGAACCGCAGTCATTGTAAAAAAAAAATTTATTCAACATGTTGACAAATTGTATTAATTAGTTAATTGATTTGCCTGTCGGTTTTTCTTTCGTTGGTATTTTTTTCTATGTCCCTTCGTTTAATTTTTTTTTCAATGAGTCACAATACGATATCTTCCTTGCAAATGTCTGCATTCTCACGCTCAAATTTCAACTTCTCATAAGATTTACATGAAGATGTTACGATGTGAAAACAACCATATTTCTTAGAATTTTGGAGAAAAGAATAACTTTCTCTGACCTTATTTTAAGTTCTTGCTGAATCAAAAAGGCTCAATCGGCCAGTTTCAGCGCTAAATCTTTTCTTAGGATATATTTTAGATTATTTATGATTTATATCTCTTGAGCAAGTTTTTTTTTTGAATCTCTTTACTTCTCAAAAAATTCTAATTACAAATTCGATTAGTGAATTAAATGATGTATCCTACATATACGATATGAACGAGAACGCTCTAAAACATATTTGCGCGTTATTAACCCTTTACAGCCCAAAGTATTTGGAATGAAATTGAGCTTAAGAGAAATTGGAAGGATTTTTTTTCACTAAAATACGCAATTTTAAGCTTTTTAAAATGCCTAAATTATACATTTTATTGGTTTCCAGGGGGTTGATATTTTTTTAAATTGAGACAATACTGAACTGAAAAGACCCTTAAAAATATTTTTTTCTGTTGCCGAAGGGCATCGCTGGGCGGTAAAGGGTGAATCAATCCTTAGCTTCCGCTATAATCCTCTCACTGAATTTTAAAAAAGAATATTTTGATGGACCTTTTAAGCAGCACATTATTTGATATCGTACTCTCCGAATGTACTGTACTTTAGCTACAGCATTTACCTAATTTTGATGAGGTGTTCAATGTTGATTTGCTGGATTTTGCGAATTCAGTCCTGGAATCCCAAGACTCTTGTTAATCATGTTCTGTTTATTGACCGTCGACTTTGCTATTATTGCGCCGACGGCCGCGCGGAGCACTAAAACTAATTGTTTTTGCAAGTATCGCGGAATTGTTTGCATGAATCTTTGATAGGCTTTGATGGGCCGCGTGAACGGGTTGGACCATCTCGTTAACTGTTCGTTCCTTGATGAAATCAAGACCAGAAACTTTGTCTCTCTCTTTTCTTTTTTTTTCGTCTTCTAAAACAGCTCTATTTAACTTGCTACACAAACTTGGCCCTCTTCCAAACTCTTCAGAAGCTAACACATAGATGATTTGTAGAGGACACGAAACGAAAGAGGTTCGGTAACCCTTCTCGAGGATTTACGAATCACAACGATACCTTTGTGGAACGAGCGAATTTTCTCATACGTTTTCTTGTCAGGCGACAAGACAGGGAAGCTGTCAACGAAGACGGTGTCAGTCAGTATCTCGTCGAATTTCACGACGTTTTCACTAAAATATTCCTTGTAGCGCCAGAGAATATCTCCAAAATCACGATAAATCCACTGTTTTCTCTAAAAAAATAACCATAAAAGTTTACAAATGTTCCGAAAAACGATTTTTCGTGACAGAGCCATCTCCGAAAAGACTCTTCGGGAACAAAGCACTCTTACATTATGTGTGTACCAGCATAGATTCATTTTTTTAATGTTAGAAAATCTACCTTTTTTTTTCTTTTAAAGTAAGCGGAGTTCAGGTTTGTCCCCTGCACGCCAAGTTTAACTATAGCTGTAAGTGTATTGAAATTGTAGGTTAAGGTATAAGGTTGATATTTTGCAAATTTAACTCGAGCTTAAGTATATCTTAGGTGTTTTTAATACAGTTAGTTTGTCGCGATTTTCTTGAAAGAAATATAAAAATAGGTTGTACATTAAGAAATTACGGCATTCAACCCCAAACCTTTACGCGAAAATCCTTGCCCCCCTTGCGAAAATCGCAGTGTACTGAGGACCGAGTCGTTATGAGCATAGCCCGCCTGGAGAGCCCCTTAAGAACCGTGCATAGGCAAAAGCAACACTCCTGTGCTCTGCGTGTTGCCTGCACATAACTTGGCAGGGGCTCTGTGGGAAGCGAATTTTTTAGCGGTCTCGTTTTGGTTGATCTTGTCAAAGTTAACTTCGTCCTTTTCTAGCCCATCGTGACAGACCGAATGGTGGTGGGGGGAAGCCACTTTAGGAAATGGTTCCCCTCCCCTCCCCCGCTCCCCTTAGCGTCTTTAAAGTGGAGTGGGAAACGTTCGAACCGAACGCAATCGGCTCAACCCCTATGTCTAGGCTATCTTTTGATGACAGTTGTTCACATTGTTTGTACAAATACACGTGCTATTTAGCCGCAACCCCACTGAATTTTAACAGAACTTAACAAGGACACTATTGAGTAATTTTCGTGCGCCTCGATGTTTTTACGTTTTTTATTTTTATTTAATGTTCTTTCATCGTTTTTCTTACGGTAACGGGGTATCGTATTCGTATAGAACATTTCAAAGATCATGGGAACCAGATTTCTACCTCAGTAGAACCCGATCAATGCGCGGATCGAGGGACCGACCATAAATCGCATATTAATGGGAATTGCGGATTGGGCAGGAGTTCACTAACAACAGCCTAAAGTATTTGGAGTGAAATTACGCTTAAGAGAAATTGAAGGGATTTTTTTTACATTGAAATACGCAATTTTAAGCTTTGGAAAATGCCGATATTATTATCTTTCAGGTTTCCAGAGGGGTGATATTTTTTTTAAATTGTGACAATACGAAACTCAAAAGATCCTCTAAAATAATTTTTTGTTTCCGAACGGTATCGCTGGGCGGTAGTGTGTTCAGTAACGCTTCAGGAAATCCTCAACATTTTTTTGAACAAAAAATCTCGTCTGACGCATTTCCGCATATTTTAGAGAAAATCGTACTTCTTTTTTAATTATGTCCCAATTATCAAATTTATATGAAAAGGTACAGCTCCTATTTTTGACAAAAGCGAGAGACGAATTTAAGGGAGCAGGACTTTTTTAAAGTAGGAATTTTTTTATTGATCAAGAAAGTTGGGAGAATGAGAAACAGTGCTTAGCGAAATGGGGCCCTACCCGCGGTTCCGAAGCAATCCTCTTTGAGGTTTAGGGTCGCTTTTAGTGCGCCCTGCCTGCCCTTCCGCCCTGCCTGCCCTTCTGGCCCCTCTAATACCCGCGGCGAGCGAAAGCGTGGACGCGACCACTTGTGCAACAAGATTTTGACTTGTTAAGTTTGTCAGTCTGTCGGGATAGAGAGAGCGAACATTCTACGAAATCTCCTTGTGCCACACTCGCAACATTGTTGCAGAGAAACGCGCCTTTTCAATCAACGTGCACTCCGATTTCAGTTGCTTCTTCGTGTCTTATTCAACCGGACCGTAACCTTACTATCAATCAGATCCTATCTCAACCAATCTTTGATTAAGGAAGGATTCTATGGAAAAGTTGGACGCACATTGTCGGCTGCCCAATTTAAGGAAAAAGGTAGTTTTTGAGTCAGGTTATGTAGGCCTTTTCTGATCAGGAAACTATTTCTAATATCCTCTTTAACCCAGGAATGCCCACAGTATTCAGAAGCAAAACGTGCATTTTGAGCATTCACTTGTATTTTTTACACAATTAAAATACGCTGTATTCATTTAATTAAATGACCAAATCGAATAAAGATCCTCTATCGAATGGCTTATTAAAACGATTACTTTGATAGTGCTTTAAAAGTCGTTACAGGGTGTAGCTGTTTCTAAACGGCTTAGTTGAGCTATTCAGCTTTTAGGCTTTGAATAAAGTTCCCAATGAATAACGCCAAAAGCAGGAAATCTTTTTTAGTTCAATAGAGACATTCTGTTATAGGGAAATAACTAGTATTTATATTCGTCGAATCCATCAATATCTTGTAAACACTATATAGAGGACGAAGTTTCGTAAACAAATATTTAAGTCTATTTTGATGCTTTTCTAAGGGCACAATAATGAAGCCGCATACGCTATTCTGTTGGGAAAACTCCAAGGAAGTTTTTAAAACTTGGGAACCTCAGCAATAAGGTTTACAGCGACTGTATTAAGGAATAAAATCCTACACGAGCGCAGTTAAGATGCGGCAATAAACCGTTTACGCATAATTGTCAGTTTATTTTTGTGAGTGTTGTGCAAGGTCTCTGTGGAGCAATTCAAGTCGTTAAGTATCTTGGCACGGCAGACAATACCCATCTTCAAAGACCACCTCATAACGTGTACATGTGTAAAACCTGAGGCTCCCCCCCACCTCCCCCCACCGGCGTCTGTGGCCAGCTTTCGGGCTCTTGCAAACAGCACTGTCAACAAAGACTCCCCTTTAAAGGGAATTATGTTTACTACCGTCGCTCAAATTCAACCCCCACATCACATCTTTGCTTACCTCTCCTGAAATACCCAATTAAAACTAGTAGGAATAATTTACGTGCTGAATTATTCACGTTAGATGCTCTGCTTTCGCCGAGCTTTTTGGCGTAATGAAACTGTGTTATGGGAGTTTAGAAATGATAACGAAAAGTACCTATAGAAAAAACACCATTTTTTGGCATGGAAGATTGCAAATTATGCTTGTTGAACTGTTTAAGAATTGTCAATACTTTGGTGAAGCGTCGTTACTTTTCCAATTAAGAAAGTAAGTATTGCCATCGTGTGAAAAATTGATTTCGATATTTCGTCATATCTTTACGGTGCAAGATCCTAGAGGTCATTTTTTTAAATGTCTTCTAATCCGTTCGTCTTATGCGGGAGTTATAAGCCAAGAGATACTGCGGCTGCAACAATCTATTTTTTTTAAATCATAAATTCTGAAAGCACACATCTGCGGCTGTTTGTTTATTTTTTTCAAAATTTTAATTTCTTTTATAATTTATAGCTTTGGGGTTGTTAACCTCGGACAGGTTAACTTCAAGGTTGAAAATTAAAATTTCAACCTTGAATCGCTTTGAATCGAAGTCTTCTTTCCCCCCTCCCCCCGTTCTAATTTTTATGACATTATTCAGAGTGTTTGCTAACTATTGTTAAAAAAGCAACAGAGGGCAGGAAAGGCGGAAATAATTTTGAGTATTGTAGGCTCTATTGCTGAAAAAAGGGGAAAAATCAATCATCAATATTGAAAATATTACTATGCATTTTTTTCCTTTCGGTTTACATCTCTCTCTCTCCCTTTTACTTTGTTTGGATTTTTTTTTCACTGAAAACATCCACGCGTAAAAGGATTCGTACTTCCTCTATAATTTTGTAATGAAAAACTCCGTAGGTTGTGTAAAAGTGAATTAAGCTGAAGTTTGGTTTGCAATTGCGATGGTTAAGGCGAGGAACTGTGATAGAATTTAGTTGATTTCTTAATGAGTCGCCCGCGCAGATGTTTCCATTGTTAAGGGGAGTCTGCGACATTTATATTAATGATGGTTCGTCGCGGTTTCTGCGCTGCGATTCGAGGGCGGGCGAACCATTGTTAACTTCTCTACGAGAGCGTCTTGCACCGCGCCGTAATGAAAACACTTTTGGCCAAGACCGAACAGCGGGAGCCGTATTGTTTATACATAAAAAAACGCCTCCGATATTTCAAGGAATCCCATGAAACGCAAATATCCTCGCCCATTCCATGGGCATGTTACAACCCATGTAAATGCACATGGGATTACTCTCAAACTGCTTGTTTCCCATGGTGGTATCGTTATGGCCCATGCCATATATTTGTTTTACGTAGCCCATGGCTTTCAGTACAGGTTTTAGGTTTCGTTTTCGTATTGTCGCCTGTTCCATGGGCATTTCCACGACATTGTTGCTTATACTATTGCTTTTAAAACCTGCCATTATCGCTGAAATGGTTTTTGTGGCATTGTTATCCACATATCAAAGCTGTTCGTTTACTCATTGCTGCTTATACCTTTCGTCATCTAATCATTTCCAGCCGATATCAATGCTTCTATTTTGCCATTTTTGGATATAATATAGGATTGGGTTCCACTGCTATCGTTCACAAGGTCGATGAAATCGTTTCCCATATCAAGACTATTCTCATGAAATCGTTGCATTATTGCTATTCGTTTGAATTTGTTGTATAGATATAGTATCAAATGGTTGCAAAAACCCGCAGCTCATCCTAATTAACATATATCTGCGCGTACAATGTATGAAAGCTGTCCGTTCGTGATCGCACCCCGAAACGTACACTAAATTTTACATTATCATTTTTTTAATTTCCACATTTTTTTTGTTAAGTCTTTAGGAGCATTGTTTTCCAAGTTTCTATTTACTGTTACGATTTTCTCTCAATAATACCAATCCGGACAAAAAACATCGGAAATGTATAATTTGTACGTCGCTTTCGTGCGTAATCTTTTCCCTATGAAAAAGTAATGATATCGGTCGCCGAGAAACCGCGTCCTTCTCACCGGGCAAAAATCGGCGTTAACACACCCGGCATAAACCGGCATAAACACGTCAAGACGGTAAAAAAAGAATTCAACGTAAAAACAAAAAAACAACAAAAAAAAATGCTGGAATATTTTGAACAGACCCGACGGTTAGCCCAAAAATATAAAATAATGAAAAATTCCCGTCGTGTCTGTTCAAAATATTCCAGCATTTTTTTGTTGTTTTTTTGTTTTTACGTTGAATTCTTTTTTTACCGTCTTGACGTGTTTATGCCGGGTGTGTTAACGCCGATTTTTGCCCGGTGAGAAGGACGCGGTTTCTCGGCGACCGATATCATTACTTTTTCATAGGGAAAAGATTACGCACGAAAGCGACGTACAAATTTTACATTTCCGAT
>Ga0058701_10005868_pt1 | contig 10283 bp, 6 predicted proteins | sample AgamicOrMae_FD_97039 | JGI IMG/M metagenome (GOLD analysis project Ga0058701, IMG submission 97039) | Agave microbial communities from Guanajuato, Mexico - Or.Ma.e | ecosystem: Host-associated > Plants > Phyllosphere > Phylloplane/Leaf | place: Guanajuato, Mexico | collected 2012-06-04 | reverse complement strand
TGTAACTTTTGGCCAACAGAGCTGTCATATAAATAATCTTAATCATGCACGAAAGATATCATTCACCATTCCCGGCGTGCTCTTAATTCTCAGACAAAATATTTATTTTTTTTCAGAAAGAAATAAAAAGCTTCTCTCTCTCTCTCTCTCTCTCTCTCTCTCTCTCTCTCTTTTAAGAACGCTTTGGTTATGAGGTTTTTACCACCTCTGAACTTGTTGATTTCTTGCTGTCATTGTTTAGTTAGTATACTTCTGTGTGAACAGAAATACCTCACATTGCTCCGTTGCTCAACTATCAGTTTTCATTTATATATTCTCGGCCTGTGATTAATATTGCCTTAACTTTTCATTACATCAGAATAAACTGCATGTCCACAAGTTAAAGAGGGTTAGCTAAGGTCAGGTCAAATTAGACGCCTTATGCCTCGCTCTGCGTAGCTGCTCAGAGCCTTCTGCTGCAAGGTGACATTAACAGATGAATTCAGCTTATGATTTTCATGGCCTTATGTGTCGCTTCGCTTGGCTTTGGCAAGGAAAGGTAGAACTTGAGAGGTGAAAAATTCGACCTTTTTTGCAGCGCTAACCAACCTACGCGGCTCTGCTTTTCTAGATGATTGCATTAGACAGACTCCACAAAGCACAGCGATTGACAATTGAGCAGAACACCCACAATAGAATCTCAACCCGCCTCAGCGATACGTCAAGCTAAACTAGTTGATTCTGTATTATTTCATCCAGAAATCAACGTTGCCTCCATTGTTAGACGCACCTTGGCAGGATGCACTGGACCGCATGAATCCCAATCCAGTTCATCTCGCATTCCATTTAATTTGCCAGGGTGCCATTTAAATCAGGCCGTGCAATTTCTGCCTTTTTGTTGTAACGATGTGCGCTTCGCGATACCATCGATTAGATTTGACTCGAGACTTATCGAGATCGGCGTGACCAAACTAATCCGAGCGTGAGTTTTAGAGCAGATTGTTTGGCGTCAGTAAACAGTCGTATGGAATGAAAGGAGCAGGATGAACCAACCCGCTTTGTTCGAATAAGTTAGGTGTGATCTCTGGCTGTTTACGAGGCTAGACACACAAAATGATGTAAACACTTTAGTGCGGAATTGGACGCACTCGTGTTTGCTATTACACCCAAATCTTTCTCGCGTGTTGAGCGGTGTCAGGCGTACAATGCCGGTGCGGGAAATAAAATCAGTGATCCATGTGTAAACTTGATCAGCCTCTCCTACCACACCATTCACGATTTTTGCAACTAATATATGATCATCTTTTTTTAAAAAAAATTCTGGAGCAAAAACCTTGTCCTAACAAAAATGTCCGTTTAAACTTTTTGCCTTTCGCTTTGGTGCAAGGGCGTTTTCCGAAGGGATTCGTAACATTACATATTTTTTTTCGAAGTGGTGCTCGTAAAGTTAGAACGATTTTCTGAGCAGGCGCCAAACGGGTTTCCAAAGAGCAATAATTCGCAAAAGATAGAATATCCTTTAAACGATTTACTTCGTAGATGTGATTGAAACGTACAAAATAAACCCCTTTTACTGCGTCAGTTCTTACGCACTCACGATTTACCGTCCATCATTTGGAAAACTACTGTCGCTTATCAGAGCGGCCGGCTTCAACATTTTTTCAATGGCAAATCAAATTTGGCGTTACGATTCATGGAATCGACTTCTTTGTTAATTTTAATAAATTGGTTAAAAGGAGTCGAATGAAAATCAATGATTTGCATTATTTGTGGTGCCAAATATTTTTTTTCAGGTATATTTTTTAATGTACTGAACCTTCAAATGTTTTATTACGATCTACGAACAATTTCGTTTTCTTGGAATGGCAGCGGAAAATCACCTGCAATCGAAAGATTGCGGAAAATCCTTATCAAGTTAACCTAATAATATGTTGCTAACACATGATTGCACAAAGAAGATATCGGCTTTGGCTGTTTTTTAAATAATGAGTAATATGTAGATTTTATATCGAAGTATTTTTAATGACATATTAGTTCAACACAGGTGACCGGATGCTCTGTTATACCAGAGCCCTTTTCTTTTCTGAGGTTTCACTTAAAGGAATCAAGGTAGAGGTCGCGTTAGCGCTGTTGTTAGAGTTCTTCCGGCGTAATTGGGGGAAGAAATAGCCCCCTCGACTTGTCTAGTTTGCTCCATCGTAATGGTGTACAAACCCCTTAAACCGTGGAAGATAGGGTTGGAGGCTAATGTCACAACCGATACGAGATCTCTTCCTTTCATCTTTGGGCGATCAAGATCTTCTGAAAAGGTCTAAGAAAAAGCAAGGCCTGTTTACCTTACAAGAATGTTCATTAAGGTCCTTATATTTCGTGGGGTTTTCTACAGTGGTAATCAAACACGCCTCGAGGACCCATCCAGTGTGGTTGTCAGCTAGAAACCTTAAACATTTGTCCTAAAATTAGTTAAATAATATGGGGATAACATTTTTTTATTGTTTTTTTTTTTAGAAACGTGATCATGGTGTGTTCAATCTGTGTTAGAGTAAAATCCAATCTGAAAATTACCAGAGATCTCTACGTTTTGTGATTTCTGGGGAGAAAAGATTTTTCGCTGAGAACCAAACTTCCGGAGTGGGTGAAAGGAATTTTTGTGCAGACTCTCTGAAAGGCTTTTGGATTATTTGAGATGTGTTCGTAGATTATTGATAACCCCCAAAGGGTTGCATTGTAGTGGCTCCTCGTTAGAGGAACTAAGGAGAATTTTTACGTCCTATTTTTAGGTGGACACTGTTGCCGATGGACTGAGGCGGTGTTACAATAGAGAAAGAGCGTCGAATTTTGTGGCCCAGACAAAAGTGAGCATGTTAGAACGAACACAATGAAATACTCTTTGGTATCAACTTTAACGGAGATTTCATATAATGCTGAAAGGGTGCCATTGTCCAATTTAAGGCGAGGAGAGGTCAGATGGTGTAGGCCAATCCGAAGTCACCTACATAGGTTCGTGGGGGCGGGAGAAAAATGGGCGAGGCTGCCAATGACCATCGACAGTGAAAAGAGTGATTCGCTGGACGACGTGAACGGGCTAGATAAGTTAAGAAAAAAATTAACTGGAGTCCTACGAAATAACAGCCGAAAGCGCTTTTTCGGTTAAACGTTCTAGACTTCTTGGGGGGAATAATGCAACATCTGAAGGTATCTACGTTCCAAAAGCGACCTTCCCCATCCTCCTGTCTTTCTCACCTCGCGGGGAGCGCTGCCTCAAACTGCCCAATTGGCCCTTAAGTCGCGGCCCAATCATTAATGGGAACGTTCTTTCAGAGAACGAACCTGGTTGGAACTACCCTCAGGCGAAGCAACCACGGGCTGTCGAGGTCGTCGTAATAACGAAGAAACCACGAAACCAGTGTGGTCGGCGCAAAGCTGCGCGGCTGGAATTCTCAATGTTTTGTTGCTCTCTGCGGTGCGACTACCACACCTCATCAATATTTTGGTTATTCTTTGCAAAAGCAACATCATAGCAACGGCAAGAAGGAGCGATGTTTTATAATGGAAAAAGCGTCAAATTTAGAAGAATAATTATTTATTTTTGGAGAGAAGAGAAGGCGTAAATCATATCACGCAAACGTTTTGATTGGCAGATAAAGCTCGGGCATGTTTCATTTCAAAACAACTTTGAAAAATGGATTACACAGGACAAGCATTTTTGGTTGACCTAAAAGCCCAGTGTTCACGTACTCGATAAAGGACGCACATTTGCATAAATAACTGTCATGGGTTTTGTGACCAGATGTGCAAAGCAAAACTTTTAGGAACATCTCCCAGACAAATTGGACGTCACAGACTTGGGGCTTAACTTTCCAACGCTAAACAACCCACTTGGGAGAGGCAGCCTACCAGGTTGGATCAAGTGCAGCCATTATTTTCACATAAAGTAGACAACAACAAAAAACAACACGTTTATTAAGAGAGTCACTTAAGAACTCCGTCCCAATCTCTTTTTTAAGCACAGTAAAACAATTTAAGATAGGGGATATCCTAATTTAGCGATAGCGTATCATGTATTTTAACACACGTTGTAACCCGAGGGAAGTTTTCAGTAACTTTACCGTGGAAAAGTCTATCATCTTACCGTTTCTTAATTGTCTCCGATCCTTCAGTCGTTAACGACGTTAAGACGAGTCTGGAGTATAGCTGTCGTTCGTTGTACAGTACCAGTCTACGTCGCCGCGGGCCGAAGCGAGTTATGAATGAGATGTTTCACAAGAGAGGGTTGAATATGGAGATACAAGACTCGGCGCATCTTTCAGGCTGAAACAGTACGACAGCAAAATCTTATGCATTTCTTTAGCTTTCAACAAAGCCAGTTAACTTGACATTTTGGGTACTAGCTGCCTGAAGAGGGTAGCTTCTCGTGTTCATTTTCAAAGTAAAACGCTCCATATCGCGATCGACTTCAATGTCCGTTGGTAACTATAAACGCAATATATAATTATCAGGACTTGACGCAAATGAGCCACAGAACAAATTGCTCCTAACCGAATGCAAAATCGGTGAAGCTTCAACGGCCACGTGACCTCTTGAGCTCCTGAAAAAGATATCGTGCTGTTCATTACCGCCTCGGCATCGCATCTGTTTTATACCGACGCTACCGTTGGGTACCGGAAAGCCTTTTTTTGCGTCTGAAAAATAAAATCGAATCGGCACTATGGCTGGCTGACTGCCGTAGCGGTACCCCACATATCAAAGCAGAAGGTTTTTTCGACATAAGTTATTGTTCCGAACGCCGCCACGCCTGGGCGAGCCGAAGTCCGTGACCCGGAGTAAGCGTGAGGCTAGCGTTGACTTTCTGAAAGGGTTTGATTCAGTTTAACGGGAACGTGACGGGGCGAGGACAGCCACGCCTCGCCGACCCGACATCATCCGACTCCATCCGATGTGCGACATGGAAGATGAGGCACGCTGCCTGAATTAGGGATGATGATGACTCGTCCGGTATGGCGACGTGACCTGTAATAAACGCCGCAGGATTTGACGGAAGTGGAGTATGGATGCGCCGAGCAGATTTTGCTTTTAATTTTCCTCTAAGTAGCTCGGAGCTATCTTGCCTAAACGGAGTCAGTCTTGCCACACTTAGAAACGGTCAACTTCAACCATGTTATCTCGGGATCTATTAGAGCTGACGCATCATGTGGACCGCTCTTGAGCCAAGCAGTATAACTAGGAGGTGTCGACTGAGTTTATCTTTAAAAGCTAAAAAGTTGGGCTGATATAAACTAGGTGGTGTCAGGGAATTTGGCAACACTCAACCATTTCGCTCTTGTTCTTCTCCTTCATCAGGTAAAAACTGTTCAGATCAATTTGAAATTGCGACGCGCCCTGACTATTCTGCGAGTGATTTTGATCAATCCGCGAAATCCAGCTTGACATACCTTGTTATACAAGGGATTTAATGTACTCGTATTGATGATATAAATCGCCCTTTCCCTCTTCATACTAACACCCAAACCTAGTTTGACTATTAGGCAAGTTTAATTTCAATCTCAAGTTGTGGAAACCAAAAAATGTAATAATGAAAATATGTCCTTGATCGTAATGAAACAAAATTATTTAAATTATTCTCATGGAAACGCATCAAATTACTTAAAGCGCGCTAATATTTGCGGACGCATTACCTTTGCATTACTAACGAAGATAGATCGTACCCCTTACAAAGTCATGCACCGCACACGACGTAAGGAATTTGTGCGTCGCATAATACTCCGGTTTACCAAACGTCAAAGCCAGTGAGATAGAAGGATCTAAATTGTAACTTTTTTCACCAACATAGTTCCCTCTTCCTCAGCGGATTTAATTAATCTTGAGGAAAAAAAGTGACACGCGCCCGAGTGGAGACGGGCAGCGTTTTATGTCTACCAAAAGCACAGAATCTGGACAGCTCTTTTGCCACTGCTGCTGACAAACGAGCCAACTCCCCAGAAACAACTGTGAATTTTTATTATTGTCGTTCGTCATCCATACTGGAGAGCAACTTCTCCAAGTTGCGTTGAGAGCCACGTGCGATTTACGGCTTGTAGGGCTGAGCGACAAACCTATTAGTTCGTTGAGACTTTCCGTCTCTCCTTGCTTGGACGAACATCTCCATGCCAAAACATTCCCTTTGACAATGTCATACCTTCGCCAGTTTGAATATTCCTTTCTTGAGATGTTCGCTGACGAATTGACTATGCTTTTGGCAATCTTAATAAGTTGCTGCAATTTTAACGGGATTTCACAGAATGAACACTAGTCGGTGAGTTCTTGTGCTAAGATCATCGTCTTCTCTGAAAATGGATTTGTATTAGAAATCTTTTCAATATGTAATTATTAACATGGAGGTTTCAGGTCTGCGCTAGAAGCCCTCACAGTGAGAGGATGGCTATGTACTTTACCAATGTGTGCTTGCGAAAATCGTTCATGACCTCGAAAACGATTTTTAGGGGATTTTTGGTCGCTTTTTTGAAGCTTTTTGATAGGAGAAAGCTTGGTTGATAGATACTCATGTCCTTTGTTGCTGGTGATGTTTAGGCATGATGTTCTTTTTATGTTTCAGGTGAGATTCCAGACCTTCGCAATTAGTTTACAAAGAGGTAACGTTCACCCATCTCGGGCAACTCACATTTAAATTTCAACAGGGATCTTCCCCCTGAAGAAATTACACATTTATCCGTTGGACCCGTATCAACATGGCAATTACCCTTTGTGAGGTTCATTACGCTAAACTTTGAACCTGGCAATCTTGGTGGTGGGTTTTGAACCGTATATTTAACACGCCTGCTGACCCTCATTTGTTAATGCCACCAAACAAGCAGGCTGCCTGCTGAATTTCCATGACCCATCCACACTCATTTCCATTCAGCGTGACACAGGGCAATTTACACCCACACACTTCGGAACATCGTCACGTTTGCTGTTGACCATTGGCAGTCCTTTCCTGTCTGATACGTCGCCTCGTATTTTTGTGATGGAGCCCTCGATGCGATGAAGCCATTACATGCTATGGCTCCAGCAATATTGCCAGTCATTATTTGCGCGTGGGTCGCCGTGGCGAGTCGCTTCAGTATGCGAAAGTTTCTCACGTGGACGCTGCACTGAGGTGCACCTAGTCGCGCTGGGAGACCGACATTTATTTGCATAGGGACAAGGTCATCGCGCCGGCTCAACGGGGTTACCGGACCGGGCTCTGGTGAGCTTCACTTCACCTCGTCTTGCCGCGCAGGCGGGATGAGGTGTAGGCGACATGGTCATCGGACTCTTCAGCTTCGTACATTTTTACGATTTGTTCATCCCGATCTGAAATCACGTATCTCGGAGTAGCTTCAGACTTCGCAGTTGCTCAGGATAAATCTCTAAAAGCGTACAGTACAAGGTGAAAGCTGAAGAATCGCATTTTATGACCCTGCTTTCTAGTGTCCTGAAAATCATCATTAATTACAGGAAAGGGAGAACGGTGCTTTTAACCAAGCGTCATCAAATTCGATGATGCTGACTTCTCGCTGGCAATTTGACACCATTGTGCGATAGCATTCTCATCAGTTGATATACTTCAGGTATAAAAAACATTCGTTGCGTATACATTATCCATAGGCATACAGTTCTTTACATTGCCTCCATATAATAAAGGTCTATAGATCACTTTCCTATTTGCAAGTACGCAATTGCACATACAATGCCAACTTCTATTACACTGGGATTTCCTTTGAGTTATGATGATTCATGCGTTCACTAACAAACACAATCGTTGCAGCAATGAAAGCTTATTCATTGGGGTGCACTCTTATTTCCTATTCTGGAAATCAGTTATGGAACTAATGAACGGCATTTGAAAAGACATTAAGTGATCATTACACCAATTTTGGCGGGTATCAGTTGATGCCAGCACTTGGAGGCTGCGTTCTCCAACCGTAGCCAGTTTTCTAGCATGTGCCTATTGTGTGTTCAGCCCAATTCCGTGACGTGCTAAGCCGTGACACGAGGCGTATATATTGACGATATCCTGAGATATCGGCATCTTTACATTTATCCGCTAAGTCAAGTTTTATTGCCTAATATATGGTAGCCTATTTGGGGAGGAGTTGAACATTATAATCGAAGATTGGGACTTGGCATTAAAGGATTGACATTTACGGTGTCTTCGACTTAAGACTCACTACACGGAATTTCATGCATCCTTGTATAACGTAACTCATACTTTGTCACAGCGGTAGTCGATTGTCCTATGACTAACGTTTTCCGGTTCCATTTTGAGCCACCTTGTTATTATACCTCGTATCGAAGACTCCCGAGCAAAGACGATTTTTCCATTGAACCAATGGTTTAAATCGGGAGCTGCGAAGCAGCAAATACTACGTCTATTTAACCTATAGGACTCTTTTGAACAAATCGAATTGCTGTGCAGGTAAAGAGAGGGAGTTGTGACGCTGCGTAAGTGAGGCTACCTCGTCAGTATTGTTTACGCGCTGTCAACAATAAAATAACAAGTGTCTCGTTTGCTAAAGCATCAAACAAAACCCGGATGCCTCGCCAAACGATTCACTTCGCCAACAAAGTCTGAAAAATAAAACCTCCCGAAGACAAGAAACTTGGTACAAACAAGACAACTGTCCCCCTGCTAGACGAGCATACTTAGACGATATGCTGGTAGAATAAATCCGAGTTGAAACTGCATGTCGGCAAACTTAAACTTGCTTCTTTTTTAATCCACATTTTTTTCCTCGAAAAGTGATACCAAGTTTTAAAGCTTTTCGAATAATACATTAAAACAACATTCATAAACAATTAAATGAGGTAGTAAAATCATGTTTTGCTGATGTTCTTGCATTGAGGGAAATTTGACTCCCTTTCCGAAGCAACGTCCGCTCGTGTTATTGCGAAACGGTCTATTTATCCTGTGAGTAAATCATCCATTTTTACTAAAATTTGTTTTTATTTTACATCTATCATTAAAATATTTCGTGTCCTTACACGTTTCTTCAAGTATTCTGAAGTACTTAGTAACATCCCGCTGCAATAAGAACCCTTTACCTGCCTTTACCAACTTTTAAATGTCTTTGGATATCGTACGTTATTGTAAAATTAGCATGAGCACTGAGCGCTTGTCCCGAACTATAACAAAACTATCACCCCCAAAATAATTCTCTCGTTTGTACTAAAATATAATCTAGCCAGCTAGCAACGCTTGCATCTAGTTACAAAAAAATTAAAAAAAAAACAAAAAAACCTGTTAAATTCTCGACTTTATACTTTAACAGGGCTTCTTGAAGTCACAGAGTTGGAAGCCAAAACCTCTACAGTTAACAGTTGTTCCTTAAAAAACTTTTGTTTCTTCGGTCACAGCTGCAACGAAGCTGTCGATGCAATGCTACGTGTCAAAGCTCCAGCCGAATCCAGGCGGCATTTGGTCATTCCGCTAATCAAGTTTTCATTACGGATGTCCCTGGGAGTCATCAGAGCATCGTAGCGTATACCGCTTTTGTAGTATCGTTGCGCTAACGTTCATAATGATGGGCGCACGATCGCATCGAACTCTTGGCTTTGTTCCGAGTCCTTTGAGAGGACGCACGGCACGCTGTAGCAGTGGCCGCAGAAGCAGACCGGAGCGGCCATATCGCGCAAACAAAGGTGTTACTCCAACGGACTTAACAGCGGATGCAACGGTTTGAGTGATTCTGGAGACCGGACGTCTGGTTTATTCGTCCGGCGGCACGGTGACATGTCCTGTCGCGTGCGATGCTTCACATTCCCACCCTATTATTCGTTTCTTTACCTCCTCTCAACTTCTCAACATCCATAGATGCTTAAAGTTAAACTTGCCTTTTTTTAACTCCTAGTCTCTCTAATATTTGTTTACTAAGCCCATCATCATAGAGACAGAAGAGGGTGGCACAGAGCACATGACCTAACCTCAACTGAAGTTGCCAGGCCTATTACCGTAGCAAAGTCTCGGTGGAAATCTATGCCGCACAAATAGTGCTTTGCCTGCTGTGGTTGCGTGTTTTTAATCTTTATGGTTAAATAGTAGGTTTTATCAGGGTAGACTTTTACGAGAAGAACATGCTGTTGTCGGAACATATTGTTCTTGCGAATGACAATTCAACCAAATGGAGATTGAATTGGCAATTAAATCTTCAATCAAGCAAAATAATGAATAATTTCATTTTTTCTTCTTATTAGACAACTTGTTTTTTGTGGTATTTAAACCAATAAAAACACAGAGCAAATCCTTGAACGCAGAAATAAATAAGGATGAATCCTTAAAATTCAAC
>Ga0058701_10005867_pt1 | contig 10284 bp, 4 predicted proteins | sample AgamicOrMae_FD_97039 | JGI IMG/M metagenome (GOLD analysis project Ga0058701, IMG submission 97039) | Agave microbial communities from Guanajuato, Mexico - Or.Ma.e | ecosystem: Host-associated > Plants > Phyllosphere > Phylloplane/Leaf | place: Guanajuato, Mexico | collected 2012-06-04 | reverse complement strand
GTCTTTTTTATTATTTGCTAACTGAAGAGCCGTAGAAGGCACCATCACATTTAAATAAACAGCAAATCTGGCCAAATTTCGGGTCTAATATAAAAACAACCAGAAAAAAAAACAAATAAAAAAACGGGCGTGCCCGGCCGATTTCTTTTTGTAGGCATTTCTTGAGATTTCTGCGAACGTTTTGAATACTGGGTCCACATGGAAGTGATATTGCCTGAAAATATCGCTATTTTCGCATGCTTTTCAATTAAATTAAACTAAGTTGAGACTTCGATTAAAAAGCCCGCCTGAGTAACCCGAGAGAGTATTTCAATACACGAAGGAGTGGTGTTGTCTGCAACTCTACTCAATCAATCACATTTTCTTGAATGACTCAAAATAACGGTGATTTACGAGATTTTTTGCCTCCCAGTCGTCATCGGCGGACGATTTCGCGTCGATTTCATGTATTGAACGTTACTTTTCGACCAGTATCTTCGGAGCGACGACAGGATACATACAAACAAACGGACTCGCACGAAACTATAAGGCCCTCCTCCGAAAGGAGGCGGGCTTAAAAAAAAAGTTACAGTAAATTACTTTATTTGCTTTCAAACTGCTGACTATATCACTCTAAAAACAAAAGCGTTAATTCCAGGGTTGAATAATTCCGCCTTACGCAGCGTTCGTTACTCTCCGTCCTAAAATACGCGGAAATTTCGCGAAAATAGATGCAAGAACACAGGTAGCGTAATCTTGAAAATGTTTTCTGATGCCAAGAAAATGTCTTCTTGATAGATAAAAATGTTTTCTCTTACCGCAAGAATATTTTTTCTTGGCACAAAAATTATTTTCTCGCAGTAAGAGAAAATTTCTAGTTGCAAGAAAAAATATCTTGCGGCAAGAAGACATATCTTTTGTCACAATATCAAGAAAACATCTTGGTACCAGTAGTAATACCTGTGGGAGCACCCATAGCGTTTCCTCCGCAATTATTTTTTTAGGATAAATAGAACGATAGTTGTAAAAAGCACGTACCGTACCTCATTTGTATTTGGGCGTATTTCGGTTGGGGCGTGCCGCCTGTTGCTCCAGATCCGGAGACGGAAGTCTTGGCATATCCGGATGACACGAGAGGCACATTAGCCGACGACGAAGCCACGACAAGACCCAACACAAACGACACTCTCCAATCCATAGCTTTCCACAAATGAGGAACTGCTAACGGGGTCCACTCTTCTTCACATGTGGAGGCCCGTTAATACTTCGCAGATCGGGGCGAAAAGCGTTAATTTGTTGCCCTGACCGACTTTAGCACTTCCTAACCACACTTCTTCGTTACGCTTCTGCATGCCGTCAAAAGTGAATTGGCGGGAGCCGAAATGGTGCGGAGGGGGTACAAAGAGGTCCTCGTAAGGTCCAATCACACTGTAAAATTAAAAGAGGGAGTTGTGTAACTCTGTTTATTCTCCCTGGTTCAATGATTTACTTCTTGTATTCTGAGAGAACGCAAAAAAAAGACCTACCCTTGGTTTATTTTACTAGGTTGGATAAGCCTAAGGTTGGCTTAGCCTAGCTTGTGTTAGGTCAAACGTCTACGCTTCGCTTTTCCACAGCTGCCGCCAAGCCGGATGCCGCTCACTCGAAGCGTCTTCACGGTTAGAGACGGTTAGGTTAAACTGGGTTGTCTCTTGCGCCTCACTTCGCTATCGTCAAAATAACACGGATTGGTGACGAAAGGTGGGATAAAAGACGTGGGAAATTTCATCTTATTTCTTTATCGTGCACCACAAGTCTTCGGCTGGTAATTATATCGAATAATACCACATGGATCCCTCTCCGTGGCTCTTGAATCGTCATTCTCGTAAAATCGTGCGCCGATACCACTGATATCCACGCACGGAAAAAAATAACAGGGCAGCTAACGCGTTGATATGCAGGTGCTATTAATTTTAGCAGCCGTCGCTAACTTTTAACAGCCATTGCTATCGTTAGTCATAGCTACTAATAAGTGAGCAAGGGCTGCAAATTGAACAATTTTGTCTGTTTAGCAGCCATTGCTAACATTTTAGCAGCTACATCTAACGTTAGCAATGACTACTGAAATAAATTAGTAATGTCTGCTAAAATTCTTTGTACCTGCTATATCAGTTAACGCGATAGCTGCCACTGCCAGCTATTTTTTCCCCGTGCATACTGATATGTGCACAGATTTGTGCGCGGATCTAACTGTAAGCCATATATTCGCAAGGTGCGCAAGACGTCCTGTGGTTCCAGATTCGGACAAGCTTGTTGGCCTACGAAGAATATTATTAGTCGCGTGGATTTCATGTGAAATAGACTGATGTTCGGTTCCAACCACTGAATGAGTCTTTCCTCGACGCCACATCGAGTTTAGTAGGCAACACACCTTGCACTAGAGTGAAGTGGGCTGCATACCTACTTCAAAGAGGACATTATCTTTAATCGTGGAGGATAATAATACGCTAAGTATCGTCGAACCCGAAAATCAGAAATTGAGAAAAGGTACTGTTTACATAACTCTATAAACGCTCTACAAAATCCACTTCGCTGCAATTAAATCTTCAAAGCTTTACGCCTACTTTTATGGGTTTTTGAACGTCTATAAAAGGCACTTTCTGCTTCATTATTTGGCATAAAAACGGTTAAGTCGTATTCTTTTCAACACCATCATTTCAAAATTAAAAAAAAAAGAAACCACTGAATGAAAAGGAAAGTAAACCGGTAAGATACGTATAAATTATAGCTACGTAATTTAAATACGACCATTACTTAATTTTATTCCACAGAGCAGTCGTCATCGGGCATCCCAAGCAAAGCGAACTGTGCAAAAATGCGCCAAAATTTTTGTTTCAAGGATCGCCCCGAGAAACAGTAGGAACGAATGACCCAAAGGTACGTACTGCATTTTTCAGTATGCCTAACAGGCATTCAGCATATCAAACGGCATTGCGTTCGTCAAAAAAAATTAAGAACAAAACTCAATGTTATGAATACTTTATTCGCGTCTGTTTATCACCTAACGTTTCAATTTTCTGAGATAAGCGATGATAAAACCGAATATCTTGGAAACCGATAAGTAAACCCACGTAAAAAAAATATGCAGCTTGATAACTCAAGGACGCTCTCTTCGCACGCATTGTTTAGCAAACTCCTACCGAAATCAATAAACAAAGTAGTAATGCGTGCCTTCTCCAAAATCAAAACCGTTATGATCAGGTTTTGACTGTATAATCCATTTCAAGTTGCATCGATTGTGGTTGTGTTATGATGTGACGCAGGACTGGGGAGGGGGAATGCAAGCAGCGCCAAGCGGAAATCGAGAGAAACATTGCCGGTGTTCCCCTGGCTGACAGACCACGAGGCAGCCAGTACCCAGCCGGCACCGACGAGTAATCAACAGGTATGTAACGCTGTTAGCTAGCCTACTTCCAGACTATTCTTCTACCTCAAAAGTACGAGTGTACCGTCTCCGCGTAGAGATAATACACGAGATATCAGGGACGCGTTTCTATTCCCCGAGACCGAGATTAAGAACACTTCATAATATCTTAAGTCCATCTCAAAAATTTCTCAGAAAATGACTGAGTATCGGCCATTTTCTGAGAAATAAGTTACGAGTTACGCTAATCATTCAAAAATCGATTTCGTGCGTCTGATACATTTTAAAAGATACGATTTTGCAAGCTTCTATCTCATTGTCCGTGTAGTGTATTTCCAAAATTCAATCCATTTGAAAAGCGCTCAACATGACTGCCTTAAAAGAAAGATAGGATTTGACTAATTTTTGTGATAATATTTTAAGTAGATATTTTTTTTTAAATTTAGATTCTCATAAACATTTCTGTTAAGAAAGATTGCAATGGATCTTTAATAGAATGGCAGGGTGATCCATATCTATTCAAGCATTTTCACGATTTGAGACCTCTTGAACAATCAGTCTTTTCGTGCAGACAATTTTAACAGTGCAACGAGATACACGCTAAAAAATGAAGGCAACCTTAAGTATAATTTTGCGCATTTTATTTCCAATTAGAGGGCAATTTAAAGGGACGTCTACTGGGGGAAATAACATTTTTTCCTCTGTTGCTGTGAAATTAACCTCATTTACGCGATGACAAAAATTATCGTCATGTGATTTTTTTCTGCGTTGCCTTGACTTGTACCAAAAAAAGATAACTTTTACATACCGGCAGAATTCACCTAGCGTAGCCTACATTTTTTTGTCCACCAAAATAATAATATTAAATAATATTAAGTAATGATGGCTTGGCAAGAGGGAAGTAACTCGCACTATAATGACTGTGGGTCAGATTACTTTCTTTTTTACATTTTACATGACTTTTGCTCGGCATTTCTGGGTGTTCCGGATTGATGACTGAATTTATAGAAATTTCTCAGTTAATATTAAATGGGTCAGTTCTATTCACACGCCTACATTTATACAATCGAGACTTGAACGTGACAGGTACCAACCAAATGCAATTTTAAGTGGGAGGTGACTTGAATTCATGGAAAAGATCCTCATACATTTTGAATGGGGCAGAGTGAGTCTCTTCGAATTAACTTTGTATTATTTTAATTGGTTTTACATAAACTTTCCCATTTATATTGGATAGTTTCTAAGACTAGACTTTTGGAGGTACTTTATTTTTTTTATTATTTTTTTAATTGCAAAACAACTTTTGAACTACTGTATAAGGCCTCTTTGGAACTAAGCCCCATTGGTGTACTAAAGACGAGTTTTCGTTCGTGCTTTCCATCGAAGCAAATTTAATCTAAGCAGCCACTGTGACGTACTTTGATCTCTGACTTAATTATCGGTCAGGTAAAACTGGCTAAATTCTTGACGCTCTGCTTTCTTTAATGACCGCCTCTATTCCGGTCGAAAAGTCACATGATGCAGTGCCAGTTCTAATACGCACGCCATCATTACAAAGGTTCCATTTTCTACCTCCGGTGTTTTACCTTTCCTTGCGAAGCCGAGCGTAACAACAGGGAAGCGACGCACAGGACAACTGACCTAATTTACCGTTATACTGTTTGTCAGTAGCAAGTAGCGGCTTGCTTCTCAGCGGCCGGTTTTGCCAGAGAGATGTAAGCGTCACCTGGCTTACTTACAGGGGGAGAGAAAGCGACGGCATAATTCACCACTGCGATTAGTTGTCATTATTTTTTATCATGCAATGATGGGTTTAATCAGAGTAGAACACAAGCAGAAAATGCTATCTTGAAAGCTTGGCGCAATATCCTTATAGGGTGTTTTATATCAGCAAAATGGATTATGAAGTGTAGATGTGACATTCCTGATAACATAAATATTGCAATACTTTCATCTGCTGTCAGTTAGGAAAATTACAGGATTATCGTCTCGTGCGATGTAAAAGCTTGAGCATCTGTTACTGTATAGATTGGTTTTGAAAATCAAAGTCTACAAGGTCATTGTCCATTCAGATAAGTAAGAGATTACTTACTCCCTACTCGTACCTCATTCAAAAATGAAACTAGCTCCTTTTTATTTTCCTTTTTCCATATTAACGTAATATGTTAAGCTTTTATTCATAACAAAGGTAATACGTTAATTTTCTAGAAGTGATCAGAAACCATTCAAACGTAATTAAATGTTAATTCTACGCGTTACGTTCGGAAATTTTAAACATGTTGAATTTTGACGCCAATGCTCACACTTAAGATCTTGGGACTAGTAATTTTTTCAAAACTTAAAAATAAAAAAGAAAGTGAACCGAACATAAAATCCTCGTTTTCCACATTTGAAAAAATAAGGAGAGAGAGAAGTAGAGAGGCGCAATTAAAAAAAATACAGTTTACAGCTACGACTTTTAAGTACGTTCCTTTGATTACTCCTTTTCTTCTGATGAGAAATCGCGTTACTTCTTCGGAAGTGAAACTCTTTCTATTGCACTTTATTACCAGTTAAATACTGCGCCAGTTTCCGGGAAAGGCCTGGTTATACCAATTTGGGAACTCAGCCACGGCCTAGTCTATGTTATGTTTAAGAAAATTTTTCTCGCTATACATGCAAGCAATGGAAATCGATATTGGCATTTTAATGCGGTGTGTGTATGTTGACAAGGTCATCCGTCATAGGACCGCACAGAAATTAAAGCAACTGACGATGTATCAGACCGTACGGAAATTCCTGGTGCGGGAATTTCCGTGCGGTCAGTCGTGAAACATAGCTTGAAAAACAGAATGGATATCAGAGAAAAGCTTGGGGGAGAAAAAGGCGTGCAAATATATCCTTCACAAATTCAGTCGACTTGTGGATGACGAAGGACATCCGTTTTCGGCCCCATTTCAGAGTCCGTTTAAGGTTTGCAATTCCGAGTAGTTTACTTTTTTTCTTTTGCCAAGCACGTACAGTGTGTCGTGCGACGCAAGTCCCCGAAAATTGTCCATTTAATATCAAAAAGCTCTCCTTCAGATAAAGTGCTTGATACTCGTCCAAAGGGCCTTGGAAGATTCATCTCATGTTGTTCAACAACACGCCAAATATCAGCCATTCAAGAAGAGATCAGTTTTCGTTTTAAAAAATGGGTTTTCGTTAGATCACCACAGACAAGGTATATTTGGTTGGAGCAACCAAAAGGATACGTTGTTGATGTGTATTCAAAATTTTTATCGTAATAATTTTTAGTGATTGATCTTTATTTGTCCATTTTACCTAAAATTAGGTTTCGGCATCGTCATTTTTAGGAGAGGACTTCAACTTTAGGATTGAAGCAACTTAACTTTTTAATTTTAATGACAATCAAGCATTTGGTCACTACAACCAAAAATTTGGTTGCCCAACCAAAAAACTTGATTGAATATACTGCACGGTATATCAACAAAGTCTCCTTGGTTCAAGCACTTCTATCATGTGCATCTTACTTGAAAAAGCCGCGGAGAATCGCGATGCTGTGAGTTTTTTTTAGTCAATTTCGTAGAGCAAAAGCCCAAACATAGAAATTGAGGAGTCGAATTGATGGGATTGAAGAATATTTAGTGTTCCGACTCATAATGTTACGAGGTCTTTCGCAAACAACTATCCGGAAACGCAATCTATCCGTGAGAGTGCACTAGTTTCTATTTCTCCCACAGTTAATTAACTTTTTGTCGATATTTTGGTCGAGCAGCTAACGTTTCCTCCATCCCTACCGTAAAATTCCAAGTCATGCCGATGCGCGCAATGTGAAAATTCGTTGCTCAACCTACCGGTATCTATGCCCATCGCTCAAAATATTCAAGCACAATTTTTTATGGACTACAACTATAAAATCACTTGAAGTATCATCAAACAAAACATCAAAATCGTTTTTGAAAATGACAATTTTTTTATTATTATTTTTTAACCACTTTTAGACTAGGCTACAGTTCTAATATTTGCTGCACAGATTTTCGATAGATTTAGAAATAAAAGAAAAATTCAAATACTTTTCTCCCAAAAAAAAGGAAAAAGAAAAAAAGAAAAAGAAAATCGTTTACAAAATACTATAGTGCCACTTTCGAAATCGATTTCGATGAACGTACAAAACTTCCATGTCGCTTTTGAAGAGACCATGAGTCCATGCAGAAAGGGTATTAAGAGACGCAAACGGTTTAATCCAAACTTCTTTGCCCGGGTCGGAGAAGGATCCATTTTGAGGAATACGGAGAGTATAATGGCAGGACAAATAAAATATGAGTTCTGTATGGTTGGTTTTCAGACCACGTATTATTGATTAGTGTCTATGCGAGAGTGTGTCTAATCACCGATTCGTGCAAAATGTCACAAAACGAAAATAAGCGCTAACGTAATCTAATCTGAACTCAGACCAATCTAGCCACTGAACTTTTTGCTCCGATGCTAAGAAATTTACGTACTATTGCCACAAAATGTGTGCACTGATTTGACATAACGTTTTCGAGCGGCTCCTCTCATCCTGTGGACGTTCCAGCGCGTGGACACTGGACACCACTATTACGCGTGGACACTCTGTGGCAAAGCCCATAATCACAATGGATGAGAAAGTTCGCAATGGATGAGATGACCGCTCATATATCGAGTAAAAATCACCCCAAAATAAATTGGGTAAATCAGTACTGCATCCGTTAAAATTGTAACCATGACAAAAAAAAAAGCCAGCGTCGAGCGCGACAGTTGGAATCAAGTATTTTCCCTTTGTTATATCTCAGAAATGCTTTTTCCCTAAAGGGTGACAGAGGCCATTTACCTTTCACAGTGATTGCTAAGCGCGTCTGGATTTTAAATTGCAATTATAAAAATGTAAAATAAATAGTAAAAGGAATAAAATTTAGTCTAAGTATTTAAATTACAACTGCAAACTAAGCATTCAATCCGCTCAGTAAGTTATGCACGCGGCGCGAATCGTACCCTACCTTACAGCAGTGCTGTCACTTGTGAAAAATTGTCACAAGTATTGTGTGTTGCCTATGCTGATCTGATACCACCTGCATTGTAATTTCACAGAGATATAAATTCGCCCTTGAAAAAAATGTGAAAGCTATTTTACATTTTCATTTATTTTTTCTAGAGGCTGTTTGAAAGAAAACAGTGTTAAACTTTGTAATGTTGGCAATGGTGCGAGGTATTTTTATTTTCAGCTTGAACCAGCATAAACAATATGAAAAAAAAATACATAGGCAGTTTTATTGTAATGATCTTATGATAACACTAAATGCGTCCAATAAGATCTATTTGACTATTAGAATGACATCAAAACTGTTCAATTTTATTGACAAAATGCCTCGACTTTCAAAGAGATCGCGAGAGTTTGTTTCCATGCGGTTGGCACGAAAGTCGTCTGCTTAGAGTAGGGAGCACTATTTTTGTTTACAAGGTAAGAAAAAGATATTTTCTATTTTTAAAGAAATCGATTTCAGAAAAAAAATAGCTTCATATTTTAATATAAATTACAGATTTTTTTTGTTTATTTTCTATTTCTTTGTTTTCCATTGGAACGACGGTTTTAAGTCGTTCCAGATTTTGCATCCTTTACACTTTATCGACCGGTAAATTTGTAAGGTTAGGTTTTAATCAAAAGGAAAACAAAACAGGGAGTAAAATTATAAAATCATTATTTCTAATGTAAAGATTGTAATGGAGCTGAAGTCAGTCATGGTTAGTGAGGATCATATCACTTCTTGCAATTAGGCTACTCGACGTCACAAATCGTCGAGTGTATGAGGTTAGTGCTTTGAATACATTACATTCATAAAATAATACCCAAAAATGTATGATATAAATTGTAAAGATGTTGTACTCGACTCCTAAGCACATAGAAGAGGAAACTTATTTACTGGTTTTCTTAACTATGCTGTCCAAAATAGTTTTTGCAAATAATATCTAATTTTTGCAGATAGTGATGAAGGAACCCTGTAAGTCATTGTCCATTAAACAAGGTAACAACAGTGGGCTGGCCCTAGGTTATTTTTTCTGACCAATATATTGACATTCCAAAAGCCGGGGGAATCAGAAGAGGAGAGTGAGAACGGTATGGATTTTTAGTATTACCCTTAAAATTCAAGTATTAAATGCTTCATTGAACACCACACATGGAAACTGACAAACATTCTTACATCATTTTCATGATGTCTTTTATCATACTTCATTTCATGATATCATTTTGTTTTGACATAATTCCACAGTGTAAGTTTCTCATTTTAGTTTTTATTTTGTCAACCACATTTAATTTGCACCTAGTAAAGTTTACTTTTTTCTAACTTTCAGCTCCTCAGGCTAGGTATCATGCATTTATCTTTAGTACTGACTTCATGCCCTTTGATAACTACTTCTACAGAGTACAGAGTGAAGTGACTGGTGTTTGTACACAAAACATTTTCTACTTTTTATTAAACTTTTGCAAAATTCCCTTCTCTTTTTATTTGAGTCACAAAACCTTTCAATCTTGAACTGTTTTCTTGCTTATGTATATTAAAATACATTGTACTTACAAGGTTTAAAACTATAAGTGATAGCAGCCTGGCTGGTTTATGATTTGCTGATTTGCTTACAGACACCATATTTGTAAGTTTTACTTTTCAAATAAAATCAGGCAAATTTCAGTAACTTGGGCAAAATTAATTCTGTCAAAGATCAGAGTAAAAACTAAATAAACTGAAGAATGCAGGTCAACTCTTTATCCAACAGTAAAAAAATACATACCTAAAAAAACAAAAACAAAAAAAAAAAAAAAAAAAAAAAACAACGCCACCCCAAAAAAAAAAAAAAACACCCCAAAAAAAAAAAATTAAAAAATAAATCCGGAACCACTCTCCCGC
>Ga0058701_10005865_pt1 | contig 10285 bp, 6 predicted proteins | sample AgamicOrMae_FD_97039 | JGI IMG/M metagenome (GOLD analysis project Ga0058701, IMG submission 97039) | Agave microbial communities from Guanajuato, Mexico - Or.Ma.e | ecosystem: Host-associated > Plants > Phyllosphere > Phylloplane/Leaf | place: Guanajuato, Mexico | collected 2012-06-04 | reverse complement strand
GGGGGGGGGGAAATGTCACGTGGTTTTCGGCTAGACCCCCCTCCCCCCTCGTGGTTTGACGTGGTGTTTTGCCTAGCCCCCCCTCCCCCCCGAAGGGCGACGTGGTTTGTGTACGGCCCCTAGGTAACTTTAAGAGATCATGTTGGTATGAACAAAGTCGAATTCTTAATCAGTGAGACTTTCCTGATCCAAAGACACATTCTTGGATCAAGGTTATATCCTTCAAGTCTAGAACATCGATTCATCGAATCAAGCACCAAGAGAAGACGCTCATTGTCTGCGATGATAAAAACTTTAAAAACTGAACTTCACTGTAAAAACGACTATAAAATACGTTATTTTTCAGCGTGGGCCTCAATGACTGAAGACCACACTGCTCTCATATTATAACCTTTTCAAAAGTGGGAAAGCTGAACACACGATATCACGGCGTCCCCATAAGGAAATGAGGCTAAAATAGTGTCCCTTAGGCGCTGCATCCAACCTCCATCAAAGAACCAATCTTATAAATCAATCGCAGGTGACTACAAATTGGAGTGAATATGCTCGTCCCATGATAGTTAAGTGCATGTTATGCTTGTGTCAATTTCATGTGAATTTTATGATGAATGGGGGTAATTTTCTGGGCCGGCAAAATGCCCTGTGATATTCGCCGTCAACATGGCAACGCCATGGCAATGCCATGGAAACGCCATGGCAGTGCAGCGACCAAGACAAATGACCCACTGAGGAACACTGACTTCTCATTTGAAGAAAGATCTCAGACACCCGATCTGCCGAGTTACCCGTTTAAGGAAACAATTTCACGTTTCTGGAAACCTGTGACTTGGAGGAAAACCCATCTTCACACCAGACTCAACCATGTCATAGCCTGATATCTCGACCTTGTTATACATTCATAGCCTTAACGTGATGTAACCTTAAGCCTTCCTTGATCAAACCTGAACTAACCAAATTTGCCTAAACGCATTAAATTTATGAACTTTGCTAACGTGACAACAGTCATAATATCAGAACTGCTCCAGCTGGAACCATCCTCAAGACCTCTACGTTCGTATAGTATACCCACAGAAATGTTTTCCGAGGCCAAGAAATTTAGTCTTGAGTCATGAAGTCCCACAGTCGGGGCCCGCCGCGATACTTGGCTATCTCCAAAAAACGACCTCGGGAGCACGTAGCGATGTTCCCAATATTAATATTATAGTGACCACACATGATTTTTTTCTTGGCGCAACACTATTTTCTTGCAGTACGAAAAAAAAAATTGAAAGGAAAAAAATCTTGCGACAAGAAAAAATTGTTTGGTTACTATGTCAAGAACAAAGTTCTCGGCATCAGAAATCCTTTTTGTGTATTAAAACTTCACGCTGCTCTCAAATTTCACTTATTGATTCAGCGCTTTTATCTTAAGAATGTCTAAACTAGCCACTCCCCTTCTCAAAAACTCGCACGTCATGAGTCCTCTATGAATCCCAAGTTGCAAAACATCCGAGACGAAATCGGACCGCTTTTCCAAAGGCATTAACCTAATTTCCAAGCTGACACTCCATCGCACTCATGACCACGTAAATTCATACTCCGATCTCTCTTAACCTCTGTCTCGACTTTTTCTTTTTTTTTTTGAATTCCCGTGAAAAGTTGCAAGCATTGCGATTTATGTCATACATATCCGAGCTTAGCTTCGACTCCTGATAGCAACTGCAGCTGCTGTTTTTTTTTCGAATCCTAAATGATATGATTAACGATCCCTAGAGACTCGACCTTTAGATCACTTTTCAAGATTTCCTAAACGTACATTTTTTGTGGGTTACGCGTTTAAAAAGTTCGATTGGGATGTTTTTTCCCCTTACATATTAAAGATATCACTTATAGCCTAGTTCCTTGTGGTGTAAATAAAAAAAGAAAGGAGTTTTGAATTTTGAATTCACAGCTGTAATTATTTTTCATGGACAAGCTTAGGATGGGCCTAAAGCTGTAAACAGCTCAGTTTTTAGATAATTCACTACGTGAAGATCGTAGGTAAGAAAGATAAACTCTCAACGTCAATTGTAAAATCACAGTTTAACTCGTGGGTTCTTCAGTATTGAAGCAGTGATGTGATTTGTAAAGTTACATGCTGGTTTAAAGATCCCATCACGAGGTATGAAAAATGTACAAACGAGTTCAAAAGTTATTACTTTGTATGGGCATAAAGGTGGCACGACTTTTGATCACGACTGTGGAGAAGCTGTGAATTCGAAGTGCATGCGGAAAAGCTTGTGAAATGTCAACTTACAGCGAATCAGTAACACTTTTCCGACTTATCAAAATACAGGTTACCTGTATTGGCCCAGGGGGTATCCAGCGAAATGTTCTTACCTGTAAAAAACAGAAAAACCACGGTGTTAACACTAAATTAAATACCATTGAAATGAGCTTAGATAGCGTCTTATCTAATTAATCATGTTACACCAAAACAATGCAGGATTTCTTGAATAAAGTTTTTAAACATTAATACAGGTTAGGATTAGTTAAAGGCATGATTACTTGCTCAACTGCCGCTCTACCGTCACTCCGCACGACGTCTTATCAATGAAAGGAATAACATAAGAGATGAACAATTGTAGCTTTCAAAATTGGAGAGTATAAAAGAAAATAATAAAATTAAAAGAATGACAGACAAAAACATATTAACATTATCTCACTATGATAATTTTTCATGAAACACTAAACTAATCTACGGGACTGAAAAATACAAAGATCTAAAATGCAACAAAAAACACATGAAATATAACAAGTATATAAAAATTTTAGGGGGGAAAATGCCCAGGAGGAACAAACAACGAACGAGTCTCTGGTTATAGAAAAAAAATTAAAGTTCCGAATCACAGGCACTCTTCAGAAAGAAATGTCAAGTTTTCCTCCTATATACCAAGTAATTAAACGAGCGTAACATTTGTTTAAACATTCAAATAAAAATCTAAAATTTCCCAGTCATTTTACAAAAATAAATCTCCCCGATATGTGTCTTGATAAATCCGTTCAATCGAGTGTAAAACTGTTCAAACATTGTCTGATGGAAAGCAATCGAAAAGTGCGGCAAAAATAAAAACCCACTTCATTTCCTATCAAAGGCTTTTGGGAGAAGAAATTTTGCAAAGTATGTTTATTATGAAAATTCAGTTTGACTTAAGATTACCATGATTTTTTTATTCATCGGAGTGAAATTGATTTCTTGCAAATATTTAGTTCTGTTGGGGTGTTTGTAATCTGATTGATTATCGTCTACTTTATCTTGCACTTCACCCACTTTTTTAAGTTAAACCGCCCACCCGAAAAAAAATCGGTACAGAGGTGCGGCCGACAATGGGCGAGGTACCAAACATATCCGCCGCCGGTTTTTGGGTGGTCCAAATAAACTGGAGACGTTGTGTCAAATAGTTATTGTAACACTACAATTTTGACTGCGGTCGACCATACTTATCGAAGGCTTATTTACGAGGTCTGTTCAACTAATAATTTCATTTACCTCCGACTTTTGAAAGCTGTGGGCGAAATTAAGTATCCTGCTGGCTTTCCCAACAGTCATACACTCGGGCGATGGACTTTATAGGGTGTGCCACGGATTGCGTGTTTTTGCATCGTTTAGCCAAACTCGACTATCTTAACGGTATAAGTAAATGCGTAAGTGTCTCAAATAAGGCGCAGCTCTTTAATTGGTACATGGAAAACAGCATAAGCGCAGCGTTCGAAATGATCTTTTAAGGAGGAATGAACGTACAATTTTTATTTCACTCGTACTCTACCTCTCTACCTTCCATTATCTATTCGTACTTTCCACTGGTTCAACTTTAATTTTTTTTAAGAATAAAGATAGCTGGAAGGGTTACGTTAAATTAAGTTCAGTTTCTTTACTGCCGCGTTGCGGTATCAGGCTTTTCAAAGAAGGGCAAAACATATTACTTTCAAAATTAACTGCGAATTTCAAAGCAGTAATACGATCAACTGGCTTGATTTGTCCGTATCTATTTCGAAATAAAAAAAATTAAATAAATGAGAATTTGAGTTGAGCCCATTGGCGTAGATATGATGCGATGGCGAAGCAGATCAGAGCGGCGTCCGTTAGAGTACAGCGGATAATAAGTCAGTTTGGTACTATACTCAATGATTTATAACGATATAAAAAGGCCTTATAATGGAGGGAAAACTGTATCTGGAGCTTACGTTCGTAACAGCCGAGCGAATCATCGAAAAAGAGAAAACGGTTTTCTTGCCTCGGCGATAAGTCAACGTCACGTATCTCATGGAGTCCAAGAACAACAGCCACTTAAAATACACACTTTAAAGGTCGCATTTTCTACTTCTTGTGTTCTGTGCCTCTTCATGGTGATGAGCGGAATGAAAATTGAGCGAGGCACAGAGCACCCAAACAGTTATACACCTCCGAATAACTTAAGGAACGGTTGAACTAACAAGTGGAGTACCTTAACTTTCCGCCTCCGAATTCCTTGAAACTTAAAAAAAAAGAAAATAAAAAAAAGTGTTGTATTGAAACACGGAAAAAAATAGTTTTGTTACGGCAACAAAAGTAGGGATAACAGATAATTTTTTTGTTGCTGCAACCAAAAATTTTGCTGCAGCAACCAAACGTTTTGTTGACAAAACTAAACATTTTGTTGTTGTAACAAAATGTTTTTGTTATCCCTATTTTAACAAATGATTTTGTTAGTATAACAAATGATTTTGTTAGAACAAAACCTTTTTTCCCTTGAAGATACCCAAGCCCGAAACTTGCGGCCAGAATGCATTTTTATACCTCAAAAACAGCGTTAAAAATTGAAAAAATGTGCAAACACGATTTATTTTAATTAAAATGTCAGATTTCATAGGACTTGAATTCAATTTGAACCATTCGTCAAACATTTTGGCACATTTGTCAACGTTCCTGAAATGACACGTGCAGCCAGAGGTTTCCAATGCTGCACTATAATAGCACGTTAAGTACGAGAGAAGAGCAGCTCTTGCAACGCAATCTATTTTCCGATGGCTACCAATTAATACTGAGGCTTTCTTGCGTGGAATCCCGGATAACAAAAGGATTCAATGCGTTTTACAGTTTCTCCAACGCAGTCCTCGACCGAGAATCTGTGATGTGACGGAATCGTACCACAAATGCACTCAGAGAGAAGTACAACTGGGATAGCTATTTGGTATTGTGTATTTTAACTTAAATTTATTGCTGCACCAGCCACATACATAGCTGCACAAGCCACATGTATGTCAACATCAGGCGTAGCTCCGCCTAATACATGTAGCTGTGCTCGCAATACATTGTAGTTACAATAACTAATAGCTATAACTTTTTCTGACCGAACGAATGATAAAAACGCTTGAACATAATTAATACTGTAACGAGAACAATGCGGGAGATATTGTCAAACCCTGAATCGACCTGGTCCGAAGAAATCGAGAGTAAACCTATAGTTGGGAAAAGTTAGTTAAGGTTCGAATATGCTTGGATATATTAAAGTACCTTCAGTTTGGTTCTGCATTGGAAATGTGTTAGCGGTCATTTGGTATATTAGGTTTTCGAATAAGAATTAGGCAGAGAGGGATGGGGTTGTGGTCAATTGTCAGTGAACGGAAGGGTGAAGGGGGAGGTCGGGGTTTGGCGAAGAGGGGCTAAATGATCAAATTTGACCGATCGCATTTATGGATGACCCCTTAGTCTAGCTTATGTAAAGTTATTTCATATATTTGGTTAAGTAAGTTGAGTCATGATGGCATTTTTAGGTCATATTGTATCAAAAAAAAGTGGTCGCTAGTTGAAAAATACAAAAAAAAAGGTCTTCCGTAAGAAATTTTGTTACGATTGATCGACTTGATTTCCGGGCGTATTTTTTAAAAATAGTTTATAAATTACTCCCGTAATGTGGACATTTCTCACAGAACAAATCTAGTGATAGGAAAATAATGAGTTCACTTTGATGCGACTTTTTTTACAAACAAACGAATTTCAGTCAATATCATTGAACAAACGTGACTAAGCGTTAAAGATGAATGAGGACGTCTGTCAAAAAAATTATCCCAGTCACTTGGCCATAATTAACCTTGAAGCAAACTGCGATCAATAAGAAATGAACAATTAAATCAAGTGTACTCCTTTACACAAACATACTGTCCTAATGTGCTTTACTTTCCCAATGATTAATAACTGTATAGTGCAATCCGAAGTTAACGTTTAAAAATCTTGTTAACACAGTTTAACTTTGATGATTAAGTTAAAAAATAAATAATAACAGCGGCTTAAAAACTACTTCACAGTGAAAAATAACCCCTGTTTTAGGTAGTCCAATATCTGTTTTGGGTATGAATATACAGTAGTAAAACAAGGGAAGAGCGTGATTTGGTTATGTTTGAAGATATACCTATCAACATCCATATCAATGAAAAGGTCTCGTCGAGAGCTCTTCATTGATATGGTTGTTAATACGGATACCTTCTTGAAAAAAAAAACACTCTTCCACTGTTTTACCTTCATAACTAAAACAGGTATGGGATTACCTAAAACGGAATAATTTTTACTGTCTAAAGATAAGGAGAGTAGGATAGGAAAAGGAAGACCTTTTATTGGCTCCTGTGAAATGTTAAACTACATGTAAGATGCGTGATTTCCGTAAGTTTTGGATTGCAGTGACCATCTCTTAAAAACGCCTTAGTCTGACTTGTTGATATATATCAACGATATACCTTTGAGTGAATTCATATCAGTAACTCATGGTCAGCCTAAAGGTACGGCCCTCTGATTGTGAAAGCCACCAGTTTTCGGCTGGCTTTGTTTAACGCGATCGGTTCAATTTTATGAGAGCTACCAGCAAAATTAACAACGAGCTGCCAAAATAAATTTCAAAACTTTCTGAGATAGTTTCCTCCTTTGTGGGGCTCCTGAAAAAGTTAATTATTACACACCGCGGGTACCTTTAAAGGTACCGGCATCTCCAGAAAGCTGTTATTGTGGTCTACTTCGCTCAATCCACATATATCGTCGTAAAATGTACTATACGGGCTTCGAGACCAGCCAAATATAAATCGCAGAGTCAACTTTTAACTACTTCTGACCTACCAAATCCTCAGATAGCGTACTTTTTTTGTTAAAATCTGATTTCTAACATATTTTTTTTCAAGCCTATTCATTTTAAAAAAGCATGTGTTTCGAACACGAACAAAAACACAAAAAACGAATTATGTGCATATTCTTAGAATACATAAACACGACCGCTGTTCAACAAAAACTGACACCCGATTAAAAAAGCTTATACAGGCTATTGTTGACGAGACGATAAACTTCTAATTTAGCACTACTTCAAACCTAACCCATCATAAACTAACGCGAAAACAAAACAGCATATATTTTACAGCTCTTTTCAGTATTCGGTTTTTAACCGTAATTCGGAATTCCACAAACGTATTATTTAAAAACATTTTTTTTCTATCTTAAAAAGGAGGAAAAATCGCTACACGGAATCAGGAATCTTCAGTTAAACTAGTACAACCTAGACAATTAATATTTTTTCCAAAAGTATTTTTTGGAACGGAAAAAAATGTTTGAACAAGGCTACTGTACGTAAAAAAGAGCTGAAATTATAATACTCTAGGCTTTAAAACGTACTTTTTTTTTTTAAAGATGAGATGAAGCTACATTTCCCAACCCTTCTCCTCTTGAAGGACACTTAATGCAGGACTAATCTATAAATCAACCGTGCTCTCATAATACAAATGGCGCCGTTCATTAATGTCATCAGTTTATTATTCTTTATGGTCGCCGATGCACAAATTAGCTTTATTCTCTGATAAAGAGTTCTGCAAGCCTTAATTACGTAAGAATATAAGTCCATTTTAATCCACCCGTTCACGCCTTTAATCCATTAAATCCAACAAATGCTCCAAAAAGGATTAAGACTGTAAACGCACTTGTCAGTGTGAAAACCCAAGTCTAACATTTCAACTCCAATCTTATGATGTTCTTTTCAGCTTTATAGATTTTGCCACCGAGCAAAAGAATAGACCCTTGCATCATGTTTTAGGAGGTCCAATGAGAACTGTTGAAACTTTCACGATTGTAATTTTGACCGTGAACCACTATAACCTCGCATGTTGGATATGTTTTGGATCGCTTTTGAGCTCAGCGATCCAAATACAGTGGAATCTCGGTTATACGTCTAAGTCGGGACTCAAAAATTTGGACGTAGAACTGAGAGGGACATACAAGTGAAAATAATCTTCCATAAACGCCATGTAAAGTGTTCTGGATGAGACTATATCAATTGGACGTATAATCGAGAGACTTACAACTGAGAGACGTATAACTGAGACTCTACTGTATGGGATTAACCATTTACTTCTCTTTAACGGTAAAACATTAAACCGTGTTTCAAAGTAAAGGAGTTACGAAATCTGGCAACATTGGCTCAGAAAACTAGCGGCTTGTACGACTTTACAGTCTCCAAAGACCGAAAACTGATTATTCAAAGCCTTGTAAAGTTTCACTAGTGTTGAGAGTTCCCTTCACACTCAAATAAAGGGGTGGATTTTGGCCGGAGGCGATTCGGGATGTCTTAAAGTGACAGTTCTTGTCACATGATGCGATGGGGTTGAGTTCCGTTTCAAGCCGCAGGGTGGTTTGCGATATTTACAGTTCAGCTGTCTTATTACAAATCAACACGTTTTTTTTTCTCTTACACTGTAAAGAAAGGTTGGATTGTCCATGTGTTACACCTGGTTGATCGGAGAGGGGCACAAGGTACTTAGATTAACTTAAGGCTGAGATCGACAAGCCACATACAGCTTACCGCCGAAACGTAAGCAGAAACAGGCTTAGGAATCTAAAGAGTAGTACACAAAAAATTATATTCATGTCATGCAAGGCAGTTTACTCGATTAAGCTATTACCCTGATAAGAAATAAAAAAAAAACTCGTAAAACCAAAAATATTATGCTTCGCAAAATCAAATCATTCAGGTTTAAATTTTGTTGTTTTAATATTAAAATTTAGCCATGCTTACTTTTAATTTAAAAATGGCTTATTACACCGCACAAAAGCCTTCTTTTTCGAAATAATCGAAAAAATTCAACTTGAAATTTCCAGCAAAAACCGATGTATTGAAGCTTAAATTTTGTGTTTTTTATATCATAATCGATTTCAATTTTTAAGACAATCATTTTTAACCATATCAAAGCATTATTATTTTAATATAATCAAACACCGACTGGATTTTCTTGAAATTTAACTTTCATAATCAAACGAAAAGTCTTACAATTTAAAATAATAACGAAACGACAAGTATTCATTGTGCTATGTCTAAATATTTTATACATACCACTCAAGATTACTTTTTACATGTGCACACTTCCTTCATAGATAAAAAAATAGTTAAAAAAATCATCCATTATCGTAGTAAATTTTCATGGAATTTATAAACTGCGTTGTGACATACTTTCCGTCTTCATCTCTGAAATTTGGCGAGGCGTAGTAGAAAGGGGTACAAATTACACGGATCCGAAAAGACGAAACTTTCTCGACATAAAACAGGCGGGGTTTCGTCGACCGTCTAGCATAGTTGGGCGTAATCTTCATCACTATTAATCTCTATAGATATGTAAGAAACCAGGGGCTCGGCGAGAAGCCGATTTTGTGAATTTTATGACCAGGCGCTTGTAATCTACGATTTTTCCTAGATCACACTAGATAATAACCTGTAGGTGATCAAACTAACGGGTGTTTTCACAGGCGACCCGATTAGGATTCTTTTCTAGAGTGCGGTATAATAAACTTAGCCCTTCCCTGAACCTACTCATATACTCGTGAGACACCTTCGAGTGAAATTCATCCTTCTTCGACTACTCTTCTCCGTTTTGAGCTATTGTATCTTATTAAATCCACGAAAAGCACTTAATATTTTTGTAATGTTGCTTAAAAGTCACAAATTGTCCAGTGAACTTCACTCGTTAATTTTTATTTAAGAGTTCATGTGAATAAGTTCACAAATTGATTACAATCAGATGTGAATGTAAGTTTTTATTGCAGAGGGGAATTATTAGCACATTATTTTAAGCAAAATCCACTCATATTTAAGGATACTCTTCCACCAAGGGTCATGTAAAGATAAATTTAGGAAAGTGGTTTCTGGGTTTTCCTTACGTCAGGATGCGTCTGAGACGCTATTAAAAAAGTGGGGTCACCGATCTATTTTTTGAAAAAAATGGTCAGGGAAAGTTTGAAAAATACACGTGCTCCTATGGCGGAGCG
>Ga0058701_10005864_pt1 | contig 10287 bp, 5 predicted proteins | sample AgamicOrMae_FD_97039 | JGI IMG/M metagenome (GOLD analysis project Ga0058701, IMG submission 97039) | Agave microbial communities from Guanajuato, Mexico - Or.Ma.e | ecosystem: Host-associated > Plants > Phyllosphere > Phylloplane/Leaf | place: Guanajuato, Mexico | collected 2012-06-04 | reverse complement strand
GCGAGCAAACAATACCCACGCGAAATACTCTTCTAATTGGAGCTTTCCACATTCGTGTAGCTAATCTATGCCCGAGTTGTTAACCCAAAAACATACGACAATCTAGATTAGCTTACAATATCGGACGGCATTTACCATATAAAGCGCTGAATTTTTATTGTAGTCGCAGATCTAAAGAGCTTGATTATAATTTTTGTGTCGAATAGTACTCAGTATAGAGCTTGGATCGTGATAGTGAGTGAGCTATCGCCGGGGTAAAATATTTCGCGTTTGGCGATGTGAAAGGAGTCAATTTTTAGGCAAAAAGCTGCTTTATATGGAATATCCTTTTTACATTGAAGGAAAAAAGTACCCTAAAAGGGCGCCTGATCTAATTTAGGGACTCTTACATAACGGGAGCTCGTCATGGCATAAATTTAGTTACAGGTATCTTCAAGGTAATAAAAAAATGTAACAGAGAGCTAAAAAAATTCTAAAAATCATTTATATGAATTAGTATGAAATATCATTATATTTATTACAACTTCTGAATGTTATATTTATACGAATAATTTTTGTAAAAACGTTCAAGGGAAGATATTTTCAGAAACTTCAAATACATCGAATATCGACACGCACACTGGGAGAGGTGTGGGTGGAAAAGTCCCATTCTATTAGACGGTAAAACGACGCCAAATCGTATGGATTGGATTGTATTCGAAGAAAATCTGTCTCAAAGGTCATAGGGTTTTTCCGTTTTTGTGAGACCACTCAATGCGCTTCCAGAAACTTACATCATAAGCTGCATGTGTACTTAAAATCGGAAAAGGCGAGCTTCGATAATCTCGGAAGTTGCCAATACAAAACCTGCGTATTTGCTAAGCCCAACTGCAAGTCCTGCGTATGTTGAGGTACCTTACTTTCAGTCATAAAGATTACTATCTCTCGTGCTTTGTCAAAGTTTCATCCTTGATAATTAGCATTAATGGTAAAATTACCAAGGACAAGTGCCCCCGCTCGCAACATGGCTGTCCTCAAGCGTGATACGGCTTACTTCTCGATGAAAAATTGATGTCACCTCAAAGCAACCAGCATCAGGCTTGGCGACAAAAAATGAGGCTATGTGTCCTATGCCTTGCTCCGCTATAATTCCGCTCAGACACGGCAGAAGAGATAAACACAAGGCTGGTAGTATTAGGTAGCACAAAAAACGAAACACAATAGGTAGAAAGTGCAATCAACAAAGAGAGTACTCGTGCGTTATCTAGAATCTGTTGATCGCAAATCTCGTGACGAGGTACTTGGCAACGATTGCACCGCAGGGTGTCTCAACTGAACGGGCCGCAAAGGGATGACAAGCTCAGAGGGAATGACGCGTAATGTTCGGATGTGATCAAAGTCAGAGGTACGTTTGATGCACGGTACCAAACAGTGGCGTCGCTTTAATGAAAGTTTTGTAATCAAAGACACAGGTCGAGGTAGAATTCAACCCCACGGCAGCGAATATGGCACTCTTGTCCTTTTAATGCTGGTCTGCGATGCGCGCTTCAACGGAATTACTTTAACCTACTCTGATGAGTTACTTAAGTGATTTCCAATTATGGTAATTAAAACCGCAATCGCAGGGGAAACAGGTGGAGAGGTATTTACGTTAGTCTTATTAAGTACTTTCCCTTTGATAGAAAGGGCAGAAATTATCCGATGAGATTGCCACCTATTGCTAATTATCCTAACGTAATCTAACCTTACTTTCCTTTTAGGTTAAGTATACGCGGCGGAATCCACTTAATCGACTTAACGTAACCATGAAAGTGGTACAAACAGTCTCAAAAATATTGATCGCTCCAATCGTTTTTGAAACCTCGGTAGCTTGAAACGGAGGTAGATACGCCAGAAAAGCTCAAATAGAGTCGTTAGATCTTCAAGAGATCTATCAACATGATGCTGGCTCTTTTGTCGTTATCTTTCCGGTCCAGTTACTGACGTTTGAAAAAGTTGGAGCGGTCAGTGCCTTTGAGACTGCTAGTATCCTGCCCAACATATCGTACCTCACCCTCTCCTAATTTGCGCTTACTTAACCTAACTTAGCTTAACGTCACGTAAATGAACCTAACATAGCTAATCTAATTTATCCGGCTAATAAGCTAAGCAAATCTAATGATGTCTACGTAAGAACTTTTGGAAAGATCTGCTTATTATGTCGAATTTCGTGTCGATATCCATAGCATTTTGGAAGCTGCGCGGACCGCTGTAACCAGGTATCACCCTCCTAGATGGCGAATGATAATATCCAACTTGGTCAGATGGATATCTTCAGGTCTCTTTTTCTTTTTTTTTTTGCGTAATGTGCATGAAATTTTCTCTTTGTATATCTTACAGAAATCCGCGAGAGAATCTGTACGAAGTTGTGGTCCCGCGCTCTCGTAGTTGTGAGAGAAAAACAAAAAAGGTGATATTCATACGGTTGTAGGATTCTAGTTGTGAAGTTTTATATGAATAAATCATATGGAAAAATTCTTCCTACCCCCCCTCCCCAAAGCAATGTCACCAATCTTCAGTTACGTGTATTAACTTCTAATTCCTTTCTCTATCTTTTTATCTTCTTTCTCTATCTCTTTCTCTCTCTATCTTTTCCTCTAAAAAGGATCAACTTGGCGGATGAAAATACACAAATACGGAAATTCATCATACGGTGCGGAGTTGTGGAGTGGGTTATCGGCCGACAAAAGTTTCGTCGACTGGATTTGAGCGCTGAAGTTAACTAGTTTAGTCGCATGATGGCGATCCAGTCGCATGGCTAAAGTGATTTAATCCGAATGCCATCGAATTGACCCAATTCAGTAAGCAACACTCGTAACAGAAAAGCAGCCCTTAAAACCAACCACTCGAGTTTCTGATACCAATCAATTGTCGGTTGTTAGTCTATAAACCGCCTCAACTGTCGCATCTAAACGCTTTTATTTTAGTCTTTTTTTACATTGATTTATAGCGGGAAGACTTTGTGGATGTTATTGATGAAAGCGGAAGTCCCTTTTGAAGGCGATGATAGAAAGAGAGGGTTGATACCGAGGCTCAGATGATAAAGAAAGACGGTTGCCGTCGTTTAGTAGCAAACTTTCAGCAGGCAAACTACTATTCCTTTTCTTGTTGTTTTAAGCTCAGGAACGGTAGAGGTTTTTGGTTTAACTAGGACGAGCTGCACGAAGCAAAAATGGAATCATGTTGAAAAGTTGCGGTTGCAACTTTCCAAAGGCGCTTTGTCTATCAAACAGCGGGTAAAACGGAAACGCGAAATTTAATTTCGGTGGTGCACCGAAAGGAAGAAATGGCGAAACTAACGGACTGATCCTGAACTATCTCCTTTTAAGCTTAACTATCTTTGCCTCTAATCTAACCTCAACAAGCCTGACGAACGTAACTTCCACTGACCTGCTAAACTTAACCATAAATTACCAATCCCTTCATTTACCTAACCTAATTTCGCCTCTTATTGGGTATTTTTGTCTCTCCAGGTCTGACCCTCGCTCCTTGTTTAATTTCGTTTAGCCTAACATGGTTCCCTCAAGGAACCTGTCTTTCTCTAACCCAACGTTGCTCTAGAAAACGGGCTGTAACCAAATTTAAGGCGTCCACGGAAAAAATCGTTTTGTTACGGCAACAAAATTAGGGACAACATTTTTTTTTGGTGCAACCAAAAATTTTGCTGCAGCAACCAAACGTTTTGTTGATAGAACTAAACATTTTGTTGATAGAACTAAACATTTTGTTGTTGTAACAAAATATTTTTGCTATCCCTATTTTAACAAATGATTTTGTCGGTATAACAAAATCTTTTATTCCGTGATCGTATCAAAATCAGCCTAAAATTGGTTCGGACGCACGGTCCTGATCTTACGTTTTAAAGAAAAATCCCCTCGGTGTTTTTTTTTCTTTTTTCTCTCTTTCTATTCTAGGTAACCGGTGCATTTGATAGCAGCTCAATCTCTGTCAAGTACATATTAAAGAAATTAAGTAATATTAGTCGTTAGAGGGACAGAGAGAGCCGTTGCTGAGAGCATTTTGGAGCCTTTGACGTGGTCGCTCGCTCTCGCTAGCGGGGCGGGGCGCTTGCCAAGTGGAGGGCACCTATAATTGTTCTGAATGGAAGGCTATCGACTCCCGAAACCGTCTTCGCAAATGCTTTGTTCCACTTTGCGGGCAAACTTCTCCGGATCTAATTCAATCGCCTTGTTTTGACATCCTTTGATTGGAGCATATGCCGCGTTCCCAGCGCTTGCACGCGCGTCTTCCCGCGCTTGGAGGCGCTCGGCGGCGCTCGGCGGCGCTCGGCGCCAGCGGAGATCCCCATGGCGGCGACGCCCGCACGCTTTGCGTATTACTTCTTCGCCATGCTGCTTAGGTCTGCTTGCTCGCAATCTCCAGCGGCCCAAGTTTCTTGGCGAATAATTTGTAAATGCAGCGAAATCAAAGAGGAGAATGAAATTATTGTTCCAGTGTTGCCATATTCCGCAATTTTGTAAATTTTAATCGCATCTAACTTTTTAACCATTTAAGATAACGTAGCATGTCGGGTATGTTTTGGATCGCTCTTGAGCTTACCATTCCAAAAATAGAAATCATTATATGTTATCTTTAACGGTTAAAAAGTTTGACGCGTTTAAGTTTGACGTAGTCGCGGAATCTGACAACATTGGATTATTCTGGTGCGATAGAAACGTGAAATTTCGACGTCTCGCGGGATGTGCGTTTTCCTATGGATTTATTGTAACTTGACCTAACCTAACCTAACTTATCCTGATCTAACTTGAACCTACCTCACTTAAACTTACCTCACTTTTAAAACTTAATCTTAGCTAACTTTACGTATCTTTACCTCAATTATTCCAACTAGTTACTATTTTAATATTCATCTCGTAAATTAAGGGAAAAGGGCCTTTTTTTGTAGCAGCAGTAAATATCCCAATTGAAACTGCATAGTCCTTTCGATTATCGAGAGATGGTCTACAATAGTCAAGTTATATTTATATCGGATTAGCCCTCCTAGGAGACGCAATTACAATATAATATTCGTCCTCATCGTTAGATAGGCAATCTTTATTTCGAGATCCAAGCTCTCTTGCTAACGACTCCGCTTCTAGGCATTTAGGTATTACTTTTTAAGTAATGCGTATCTTTATCTCACAAAGATTGTGCAACATTGATACGAGATTCAAATCAGTTACTTTTGCTGTTAACTCGAGCGGAAAGTTTGCTTACGCCCGTCAACTGAGATTCTGCGCCTTTTCAATGTAACTACAAAAAGTGTCATCTCAGAGATGCAGTAGCGTGTTTCACAGTCCAGTGCGTGAACCAGAAGGAATCAAGTTGGCTTTGTAAACATTGTGCGCGGCACGGAACGGGACGGGACCCCGAAGCCGAAATGCTCGAGCGCCGTCGACTGCCTCCACCCCCGCACTCAGTTTTAACGCTTGGATTATCCTCCTCTGTAATCCATCTTCGTAGCTAAGCGGATCGACGAGCGAGCGAAGCACAAGGCACTTAAACTAGCCTCAGTTAACCTAATCTAAGCAAACTTAACTGGTTGTAAATTGAGTTAACGCATCCCATGTCAACGGAATATAAGCTAACTTAACATTGCTAATAATTGAAGTTAACCTAACCTCAGGTAAATAAACCTAAGTTAACCTAACCTCAGGTAAAGTAACCTAGGTTAACCTAACTTAAGTTAACCTAACCTCAGGTAAAGTAACCTAAGTTAACCTAACTTAAGTTAACCTAACCTTAGGTAAAGTAACCTAAGTTAATTTAACCTCAGGCAAAGTAACCGAAGTTAACCAAACCTTAGGTAACCTAACCTAAGTTAACCTAACTTCAGTTAACAAAACCTTTGTCAACCTTACCTAAGTTAACCTAACTTCTATTCCTTTAACCTTAGTCAACCTAACCTTATTTAACCCATTACCGCCCAGCGATGCCGTTCGGAAACAGAAAAAAAACAAATATTTTAGAGGATCTTTTTATTTTAGTATTGTCACAATTTAGAAAATATCTTCCCTCTGGAAACTTGAAATTTATTGATTTAGGCATTTCCTAAAGCTTAGAATTGCGTAATTCAATCGGGGAAATCCTTCGAATTTCTCTTAAGCTAAATTTCACTCCAAATACTTCGGGCTGTTCTGGGTTAACATAACCTAAGTTAAACTACCCAAGGGTGAACTACTCTAAGTTAACCTGATCTAACAGTAATGGAAGCTAACCGTAGTTTCCCGAAGCTAAGTTAATCTAACCTAACCTACGCAGTAGTATGTGTCAATCTTGATGACGTAATGAAATGAGTGGATGATAGGTAGGAAATCCTAGCGGAATGCGCGCGTCGCCCGCTGGGCCCCACGCCGCGCCGCCTCTCGCCCGTCGCCGAGCCGAGCTTTCCAGCCGCTCCAACTCTGAGCCATCGATTTTCTATAAAGTTAGTTTTCGCACCACCTTCTACTCTACTCCATGCATACGCCCGACCCGACAGGCCTACAATAATTTCCCCTCGGCGAGCGACCGTATCACGGCTGTGTTCTGTAGTTTGTCTCGACTTGTCGGGCTTCAATCGCGCGCGTGGAAAAAGTGGGCGGGAAACGAATGGCGCCAAACACAAAAGCGCGCCAAGTCGGCGGGCCTTTCAAACAGAACAAACACTTATCGAATACGTCTCAAGTATTACCTATATCAATCACAAAAGCTTGATGATACGTAGCTTTTTTTCTCGGCCAGCGCTCCGCTCCGATCGGATACGCCTTTTCTATGTTGAAAGGGTAGCTGTCATAAGCGCCAAAAACCACAAGCGCCAACGTCGCAAGTGCCAATCCGTAACCGCCAAACGAGAAAAGTCGCAAACGCCAGAGGTCTTAACCGCAATACTAACCTAACCTAACTTAGCCTAACCTAACTTAACATAACTTGACCTAACCTATACGAACTTTGGCGTTTGCGACTTTTCTCGTTTGGCGGTTACGGACTGGCGCTTGTGGTTTTTGGCGCTATCGGATGCCCCCCGGTTAGATTAGGTTAGGTTAGTATTGCGGTTAACACCTTTGGCGTTTGCGACTTTTCTCGTTTAGCGGGTTACGGATTGGCGCTTGCGGCGTTGGCGCTTGTGGTTTTTGGCGCTTATGGCAGCTACCCGATGATACATAGCTTTTTGCTCGGCCAGCGCTTCGCTCCGATCGGATACGCTTTTTCTGTGTTGAAACCTGGCCGCGTTTTTCACTGCCCTAAATCTGGTTGCGTCAATGAATTAATACTCTTAACCTAACTTAGTCGCCTATTACGCCCAAAGCCTCGTCTGATGCGAAGCCTAACCCCATTATTGGGATGACAAAGCCAGTCGATACGTTCATAAAATTCCACCTATACTTCTCATCATTTTTTAAAAGAAATTATTTAAAATTTAAACGCCAGGTCCATCTTGTTATAACCTGACAGATCACCCCAGATTAAGTCTCTCCCGTATACTGTTTGTCAGCGACAGTCCAAATGTTTACTCTGGTAGAAAACATCTAATCATAATTTGTCGTAATTAAAAATGTTCCTGAACTTAGAGCCTCAAATGAAGAATTTCATTTGTTCCAAAATTCACAATTTTGCCGCGAAGAAATTTTGGTTATTCTTCTGAATTGAAATTTCTCAAGCCTCTCTTGGGCACAAATACCGATTAGGTCTTACACTTTAAATTTGAAATAGTCATTTTTTGACTTACTGATTTAGTCATTTTTGTTAGACTCTTTAATTTAGACATTTGTAAATTCAGTGTAAAATTGTCAAAATTTACTTTGATTTAGCAGCTAAAACATTTCTACTATTTTTAGTATTCATATTTTTTAGTACCAATATTAGTTCGGTCTCTGACAAAGTCTAAAAGTAGTCGTATTTTCTACTTTGACTATTCAGCGAGTTCTTTTTTTCCACTATTTAAATAGACATGTTTGACCAAAAAATAGTAAAAAATGACTTATTGAAATATTAAAGTTTTAGCTACTCAACTTAAGTCAAAGTTGACCATTTTACATTTACAGAGATAAACTTCGTTTACCGTTAATATGCAGTTCTATAAATCAGTGTACAATTCGCGAATAGAATTTGGAAAGTGATGCGAAAGAAAGACGAAGTCTGGAAGGGGGACAAGTTCTGCCAAATATTGTTGTAAGCGCCAATATCGATTTTCCCCCTGTTTACGCCTCACTGCCTGAATTACTGTTTCTGTCATCAATCAGAAGGACTGAAAGTTATGGTTACATCAAAAGAAATTGAAATCTTTCATCTGTGTTGACAGTTGAAATGCGCAGCGTATAGGGGCCGTCCATTAATTGTGTCACGCTCTTACGGGGGAAGCGTAACTTTCCATGTAGTTCGCATGGGAAAAAGCGTTCCATGAAGGGGTGCAGGGGTCCAAAAGTGCCTTATTTTGCATAACGTAATTAAAGGACAGCCCCTCAGTTAATCGGGTCATGCCTTTGATTTAAGGAGGCGCCTTTGGAGAGGGACGAAGCGTACCAAGTTTTCGATTCATCGATAAGTCGATTCATCGATAGCTGAACTATCGAAATTGCATTTTAATCCAGTTGATTGTGACTGGTGGAGTTGGTAATTGAATATTTGTTTTGTGTTTACAGCCCGCCTGGATGCGCAACGGCGGATTCTGGGATGCCGATCTTGAAAAACGTTACAAGGCTGTGAAAGAGAAGGAAACTTTCCCGCTCAAGGTAATTTTCGGCGCGAATTTTTGAATGTGTAAGTGATGAGTGGCCTGTTTTCGAGTCGTGCTTCGCGGTCCAAGAGTAATTAACGCCGAGCTTTACTGCCCTACAACTAGGTGAGCAGGATGTTCTAATAGTCGCTGAAAGAGAAAGCGATTTAGGATACACTGAAAATTTTTTCGAGCTAGTAAATATGCGGACCGAGGCACCAAAACTCGCTTAACCTAACCTGCACTGAAACAACGGTTGTAGTGAGCTGAGCGTGATTCTGATTACCTCTAGACGAGGCTTGGCGGTAGCCGAGCGGCAAGGCACCGTTTATTAATTATCTATTTAAAAATTTGACGAAAACATAGCTTTAAAAAAAAACAACAACAGCAATTTAAACCCGTTCCGGAATACAATTTTGCAGTACTTCAAGCTGGCTCAGTTTTTCCTAGAACGAGAATTTCAGCGTTTTCAAAATGGCAGTTCACAAGTTTTAGGCTAAAAATTCGATTTGAACGTTGCCTAATAATAAACATATTTATCCTCTCCGAAATGCCAATAGAAATCTATTCTGATCTCAAAAAAATTCTATTGATAAAGTGACAAACCATTTTTTTTCTTGCCTTAAGAATTTTTTTTTTGTCACAAGAATGTTTCCTTGCTGTAAGAAAAATAATCCTGTAGCAAGAAAATATTCTTGCGGCAAGGAAAAAGCATGTTTTGTTACTATATCAAGAAAAAATTCTTGACATCAGAAATCATTTCCATAGGAGAAAACCACAAAATTGCAAGTTCAAAAGTTTAGAACGCTAAGAGCTTTTTAATTTCAAGTAGACTGTAGCAAAAACCTTGTAAAGCATTCTCAATGCATGAGACTAGTTCGTAACACTTTCGCTTTGCGACTAAGTATCACACGGTGATAGTAAGTTGACCGGCTTCCTGTGTTACCAGTAGCTGCTCCAACGACCGTCAAAAACGTATACGTTGACACGTATCAGCGACGTGCGATCAGAAAGTTGGAATTTTATGCCCAAAAAAGAAAAAGATGGCGATTCCTGAACTATTCCACTCCAGCGTTACGTAAGCAAGATCACCGCTTGGAGACGGCGCGGCTGTCTCTGTCTTATTCAGATTGATTCCAATGATGCAGAAAATGTGGGCTTATCAAAAGAATAAGCTGCATGCTTTTGTCGTGGAAGCCACTCGTACTAAAGAGGATTTTCGTTCGCTGGATCACAATTCATCTTTGGAAAGGAATACAATCTGTCGGCAGGCGATAAAAAGCTTTTCGCGCGCGAATAGAAAACGTCTGCATTGTTGTTGTAATTTTAGTTAGTGGGTAAAAAACCTACTTTAGGGGTTTATTTTGTTGGTTTTTTGACTGTAGGTTTGAGATGTTGGATTTTGCACCTCTTAACTATTCGTTAGCCCTTGCTGAGCATGTTCACGGCATAAAAGGTTTTGTTATACCAACAAAATCATTTGTTAAAATAGGGATAAAAATATTTTGTTACAACAACAAAATGTTTAGTTCTATCAACAAAACGTTTGGTTGCTGCAGCAAAATTTTTGGTTG
>Ga0058701_10005863_pt1 | contig 10288 bp, 8 predicted proteins | sample AgamicOrMae_FD_97039 | JGI IMG/M metagenome (GOLD analysis project Ga0058701, IMG submission 97039) | Agave microbial communities from Guanajuato, Mexico - Or.Ma.e | ecosystem: Host-associated > Plants > Phyllosphere > Phylloplane/Leaf | place: Guanajuato, Mexico | collected 2012-06-04 | reverse complement strand
GTTTTTACTTTACAAACCGCGTTCTTAAAATAGTGCTCGTGGCCGGTATCTCGGCCCCGCAAGCAGCTGCCTACCCGCGGGAAGGGAAGTGGAGTGGCGCCAATATTTGAAAGTTGCGGTAAACAAAACGGGCACCGTTACAATTAATGCATAAATTTGGTCAAATATTTTGCTCAAAATACACCAATGAACCTTTATTTTGCACGGATTGAGGCCCTTCGGGTCTGAATTGGTAAAAGCTATATGTAGCAAAGAGTCCTTTTTCGGAAGATATTTCTTGGCCTTTTTGCTTCTGATAACGAATATGAATGTCTTGATCAATTCGTGATACGGTATCGTATGTTGTGCCTAAATTGCGCGGAACATACGTCAAAAAATAAAAGCACACGGCACTTAAAGAAAAACTTAGTTTCCTGAACTCGAGCCTAAGCTGAACACAAAAGTTTTGGCTGGTGTTAGGCTCGTTTTTGTTCAGCAGTGATAAATTATTTCATGTTATCACCCTCTAAAGTGTCCTTAAAATTTTTCCTTTTTTTATTATTTTTGAAAAATCACGATTGCGTTGCAAGTTGAAAACAGGAAAAACCATGCCAAAACCCAACCACAGCAAAATTTTCGTTCATCTTTGATGTTACCGAATTAAACTTCGCACGCATTTTTTCCGTAATTTAAGAGCAAAACAACGCAAGGCCAATGACGACATAATTTTAATCCAACAAATAAAATCACTAAAAACCATACTTTAAAGCGCGGTACAACGCGCCAGTTTTAATTATCGAAGTAATGAAAATTACTTGGAAACGGGCCTGTTTGGAATTGAAATAAGCCAAGTCGAATTCATTAGCCAGACAATGGGAACGTTTTCCCATTGTTGTGAAACGAAGATATGGCGACCGAAATTAAGATAGAGCGAAGACATAATATAATGTATGAAAATCGTCGGTCCGAACAGGAGACTTCCCGTATGCGAACAGAATTGAATCATTATAGTGATTCACTAGCGCGGTATAGTGCGGTTGAACGGCGCGGCGCTCCTCCGGGTCCCGAGCCGAGCGGGCCCGGGTCCCGAGCGGGCCCGGGTCGGGTCGGCGTCGGCCGCAGGACTGTCATATGATGTCATCTCCAGGCGTCAAGTCTATTTATAGGAGGTGAGGTACAAACGAGGTCAAAAGTCATCATCGCTTACAGATGACTTATTTTTGTATTTTCACTTATCGTCGTTCATCACACGAAATCTAATTTTTCGCATGTTCCTTTTCACCTAACTCAACCTAACCTAACTTACCCTAGTTGATCAATCTTACCTTATCTGAGCCACTTCCAATGGCTACTTTTCAAGTATAAACATTCTTGGATGAAATCAAAACGCATCGTTTGGGGAATTTTACTAGCTAAATATTTGCAGTTCATTTAAGAAACTTGTTTTTAATTTTGCGAAATAACATTTTTTATTATTTGGACATCATTTTCTTTTACAAAAATTTTTTAAGTGTCGACATTGAATTTTAATAAGAACAAAAATCAGCTGATCGGGGAGGTATGAGTTCACAAAAATGTTAATTCAAAAATTCTCGACTGACATTTTTAGTTTGCGAATCGGCCAGTGCCTTGCGTTTGGGGATGTGAGAAACTTTTCAAGGTTTGGATGGTTGGGAGATTACGTCCACGCATACTCCTACGTAAAGGTTAACTGCGTTATTTCAGTTGAAAGGATTGCGAATTGGATTCGCGAAAATGCAGATTCGGCGGACGGACTGAACGCGATTCTAAAGGATAAAGGACAATGCCAGTTTCTATTATTCTGTCGCCAAGATGTTGCGCCGTACCTTTTGAAAACTCGCATATTTATGTTTATACGAATGTTGCGCATGTGTTCCGAAAACCAGATATAGTTTCTTCTCCAGGTTAAGATTAAGTAGTACCGGGTCCATGAGTGATGGAAAGCTTTCTTCGGGTGTTCCTGGACACATTCAGTGCAGTGAAGAGTAATGGGTAACAAGCTGGGTGATAAGGAGATATCACCCGCAACGATATGGCTGTGACGAGAAGGGCCGATTGTGAGTGTGCGAAACTGAATCGTTTTTGACCTTGTCTCACAGTATATTTTAAAGGTGTAATTTTATACCTCTCATTCGCGATCTTGGAAAAGCAAAAATTGACCGGTTGAAGGAATCACAGGCTATTTCGTAAAGGCGTTTTGGATCCATGGTACCAATTACTAATGCAAGGTGATTTTCGACGGAGGTTTATTGCTGATACGCTCTATAGAAAATAATGTACTTATACAGAATATTTTGAATAGCGTTCCATTCTATCACTTTTTTTCGGATAAAGAACTTTTGTTGGGTATAGGCACTTAATGGAAGTTAAGACTCCAGCCCATCTTGATTCGTTAGGCATCGGCGGTATTCGACCCTCTGCAAAAATTTTGTCCACGACGGAAATCTGTTCTTTGACGCGAAATATGCTAAAAATGTGTGAAACTAGATTTAATCAAATGACGCAATACCGTTTAAAACGATTTAACACAGGAAAACTAACTCCTGTTTTAGGTATGACGGTGAAACAGGAGAAGAGCGTAATTTGGTTATTTTTAAAGATTTTAAAGATACCCTTATGAATAACTATATCAATGGAGAGCTCTCGACGAGACCTTTTCATTGATATGGTTGTTCAATGTTCATAGGTTTATCTTCAGAAATAACCAAATTACGCTCTCCCCCCGTTTCCCCTTCATACCCTAAACGGATGCAGGACTACCTAAAACAAGGGTTAGTTTTTACTCTGCAGATGAAAAAATGTTCATAGATTTAAAAAAAAAACATCGAACCAATCGGTTAATTAAAAGGGGATGAAGAGAGATTTTCGAAGTAAAAATAGAGTCAAGATATTAATTCCGGCTGGCTATCTTGAGCGCGGTGAATAATATGCGATCCCTGGAGAGCAATCTGTTAAAAAATGGCGGGAAGTTCGGTGATCGCGTTGCGAGTCTTGTGTGAGTGAGAAGTGAGCAAACAAAGCTGGAAACCCAAACCAGGAATTGATGAGTCCAGGCGGGCGGCCTCCCAGCGCCGCGCGGCGCAGCGCGGCGCTCAGCACCAGATGGCTCCGGCAAGGTCGACGTGGAGGCTGCCGCCGCCGTCGCCCAGGTGTCCGCCGCCCGGACACGCGGATCCGCGGATCTGCGGAAGCATCATCCCGGCCACCTGCCCGCCGCGCCGAGCGGCTCCCCTTGGCCCCGAATGCGGCGGCGCCGGCGGCGCCGGGCGGCCACGAGCCGCGTGGGAGGACGGCGACGTCTCCCCAGGTCCCTGCGGAGGGGGGCCGGCCAGAGGCGGGGGCCACGACGTGGAAACACCCACTAATCAGGTTCACGGGCGCTGCATGGTAGCCTTGGCCAATCTTCTAAACAAAATATTTTCACATGCACACAGTGAAAACGAAACACCTGTTTTGGGGAGTTCTTACCTGGTTTGGTTGTGAACTCAAACAGAAGGTAGTAGGTTTTTGGGTTATTCTTCAAGATAGACCTTTGTTCAGCCACATCAATCGGGAGCTCTCGTCGAGTTCTCTATGGCTCTATCTTGAAAATAACCAAAATTAGTCCAGTTTCATTTTCACATCCAAAACAGGTGAGAACTCCCTAAAACAGGTGTTCCGTTTTTACTGTGGGCAACAATACTGAAAAGTTTTTTGTCAGAGGGAAAAAAATGGTTCCATATTTTGAAAAATTAGCAATTTTTCTGGATCCTTGAAACGGTAGATATTTTATACAGGCGATTTTTATAACTGCTCCTTCTTCGTGTTCAAAACTGGCGTGTGTTATTTGGTTACCGAAAAGTGGCATTAATTATTTTTGTCGGTGCACCTGATGTATGTTTTTTATTATTTTTTCATTCGAAAGGCTATTAACGATCCCATTTCGATTGATAAAATCGACTTAATGAAACATATCAAAACATAAATGTGAACTTATGTACAAAAACCGCAACAAAAATTATTCCGAAAAAAATCTCCTCCGGAAACAATAGACATTCAAAATAGAATATGAAGACCATGATAAGTTTGATCATTTTTCCACGGTGGACGGAGGAAGCTATTAATGGAATGCATCTGATGGGGCAGGCATAGCTACTTTACAGCCCGTTTCGGACGGCGAGGCAGCTGACCTTAGGGCAGCGCAGGGCATCCTTGTCACCCGGCCCATTACTGCATCTTTTTGTCCTTTTCCAGCACTTCAGCCACCAATCACGGCTTCGTTTACACTTCAATTAAAGCGCGCCTCGCCTTTTTGCAGCGATACCCACGCCGCGCCGGCGATGCGATGCGTAGGCTGCCTGTGACACTTAAATGCAGATCGCTGCGCTGTGATTGGCTGACCGGTGACCATTCGCACGATCCCGTGGCCGAGCCGCAACTCCGTAATTAAAGCTATGTTTGTCTGTTTCGCTCCCGTCGTATCGCTGCATTTGCGTTGCGTTTGCGGTGCACTTGCGTTGTATTTGCGTTGTATTTGCGATGCGTTTGCGTTGTATTTGCGTTACATTTGCGTTGCATTTGCGTTGCATTTGCGTCGCATTTGCGTCGCATTTGCGTATGGCAATCCTAATTTTATAAGCTAACATAATCGAAACTTGTTAGTTCGCTTCAGCCTTGTCTGACCGAACTACAAACTGCAAGCCTTGAACTTCAGCAGAGATAAGGGAAGAAGGATTCTCAAAATAGTATCTACAGGTAGTTCACAGAAAACTTGATATTTCCCGCCGCGCGTCATTTTAAGATAGCCGCTCGCGGTTTCTGGGGCCATTTGAAAGGGACTTTTCAGTCGTGGTTACTTTCGCAGCAAGAATGCCGTACAGCAAAAAATCCACGTAAGACTAGAATAGACCCGAGCAACGCAGAACGACTGTCATTACTTAATAAAGTTGGCGGTTTCGTCTCGCGACTTTGACTCACTTGATGCGGTCAAACGACCAAAAAGTGGAAGGAACACAACCACACCTTCACACCAACGTTTCACAAACACAAATCCTTTCCTTCGCTAGTTTCACAAAGTAAAGAAAAAGCCATTGCAGTCGTAATGCAGCATTCTCCCACGGTAGCTTCCTAAGCACCTGTTCCAACGGACATGCGTAGCAGTTCGATAGCATAGCCAAGCTGGTTGCGGACTATTCAATCATCTCATTAAGAATTCCACGTTAGTGCAAAAGCACCGTTCGACTAATCGAGTAATAGCTGCAAGCGGATCAAGGCGAGCCGCAGCCCTGCGAAAGCTACACTCTTGAATACACTGGACTTGCCAATCAAAGGTTTCATTTTCCACCTCCGGCTTGCCGACGAAAGGTGGAACCAGCGTGCATTAATAGACTATTTGAGTTAGTTAAAGTAAATAATAAGCTAAGTTACACTCTAAATTTGAATCGGTGAGTGTCTGAGATTCAGTGAATTTTCACTTAAACTCAGAGATTCTCATCGATTCGAATTTAGTGTTCTTTCTAAGTTAGGTTCCGGAGTAACTTCCGTTGAGTCAGGTTTTGGGAGATAGGTCTGACAAACAGTAATATTAGACTGGCATTGGCTGATTTAAGGCTAGTCGTCGATAAGGTTATGATACTTTGGTTGGGTTGAGGCACACTTGTTTGAGAGGCAATCTTGTATATTCTCACTCCTCCACTGAACTTGAAGAATATCTTATTCCTTAGGTTAGGTTGGTAGCTTCTTTGTGTTGTTGACAGTCGAGAAGATACCATTTTTGGGCATCCTTGCCAACGAGGCTTGGCAGTCAGAGTTTCTCAATGGTCTTGTTTTGGCGGCGTCTGGCTCGGCGAGGTCGGGCAGGGTCGGGCCGGGTCGGGCCGGGTCGGGCCAAGGTCGCCCCAAAGAAATGTGGGACAGGTCGCTCGACACCACGCAGCGACGTGACTATCTCGACGCACTGCAGCTCTGCAACTCTGCAGGAGGCCCAATTCAGTCCCGTGAACTATTACGTCGATGCAACGAAGCGCTTGGAGATAAGATACGTATATGCACACATTCAAGTTGAAAGGTCGTATTTTCCTCGCCTTATGTTCCACCCTTATCGTCAAAGGATACATTCTTCTCACCAATGACGTTCTCGCATTGTGATTATTCCGACCTAAAGTCCGATTTACATAATGTACGGTATATCGACGCTCAAGGTATTTTTTTATATGCATTATTTAATTACTAATCTTCAGTCACTAAATTTGATTCAGTGAGTGTCTCTGGGATTCAGTGAAAATTTACTGACTTTCAGTCAAAATAGCACCAATGAAAAATTTCAGTGGTGCTGTACTGACTAAAATTCAACGAATTTTCACAGAATCTCAGACTTTCACTGGATAAAATTGAGAATTGTTTGGTCTTTGCGAAAAAAACTTAATCGTAAATAAAATGCCCTCCATTAAAAAGAGAGCCAATTTCAACAATCGTTCTGAAATAGTTTGATGACTCGACAATCTAAACAGACGAGCATTTAAAGCTTGTCTGATCAAAACTTGCCTACGAATTTAAAATCATAACCTGTTTTCGTCAGGTCGATCTAGCCTTTTTTTAAGCGCCTCAATGGCGTCGAGTCGCTTTAAGATGGAATTTGGCGCCTTATGAGGAGTTTGACCTGAACGAGTTGGTATCTCCCGATCGATTAGTCGTTTCGATATGAATCACTTGGAGTTTTGGCGCCCTTGAGGCTATCGCGGATCGGGCGCTTAGCTGGCTGCCGTTTTGCCGCCGGCCGCTTGCCGAGGCCTCGCCGGAAATGGAAATGCGCGTGACGTCACGAGGAGGCAAGGCCGCGCCGGGCCGGGCCGGCCGCCCACGCCACCGCCGCCACCGCCGCAACAGTGCCTCATTTACCGGTACTTCTGCATTACTTATTAGATGGATTTTCTATAGCTCTCGTGCTGATTTTTCTGAGCCGTTCGGAACGATTCGGAACGATTCGGAATGATTCGGAACGATCCGGGACGATTCGGAGCGAGGCCCAGTGCAACTCTCAATGCGTGGGCAAATGAATATAGCGCTAGCACGATCTTAAGTCATGAATTTCGGCTAAGGCTGGGATCGTTTTCAGCGATAAAAGAAGATATTATCAGATTTGATTAAAAGGGGTCAAGGGAAAGTATCCTTACGTACTTCTTGACTGCCTATGAAAAGTAACCTCCACTGATAAGGCAAGTATGCTGCAGAACCGTGGGTCATTTACCAAGTCACTTGCCGTTGTGTCCATGTCCATAGGTTGTGCCCAAGCTCATGGTCCCCTTGACGCACATGACTAGCAACCAGGCCGAATAAAAGTTTGTCAAGGTTGGATTCTCGACCCTGGTTTAACCTTACATCATGAGCAAAAGATGAAAAAAAGGGAATCACGGACTCCATTTTTTCCTGCCGAATACTCTGAGAGGTCTGAGTACGCACAGTAAATACAAAACACCCGTTTTAAGGAATGCTGTACTTGTTTTGGGTATGTAGTTAAAACGGGAGTAGTGCGTATTTTGGTTCTTTTTCAAGATAGACGTATGTTTAGCCACTTCATTTGAAAGGTCTCGGCGAGAGCTTTGCATTGATGTGGCTGAACACAGGTCCACCTTGAAAAAGAATAAAAATACTTGATACCATCATTTTAGTTTCACACCCAAAACAGGTGTAGAACTTCCTGAAACGGGCGTTTCCTTTTTACTGTGCGTAAAAGGGATTGTCAGATGCCTTCAAAGACTAGGCAAAAGGTCTAGAAATAGTCACGTACTTTTTACACTAATAAGGCATCTGATAAGGCAAGATTAATTGTGATTATGAGTTGCAGTTTGAATCGCAACCTTAATGAAGGCCTCGGCAGCGCAGCTCAGCGCTCGGTTGGTGGTCTGCCAACTGTGGCCGATTTTACGGCCTTTTTGCTGCAAAAGCTCCCCGAGCACAGAAAAAATACCTTTTTCAGCCTGAGATCTGCCTTTTGATAACCGTCTTCCAGTTTTCAACTATTCATTCGTGAGCTACCTCGTAAATAACTAGCAGCTAAGATCTTGACAAATAGTCCTACAAAAAAAAATAGCTTGTGTCTTATTGATGTGGAAGTGTCTATTTACACGACTGACCCATATAAAACGTATTAGGACGCGTTCCATGCGTTCAAGTCTCCTCCCATTTAAATGTATTAAGTTGGTTTCCGTGCGTTCAAGTCACCTTCCATTTGAAATGCACTAGGTTGGTTTCCGTGCGTTCAAGTCACCTCCCATTTAAAATGTATTAGGTTAGTTTCCGGGCGTTCAAGTCACCTCCCATTTAAAATGCATTAGGTTAGTTACGTGCGTTCAAGTCTCCTTACATACAGGCATGTCGGGGCAATAGCATCCCCATACTGATATATTATTAAGGATACCTCTAGCAAACAGATCTTGCTTTTAGTTCAAAAACATATTCGTATTCCAAGAGCATAATTAAATAAAAACGTGGTTCCCCGCATGCAAATCGCATTATACGCTCTTAATGCACACATTTTTGTGCTATCCGAAAAACTCCGTCGTAACTTGAGGTTGATTATTATTTTATCTCAATTTATTATAAATTTAGGGATGCATCAATATTGCGAGAATAAGTCCGAGCAGACACGCTCCGATCGCTAATGTAGGTTACATAATGCGGCTGAGACAAAACAACAAACGTCCTTGTGACCAAATCACGCCCATGCCTGCGTGGCATCGCTGCTCACCATGGGCAGTTGTGCCCATGCAGTGTTGCCAATTTTCGCGGAATCGCTCAATTTAACAGTGATTAAATTTAACCTTTTAAACTAAATTGGGACAACCGGGCAAAGTGTATGAAGGCCCATGAGACGGCTATTTATCATTGTATCACTACCTCACATGAGCTGGTTTTAGATTACCTTTGACGAAATTTGGTTCAATCAGGGTTAAGTTCGGTTGGGTGCCTTGTGCCATGCTTTGGTGTCAATCCGCTCGGCTGGCGACAAACTATCGCCCCTCTCTCTTTGGTAACAACTGCCGCCTAAACGTAACGACCTAATCGAGGCATGAAGCTCTAAATTAGGATAAGTTAGAGTAATTAAGTTATCGTCCGAACTTTCAAGACGGATGTTTTGCAGAGTATGTAGGGGGTCTCGTCTCGGGAAATGTGCGTAAAAAAGGAAATGTGGGATGCTATCTTTGATGTCATTGAATTTTACTGCTTTGAGACGGCTTTTTGCGCCGCACGAAAACCGATTTGATCGGAAATAATTGCGAGCGCTTGAAACTCATCCTCATATCGTTCCACGCTGCGCGGCGAGGAGGGGCGAGAGCTGTGAGGCCATTGTTGCACTCGCGATATCTCGCTCTCTCGCTCTTTCCACTTTTGCTTGACAGGCTTAGAAACGTGAGCAGAAGAAAAACTGGGAAAAGGAGCACTTCTTGCAGAGCGCAGATGTCAAGGATATCTTTTCTTATTGACTGCCCTTCATGAACAGAACAGGGTATGAAGTTTAGCCGCATCATGAGAGCTAGCTCTCATGGTTGCATATTGTTGAAAAATTACGATTCTGTTCTGGAATTACTTTTGTTTCAAACTAATTTCCCAGAACCTAACTTGACTTTGTTCAAACTTACAACCTTATCTTGCAGACTGCATCTTATTGTTTAAAACGGGACTTCTGGCTTTTTTAAAAAAGGTGTTCTTTTCACCTGCGGCGTGCTGCCGCTGATCTGTTAGCCTACACTGTAAAATTTGAAGGTATTTCCTTTTCTTAATCTATCCCGGTTTAGAAACCTTAATTGTTCCACAAGGATCAGCATCGTTCAGCCATGCAGGTTAAGGTTAAACTGTTGTAAGGTTTCTTGGGTTACCCTAGGTTACGAATGAAGGAGACTATTCTCGGGCTCAAGATTAGGTATATTGGGACGCGAGACGATCGGCCTATTCTAAGCTCCTAATAAATTCACAAGTATATCACAACGTTGTCCTAGCAACGCTCGCCACTCGCCACTCTTGGCGCGGCCTTCTCTACCGTTCAGGGACGGTCCTTGCTGACCCTTCGACCCACCGTGGTCACTTGCTATGACCTTAGGTTTACATTCTACGTGATGCCTTACACTAGGTTAAGTTGGTGGTTAGATATGACTTTCCTTTGCCTTTGCTCCGCTCGGATGTCGCCAAGCCTAGTGCTTCTTCATTCTCGGGGGTGACGTTCAGCTCGACGGACGTTCGGTTAATCAAGGATAGTTTACGTGCTTTAGCTCCCCCCCCCCCCCCCCCCCTCCCCTCTCTTCTTCCCTTTATT
>Ga0058701_10005862_pt1 | contig 10289 bp, 8 predicted proteins | sample AgamicOrMae_FD_97039 | JGI IMG/M metagenome (GOLD analysis project Ga0058701, IMG submission 97039) | Agave microbial communities from Guanajuato, Mexico - Or.Ma.e | ecosystem: Host-associated > Plants > Phyllosphere > Phylloplane/Leaf | place: Guanajuato, Mexico | collected 2012-06-04 | reverse complement strand
GATATCAATGCGGATATCCATACAAAGACGTAGGACCACGGACAGGAAAAAAATGATCTGCATTCAATATTGGGGTTCTCGGGGCGCAACAACACGGTTAACACAGTATAGTAGTGGTAAGAACTTGTGTCACTCTCAGAGATGGAAAAGTCCAAAAGTGATACGACGTTTGAAGTTGACTGTAGTACACACACTAGAAGCGGCTGGCAATAAGGTGTTAGGTAACTATGGGAGGACCATATTAATCATACAGATATAGACCACTGATGGAGAATGTGTGACAAACGAATGAATAAAACGATTAAGTAGAAATAAATAATGTCACGTATCGTTGGCCTACCATCACAAGTGTACTGAATTGGTTCCTTCCCCGAAATTGCTTTCCACGAAATTTCCTGTCGCCTTGGTAGTTAAGACATGAATCATACGAGCAAAGGCGATGTAGAAAATAAACACTCCGATCATGAATAGAACGTCTGCAGCTTTTATTTCGAGACAAAGCTGCTGATTTCTGAACCTAACATAACCCTTTTCGCCGCGTGCCAGGGCAATAATAATGAGATACTCTCATCAACAGGAAGCTCAGTTAATCATTGTTGCTAATCAAATAAGGAGAGAGATTTACCTGTTGTACCGGTTCCGCTACGAATCACAAAAGAGCTCTCGTTTCTATTGATCAATTCTATTTATAACCATGACGTATTCGCTAATCCACAGTTATAACCATAATGGGAAAATCACTAAACAATAATCACTGATTAACAAAAAGCGTATTAGTGGTGACTGAACTACTACAACGCAAATATTCTCACTCTTCGTTGAACCAAACACGAGTATCGACAGACACTACATATTTTTGTAAACAAATACCGGACAAAAGACGGCGCCGTTGCCATTCGAGCGTTTTCCTCAGGTTTTACTTCGCACAGGGCGGTGGCCGTTTCGTGTTAGTCGAGCCACCGAGTGTAGCTTGTGAAGCAACCAATCAGAGACCAAAGACGCGGTCCGGCCAGAGTAGGCCAGAGAGGGTCTCTTTCTCCCTCCACCGTAGGCCGATCGCCGATTTGCGTCTTATGGTTGGCTGCCGCAGTAGGTCAACTCGGCGACTCGTCAAACACGAACGTGTTCGACATCTGGGCCTCTTCAAAGTTCGCGGGAGATTCGTCGTCATGGAAACGAAGGGGAAGGGGAAGACCAGGAGAAGAGGGGGAAGAGGGGGTTTATTATTGTTTATTTTTCTACCTAGGTGGTCCAATGCGGGTGGTTGGTGTTCATCAAGTGAGAAGGGCTGTACGATGACTTTCGCGCTGCTTATGCTGTTTCTGTTGTTGAACGTATGCGCTAACCCCACAAAATGATGTTAAGTGAAGTGTTTCGGCCATAGAATGAAACCCATAGGATCAAGACAATCCACTTGTTGCTCTCAAGTGCAAGCGTGGTAAACGACAGTTCATAACCTAGCTGCCGTTTTGTATTGGTTTGAACTCAGTATTTTCTGACTGTTTGACACAACGAGCACATTGTATTTGCCCATTTTACGTTATAGTTGTGATATATCTGGTGAGTAAATTTTTAGGAATTTTGTAGACACCGGCTTTGTTAATTCGTGATAAGCCCGGTCATTGTGAGATGATTATTTTGAATGAACTAGTGTAGCCCTTGACTTTACAACTTCATTCTAGTGAAACTGTTTCTTTTCTTGCAGATATTTGCTGTGGCCATGGCTTTGCTAGTATTATTGACCCTAACATTACCTCTACTCTCAAGTGGTTTACCATTTATACCTGAAGCTAACAACAGTAACCATTCTGTTGTGTTAACACCGGAAAAGCCTGTCAAACTCTTCCGTGACCAAGAAAGCATATTGGATGAGAAATCAAATGAAATCTTTCGAGTGAACAATCGCTTTATTGGAAGTGAAAGTATGCGTTCTTCTCATGGAGACAGTTTCATTCCCTCTGGAAGGAGCATGTATTGTCGTCATAAAGCCAAATGCGAGCAACTCAATAATACAACCTGTTTGGGAGTGAAGCTCCCCTACTCATCATCAACTACGGATCTTGTTGCATTATCTAGAGAATTAGCAATGGTAAGAATGCTCTTGCCATGGAACATCCACCCGTGTTACTCTGATGAGGTTGAAATTTCAGGAGGTTCAAGGGGATGCTTAAGGAAGAATTTCACCCCAAAAGGAAGCTGCTAAACATTTTTTTACTTTTTTTTTTCTTTAAGCAGCATTCACAAGTGAATGCAAATATCTCAATTTCTGATAGACCATTAAAAAATCAACCTCTCAGGGTAATGAGGAAGAAGAAATTCTTTGGGCTGAAATTTGAACGTTTGTGGATTGTACTTAAACTGTTCTCAGCTTTGGCTATTAAATCAATTTTATTTTGCATGCGGTGGTAAGATAAGGATGAATTTGATTCTTTTTAATTTTCTGCCGCGTAGCTCTGGAAACGTTTTTTCTATCGGGTTCCGATGGTAGAACTTATGCTTTCAGAGCCACGTGACGGAAGAGTAAAAACAACAAACATTTTTTCTATTTTTCTGCGTGCAAATTGAAATCGATGAAATAGCCACTCCTTAAAAACAGTCAAAGATACTGCATAATCTTTGAAACTGTCGCACCACAGAGACTACTTTCCGATCCTCCTCGAAAAATCCTTTTTTTTTTTTAATTTTAAGGCTAATTGCAAAAAAGTTACATTTGTTCAATTTTTAACGCTTTTTTTAACATAAATAATAATTTTGGCAGATACTTTTTAGCAGAAATATACTTACTCTGCGTTCCTTGATACCACCCGAAATTTCAATCCAATCGGATCAACACTTGTGGATACTTCCTCGATAGTTGCCTTACCGATTCCAAGTTCATCTTTTGATTAATCTTTTGGTTTCTGCATTGAATGGTTTTAGGAGAAGCTGAAATTTTGGGAATTAACATTATCCCATGTTCCAAAATGTTGGGCAGTCATTCAACCTTTCCTGTGTGCTCTTTACATGCCACGATGTGAAGATGGGATAGTTGATTTGCCTTCCCAAGAAATGTGCAAAATGGCAGCAAGCGCTTGTCGTATTCTTGCTGCCGAGGAACGCCACTGGATTTCTCCTTTGCAATGTGACGACATCAGTCGCTTCCCCCCGATGTGCAAGGTCTGCTCAAAACTTAATTCTCAACGTGAACTCTGTTTATCTTTGTTCTTAATTTTTGCCTGCACAGTTGAATTCTCTGTAATCTCTCATTTCTTCTTTTGTCCAGAATGATGTAAGAGAGCTTCGGTTCAACACGTCAACACAATGCATGTCTCCTTTAGTGGCAACTGACAACCCATCAGCCTATTTTGAAGGAGTAGAGGGATGTGGTTTGCCATGTGCCAATCCATTATACAGCCCAGAGGAACATGCAAGCATCCAGACAACTATGGCCAGCATAGTTGGAATACTTCTACTCATGAACACAATCACAGTTGTAAGCATTTTTGCTCTGTATGCTAGAATCAATCTAACTTTTGACTCTTAATCACTGGAAGAGTTTGCAACCCTTACAGTTTTTGGGCAAGTATCTCACTGATCATCAGCGTGATTCAAAAAGCAGGGTGTCTTTTGTTCTTGACACATTTTTAAAAAAGTATGAATTACATTGTTTACCCACCAATTAAATTAAGTAGTAATCATCCAAAAATTAAATCATTGAACGCGGGTGGAGGGAGTAAGTTAGTGTATTGAGATACATGGGAAAATCCGAGAAACGCTGATGACGGGGGCAGGGGTCTAAAATTTGTGATTACGGTACGTAATTTATTGATAACCCCGAAATATTTTCCAATTGTAAGAGTACGTGAACTCTCTCTCGCTCTTTGAAAGAGGATTTTTTTTGTTTAAGAGGATAACGTTATGAATGAAAAACTTTTTTTTTTAAAGTTCTTTCAGACCTCATGATTGTAGGATGTTTTCTTTTCCAGTTATCTTTTGTAATCAACTGGCGATACACGAAAAAGTTCCCGGCCGTTGCTGTATTTTACATGACTATCTGCTCACTCGCCACAACAATCGGCTTTCTGGTGCAGTTTTTTCCCGGTGCCCGTGAAAATATTCTTTGCCGGAAAGACGGTACCTCAAGAAAAGCAGAGCCCACGTAGGTATTTTTGAGGCTGTTGGTTTTTCTCATGTTCGCATTCTACTTGTCGTCTCTTTTTCAGATCGGGAGAGAACTACTACTGCATCCTCGCGTTTGTTCTGATATACTATCCTCTTATAGCGAAGTTTGTGTGGTTCTCCATTTATTTCTACGCGTGGAACCTTCAGGTGAAAGGGCAAGGTAAACCCAACTCTTCAACATATCTGCGACGAGCTCGGATGAATTCCGATGAACATGATTAACAGTATATGAGTACAGCAAAATCTCGTTTATACGTTATTCACTTGTACGTATTATTCGGTCATCCTTGTTTTTTTATTCCCCGTCGGAAACACTATACAGATTTTGACATATTCACGTATACGTTTGATTCACTTATGCATATTTTTTCCTCGTTCCCTTTGGAAAACGTGTAAACGAGACTTGTCTGTTACATTGACATCGAATTCATGAGACAAGGGCCTTCTTTCGTGTCAAATATTTGTTTTATTGCATAGTTTTTCTGTTTGATTCCAGTTGCTGGCAGAGTAAATCGCAATATCGACAAGTACCGCGCTTACTTCCATTTGGGTGCGTGGTGTGTCCCAGTTGTCCCCACAATCATGACTTTGGCCACAAGTTCCATCGATGGCAACAGCGAGCTGGGCATTTGCTTTGTTAGTATGGAGCACTACAGCTCTCTTCTACTCTTTGTTCCGTTGATAGTCTGCTTTAGTACAGGAGCAGTGTATTCGTTGAGAGGTAAGCACCGTGTACTTTTCGCGCGAAAATTTAAACTTGTGCAAGTACTCATCCTGAATTCATTTGCATGCTGCCTCTTCAGAAAATGGGTAAAGGTATGTGGTGCCCCCGTCCTCAGTACGTGTATTCTTTGTGTTCTAATTTTACTTCCCGGCGTCTTTTGCAGTGAGAGTATGCCTGGAGAAGCTTATCAAAGGTTGCGAAGAGGTTATTTCGGAAGGATCCAGAGCTAATATCCGTCGGCTCCTACGGTTCGACGTGATTTCCACAGTTTGCGGCTTTGTTATAGTGATCTTAGGCGCAGGCGTCCATTTATACGAAGTCCAATACCGGGATTCTTGGCAAAACAGTTTCCGCAATTTCATGACGTGAGTGGTTTGAAATCTCATTGTCAGACTTCCCTGTGGAAGTACGCCAAATTCAACCCCCTTTTTTTTCCAGTTGCAAAATTATGCGAGATGATATGGTAGATGAACTGAGGAGATCGTGCCGCATGACAGCCAAACCAAATGTCAATTTAATTTATATGCAACTGGTACTCATTTTTGGAGCTGACTGTATTAGTAATTTCTGGGTTTGGACGCCTTCAAATTTCCACACCTGGGCGCGGTTCCTTCGCAGGTAATAATTACTCATTTTTAACCCCCAAAAAACATGTATTGTTTGGGTGACTTGGGTGCGGTTATGTCGGTCTTCACTCATGGCCTCAGTGCTAATGGGTTGTCGCTTGTTTGTTTATCTCTTCAGGCTTCTGAGCAAAGAGGAGGACGAGCCGCCGAAACTGAAAAAGCATCACGTGATTGCGTGGACCTTCGCTAAACGGCAAGCGTTGAATCGGTTGGGCCGAATTTCAATCAGCATTCACAGCAACCGGGATGACCCAGTTGGTGCGTACATGAAAATGGCGCCAAATCTGAAATTGCATCTAGCGGTATCTAAACGCAGTAGGGACAACTTTTAAGAAATGTCCTGTGTCGTTCCTTTGGTTCTACACACGTGTAGTATTAAAGTTGGACTTTACAACCGTATGTTCCACCCGAGTAGAACCGTGTATTACAAAATGAGGATTAACGACTTGAAACCGCGTAGGTTAATCCTGAATCAGGTCACATGCGTTGTGCCCACAGCAGCTCAGCTGTTAACAGGCCTGATACCGCCGAGAAGTAATCGGCGTCAGACCGCGCGATCGACAGGTTATGGGCCTTGCGTCCCGTTCCACTCGTCTTTGCGATGGGAAGTGGACTCTGGAGTTGAAAAAATCATCCCTCTAAATTTACAGATGCCTTCCTTGTCTATAATAATCTTGTAATTAGAAGTGACTGTGATATTTTTGTTTGGCGGCCAGGATTGGATTTCGAATTGAACAGCGTGGCATCCCGTGGCATGAGCTCGACGTGGGTGGCAGCACTGCCCAAGCTGGTGACGCGGCGCGGGGCTCTGCGATTGGCGGGCTCCACTTCGAGCCAAGTGAGAAACTCCTGCGATTCGGACATGAGCTACGCGGGGAGGTAAGCACAACCCACAAAATGTCACCAATTCATCCCTAACACCCCTTTTGCGCTGAGGTTACAAGTCATTTGTGAAACGGTGCCTGAATTGGTTGAAGGTTTTATGATCTCGAAACGTTTCTTAAAGATGCAAGTTTTGTTTTTGTTTTTTTTCGTACGATGTTTGCATTTGCCGTAAATGTGTTCCCAACATGAAGTCGTCTAGTCTTCGACTTTTATCTTTTATTTTTTTTTCTTTCTTAAATAACGTCGCTTGTTAATCCCTTAGCTTAGCTCAGCGTAGCTTATTCAGTAGGTTAACTTAAGTTATTTTTAAAGTAACTTACCGGGAAAGAACAGCTGTTTTTCCGTGAGAGGTGTTTGGGAATCCTCAGAAAAGCTCTCAGACCAGGGTTTACCACTTCCGGGAGTGTCATTTAAGCCTGCTGATTAACCTAACACTAGAATATTACGAAACACTTGAGACTGTTTACTGGAACGTGGATCTTCCGTTGTTTGATATCACGCTATTATTATATGAAAAGCGTTTTCGCAATATTTATTCGATTTGCGCATCGCGCAGAGTGTCGTTGGAATCAAGGCGGCAGTCTCTGGATTCGCAACTGTCCGTGGCTGTGGGAGACATCGGCGGCCGGAAGCCGGCGACGCCCATTGGCGGCGTCTCGGGCGGGAGAGTCAAATCGCGGAGGAGGCAGCGCCGTAGGAATGGCGCCTTCTCTACGCGCAGATCGAGTTCGACCTCGCAAGACAGCCAACTCAGCGTACAGGTAGAAAGAGAGAGAGACAGGAAGTCGCTCTGGACTGATCACCTTGTCTAAATCTTTACGGCCCATTCATTAGAGTGAAGTTAACCTGTCGAGCAGTTTTAAGAACTTTGCGCATGGAATTATGCTAAAATGACGTATTTAAGACGGCGGAATTTTTAATGACGATCTCTGGGAGAAATAGAATAGAAAGGGTGTGGTTTTTTGATTTTGCTATTGGTCAACAGAATCTGTTTGTGGTTAATTTATCCGTAATTTTTGCCAAATTCCACGGATTCTGCGACGTCATAAGCAACTTTGAGTTCGATTTCGCGGCGATCGGCTGATTTTATCAGGATGCGGCTTTAGACTTTCCTTCGTCATTTTTTGAGCTCTTTCTGATGACTATCTCGATAAAAATTGGTCAAGTACACCATTCTGTGCTCATAGCTTCGATACTTAGGCCATTCAGAGATAAACATGTAAAAATGCACGTTTGCATGGCATTTTCTATACTGGTATTTTATGACCTTCGCAGGTTTTCTGTGGGCGAGAAATCTCGTCAGTTAAAGCCGTTCACTTTGAGTCGGACGCCTGTCTAACACGCTCCTCTCTGATTTCAGTTGTTATCGACTCTTATGGCTCTGCCCTCTATTCAAACATGTGTTCCGAACTTGAAACGGCGGACCGGGAACGCAGGACTGGACGGCGACCTCCCTCTCAACTTCAACAACCCAACTTTGGCTCCTGGACTAGCCGCTCTCTTCCCGATGTTTCCTCGAAACATCAGCGGAAGCGAGGAAGAGAAAGGAAGAGAGTCAGGGAAGGAGATGCCTGACAAGACCACCTCTTCCCCAAACCAAACCGAGAGTAAAGAGCGGCAGAGCAAAGCAGCGGGAGTCAGCTCCATCAGCAGCGACGACGAGAAAGTCGAGCAAGAAAGGAGCCCGCGACGCGCTCAAAATAAGAGATATAGCAAACATGATGTTTCTGTGAAAAGCGGCGAAGAAAACGTGCCGATGCTTGCGAATTGTGATGACGTAGAATCTCCTAAAGAGAAGCGGACTTGTGAAATGGCTACCCAGACATCGCTTTGCTAGATGTCAGTCGACATCAGTTTTGTTTTTTTAGGAAGTTGTGTTGGTAGCACCGAAGGGAAACGCTTCGTCGGCGTTACCAAGTTAACTACAGAGCGTGGGACCTAAAGACGAAGTACTTAATTTTTTTCTGGAATCGTGGTGAGAACAAACCGTGCCGTTGGAAGCAGCATCTAAAACTTGTGCCATTTCTTCTATATTTTGTTGAAAAATGAGCAATCTCAACTTATTGCACCTATTTTTATCAAGTTAAATTATTTTCTGAACAAATACATCGTCGAATCGCAATTTTATTCATGCTGCTCCCAACGGAATGGTTTGTTATCACCACGATTCCAGTTCTTCTTCCTGAGGTCCCACGCTCTGTTAAATCTTAATGTCCAACGGTTCGATATCTCTTATGTTTGTATCTATCTTTTAGCCAGCGTTCGGACAGAAAATAACTCTTCATAATAGGAAAACGTGCGATTAGAAGCGAGGGAGCCTATTAATGGGATGCAGATGGCTTTTCGGCCCGAATCAATCAGCAAGTTGGCAATCAGAATCCGACGATCCCGGTCGAAAAATGATCCGCAATTTCGGTTATATCAAGTACTTCAAGTATTTTTCCAAATAGCACTCGTATTGAAATGAAACCATTTTCCTTCATCACACCAGTGGGCGAGATTCTCTCTAGCAGAGTGTGCGTTAACTTACCTTAGAGACTTGTTTATAGTTGTGCGGAATGCGTGCTTTCTTCATTTCTGGAAGCCGTTGTTGGTACGCATGCTTCTGTGAAGAATGATCCACGGAGTTATGTTTCCTTTAAGTGCATTTTGCCTGACTGAACGTTTGTTCCTGAACTGCTTTATGGATGAAAAGACTGTGATTTAAGCTCAATCCAATGCGCCAAGTTGTCACTTTTCAACCGCCGCGATCATGGTTTGTAAATACAGTATTTTTGATCTGTTTTATCACTGTTGCTAATAATTTTTGTAAGGAAATCTTGCGCTTAAATGCGAGTTTTCTCTTTGTGCAGATTTAACATTTTAAGTGCGCATGCTTGCAATAGCGGGCCAATTTTAAGTTCTTAGTTGATGATTTGTTTTACATTTCTGTACTTTTTATTAGTGGAGATCTTTTAATGTAGTGCAAATTTTTTATTCTTCTTCAGAGAAGTTCTACGGAATCGGCGCACAAGTCGTTAACGACTGGTCACTGATATTGAACTTCCACTTAACAGGACTGATTTCTCAGTTGCCTATGTAGCGACTCTCTCTTCACTGCCGATTCAATTTCAAGAAAAATAGTACTTACAAGTGGACTGGTTTATTTTGGAAGCCGCGTAGCGTTTGCTTTTTGATACTTTTTTATTTATTATTGTCAATTTATGTAGCTATACCGTAACATCATTTCACCTGAAACATTTATGTTACATCAGCGATTGGCTTACTCTGAAGTAGAGATCATTAGACCCTTGCCACCCCCCAGCCTTTTTTTTTTCGTTTGTGTGTCAATTAGCATGGGGTGGAGACGTTAGGCTCGGCAATGCATCTGATATATTTTACGTATGGAAAGACTGTGATTCATAACCTACTCAGTAGAATTAGTGTACTGTAAAGTAATATTCAAGTAGTTATTCAAAACTTCGTCGTAAGGATTTTTTAAAATTATTATTATTATTTAGTTAATTTTTACTTATCAGTTAGTTCTTTTGTATACTAGCTGACATTGATAGTTTTCTTAACATTGTCGTTTTTTGAAAGGTATTATTGCAAAAATTACTTGTGTGTTGAGCTAGTAGTAGTGGTAATCAAATTAAATTTATCAATACAGAAGGATTTTTTTAAATAACTCAGGCTAAATAGCTTTAATTTTTTTTTTCATTGCAGTTTGACCAGGGAATTTCAGTCATACTATTAAGAAGAATACCTCCAATGTACAGTACAGTGATGTCCATGAGTGATGAGCCAAACAAAATCTAGTGACTTTTTTTGTAAACCGATGTGTGTTGGCAGCAGCGCATGGGGTTGGTCGGGGAAGGTTCCGGGGGAAAGGCGGGCACCTCCTCTTGCCTCCT
>Ga0058701_10005861_pt1 | contig 10289 bp, 3 predicted proteins | sample AgamicOrMae_FD_97039 | JGI IMG/M metagenome (GOLD analysis project Ga0058701, IMG submission 97039) | Agave microbial communities from Guanajuato, Mexico - Or.Ma.e | ecosystem: Host-associated > Plants > Phyllosphere > Phylloplane/Leaf | place: Guanajuato, Mexico | collected 2012-06-04 | reverse complement strand
TTGGATCTCGCCCTTAATTGAAAGCGACACTAGCGCCACGAGCGGCTGCTCCCCCTGAACTAAAGGTCACGTGACTGCTCCAGATCTCCTGGACGTCGTCTGCTAGAATTTAAATTTTGAATTTGTTGTAGAATTGTCAACGGCACATTGTGGGTAAAACATTTTGCTGATCTTTCGATCGTTTAGATATTTCGGCGTGTTTGCGACGGTTATTATCTAATACGAAGTTGTTTATTACCTGTATAGGCCAGTTTAGTGGTGTCCTGTTTTCCACTTATTTCGCGGTTGTCAGCAGCTTGTTTTATCGATTTGCGTAATTTCATATACACATGAAACTCCCCTCTGATAAAAACATTATTCAATTATTCTAAGCAATATTTGACCAAAATATTGAACAGACTTTCGAACTGAAACGGTTGGCTCCACACCAGAGGGATACCAACCGCCGCAACTACCCAGCAGTTTTAAGGGAAATTAAAAACTCGAATAAATAATCTATAGTTGATCTTTTTTAATGAATGCGACATTAAACTTCCATACCTGTGAAATGTTTTTACTTCTGACAGAAACATAAAAAAAATATTTAAAATATCAACTGCAGCCGCATCCTGATTTGAGTTCGAAGTGTTGGCAACGCGATTGTGGCGCCACGGTGGCCTCTCCCCCGAACTAAATGGTCACGTGACCTTTCCAATTAGAACAGCGGAAGTGCGATAAGAGCCGACGCACCCTAGTCGACACCTTTTCATTGGTATGCTTGTTGATTTGTCTTTTAAAATGCCAAAATTACGCTCTTCCCCTGTTACTCGAAACAAGTACGACACTACTTGAAGCAGGGGTTAATTTACGGTGCAATCTTGCTCTTGTAAACTTCGGCATTTCCTGGGTGTGTTGCCTATCTAGTGCATGGCGACGCCTTCGCTTAGTGCACACTCTTTTAGTGGAAAGGCCTCGATGTAATGGTTTGTCGACGTAAGTTTAGGAATGCTGACGCTACAAGGTGTCGGAAAGAAGGAGATAGAGGCGATGGGGATTGAGTTGGGACCCGAGATTGGTCGAGTTTTGGCAAGTTAGCGAGTGATCAACGTGCGAGCGATCGGCGGGGGAAGAGAGAGACAGACAGCGAGAGAGAGGGAGTTTAGGATTGTTAAGCAGATAGACTTAACACTGTCACTCAGCTGTTTAGTTTATCGGAGCTCTGTTTTAGATCTCCTTTCCTTGAATATCAGCTTCCAAGCACTTTTGCCAAGGCTCTTCTATACCTCTTCCGTCAAGAAAATACATTTGTAAGGTTTTTACTATATCTAAGGTGGATCTTTAATTTAAAAAGAAAAAAAAAAATACCTCTTGTGGTAAACGTTTCGTTAGCAATCTGAGCTTAATGAAACACGGGGCTCCTAACGTAACACATCAAACCTCGTGCCGCTCACTAATGTAATGAGTTAACCCACCACCGTCCAGCGGTGCCGTTCGGAAACAGAAACAATTATTTTAGAGGATCTTTTCAGTTCAGTATTGTCACACTGCAAAAAATATCACCCCTTTGAAAACCTTGTATGTAATAATGTAAGCATTTTCCAAAGCTTGGAATTGCGTGTTTTAGCGGAAAAATCCTTCTAATTTCCCTTAACTTGTATTTCACTCCAAATACTTTAGGCTAGGGTTAATGGGTCTAGAGCCTTCCTCAGCAAGCGTACTTGCTTGGCTACTGCCAAGCTCGATGCCTCTTCTTGGCAGCAGTGGCTGCCACAAGGCCAGTAAGCGAAGCGTTTGTGACAGATAAATCAGTAATTTATAGTAATTCGTTCACAGTAAAAACTCCACTCAGTTGAAGATATTCAGATATACCTGTTTTTTCTTCATATTCATGATTTTTTTCCATGGTTCAAATACGGTCAACTTTTTCACCGCGAAACTTCCTTAAAATCTACTTATCCTAAATAAATTGCAACGAAATAAGTCCATTTTACATTGAGTTTTGGTGGAGTTCTATATGCTTACCTGCTAGGAATCCAGACTATTTCACTTGTATGCCTCACCAAAAGAATACTATTTTTTTATTTCAATTGTAAGAGCCGTTTTTAATTAACGTCCATTGAAACAAACATTCACGTTTAGCCTCCGTTTGTGAGAAATATATAGGGAAGGGATGTTGAGTCCCGGCCCCGGTTTGCCTAATTTACGCTCGAAAATTGATTTACAAAATTGATGGTCCATCTCTTGATATGGTAGCCCTTTCAGTCCTGTAAATATATCGCGCTCAAACTTTACGGACTTGGCTGGAAACGAAAATGGGGTTACCTCAACGTTACTCTTGGCCACTCCCCCCTTTTCCCATCTGCGCTCTTTTTTTTTAAGCTGCGGCATAATAATTTTCTGTGACATACATTTTCCACTCATTGTCAGTCAGATGCTCGCAAAGTCCACCCTGAAAAATGTGGGTACGTATTTGTGCTAGATTCATAAATAACACCTTCCGTGACTATGACTTTTAATCGGCTGTACCGGGTATTGTTTTTGGTTTCTCATCAAGGTTGACTTCTTAATGAAGACGTAAATAGGAAGCTTTTTCCACTTTCCTTATAACTTGCTACGCACGACGTAAGTTAACAACGCATTATCAAACACACCAAAGTTGGAAAATTTCACCTCTCAAATTATACCGAAAAGAGACATGGCTGTTTTGCTTGAGTCTCATCAATTTTAAAAGTGTGATCGACTTTTTTTCGTCCCAAACTTGAAGCATAACGGATGGCGTAGACAATACAAAGATCTTTCTTTATCTATGACAATTGATGTGGGTAAGGAAACCGCGGTGCGTAGTACCATACCTCTGAATCTTTCCGTCGGTCACCTGCCGACCAAAAGCGAGCGGCCCTCGACCTTCCAAGGTCGAACCTCCATAAAAGTCGGCTATCTCTTCCTGTGATTTTTCACCTTGGACATCAAGCCAGCGCTTCCCGAATTTCTCACGCGTTATCAAAAGGAAGGAAGAAAACGTCTGTCAGAAAATCACGGTATCCTTACAACTCGGCAAGAAAGTTTTGATATGGGAAATCTAACTTGTTACACTGACCGGATATCCATTCTATTTTTCCCTCTTCACTGATCGTATTTATTGTTTATTGAGTGACAAGTATGTGATATGGATATAAAAACTAATGTCTCGAAAAGCTTCAAAGGCAACACAGTGAAAACAAAATACCCGTATATGAGGATGCTGTACCTGTTTTGGGTGTGATATTAAAACGGGGGATAGAACGTATTTCGGTTACCTATCAAGATAGACCTGTGTTCAGCCACATCATTAGAAAGGTCTCGGTGAGAGGTTTCCATAATGCGGCTGAGCGCAGGTGTATGTTGAAAAATAACCAAAATACGTACTAACCCCGTTTTAGTATCACATCCAATTCAGGAAGTTCTACACCTGTTATCGGTGTTTTGTTTTATGAGAAGGTACTTTTTAAATACTTTTTTAAATCTTTTTTATCTTTTTTTTATCTGATAAACGCCCTTTAGATATGCTTCATCCACTTTTCGATCGACAATTTAAGTACAAATCGTATTGACGTTCGACTAAATCACAGAACTTCATTACGCTCGATAAAGCTGTTACAACAAGATTGTACGCTTTAAAAAATGAAGCTGTCAATCTAAAATTGTAGTTTCCTGTGGAGTGATTTTGGTGCATGGCGTCTGCGAAACCTAACGCAATCTAACTTAACGTAAATACCTGTACATATCTCAACTTATTGTACCGGATTCAGCATTATGAGTAGCCTACGGCACTCATTGGCAGGCGTGGCGGGTGGCCTCGTTGGGAGTTCATTGCAGTGGCCTCAATATACAACCAGTTTACAAACATACCTCGCTGTGGCCAAGTGGTCAACGCTCCGGTGATGATCGCCTGTTATACCCGAGAATGGTGGTGCATGGTTCGAGTGTGGCTCGAACAAACATTTTTTTCTCTTGAAAAAATATGAGGAAGAAAAGTTGTGGGAAGGCTGATTGGGAGTGTCACAGCTCTCCGTGACCAACGTGTCAAGACGTGTGAGTCTGGCCTCTTCTCTGATTCTGAGACGAAAACTTAGATTCTGTTTGGGGAGCGAATCGTGAGGTTTGTGGGGATAGTATAGTGTAAAACAGACGTCTTAAACGACATGGAGTAAAGATGTTGTTGCAGCGGCCAAGTGGAGCTAGCAATACAAGTCGCAACCGAGATGAACCCAGTAAATGTTAATTTAATCTTCGATATTACCAATGTATAGGTCATACTTTGACACAACAGTTTTTACGCTAGATGTAACTACGCGTATTGTGTGTCGATAATCTTCACAATGTAATAAAAAGCTGAACTATTGTTGATCATTGCAGATAGGAAATGCAAATCACTAAATTAAAAGTACATAATTATTGTTTGCTGAAATTTTCTTCTTTCGTGCAGCGAAGGATTTTGCTCAGAGGTGCTACTTTAGCAAGGACAAGTTCCATACCTTATTGTTAGGTGATAGAGATTTATCACCTCGAGGTGATGATGTCGCGACTTCTCGTTCTTTTGAACCAACTTTAGTCGTTCAAACAAGTTTCAGCAACTTCTGCGTCCAGATTGATTTTATTTTCTTCTTTCAGCCTTAGTAGACTAAAGTATTGAACTGTTTAACATGTCCGTTAGCTCCGAACGAAACTTTTGCTTGTTTAGCTTTACACATGCACTTTTAGTTTATCTCAATACATGAATAGACGCTATCTCAAGAATCTCAAGTTAGGTTACGACATGGTCAATGCGACTTCGTAATCAGATTAAATGTTGTCATGTTAGATATAGTTTGGTTAAGTCATGTGGTTTATGTTACGTGTACTCTATAAGTTATTAGGCTGGGCCAGTTTACGTTATGAGAGATGTTACCTTTGACTCTAGGTATTTTTCAGAGATTTCTGTCTATCTTTTCTCAAGTTTTATTCGGTATACATATTCGGACTATTTCCCTCCGGAGCAGAATTTTATTCGTGGACCGATTTCCGCTTTGAGCATAATGTGACCTGTTGGCTGGATTTGGTGGCTGCGTCTCCAAATTCGAAAAAAAATCGGTGCTGATTTATAAGATATTCGGTCTGAAATAGGCTAAAATCAGCTTGAGAAAGGCGAAAAATTGCGCTGAAAGGGAATACGTGGGCATGATTCATGGAAACGTATGTCTCTGCCAGGGGCACTGCACGTTAACTCCATTGCAGGATTCTAACCCAACCCCTTCCGTTTCCTTCTTCCTTTTTGCATTTTCATCAGCTGTCCTCTTCTCGCCTTCGCTTCGCATTCAAATCTGACTTCTCTTTGGTTTATTAGCGCCTTTCATTCAGGGAAGACTCCCCAAATATCGGTTCGGAAATCAGAGTGGACTGTTGTTCACACTGGAATCGTAAATGTAACTGTTATTATTTTATTTTTTTTAGGTTGCAGTTACATCTTGTGTTTTCATTTTCGTCAGAAACCGAAAGGAGCGATAGACGAGCGATGTCCAAAAATGTCTTAGCAGTTTCTGATCAGATTTTCAGACATTTGATCGGTGTCTTATTAGTGCCTGATCGAAATCCGATCAAAATCTGATTAGGCCGATCAATCATTACCGCACGGGGTTTAGAGCATCAAACCCACTTTAATTAAAATATCCTTTAGGTCAGTAAGCTTCTTGTCGCTTACGTTTGCTCCCCTCAAGATGCTGCCGCCGAGGGTGAACGGCATTAGGCTTGGTTACTGATAGATTTGGTTTTAATAGGCGGGAGGATATTGGGTAGAGTACACTAAGCCTCTCTCGGCTTACTGTCAAGGCATATAGCATGAAAAGAAGAAAATACAACCTTCAAATTGTTGGCATAAACATATTTGGTTCACTAAAAAATGAGATAATAATAATGAGCGTTTACTAACAGAAAATAAGTAAAAAACAAAACAAAATAACTAATCAGAAAAAAACAATGGGGGGTAGGGGAGTAGGATTTTTTTCAAAGGTAATACGCTAACCTTTCAATCGAAGGAACTGTAAGAAACCCGCTCGTACGATGGCTGAAAAAAATATTTTTCATGACTCAAAAGGCTTCTCTGAAGAGTAAAATAATCTTCTCTGAAGGAAAGCCTAGTTTGTATGTTTGAAGAGAGCAGCATTTTGCTGCTTCTACACGTCTCATAAAATCGTCGTAGTGTAATCTCGGATGCAAGAAAATACAGGAAATCGGACAGCTTACCCAAAATATGTTCATTTGTTAAACGAAATTCTGCGACAGCCCCATCTCGGCTCAGCATTGAGGCCCCTTATGGGAGTCCCCATCTGTGGGGTCGCGAACGCGAATAAGTGGCTAACGAGCTAGAAAACGCGAGTGTGAAAAAGGGAGGAGAGAGAAAAAGATCGCATATGGTGCTGTACAAGTGAAGACTGTAGCAGAAAGTTTTGGCTTTCGTAGCCAAAACCAAGCGCTGTATGAGAAGTTCCGAAATTTCAAGTTGTCGTAACTTTTACACGTCAGAAGTTATTGCAGCGCTGCGCGTGATATTCAGGTTTCTCACAGGTATGGAGTATCTTTACCGCTAAGAAACGTTTTCTTACTCGCTGAGAATATATTAGAAATGCAAAGCTCCCGTCGAGCTGTTGATAGCTGTGAGCGCTTTTCTCATATTGCTGTTGCTGTCGCGCGGCAATCTATAACGACGTATCAGCAACGGTCCGCGTTGGCAGATACATCGTTATGAATCGTGTTGGGGTAGTTGGAGTGTTATGAGTTCAGCTCGCACAACTAACAACTTTCTAAGGCAATTAAGTGATTTCATGTTGTCTTCCTGACTAAATTTTATTTGAACATTGATCATTCGTCGCTACTGGACTGACAAGGTAAATCGAGTCAGGTGTGTATCTGAAAGTAGACTAGGATCTTAGAACTAGAACATGTACCATGTTATTGTGACACTTCTACATGACCGCTCATATTAATACCTAATTAAACCCAAGGATAAGTCTGATATCACTTGTTGGATAAAAACAGACCCAAGCACCGAAGTTAGATCGGGTTGTATGCCTTGAGCATTACGCCGCTGAAATTGATAAAAAGTAGAACACAAGGTAGAAGGTTCAATGTCTCTCAAATTCACCTAGTTGTCCATAAAACGAGGCTTCTTTTTCATTTGAGTTGGTTCGGGCATTTATGAGTTACCTGAGGAGTGCAATTGGCGGGCTGAAATAAAGTGCTCTCGAGTTGTTTTCGTTGGAGTAACGGAGGCGGCATCGGCTGGAAAACGCGGTCGCGAGGCTCGTCTGGTGGGGAGTGGCGAGCAGTGGGCGGGGGAGTGCTCATTGGGCGCCCATTGGCCGCCCATTGGGTGCCCATTGGGCGTCTATCCAAGAGGCACAGCCGGCTGGGAGCAATAACGGTAGACTTTCCCCGAAGAGCACTTTCGTTGCCAACATTTGTGTTCCTTTATTTTTCCCAGATTCCACTCCCCCAGCAATTTGACCAATATCTCGTCATAAGTACTGTCCACTGTCATTCTCCTTCTCACAAGACGAAGATTTTGCAAATTTGAGAGAACATCTGGGCACGCGAGAGAGAAAGGAAGACAAAGGCCGTAAAAGGCAAGCTGAGTGAGCGAGAGGGAAAACTATTCGTGTGACGGATAAGCTTGAGAGTGGGACCATGAATTTTTCATGAGCTTGCGCATGTGTGCAGAGGTGATGGGGTGATGTGGAGCCCTGTGCAATGTGGGAGCAAGAGAGACGGATTATGTCTTTCAATCAGATCTCCGTGGCCGTATGTTTGATGTAGAGCGGAGTACGTTGTACGTCGCTGTAAAATCGGACAGGACACTTGCTGCCGATACTCTTGTGTAAAGCCGAAAGGCTTAAGCGGCTGGGACCAAGGGAGGAATTCGGAAGGGGCTTGGGCACGGCCAGTGGGATTGCTCCCTGCCCTAAGCAGACTGCGTTCCGATGCTGCGCCGAAGTGAACATTGAAGCGCGGGAACGCCTGACCCGACCCACCATTACTGTGGTACGCCCTTCCCCATCAACTACTCTATGTTCATCCACAGTTCACTGACAGGAAGGGACCACTGAAGTTTTCCCTCGAAGATTGACGATCTCAGCTCAGATTTGACTCCCACTGGCTCCTATTACACCTAGTATTATAGTTTCAAGAGCATGAAACACTTCGGACGTGATCCATCATTCGTGGGACTGCTTATATGCCAACACAAAATCGTCCGGAACATAACACGTCTTCATCAATTTCCCGCATTTTTTTCGTAGTAATTTTTGTATTCAGAAGATTCCTGAGAAAGTTTGGAAGCGACACTGGTTTTTCAAGCGCAACGCGTTCCAAGTCGGTTGAGCGGGGAATTTGAAATAAGGTTTGCATTTCTACCTCCAGAGGTATTACCACAGGTGCTACTCCATGAAATTCCACCTGTGGTCACTATAAGCCGAGCGGAGCAACAGAGGATTGAATGAACAACTTATCCCATTCTAACAAAGCCCAACCTAACGTAACCTTACCTAACCTAGCCTCTGATCCTAACCTAACGAAAAGAAACCTAACCTTACCAAACCTAACCTAACGGGTCATCATGCCGAATGCCACGTACCTCTCAGCGGGGCACCGCCGCTGATATCTAAGCATGACCACGATTGACAACTAACTGTCGACCAGAGCGATAGCAAAGCGAGGAACAAAGCTTTTCGCTAAGCCTAACTTAAGCTACTTTAATTTAATCTAATTTCCTTGTTTTATGTCATTAGTCTTAATCATAGTAAATGGTTAAACCAGGTGGAACACAGGTGGATTATCCAACATTGAGAACTGGCAGGTTGTGAACCTGGAAAACCCCACATCCAAGTGTTCACAAAGCAAGCGGTGCGGCGTTTCGTTGCCGCGAAAGTCAATTATTATTTTGCGGGAGCATGTGTCAAATTTGTCCAACCCGATTACATCCTGGGAACCGCAAACATTATCAGGTCACCGTCGCCATGTAACGCGGCAGGATTTGGTCCTAAGCGGTGTTGCCATATTAAGGTACCCCATCAACTCCAAACTTTTTAACCGAAGTAGAGATGTTGAAGTGATCAACCCCACACTCCAAACCATTGTTTCTTTAGTTGAGAATTTTATTTTGTGGGTGTACATTGGAATTCCACTTTGCGATCTATCAAAAACGTACCTAACATGCAAGGCTATCTCTTTAGGTTTTCGAGACAACCGCAGTTGAGATTGCGAAGTCTGGCAGCTCTGCTTTTAAAACAGTGAAGAGTTATGATTTAATAGGCTGCTGATCCAGCCATAATGATAAATATTTCTGTGCTTTGGAGTGCAACCGATGGCCCCTTGTGTAGAGCTCCCAACAAACTGGCCAACACTCCGTTCAATTCCTAATCAAGAATAAGACCAGCTCTTTATTCATTCGGTAAACGGACATGTGCTCTCCACCTAAAAACTGTTTTGTTGAAAGTAATCGAAAACAGAAATTGGAGTCAAAGAGGGCTACGAGTTACGCAACCATCTGTTTTCAGCTTGATTGGTGGGACGGAACATCTCGCCCGCGCATGTTGCATTGGTCAGTGGTCATGTGTAGCGATCTATCCAGATGCCCATGCGTGACGTGTTTACCACCAAGGACTTGTCCTATAGATTTTTTCTGTTCTATCAAAAAAAAGAGTCATATTAGCCCCCAACCGCCCAGCTATGCCGTTCGCAAACGCTGGGGAAATTTATTTTAGAGGATATTTTCAATTCAGTATCGTCACAATTTAAAAATACCCCCCCCCTCTCTGGAAAACTTGATTTGAATAATTTAGGCCTTTTCCAAAGTTTAAAACTGCGTATTTTAATGGAAAAAATCCTTCCAAATTCTTTGAGCTAAATTTCACTCACAATAATTTGCGCAGTTTTGGATTAAGCTGAAATCGCAAAAATCATACTATTAACTTAGGAAATCTTAATATCTAATTGTAAGCGCGATCCTTCTTTTACAAAAAAGAAAGCATAAATTAATGTTTTATTGACATTTTTTAAACTCACTTTGTTGCCTATTTCGCCTACCCACCATTCTTTTTAAATGCGATTATTTTAGAGTGCTGTCTGAGAAGCCATGTAAAATCGACAAAAAATAAACGCTAATATTTCAAAGTGAAATCCGATGAGGTGGTCTGAAGAAGTTACCAGCCAATACAGAGCCAATGCAACATTATTTTAAGGACGTTTTCGTGGGTCGAAATCCCTTGAGATTGCCACGTGGAAACATCCTTGTTAGTAGC
>Ga0058701_10005860_pt1 | contig 10290 bp, 5 predicted proteins | sample AgamicOrMae_FD_97039 | JGI IMG/M metagenome (GOLD analysis project Ga0058701, IMG submission 97039) | Agave microbial communities from Guanajuato, Mexico - Or.Ma.e | ecosystem: Host-associated > Plants > Phyllosphere > Phylloplane/Leaf | place: Guanajuato, Mexico | collected 2012-06-04 | reverse complement strand
TGTCATGGTAAGATGGTATAGGATGATAGACAATGATAGATCGATGAACATGCACAAATTTGGCTTTAACTCCACAAGGTAATGCTAACTGAAAATGGGTCTGGTTCCTTTAAATGATTATTTAACTGTGAATTTAAATTATGCAAAAGAAAGTGATGAGTGATGTATGTAACACTTAAAGCGCAACTCTATGCACTAAGCAGTACCGTTCAAAATTTTCTGATGCATATAATTATACATAGTTATGCACCGCTGCCCAGACCGAAATCCCATCTCGCGCCACATATCTGCTACCATTTGCATCAACATAGTGTATGCAGGGCACTTGAGTGCAGCGAAAGTCACAGAAAAAGATTTTTTTTTCCAGCTAAGCTCTCCTCTCAGTTTCTGCACTTGGAATGTGTTTACTTGAACGTCCGTTGGAGCGGAGCGGCAGCGTCGTCCGCCGGGCCGAGATAACGGGATGATGCGCGACACCTATCAAAGGCAATGTTCTTAGTCTCTGGTATACGAGGCGCCCCCGTGGAGTTCCGAGTCACTCCACGGGAAGACCCAATGAGCAGCGCCAGCCGGTGGGTGGGCCAGGTTGAGCATATTAAAAATATGTTGCCAGAACGATTTCTCGTGAAACTGGCATTTAACTCTCCGCGAGGAGGAGGAACTTTTTTAGGTAAAATACTGTATAACTTGAATACAAGTCAATACCTGAAGAAGAGTTAAGTTAAACTGATATGTAAGTTAAGTTAAGTTTTCGGTCAAAGTAGGATGATCGGTTCTGATTAAGTAAAGAGAGAGGTAAACGGCTTAGGTTGTTCTAAGTTTGAGGTTGAGGAAGTTTAGATCAGGTTAGGCCAAGTGTTAAGGTCACAAAGTGGCGATTTAATACTTAATTGAAAAATATTTTATTTGGTTAAAATTATATGTAATTTTTGTTTCACTCCTTTATCGTAATGACGAAGGGGACTAGTATGGCCAAACCTAACAATAGGCATTACTTATAAAGGGACCTGTTCTAAAATTCTGACCATTTTTTCTCTGACACTGCTCTTTTGGAATTACCAATTTTGTAGTCAACAAAACTAACGCCTCTCGATATTTTTTTTAGGAATGCTCGGTCGTTTTTGTACAATGCACACTACTTCGGTTATAAATTCTGTAAAAACCGCATTCTAAAACCGAATATGCAAGTTTGGTATAGCTTGACACAAACCACCATATGGGTTGAATTTTTTCTTGTATATAAAGATAGGACATTAGTTTGTCATTTTTTTTTAATCTTCGACCTACTTTTTCTTTGATAAGCTCGTCGTTTTTGCTCATTAAATACCTTAAATTCTTTGCAGACGTCTTCTGTTTCTTGAGCAATCAATGATGAGCAAAAAAGAAAAAAAAATTAAACAGGTTATTTTGATGGTAATATGTTATGATCTCGTTTCGTTGGCAGTAGGTCACTTTGGTCACGCTTCTACAACGAGACTTTCTGCGTGCGCTTTTGATTTACTTCACTTGCGTAGTTGGTGACCATTTCACCATGTAGAAAATACTGGAATACGAGTGTTCTACTATACAAGCGGAAAGTGAGGACAAGCGAAGTATGCCGTCCAGTAGCAAGCAGTGTATTCGCAAGCTTTAACTTTAAGTAAAGTAATCCTTCGTAGAAAAAAAAAGAAATAAAAAGGTGGGACTTTTCTGAGGGGAGGGGTGGCTTTTAATTATAATAACCACTTTGCCAAGGACACATTAAAAGGCCTTTTTCATTTTTTTAAGAAAATCTTTTATGGAGCAATTTTTTACTGGACCAGTTTTAAAAGGATCGGCTTTGGCCGGTTTGTATTTGAGAGAATATTTTTGAAAATTACTGCAGAGGGTTATTTTTCAGATCATTATGGAGAGAATCCGAATTGATAGTCACCTTTTCTTTGAGAGAAAAGTTTTTTTCAAAACCGCCTTTTTTCAAGATCCGCTACTTTTTCATCATTTTTTTTTGTTTTTTTAAATGAGTTTCTGAAAAATAATCGCGCTTTAAGGACATTCTTTGAAAATAAAATAGGGGTGTTGCTATTGACCCGACTTGCATTAATGTAGGGAGACTTAAACGCACGGAACCCAACCTAATACATTTTAAATGGACAGTCGGGTCAATAATAGAACAGACATTCCCAATTAAATAATGGAAGTGTCTATTGCCTCGACTGACCCCTTGGATATGTATTAGATTAGGTTCCTTGCGTTCAAGCCACCTCCCATTCGAAAAGCATTAGGTTGGTTACGTGCGATCAAGTCTCCCTGACAAGTGAATGACGGGTCAAAATAAGCAAGACCCTAAAATTATTATTACATAGAAGATGAAAGTGCATTCATGACATTGCTTTTTTTATTTATTCATCTTTTTCGATTGAACGTTTAGAGTTTTAGCGACGCTAGTAAGAGAAATTACTTAAAAACCTAAAACCAGTGATGAAGCCGTAAGGTACCGTTCTCTTTAAGTTTGAAAGGTGAATACCATTTTACTTTCTAGACCTGTTTAACGTTTTATTACATTGTGTCTATTAAAGATATAAAATCGAGTACGTATTAATTAAAACCTTGAACTCGCTTAACACGGTAACTTGACCTGTATAAGGTTAAGCCACGTATCTTGTGCAGCTCTACAGCTGCTATGCTCGGCTTTCGATAAGCCTCATGTCGCTTACCTCTTGGGCATTAACTGCCTCAGAAATTAAGCGACATCAGGCTTAACGCTTGTTAGGTTAGGCTTGGTGCCTATTGACACGCTCCGTTCGGTTGACGACGAAAGGTACAGTGGCCCACAAAAGTCATGACCACTTCTTCCATAAGAAATACTTGGAATCAGGGGTCATGACTTTTGTGGCCCACGGTACACCGCAAAACGGTGTGAAATTCCACCTTTTAAATATACAGTATGAATGTAGAGCAAGAATCAGGGAGCTGACATGAGAAGTTGGTGACGAAAGGTGGAAGAGCTGGCGAGTCGCTCAGTTGATAGAGTGGCGAAAATTCGAAAAGACATTTCGACCGGTACTTAATTCCGATGTGAAATTGGAACAAATCCGATCTAAAATCCCATTCAAACTCCAATCGAAAATCACAGCTCTCGGCCTACGGGAATTCTGGAAAGATGATTTCCATTGATGAAATTTTAAAAAAGATATTTTTGGAGGACAACAGGGCAAATTTGAAGATTATGAATCTGTAAGAGACGATTTTCAAGGTTGCAGGATACTATCTTTTTTTCCATTCTTTTCCATTAAAGGGGCTGACCGTTAGAGGGTGGCGAACCTTCTGCTAGACGTTTTGCATTCAAAATGTTTTTCAACACATCGTCGGATTTTCTCGATGAAAATTCGCATGCTTTCATTTGCTTTGACGCATAGATTCCAAAAATCCCCTAGAAACTACTAAAAATAGTTTTTAAGGATAAGGGCAATTTTTGCATGCGAACATTGGTAGGACCAAAGCCACCCTACGACTGTGAGGCCCTCTCTTTGATGATTTATCAGAGCGTAAGAAATGATTCTTTATTCTGAACGGATCCAAAAAGAAAATATTGTCCCGTTAAATGTTTATTATTCGTCAAGTGTGGCTATTTTTACGGGGTTATCTTGAAATCTAGAAGGGCAGTAGGCCGGGTGCCTGGAAACTAAGTGGTTCGGATCCCACGTCCAAGGCGTCATCGTTAGCTTAATAACAGTACAGAGTCTCTAGTGGAGACTGCGGTCTCTTCCTGTAGGAAGCATTTCTGCCGCTAACAAGTAAGGTAGGGAAAACGAATCCGCTAAAAAGCAGCACTCCACCTTCAAGTTTAGTCGTTTTCCCAAAAGGCTAGTCGCGTTTCCGATTGCATGCTTTTGCTTACACACATGAAGTCGATTTTAAAACGTTCTAATCTATATTTTTCGTCGAAATATACAAGACCGCTTTGCGCAAAGTTAAAATTAAAAAATGTTATCCAATAGCTACTGTATTACAAATCCGTTTCTTCTCTTCCACCCTATTTTGGCTGTGGGCATTCTCCTTCTATATTTAGAATTCAGGTTGGAGAATATCAGCGCAGAATTTTTTACAGATTTTTTTTAAACGAAGAATTTCAGATCGTTTTTAAACGAAGAATTTCGAACCGTACAGATGATTTCCAAAATATTTTTTTCTTCATTTTAAGGCAGGAAAACTGGCTAACGGAATGCGTTTCTGCATTTTGTTAGAGCTGAATATATTTAGGAAATATCTAAAATATAATTCCTGGTCGAACTGTCCGTGCGGATATCCGCTTGGATATCCGTAAAATTAAGGGTGTCCGTGTCGAATTATCCGTGCAACAACGGTTATCCGTTTTAAACCGCGCTCCCATATACTTAGCACCGATATCCGCACGGATAACCGCTTTAATGTCGGTGTTCTGAATTTCAGAGCGCGGATTTTACTGTGGATATCCGTGGTTGTACGGATAATTCCACACGGACATCCGTAATTTTACGGATATCCAAGCGGATATCCGCACGGATAGTTCGACCAGGGGTTCGTGGGTACGTACAAAAAATTGCGGATTTCTTTGTAATTTTTAAGGCATAATCCCGAGATGGGGATACCCCTAAACTTTGATTATTTCCTTTAGAAAGAAACTTTTTCATACCGGTGCCTATTTTTCCGGATCTGACTGAAAAATGCAATGGAATTGTTCTAGTCCAAATATACAGCTAGAGAAAGCGAAAAGCGAGAAGAACAACTTTCATGACTTTCCACGACAATCCAGTCCCCAGTGAACACCAATGGACTGTTCTCGACCGTCTGCAAATAATCACGCCACAACGAAAATATCCTAGTTCGTATATTCAAAATTAAATGGTCAGTTCCATTCGCATGACTGTTAGTTAATACAAGGGAGACGTGAACGCGCGGAAAGCAACCGAATGCATTTCAAATGGGAGGTGACTTGAACGCAAGGAAACCAACCTCAAACACTTTGAATGGGGCAGCGTGTGATTAGTCTTTTCCTAAGTAAATTGCGACCCTCAGTTTTTCCTAAGCAGTATAATATGTGCCGTTATAAACACCGTTATGCAAAACTGTAAGATGAAAAAAAAAAATCTCTATCGTTCAAAACAAGAATTATTCACCCTTTCCCGGGACACAAAGGTCGTGGCTATTCGACCGTCGGCGCAAATACATGGAGACTTGAACGCACGAAATGCATTTTAATGTGAGGTGACGTGAACGCACAGAAAACCCAACCTAATACATTTTATAGGCCGGCGAAACAGCCACTTCGGTACTCAAAAACTCGTTCAGCGCACCGACTCACCCGCTTCATCCTAATCACTTTTAAACAAAATTCGAGACCAAAATATTGGTTAAAAAAAAATCGGCATTAACCCCTGGTGAAGCCCCGTGACGTCCCGCCTAACCCCTTTCCCGCTCCATAGGATGATAGGGGCATCGCGTCCTGGGCAGACGCACTTAGGTGGAACGGGATATGGACGAAGTAGCGGTGCAGTACGGCCACTGGAGTCCAGCTGGCGGGGCCGGGGCGCGGGCCGGGGCGCGGGCCCCCCGCCCAACCAGGTCGCCGCCGAGCCGCGCCGCGTCAGTCTTCGTCCGAACGCCTCTCGCGCCGCTCGCTCACTCGAGGGAGACAGACCCCTGTCCCATAATCGCGGTCCTAATTTCTTTCAGTTTTTAGTGTGTTTGATTCAACAGCAAGACGGGGCAACCGTCAAGAATACCCATGGTGAGTCCTTATGTAGTTTTTCATTCGACCGACATCATCCGATTCTTCCTTGCGGACTATCCGTGCGTTTGAATAACTTTACTGCAACGTGTGCTGGTCACTTTAGGGGCCGTTGCCACGCACCTCATTCTTTTTTTTAATTAGAAAACAATCGAACGGTATGGATTTGTAGTGATTCGGCGAGGTCTTTTGCCTTGCAATGTGCGGGTTACGTTTCGGAATGCACAGTATAAAGCTTGATTCATGCAATAATTATTTTTTTTCCTTTAAATAATCAAAAGTCAAGAAAGTCATCGTCGATCAAACTTAAGTTGGAAGATGACCTAAAACATCATTGTGGGATGAAATCAGTTACATACTATCCACTTTTGAACGGAAAAAACATCAGGTGTGTTAACTTTATTAAGTAGTTGATACCCAAATTGAGCAATCTAACTAAAAAGTCTGCAAAAAATTACGTTTTAAAGGGATGATTTAATTCTTTCTCTAAAAAGACAGATGTAATCTACGAATTTTTAAGAAGGTAAGGTCGAGGTACCATAAGTAGCCGTGGTTCGTAATGTACCCACAATTGGGAAAGGGCAATATTAGGTCCCAATATCGGAGGTCGGGTTTCCTCCAGGTAAATAACATATCACGTAGTGAGATGTTTTCTTTATCAATATAAAAATGGTGTTTTAGTTAGTTAACTATCTTGACTCTATTATTGCAATGCATGGGTTTTATTTCCGTAAGGGAATACAATAAACCTTCAAGTTAATCCTCTTGCCCATTAATTTCGTCATCAACTTCGGGGGTTTACATTTTTCGCGCGTCTTAACTACGAGATTAAAATGCAATGCGCCCATGCATTGACCATTGGCGAAAGATTAGTTTGACCTACCCTTACGATGATTGACGGGCGGTAGACCTTCAATTTTAATGGAGAGAGAAAAAATGTGGCCTAGATTTGCTGGAGGAAAACTATTATTTAGGCGGTTGTGACCCGACGTTTAGATTTCATTTATTTTATTAATGCTGTTTAATGAGTTTATTAATGCTGCCAATGGTTTTTGTGTTGCAACTAGACAACTTTTTACCAAGATTCTATGGAGGTGCATGCGTTTTAAACCAAAAAAGGTGAGTTCGCGCTTCCCTTAAGCCAAAGTAAGCTCACTGACGGACGACATATTTGTGGGACGGGAAGTTTTTTTTTTTAAGCTACATGCTAAAGTCTTGTGATTTGAAAGGGTCTTTAAATTGAGGATATAGAGTAAGTTTTCAATATTCGAATTGTCTGTCCATAAAAAAAAGAAAAAATAGAAGAGAAAAAAATCAGACAATCCATTGCGTCACTTTTAACTAGTGTTCTTTTCCCCCTTTTTTCTGGGCAAATATAATTATTTGTCAACGCACATCTCACCTCAAATTCTCAAGAGTGTCACGGGGGAAACATTTATACTGATTCTTCCTACAGTAGATAAACAGCTTGCTGTAAGGTGAGGTGCATGACAGAAAGAAGCAGGAAAAAAGGAAAAGAGAAGTCCTCTAATCATTTTTTGTCACAGGTTTCCTAACAAAGAAGTAAATCGTCAGCCGTCGACGGTCAGTTGACTTTTTAACACCTCTAAAGAATTTAGCCTGTATTTAAAAGAACAACATAGCTTGCGAGAGGTCGAGAACCTTCATGATAATTTTTCATCGAGACTAGAAAGTGGATCCCAGATTAAACTAGAAATAGCGTATCATTCCAGATATTTAGAAAAGGATCCTCTGCGCTCGAGAGTCACAACAGCGCCCGTAAAATAGCATAAAATGCCAAAATTTAGGCTTAACGGAGATGACCGAAATTCGTACGATAGGCTGATCCACTACTTCTGGATGGAGTATTGCATAAATAGCACCCTCACATGATGGACTACTTCCTTGGTAATAACACAAAATGCAGGGACTGAAAGGGAGAAGTGTGGTGTTAGCGAAGCCTAACCTCACCCGACCTAACCTACCCTCTGCTATACTAAACCTAGCAAACTTAACCAAAACTTAAGCTATCTTAACGAATTTTGAAAAATCTTACCGTAAAAAACCTTAGCAAATAATCAATTGGCAATAGTTCTATGTTTATTGGACTGAAGTCACCACTGGGTAACCTCACAATAAAAACTTAATCCTGCTTTACGTAATGTATACCTGTTCTGGGTATGAAGGAAAGGCAGGGAAAGAGCTTCATTTGGTTATCTGTATCTGTGGATATAAATAACTATAAACAACTGTTTCAATGAAAACATGTCTTCGGGATCTCTCAATTGATACAGTCATTGAAAGGGGAATCTTCAAAACTAATTAAATTACGCTCATTCCCTCTTTTACCTTCAAATCTAAAACAGGTAGTATTCAGTCTAAAGCATATACACTTCTTGTTTTGGGAAGTTTTTTTTCCTGTTTTGGGTGTGAAAATAAAACGGGGGCATGGTACGTGCTTTTATTATTTTTCAAGATCCAACAATAATAGTCATAAAATTCAAAAGATATCGTCGAGAGTTTTCAATGGATGTGGATGAACATGAATCTGGGAAAACTACTGAAATACGTCCTCCCTCTTTTTTACACCCAAAACAGGCAACAAGTAGGTGTTTCGTTTATACTGTGTATTTTTCACTGTGCTAGCCCCGGCTGAACTGTTCGTGCGGATATCGGCTTGGATATCCACTTAGATAACCGCTTGAATATCCGTAAAATTACGGATGTCCGTGTCGAATTATCCGTATAACCACGGATATTTACAGTAGACTTCGCACTCTGATATTCGTAACACCGATATCCAAGTGGATATCCGTGCGGATATCGGTGATACGGATATAGGAGCGCGGTTCACTACGGATAACCGTGGTTGCACGGATAATTCGACACGGACATCCGTAATTTTACGGATATCCCTGCGGATATCCGCACGGACAGTTCGACCAGGGACCGCATTGGATGATCATTGGTTGTTCCCATCCAAGGGCTGCTGTTCCGTTTAAGACACTTCTCCCGGATATTTTATGCTATCAGGAATGTGAAAGGAAGGCGTGACGCGACGCCGAGCGTCTTTTAGCCTGGTAGGTTCGAGTCAAGCCGAAGCCAATGTGGCGGATGCCGCGCCGGACGCGTCAAAACCATCGTGGGATTCCCTCCGATAAGCGGGAGCCGAGCCGACGAAATGTGGGGCAAAGAGGCTGGCGCCGTGCGGGGCGCCGTGCGGGGCGCGGGCGCCGCCCGATGGACCCAGCAGGCGACGGGAGCGACTTTCTTTAACTTCCAGATGATTCGGTTACTTCCGTCAACTCAAAAGGCCGCCATTTGCATAACCGACACCTCTCCCATTAAAAAGGCACTCGCTGTTCCTTTGAAAGACGGAATTTTCTTTCTCTTGTGTTGTACCGTTCGTCGCCGAGCAGCCACAGTAAAAACAAAACACCCTTTTTAGGGTATGCTTACCTGTTTTGGGTGTGAAACTAAGACAGGGGTAGTACGTTAGTTGAAAATTTCCCAACGTAGACCTATGTTCACTTGTTCAGCCACATCAATGAATAGCTCTCGCCGACATCTTTCAAATGATACGGTGAACATAGGCGTCACTTGAAGAATAACCAAAATACGTGCTACCCCCGTTTTAGTTTCACACCCAAAACAGATAAAGATCTCCCGAAAATAGGTGTTTTGTTTTTGTTGTGGAGCGGATCAAATGCCAAGCGAAGCACAAGGCACTTGATCTGGATCAACTTGCCGGTCACTAACAAGACTGAAGCCGCTTGCTGCTCAGGGGTGGTAACTGCTGCTGAGAAGAAATCGGCTCTCGGCTTGGCGACAGCTGAGTGGAGTGGATTCGGAGCAAGGCACAGGGCAAACAAATACGTGGTTTTATATTGTTGATCTTCATAGTGGAAACGAGGGGATAGCAATTACGCTTGGATAGCGTACGAGGTAATACTCTACTTTTTGCGCTGTTACTTTTTGGCATGAGGGAGTTATTCGTACTGATTATGCGTCTCCTCTGTTACCAAAGTAATTTTAATGTCCTTATAACATCCAAATTTGTCGGGATTTATCCTATTTAGTTCTTTTAATACGTTTTATTGCGTCAGTTGCACGAATCAATACGCAGGTGATGGCCATCCCCTCGAGAGGACATAAAAGGTTGCGGATTGGGCGGCTCACACAAGTGAAAGTAAATGTGAACTTTGAAGAAGGAAAGAGTTCAACACGGAAAGTGTCCAACACGGAAATTGCTCGACAATGTCGAACTGTTCGTTAGGTCGGTGTGCACTCCATCGTGCGTTTAAGTCTCTGTAAGAATAGAGACATGCTTTTGCTTGTCCAGTGTTGGATCAAGATGATTTGCACGGCGTTTAAGTTCCTGAATATAAATGGATGATCGTCAAAGTGGAGTCAAAGGGTAGCTGTCATAAGCGCCAAAAACCACAAGTGCCAACGCCGCAAGCGCCAATCCCTAACCGCCAAACTACAAAAGTCGCAAACGCCAAAGGTCTTAACCGCAAAACTAACCTTACCTAACCTAACCT
>Ga0058701_10005859_pt1 | contig 10290 bp, 4 predicted proteins | sample AgamicOrMae_FD_97039 | JGI IMG/M metagenome (GOLD analysis project Ga0058701, IMG submission 97039) | Agave microbial communities from Guanajuato, Mexico - Or.Ma.e | ecosystem: Host-associated > Plants > Phyllosphere > Phylloplane/Leaf | place: Guanajuato, Mexico | collected 2012-06-04 | reverse complement strand
TGGTGATAACAAACCGCGCCGTTGCGAGCAGCATTTTCAATCAGTGCCATTTCGCATAAATTTTGCTCAGAAGTTAGCAATAGTAACTTGATGCAATTATTTGCGATCAAATTGGTTAGTTTTTAGGACAAATACATCTTTAAAATCGTAATTTTTTACGTGCTGCTCGCAACGTCATGGTTTGTTATCACCACGATTCCAGTACTTCTTTCTGTTCTTCTTCCTAAGGTCCCACGCTCTATGCCCCCCGCTTGTGACGAGGCTAGAGAGACTGTTACAGTCTCTCTACACGAGGCCCTTGCGTCCCCTTGCACTGGCGCAAGGTGGATATAGATCCACCCTGGATCCACCTTGCGATGGCGCTTCTACTGGCGCTGAGTCCAGTGGCGGTAAAGATTCTATCAAAGGCTTTTGTTGTTTTAAGCAGGGTTGGGGATTTTTATTTTCCGTCCGTTTTTTTTCTACTTACCTCAGTTGTGGGATTTTTTTGGCCAAGACAACTTGAATCGATAGGTATAACCACGCAAATATTCGGTGGAAAAAAAAATAAAAAAATAGAGACGCTGCTTGCAGTATTTTGGTTCGGTTATTTTTCAAATGCGGTGTTCAAGTCTCTATGATGTTACTGGAATAATCAGTAGTATTTTGTGCAAAAAGTTCGTTATTGAAAGAAAATAGTATTCTGAAGCTAACTGCTAACTTATTTTTAACCTGCATTTTGTCACCCAAATCTTCACAGACATTTTTTTCTTTTTTATTACATTTTTTTCTCTTTAAAGGGTAAAGGCCTGGCAAAATAAACGTAAGAAATGTGAGGCAAAAGGGCCTCTCAATTCACTTATTTTAAAGCCCTGTATAGTTAAAGAATAAACGCTAACGCATCCATGAACCCATGAGGAAAAATAGCCGCTTTACATGGGCGGTATGGGAGCGGCCGACATTTTTCCTCGTCAAGCGAATATGTCTGTCTCTCTTGCGCACACAGCGATTCGTATCTTCCATCTCTTTCCCTCACGACCAATCACGGTCGCGTCTCTTTAACTAATACAGGCCTTTAACGTATTTCAGTGAGCATATACACTTGCATACTACTACGAACTCAACAAACAAAGCTGCGCACTTGCGAAAGCGTCCCGTTCGACGCCTTCAAAGTACCGGCGCGGCTTGTGTGCCACAGGTACCGGTTGTTTTTCCTATGTTCCCCTTTACCTTGAGTTACTGGCGATTGCCGTTCGGGAAAAAATATCATTTTCTTCCAACTCCATTCGCACATTCCCTATTTATTCACTTATGCACAGACAGCTGGCGACTTTGAGGCTGCACGTTTCAGCACGTGTAGGACCATTGACTCTCCTCTTGGACTCTCCTCTTTACAAAGTTGGACGCGTCAGTGGGGCCTTGGTGAAAAAGTCGGAGCCCACGAGTGCGTCCCTGAATTTGAGTAAAATCACTATTTAGGAGATTAATCACTATTTCAGAGATAAATCACTATTTAGGAGATTAATCACTATTTAGATAGATTTGGATGTGACTGCAAGCCCCTAGGATTGGGGGTGTTTGACATGCTTGTTGCAATATTATCCCCTGTAAGTTGAAGAAGAGTCTTTTGGCGTAAGAGAAAAATGACATTCTACCCTAATACCTTTCCGGTTGAGTTACTCGCTTGAGAATTAAAGTTTTTGAATTTACTAGTAGTTGCACCTCGCTCAGAATAACCATCTTATCCGACGGGATTCGAGGAAAAACTGAAAATGTGGTTGTGAACTATAAAAAAGCTCGGGAACGAAAGATTAATAAATAATAACAGGATATGACATGAGCAACAGCAGACATTTACTTCAGACAGTTATTACAGAGAAATTTGGTATCTACCACGAGGATATGGTATGGTATACTAAAACATTTCCAAGCCATTTCATCCAAGCATACCCACAAAGGTTGACCTGCTATCACGAGCACGGGGCCCTGAAAAGTAGAGGGGCGCAAATGAAACCCATGGCCACCATGTTGAGCCCCCTTTTCCTGTAAGGAATACATTGGGCCTAGGCGGGTTCCATTGCAGGGGTCACTATCCGCGCCTCTCTACTTTCCAGTGCTCTACATTGGCGCAGCGTTGGCAACAGCAATGAGATAGAGAGGTTGGATTTTGAAAGGCACAAGTAGGCAACCAACCTGCTTAAACATCAGCAAGGGGGTGGGTGAGTCCTTTGATAACCTTCGCGAACTACTGTATCTCTCTCAGAATCAGTGATCGCCGCTGTTTCGTAACACTTCAAATATGTAAGTATAATAGAATAGCACTCACATGCTTCAGAGATCAGAGATTCGTTCGCGCGCTAGGTCTGTGTCTGTGATGTAGGTCAACACCCTGCAGAGATCTTGCTGATAGGATTTACGTCTTGTTTTAGAATACAAACCATGTCTAAACAACGTTTCGGCACATCACATTTGGCACGAATATCTGAACATTTCAACACCGACAACGGCATGTAAAATTACATGTACACATTGATGTGCGTGGAGGTAAACATTAATAAAACGGAGTTCACAATGCGAATACCTAGCGTCCATGTCACCATTTCTTATTTTTTTTTTCGTTGCGAAATAAGCTTCTTTTTCTTTTAGGAAAAGAATTTACAATATTATTCTGTGGGATAGGGTCCAACGGCCTAGGGAGTCTGAAAGGAGAGAGGGAACTGCTCATTCCCGATGTCTGCGCTTGTTTGTGGGTTGCGTGTCGCGTCATAAATTGACGCCTCTCTCCACTTTGCGACTTCTCAGGCCCAAGGCGTTAGGTCACCCTACGATGTAGACACATCGTGGGTCACCCTGTCGCTCAGCATGTAAACATCCAAAACGGCGATATCGCACCTAATTTAAACAACGAATCGGTGGTTTAGTACGAATTTTCTGAAGGCACAATTAATCTATCTTTTGGCGAGAGTAAGCTTGCCACTCAAAAACCATTTGCGACTTGCTTTCCTATAAAGCGGCAACCGGCCCATTATCCAGCAGCACTCGTCTTCTAAACAGCTAACACTACTTAATATACACCCTTGAGAGCTGGCTTTCCAACACTGGTTGTTCGACTCTCGCAGCAATTCAAATCTTTTTGAACCACGGACGAAATACCAAAGGCCTTTCGTCTGAAAGATACTGGTAAATCCATTAAAGCTAATTCTATTTGAAATAGGCATTTCAAAATTGGGATATGTATCAGTTCAATACCAAGATCATTACAATCTCGAAAAAGTTATTCGTAACAACATTGGACCCGACTGCGGAACTGTACATCATTACAAAAATAAAGGGGGTCAAGCAGCACTAACACTTATTCTTTCATAAAAATAGAAGCGTTTCTGAACCCCATCATGTAAATACAACAATGAGTCTCTTGTGCAGCAATCCGCAGTATGCCTACCGTGAGTCGAATACTTTTGTACATACCGAGCGAGTTGAATTCCTTGTTTTTCAATCCCCAGTAGGCAACACGCATTACGCCCGTGTCGTGCAGGCTGCATCGTCTTCGTAACTATCGCTCGGTACATCAGACTAACAGAAGCAAGAGCACAATAATATTTACATGGAGTATGGAACATACTGTATGAACACATCCTACAAAATTCACAAGATATTTAGTTACATCAGGCCGTCCAAAACTTCTTGGAGAAACTTCCATTTCTGTCGTTGACGAGGAAAGCCCTCGAAAAAAAGTTCCAGTAAGAAAATATTTTTACAATAAGGCAGGTCTCAAAAAAAGGGAGGGGAGGGGGAATATTCCAACCAAGAGCTATCATTTTTGACAACTCGACGGGGTTCTCCACAAGGCATCTACGTCGAGTTCTAACACCTGTCTGAACGCATTTTTTAGTCATTCGATATCACTGGGAGATCTGTTACATGCCAACATAAATTGTCCAGCAATTTTCAAACAATCAACAGTCACGTGCGTGGTACATTACGGACAATAACTGTCACATGAAAGCACCGCCAAACGTAAAGAGATATCTGTCGGTAAATTTTTATCTTGACCCTTCGAAACACCAAAAGCCGAAGGGTCGTTCATCGGAACACCGATAAAGTATCCTCATTCCTGTACACCCAGCTGAGCTGTCAATCTACTTTACGGTTCAAAAAAGCCAAACAATCACCTGTCTATCACAAAGCCATCCACAGAAATCTGCAAGAAGACTGTTGTGGTAGACTATTCTGACTGAGGAAAAACCGAGTTGAATTTAAGAGTATGATACATCAAGTTGCAAACAAGTACAACGGAAAAAATGACAATAATCTGGTTTAAAAATTTTTGTAGGTCCTTACAGAGTTTTACACATCATGTTTGTTATTTAAACCGCCAGAAGTCAAGTTAATCTACCCTAGCAAAATCGCACCGGTATTATTGCCGCGCTAACTGTTCCCTCGCAAGAACAACAAGTTCCGTTCCCAACGATTATCCAAAAATATATTTTTCCTCTAATATTTTGGGGGATATATTCTCGTTTGGAGAAGCAATACAAAATTTTACTTTGATGAATTTAAAACAAGAATCTGAGTGAATAAAATTCATAAAGAGATTTTTATGTTTTCGACTTATTGCTGGATGCACAGCACGGGTGAAGAGCGCAACAGAATAAGAAGTACGATTTTTGTGGGTCACAGCACCCGACAGTAAGTTTAACTAAAGGTATTTACAGCGAAACTCAATGCCAAGTTGCGAGTAAATAAACTCAACCGTATTTTTACGCATGTAAACCGTACCTTTTTTGCTAAATTTCCGCACTAAAAAATCTTGATGCGTCTTACATACCAGTATGCTTCACGCAAAACAAAGGGCACTTTTTAAACGTGGGTTCTTAAACTGAAGTGCGGCTCATACACGGGAAATACAGTGTGCGTTTTCCCACATTACTTCACAGCCAAATATGTATCGGATTTACGCATTCTCGGGCTTACAAAGAATGCGTATAAAAGTACTTAGGTCATACCCGAGTAACCAAAGGGTTGCAAGCAGCGTCAGGGTCTGTATAAACTTCGAGAGATAAAAAAGACAAAAGACATCTTTAAAAATTCTATATGAAATTCAAGAGGGAACACTTGAGCTTTTTGTACACGTAGCTTAGTAGCTAATGAGCGTCCGTGCATACATGAAAACGACGACGAGTGGATAGTACTCAACAGCAACGTCAACCGTAGAACTAGTAAGAATATGCTTCAGAAATGCAGAACGCCGTCGAAATTTCTTTCGAATTCAAAAGAAAACATAGAACAAGTCAAAGTGACGAAGAAATTCCAGAAGGGCTCATTTATACCCTCGGAATTCAAAGCCCGTTCCAACTAATTTTCCCGCCTTTCAAAGATGATTTTAACAGCTTTTTTTTGTTGGGATCATTTTCAAACGTTTCCGTTACCGATCGAAGAGAATCTTCCACGAGTTCACGGACACGATACGTATGAAATGATAAACGATACATTCAGATTTCACATTGATTGAAACAAAAGGGTAGATATAAGCAAGATAGGTGCATTGTAAACAAATATACACCGTGCACCGGGCATTTACGTTCGAAGCAAAAACAGTCCAGATGAAATGTATGAGTAGCTGTTAAGTCAGGATCGTGAGGCGAAAATGTAAGCATAGCAGTAAAATCCATAGCCTGTCAGTGGCTGTTGATTTTACAGTAGCAACTAGAAGTTGACCGTTTGGAAACAGAAGCGCTAAAAACGTACAATCTGTAGTCTTTTAGCGGCTGTAGTTTACAGCACGATGTAAAAAAAGTCTAGTGACGTTCTCTTTCGGCAACGCATACGCTAAACAGTAAAATCCAGAGCCCGTAATCGGGCTAGAGATTATACAATATAGCGTACGTTAGAGGTTATTTAGTGAAAAATAGTTCATAGAAAGAGAAGCTACAGTCTTCATCAACCAGAAAAACAAGTAAAACCATTTTTATCGAAGACAATAAAAATCCATTCAAATCCATCTATCAAAAAAGATAGCGACTACTGATGATTTTACCGGTTACTGGTGTTTACTTTGCAGCCCTCAGAACTGGTTAGCTTTTGAGGACGGGCGGGATACATCACTATCCCATAGAGAGCAAGCTCCTGCTTATTTCTCATTAGAGAGCTATACCCACTGTTTGAAAAAGAAAAAAAACATCTGTTACTATCAAGGGCTCTCTTCAACGGATAGCTCGCGGCGCGATGGTCCAGGGCCAACATCAAGTACTTTACACCAAGATTCGCCAGTTAACAATCAGAACGAACCTCTCACGACAACGCGTGATTAATCTGATAAAAAATTTAAATAGTAATAGCTCTAAGCTACATTGCGGTAAAAACTTCAATAAGAGCACCTTTACTTCAATAAGAGCACCTTTCATAAGGTGTTTCAACTCTCCTTTCCAAGCAGATTCCTCACAGAAACAATACCGTACCTTGTGGCCGGCCGCAAAGAGAATTCTGAGTCAACACTTTGTTGCTACGGAATAAAATGCTGTTGGAATACGCAGAAAGTTGGAGATTTCACATATCGTTTTGTTGTAGCAACAATTCATCTAGAGCCTTTACCGATCCTCTTTCCAGAGAGTGAGGTAACGTAACGTAAGTTTTTTTCTTGAGAGATGCTGTAACATCGTTAACGATTATGCGTCCCATTCAAATGAAGTGGGAGACTTAAGTTGACATCACAGTTAAATTCCACCGAACAAGCGTAACGAAATATATAAAGCTAACCTATACATACATCCACAATATGACTGTTCAGTCGACAGTTGTAAGGGGCACTTCCGGTCCGTGGCCGTTGGCATCGGCGTTGGAGGCGTTGATCCTCGAGTGAGCGCCCGAACTTGGGTCCGATGCCGCATGTCTTTTGGCGCCAAAGCACGAATTGCAAGCCGTATCGCCAACACCGAAGTTCTCCCCGTCTTCCATAGACTGGAGCATGGGTTTGTTCAGCGTCTCCGGAAGTATGAGAGAGAGCAGACCGGAAGTGATAGCAATCGTGGCGAAAATGACAGTCGGTAGAGTTTTGTTGAGGGAATCCAACAGAGTAATGAGAGGGGTGAGTGCGCCAGACAGACGGGCACACATGCTTCCGACACCCAGAGCTGTATTGCGGACTACGGTGGGATACAATTCCGCGGTGTAGTTATAGATAATAGCGAAAGAGCTCGCTATGAAAAATTTACCGAACATGACGATGGTCGTGGCAGCGGTACTACCTGTCGGAGTATCTTGAGGTATGAATGCGACGACTACAGTTGCTAATCCTCCGAGGACCATCATGGAGCTGATCAGAGATCGGCGGCCGGTGCGGTCCATGAGGAAAACGGTAACCAGGTAGCTGGGGATCTCGACGAGGCCCACGAGGAACAGGATAATGAACGGGTCTCCGGGAAGGTTCCCCGTGTTCAAGGAGAGGCCATAGTAGGCGAGGCTGTTCGCGAACCAGTTGAGGCACACGTTCAACGTCCTGCACCGCAGGTTCGGTGTTTTCAGCAAGTCCAGGACGCCGTACGATTGGGTCTCTTCGGTACGCTCGGAGGCTTTGCCTTTGGACACAAAGTGGGCTTTGTCGATGGTGCCGCCGTTGACGCGAACCGCGCGTTCAACAATGTCGACCGCCTCTGATATTCTTCCCTGCGCCCACAGCCATCTGGGCGACTCATCTATTAACCTGAAAAAAATATTCTCTTTTAGGAAGTACCGATAGTCTATAAACGAAAGCGGGCTTGAGTCCACCATCACAGCTCGATAACATTATCACAAAATGATGATAGCAGAGCGTGGGTCATAAAAAGGTACACTTGGAAGCGAAGGAATCCATACTTATAAATAAAAAGGTCGCTTTGAGTAGATGTATCTTTGCTATTGATACGTTTATATTTTCACTTGCACTGGGAACTACTGTTATGGTGCGAGCAATCGACTTTGAGATGAAGATAGTTGTAAACCATCCATTCATAAGAGTAGGGCAGCCCTTCTCTCATAATCCATTAACCTTCGAAATGCGAGGAAAAGCCTTTTTTGAGGCAAAACGTTTAGCTGACTGTCCGTCCACCAGGCCATTTTCCCCCTATTTTGGGTGTTTTACGATTATTTGCGTAAAATCGATCACACTGCCAAGATTTTTTTTTAATATGGATACGTGGTATATAGCTGGGAATGCTGATCGGTAAACGTACGTTCCCGGGCAGTAGTGTTAATCATTCTCACATACCGTACATCAATAACCTAAGCCAACGCAGAAGAATCAAGCTGAACTAAAATCGTTATGTTAAAAAAATCTGAAAAGCTCAGAATTATGTAACTCTAGGAAAGACATAATATTTCCCAGAAATTACGGCGCAAAGATATTATTTCGATTCTTTTAAAATTATTGTAGTGACTGATTTGACACATTTTCCCCTAAACGGACTGTTAATGTGGGTTTTTTTATTATTTCCGGAGTTGGCATCGATAACGAAAAATTTTAGCGCGCTAACGCTAAGGCACGCTCGTTAGCGTAGCGCGCTAACGCTAACGGGCAAAAAAAATAAATATAAGCGCGCTAACGCTACGTTAGCGCCGGGGCGGCGCTACGCTAATCCCCCCCCCCCTAGAAAAAAAGACGCAAAGAAGCAAGGGCCACGCCCTCGCAAAAAATTCTCGTTCTTTACTAAAGTAACCGAATGTTTCTCTGGATATTTTGATCTTATATCGCCACTTGCTGGGGCCCTTAAATGTCCCCATGCCATAAGTCATGGAAACCAGGTTGTCGGGTCTGGTAAGTCGTTACCTGGGTAATAGCTAAACGGCGGCAAGCTGTTTATGTTGCCTATGGAGGGCACGCTCAAGACTTTGGGTTAACCTCTATGCAGCTCTGGCGCAGATGGGACTTTTGTCAGAGCCGCAGCAAATATGGGGTGAGGATACTTGTTACCACCCTTGAAAGAACCAGGTTTTGTTCTTATTGCGTAGGTTTATGCTCGACGCCAACAAGGCGTGGTGGCGGAGTGGTCAGCGTGTCCGCCTATCAATCTCGCGACGCAGGCTCGATTCTTAGACCCGCTGCATTTTTCTTTCTTTCTCCGAGGCCATGTCACTTAAGTACACCTCTGAACACCCTCGCCAAACGTCTTCTCACATGTCAGTGGCCGAGTGGTTAGCGTTCCTACGTTACCAATGATGGTGTCTAGACTTGGTTGGAGGTTCGTGGTTCAAATCCGCGATTATATGCCGCGCGCAGCCTCGCAAAATCGCGGAGATCCTCGGAATCTGGCCGGATGGGTAACACCTCGCCAGCCACGGAGCCACTGAGAAGACATCTACCTAGCCTCAGATCTGACGAATTGCGCGTCAGGAGGTAGCCCTTCAAACACCCCATCCCGTAAGATCTGGGAAGTTAAGGGGGGGCTTAACCACGGGTAGTTTTATGTTGTTTTTTTCACGTTTGTTCATACCTCTGTAGATACCGTTAGTAGAGGTTAGAGCTTCTACTTGAACAAAAATATAATTGATAATTAATCATATAAAACATAACAATAATTCTATAATAAGGTAAACTTGAGCGTGTATTAGAACTTTGGCGAGAATTTTAAAGTACTGTTAGCACAGAAAAATTAGCAGAGCTACGGTCGCTAACGAGTCCACTTAGCGTAGCGCGCTAACGCTAATGCCATTCGAAAACACTGGCGCGCTAAGGCTAAATTAGCGTTAGCGGTCGTAGCACCGCTAACGCTTAATTAGCGATGCCAACCCTGCTCATTTCTTTGAAAAGTGCGGCGACGTTTGATCATATGAACAAGATAAATATTATAATCTTTCGATTGATTCTATTTCGTAAGTTGAAACCGAAAAAAAAATCGACATAAAATCGACAAATGGCGCTCGGCACGTCAGCGCATCACAAGACAACAAATAAAATTTCCAAACTTCATACCCGTATAATACTATAAAAACCAATTAGGTGAATTGATCTGGTAAAATTACTAACCGATCCTATTACCTTGGGATAGATCAAACCGTTATTCAAGGTAAAAAATTAATGGTCCCCGGTGCGAACGTTTCTCTAAAAAATACTTTAAGTCGCGTTTTGAAGATTACCGATACTAATTTCTGTTGACTCAAGCCCTGATTGGTGTTGCATGATAATACACGATTCCGGGCTACTGGCAGAGTTGACATATGGCAATGCTGTACCACTAGAATGGAAATTTGAATTTTATGATGTTCGCGGGTCGAGTTTCGCAAAACGGCCACGTCCAGAAGTAGATTATCTATATAACAATGAGCACACCTACGTCAGCA
>Ga0058701_10005857_pt1 | contig 10291 bp, 6 predicted proteins | sample AgamicOrMae_FD_97039 | JGI IMG/M metagenome (GOLD analysis project Ga0058701, IMG submission 97039) | Agave microbial communities from Guanajuato, Mexico - Or.Ma.e | ecosystem: Host-associated > Plants > Phyllosphere > Phylloplane/Leaf | place: Guanajuato, Mexico | collected 2012-06-04 | reverse complement strand
TTAACGCTGTTTTTAACATAGTAAAAATAAACTTCAGCAGCAAATTTTTACATGGGATACCTTACAGTAACGCCAACTTCAGCCCCCAGGAGTTTCAAGCAAATCGGAGTGTGACAGTCAAGGTACTCTCCTTGTAAGTCTAAAATGACGCATGGGAGCAGTGTAACGGAGAATTAACACATGGATAATTTGTTGTAAAATAAGTACCTTCCCTTTACACCATGAATAGAGTAGAGGAATTTCAAATTTATCCTCGCCTTTTTTTTAATGTGATTTCAATTGAGAATCCCTACCGATATGCAACTTCCAATTTTTGCAAGAAACGAAATTAAGGAATACCGGTACTGCGTTGTTGATCATCTAACCAGTCAAATGGGAAAAAAAGTTAAACATAAAACAGAAATTTGAAAAAATACCCTTACAATACACTTCCTTGGAGCAAAAATATGAACTTATTTCTATTATATGAAGGGCCGATGACCGTTTCTATTCTGAAAATGAGAAGTTGAGGCCCAAACACTACGGCGGGCATTATGCAAAAGTTTTCGAAATTTCACAACTCAAAAACTCGTCGCTGTAAAATGTTAACGTCATAAAGAAACTATAATTATAACCCGATAACACAATGTAAAAAAAATTAAAATAATATAAAAAATTGTCCAAATGTTACGGATAGCTATGGGGTCTCCTTAAATTGAGGAGTTTGCATAATGGGTTTACACACGGAAAAAAATGGAAAACCTTGAAAAACGAGCCAGGTGATAATGTCCAAGACTTAACCCATAAAGAACATATAGCCATAATAAAGATGTCTCGGGTTTGGGTTAACTATCATTTTGACGATACGTTAAGATTGTTGATATTGTGATCACGAGGGCGCAAAATACTTTTAGTGAAATTTTCCGCGGATGCGTGAACCCATAAATAATAGGTAGAGAAGCCGGAACACATAGTAAATAGGATAGGCATCAACGGAATAGGGTATGGAAACAAAGACAGCGAAAAAACCACCATCGAGGGGGGGAGGTAATAATATTTTTTGCGTAGAGTAGCTGTCAGATTTTTAAAGAATAGCAATTAAAAATAACAACAAAATCGAAGAATCAAAAATGATGGCAGAGCCTTCGCAGTGAAGCTCACACTGCTCCATTTATGGTATTATTACTTTTATCTTTTCCAAAAAATCTTCGTCCATTAAAAATGACAGTGATCATTACCTACATCTTTTTGAATAAGTTCCTAAAAAAAACAATTCCTAAAAAAAATATTTCGTCGCAATGAAGGGAACCGCTGACACCATTTTTAAATTCGTCGAAAAAAAATCGAAAGCGGCGTGAAATACACAAAAATAATAACAAAGTACTCACTGCAGTCGGTGATCTCCGCAGCCAATGAAGAAGCTGCTATGCAGAAAAGGATAATTGCGAATAATTGGCTGGACATCTTGCTTCGGATGATGAGAACTTGTACTAAGGGCACTTCTCGTCCAAAATGCAGCCCCAATTCGCGAATACTGTTAACTCAGAGTCCGATGGGCGAATATGCTGACTGCTAACGACAAAACTACACGGTTGGCCGTCCACTGATTGCTCGCCACTGATCGCCGCGAACACATCAGCCGGCCGACCGAGTATGTACGGACACGGCCGAAGACCTCCGATTACGAATTACACGCGATGCATTCGTATTGAACTCTTCGCAGCACACACGAAGCTACCGAGTCGACTCATAATGTTTTGGTGACCCGGATGGTCCAGGAATGAAAGGAATGATATGGTCCTACTGACCGCTAAACAAACTTTTTGCGATCGTCGTTGAAAAGAGCTGATAATCAGAGCGGACCCAGTGTAACGTGTTTGTTTTGATCGCGTTGAATGAGTCGGCACTATTTCGTCACTCATTCAAAAAAAATGAGCGATAATAAGCCTGCTGTTATCTATTGGTGGTGGGTGTTTAAGGGGAGATTGAAACAAGATATATACCCACAGTATTCGGAAGGGCTGCCCATCGTTTTGAATCGCATTATCCCAGTTCATTATTTTGTCAATAAGATGTATTTATGGCCATTACTCAGAGATTACGGTTTTCTTTTGCTTTCCGCAAAAGAGTACCATCCGTGACGTAATCATAAAAGCAGGTCTGATATTGTTTACTGACGTGCAGTCGAGGATGAAATTCACAAATGAAGAGTTGTCCATTGGCGGGGACCAATGACTGACTTTTCCTCCAGAATGCACCGACATAAAGAGCTATAATTGTCCACCACAGCTGGTTAACATTCCGGTACCGTCACTGTTTGCACTGTACAGGGATCTTTGCTAAAGTTTGCAGGATGCAAGGTAGGCAACCAATACAAATTCTAGTCCTGATGTTGCCTATGCCGTTCACGACAAGCGCTGAAAACTTTGTTATTGTATTTTTCCTCCTAAAACACATTTTTCAGAATGAGCAACAGCGATTTTAACTTTGTTTCCCGGACACGAAAACATTTATTTCTCCTCTACCACTTAAAGTTGTGAGGAAAACCTTCTGGACTTTAGCTGCAACTCTGCTTACACAAGAAATAAACAATATGTGAGAGCTGTAAAGGTTCCACAGACCTTTAATAGGTTTACCTTCGCAAAACTAGGAGCGTTCGACAAAGTTGCGTTACGATATAAAATATAGGTACGACAAAAAAATTAAAGTCCCTTTAAAAAAATTAACGCACCCCTTGCGTTTTATCGTTGAGGGAAGGATGATAAATAATAAGGGAAAGGTAAGGATGTCATAAACTTGGTCATGAACTCCCATTGCGGTGCGGTAAGTCAATTTGAATAACTGATGCAGTAACAGGACAGTATCACCGTTGAGACATATACAAGCTCGTTGCTAAGTTCAACAAACGCTAACATGTCTACGTTGCAAAAAGGTCGCCACAGCCTATCCCTGTTTTATACTTTTATTAGCTGTCATGAAAATGAAATAAAACAGCATAAAAATAATATTTTATATCTTTTTATTTTAACATCTCACTGAATGAAGTCTTTAAAATCAATACTATTAAGTTAGCAGCTTTGTACAGAACAAAATACATTTTACATTCGCACAATGATCAATCAAAAATAAATAATTTTCAACAAGCACAAACACTTACGCTGACTGTACACCTTACGTGGTCCGATACAATCGATGTTGAATCGATTTCCGATTAAAATCGATTTATTGTATCAAAACAAGAAGACGACTGTGAGCTTCCTCACAATCGCAACAGAAATAAACACTTCCAACCTCTTAAAATACTCGAATCAGACTGCCACGTCTCGCAACAACATTTGTAAATCTCCTGTGCTGAGATTGAGGATTTACAATTTATCGAGCACGTTCAACGTTACAACCTTTAGGATATAAAAGTACAACAGAAATCACTTTGGAGAAGTTCAAATTTTGGTAAGAATACGAGCAGAATCACGAGAAGATAAAATTTGGTATCGCAGTTAACTGTAAGGACGAATCCAAGTGCGGAAACTGTTTTAACAACACAGGACAACAACTGTGTTAAAACAACTGAAGGGGTTTTTAACAAACCGGGTTTTCAACAGTTAAAAGACAACACCTCAACGGTTCTTCAACCGCAGGGAAAACAAGCTTAAGAACAGATTAAAACACTGCACCATTTACGAACAAAATAACAGCGGGGATCCATTGAAATTCAGTTCAAACAACAGCGTGTATGTGGTCTTAATTCGCTCCTTTGTCCCAAGACGCACCAATCTCCAAATATATATATACCCGCTCCGAAACGGAGTCTAAATCACAACTTCGGACATAAGAAGATAGAGCTAAGGGCTCAACAACTAGTGTGCAATTGTGCTTGAGAGGGGAAACACCACTTCGAGCAAACTGGTTGTTACTTCGAGTCACTTATTCGTTACAATATTTACATTGATCCCTTCCCCCGTCATGGTTGTTTCACCCTGAACCTGCTCTTTCACGCTCGAAACCTTCCTTGTGACAACTTTGAAAAAGTGCAGTAAGAGAAAGGTGCCACTCATTTTACGAACGAGATAACAATCAGGTTGAGAATCAGTCTAAGTAGTCTACATTTCTGGCTCTACCCTTGTTGCAATCAAATTTTGCTAAGGAGAGCGCTATCTTCGCTGTGACACAAGGAGCATCGGTCGTTCTTAGGCTGTTAGCTCGAATTCCCATTTCGGGTCCGACGACCTTAGAGATGCATGGCGTCGTCAAGGAGGGAGTTGAGTTCCTTGATATGCTGCATTTTACTTCCGGTGGCAGGGGAGGCCGCGGTGAGTCGACCAACGTAGCTGCAACATCAACAGCCGAATTAGCGGGAAATTTGAACAAGTTCTAGCACCATCACCCAAAGCTTGTAGCGTTCTTACGATGTAATAAGCCAGTCACCGTGAATGCGATAACGACGCACAACGGCTCTACGCTCGTCTTCGCGGTAAGGCTAATCACCTCCTGATAGAGTGTCAAGAAGAAGAAATCGAACTCAAGTTCGGCACGTCGGAATGGGACGCGCTCGCATCCACGCCAAAGTGGCGAGCGAATAGAAGAAGGGCGTTTAGGTTGGTAACCCTGCGACAGGTGAACAGACACTCCCCTTGTGTTTATAAGCGGCCTACGTCATGCCGCCTCGCTTCTTTCACATAGATTTCCTTTACATTGAGACACAGAGCTTCACAATGGATTTGGAGAACTTTCTTCTACATGGGAATAGGGTAACTACTTCCACTAGAAGCTCGTCCCCAACATAAAATGCACCTAGTCGAATCACTATCACTTCGAGATTGCATTGTAGATTTACACTGCTATCTCCTTGTACTAATTCGAAGCGAATCTTCTGGAAGAAATTCGAGCTGGCTAAATCAATTCCGCACATTTCAAAATACGATGGCACCTCACCTAGATAGACCAGTCGCCGGAGGTACAGCGGCCGCGGATAGAAGAGAGATCGGGCAGAGTCACTAGTTATAAGGAATACTCTCTTTAAACCGATAGATTTTTATACCTTGCTCCCGAAGAGAAACCTATGCCACTGATGATTAATACATACAAACCTGTGACAAATACTTAAGCACACTTCACTTACTGTTTCGAGATGCACCGCGTGACTCAACAAATTCATCGTACAACCCAAGATCAGAACTTACAGAAAAGCAACAAAAAAAGCCACACTTACGCAAAGCCAAGCGCTTTCTGAAAATTTCTTCCATTAAGCAAGCAAGCGCCCCCTGAAAGCACAATCCTCTTCTGTTTTCAAAAATACGCTTCGCATGCCGTCCAGCCACTCGCGATCTCACTCTGAACATGCACTCGCGACTAACAAGTGTATACGATTCCCTCAAGAGATTCGCTCTATAAAGAATGGTCATATCTTGGACTAAATCCTGGATTATACCTCATTTCCCGAGTCAAATACTACTTTGAACGGAAAGTTACATGGCAAATGCCAACTGGTAAAACAATCAGGAGCAAACTACTGACCGCGGTAACAAGCGATGGAGATACACTTAAATACACGAGGATATCTCCGTTAGGAGGATATCAAGATCTACGGCACGAAAAACATATCACGTTTAACGCGTTTCTACGCACGCTGTTGCAAAATGGGGTACGAAAGATACACACGTCCAGTTAAGATATGCTTCTTCCCTTTGACATCCCGACGCGTATTACTTGAAGAAGCGAACTATATCGGTAGACACCTTACTTTTTTCTAAGGAAACGGTCGACAGTTTTTCACGACGAAATCTTAGAACAACTAGTCGACGGTTTTCCAGGACTAAATCTCATTTTCCAAGACAAGCACGGGACGACTTTGCAATAAGTACCGGAGGATAGCAATCTTCAGTTTATCAAAAAACATAATTGGCCATAATCAGACAATGTTACACCTTTCCCCACCACAAAAAAAAGTGACTAAGATACGATCGCTATCGTAAAAGACGTCCCTCAAAAGATCGATTTGAGCGATCGGGCCGAGTATTCTTTTGCAACAGCGCATAAATCGTTGCTAAAAACGATTAAAAAGTGAAGCAACGAATAACTTGACGGCCTGTCCTCACCTAACGGTACGGACATTGGCAGGAGATACCACAGTCTGCGCGCCAGGCTGAGCGGCCTGAGGCGGCGCCCCGGTGGCTTGTGCCCCGATGGCTTGCGCCTCGGTGGCTTGGGCCCCCGTGGCTTGCGCCCCCGCGGCTTGCACCCAGGTGGCTAGGGCCCCATTGGCTTGCGCCCCGTTGGCTTGCACCCCGGTGGCCGCTGGCGCCCCCGTCGCAGCGGGGGCGCTAGCGACGCTAGCCTGGGGCGCAGACTGCTGGGTCCGAGGCGACTCGGCCCCGAATAGGCGTCTTAAGAACCCTCTCTTAGGAGGATATTCAAGGAACTCGACAGGTCCGCTGGTTTCACTGCAACAAAACAGCACGCCTTCGCACTTCTCTCGCACCTTCACAACACATTCCATTCCGCAACGTCATACAAAACGCAACCAAAAAACAAAATCAAAAAGTCAAGCAGAAAAAAGAACCTTGACACTACAACTCGCCTTACCTGAGTAAACGCTGTAGTCACCCTAGCCTACACGTCCCTAGTTTTCCCAACCCACAAAGCATTTTTAAAAAAGTACGGGACTCTTAATTTCTAGATATGAATTGGTTGCCAAGAAAGAGCAGTGAGAGAAATTTCAAGGTTTTCGAAAACTTTAGCGTGTATCTTCGATCGTTTCAATAGGGCTTTTAACGATGATCAAATAAAAACAAAAAAATCTTCGGATGGGGAATAAATGCTTGAATTTATAACCTGGGAAGCTGCTACATCAGGTACGTTAAAACTTCGTTGGTTTTACTGTGTAGCAGCGAGTTAGCCAACCACAAAGTTTAACGACCTGATCTTGGAATAATGTTTTCGTTCCCAGAGTTTTTTCTTTTTAGATACTAACGAATATCAAATTTAGGTCATCAAGATAATTGGTAACAACGAGTTATCTTAAGTCTGCTGAAGTGGAAAATTTAGTTCGAAAAAATTTCCAAAGGAGACTGGGACAAGTCATGAAGTTTGGGATCCGTGTAAATGAAATCATGTTTGCATTCGTTAGGCTTCATGGACGAGTGTAGTTTACTTTTCGACTCAGGATTTCCGAGAAGTGAAGCGACAGACCCGCTCTCCAAAACGATTCCCACATGCAAATCGTAGTTACGAGGCAACAAACAGATCAATTTGAGTAAAACAAAAGTTTGGCAAGAAAACAGCACGTTTAACGTTCCACCTCAGAGGTCATATCTTCAGGCAGAGAAGCCAAAAAGCTCCATTTTTGTCACCCACTTGCTAGTAAACAAAATTTCGGAGATGATATCAAACTTCCCGAAGATATGGCAAGCTAACGATTTAAGTGAATGAGAAATTCGACCGAAAAATCTTATCTTTTTAAGCGGATTACAGATAGGCAGCAGGTTTTTATTTACCCATGATTATTGTAGCTTAATCGGTGGTGATAGTAAAAATTTGAAGAGAAACAGCATGAGCTTGAAATTTTTTAACGTCCACTCGACACGACCAACATCTCCGAGAATAACAAGGCAGTGACGAGAAGAGAAAATTCAAACTGCACGGAAATGTGGCGCCCTTTGAAGACCACGTCGAATAGTTTGTACAAAAGCACCCACCTTTCCTCATGCAGTTCGACGGGGTTGGTATCAATGAGAAATGGGAGGCAAGAAAAGATGGTAAACTTACGAGACAGGGCGACCTCCGTTCAAAGCGGTGTTGAAACGTTGCTGGACGTAGGTCCACGCGCCCTGGTTTTTGTGCTCCTCTTGGGCCCAGCACAGCTGCGCGTCGGGGTATTTCGCACATTCCTTCTTCACTAGATCGTAGGGGAAAGGTGAAATCTGCGAACGGAGTCGGCCGCGTCAACATAAATATATCCTCCTTGTTGGTCTGTTTCCCACACCAGAAACGTTATTCTGTTTCTCCAATCGCTCCGCTAAACGAAACGAAGCGAAGTTCGAAAACTCTCTTCGTTTATGTCCGAAGGCTTCCGATCTCAAACGAAGTCGGTGATCTCTAACGTCGGATGAAATTGAAAGCCTTCGTACAGATTCGGGAAGAGTTTGCGAACTTCACTCCGTTTTGAGAAGCGCAAGAAATGGAATGACGCTCTGGATTGCAGCCATGTTTCGACAGGAGCTGAGCTACCACCTTGGACTTCACACACTCTCACATGTCAGCTACTCCTGGCTTCTTACTCCGTGATCTTTAGGTTGGTAGCGACAAACAATATCAATTTTGTGACTAGGTCAAATTTAAGCGTTCAACTCAAAAATCAAAAGAGATAACCTAGTGAATACTTTGGATCACCATGGAGTACAGCAATCCATAATTCAAGGTCTTTTTAATAGACTTTTTCTTATAAAAAAAAACAATTAACTCACTACCGCCCAGCGATGCCGTTCGGAAACGGAAAAGTTTACTTTAGTGGATCTTTTCAGTTCGGTATTGTTACAATTTTAAAAAATATCATCCCTCTAGAAACCTTAAATTTAATAATTTGGGCATTTTCCAAAGTTTAAAATTGCTTAATTTAGTGAAAAAATCCTACCAATTTCCCTTCTAAATTTCACTCCAAATACTTCGGGTCGTTACGGCTTAAGAGAGAGAAAAAGGCGGGTTTTACGATTGTCGGAGTCGCATAACTTAAAGCTCTAGTGTCAGTTTACTTAATTAGAGATACGTTACCTGTTCTACTCGCACAAGCGCAATTTGTTCTTCTAAGCCCCGGTCAGCACGAGCCTTCTTCAGATCGTAATACACTTTGCCAGAGCAGAAGAGGACTTTCTTGACACCTCTAGGGTTCTCAGCTGCTTTGCCTTCCTCAGGGATGACTCTGCCAAGGAGAAATTTCGGTGGTTAAATGCGTTCCTCTTTCGGGACACCGCAAGCGATTTCACGGGGCTCACCTCAAGAATTCCGTTCCTTCCAACATGAGATCGAAGCTCGACCGGGCTTCAGGATGCCGGAGGAGGGACTTTGGCGACATGATGATGAGGGGCTTGCGGAAGGGGAGCGCGATCTGCCGGCGCAGGATGTGGAAGTAGTTGGCCGGGGTTGAGCAGTTGGCCACCTACGCAACAAAGCACACATCTCTTTAGTGATACAAGGCTCATGTAGGTTCAGTTACGTAAGAGAAGTAAATTTGGTGATGAAGATATATATTTTTATTCACGGTTATATGTTTGATGAGGTGACTAGTAAGTTGAAGATTTGAGTGAACGTTAGGTCAGACGAGGTGACGTCAGGATAACAAAGAAGGAGCTAAGATTAGCCAAGGAGCGCCGCGCCATCTAGCGGGTGAACACGAAAGCGAACTAGGCGCCAAATCTAAAAATCAAATCGGGTTTTGGGCTCCATGGCGAACAGGGAAAGTAAGGACAGATTAAATTCGCCTCGATTCTAAAGCGCAGACTCCACTTACAATCCAGTTGATGTCGTGGAGCTGTCGCACCGCAAACTCGTCGCTCTCCGGAGGGAAGTAGTCGGGGTCGTCGGCCGACATCTGGAGGAAGCGCTCGAGGCGGGCGCTCGAGTGCTCGGGGCCCATGCCCTCGAGCCCGTGCGGCTGCAGCATCACCAGCCCGGACTGCCTCACCCACTTGGCCTGGCCGGACGAGATGAACTGGTCGATGATGCACTGGGCGGTGTTGTTGAAGTCGCCGAACTGCGCCTCCCAGCACACCAGCGCGTTCGGGTTGGTCATCGAGAAGCCCAGTTCGAAACCTGCAAACCGAACCTTATGATTACTAGATTCCAACTCCGCAGAGAGACATGAGCAACTATCGTTAACAGATCTTTGCCAATACTAAAAGTCTACATTACGTGCGTACATAACGTGAACGCATACATCACAAACACAATACCGCGGTGGGAAAAGTAGGTTTCGGTAGGTTATATCGGATTAGATAAAGTTATATTGCTATAATTTACACTTCATCCCGGAACTAGGAACTCCCACTTGGAAAATCTCAGGTATCTCAAAATTTCATATATCTCAAAATCTCCAGTATCTCAAAATCTCAGGTATCTCAGAATCTCCGATATTTCAAAATCTTAAGTAAGTAGATTACCTGTATAACTTTCAGTTCACTTGCGTCAGCACTTTTTTTGCTGACTCAGCACATTCCAAGGTGACGTCATCATTTTTCCTGGAATTCCGTCTGGCGGGGGGGGGGTTGTTTACCTCAAGGTCACCCAGGTGTGCGCGTGGCAAAATTCCTAGAATTCCGTC
>Ga0058701_10005856_pt1 | contig 10292 bp, 3 predicted proteins | sample AgamicOrMae_FD_97039 | JGI IMG/M metagenome (GOLD analysis project Ga0058701, IMG submission 97039) | Agave microbial communities from Guanajuato, Mexico - Or.Ma.e | ecosystem: Host-associated > Plants > Phyllosphere > Phylloplane/Leaf | place: Guanajuato, Mexico | collected 2012-06-04 | reverse complement strand
GTCAAAAGCGCCAAAAACCACAAGCGCCAACGCCACAAGCGCCAATCCGTAACCGCCAAACGAGAAAAGTCGCAAACGCCAAGGGTCTTAACCGCAATACTAACCTTATCTAACTTAACTTAACCTAACCTTGCTTAACCTAACTTAACCTAACCTAACCTATATGAACTTTGGCGTTTGCGACTTTTCTCGTTTGGCGGTTACGGACTGGCGCTTGCGGCGTTGGCGCTTGTGGTTTTTGGCGCTATCGAATGCCCCCCGACATCAGTTACCTTAGAGCCCCTTACGAAACCAGGATAGGCATCACGCATCACATATGTGTCGTGCTGTTGCCTACTCTGACATTGTAAGGCGCTCTCTGGTACCATTCAAGTCCCCGCTTGAGATGAGCGTCGCTAGCAATAGATCGGGTAATGTAACAGAGCCTAACCTTATCCGAAACACTTCAGAAAATGGATGCAAACGACTACGCGACGGTAAATACATCTGGACGTACATTTGAGACGGCGATTTATCAACGAATAGACCATTTCGATGCCTCTGAAGGACCCAGACCTGAGACGATAGACTCCTGATCGCAGGTAGCCAATCCGGGCCTGTACAATCAGTTGAAGCCAATCAGCGGCCTCCGTAGAAACCACTCGTAGTAGTTTGTAAGGAAGCTGCTGATACGTTACAGCTGTATGCATAGGTGCGCCCGGATTGGCTGCTTGTGATCATGTGAGAATAGTCGCAGGTCGCAAAAATTGGGTCCGTCTGGGGCATCAGAAGGGTCTATTAGAAACCATAGATATCTATTAAAAGTCATTTTAAAAATCATCGTTAAAAAATAAGAGCCGGGTGTGGTGCATACCCACACTTCCATACTTCTTGAGACCAGCTCTATTTGAAAACAGGTGTTGTGGGCTCTACTATGACCCTACAGAATGCCACGATATTGTTGACATATAATCTTTAAAAAAAATCTTCATTTTACCAATATCTCTAAAAATCTTTCGAGATATCAAAGCATGAAATTAACCAAAAACAAGCGGAATTGAATTTTTGTTTGAATGGACTCCTTCCACGTTTTTATGTCTCTAAACATCGAGATATAAACAAAAACCAATTTTCCGTTTCAAGGACGGCTCCCAGCTCTTACCATCCGCTGGACAGAATAACACTTCAAATGATAAGCTTTGAGATCTAACATATTATCGTCGAAGTAAGTTAACATTGATGGCATCCGTCGTGTACCATGAAGAGACGAGGTGGCAGACGCAGACAGACAGGCGGCAGACACACAGACAGACACATAGACAGACACACAGACATTTGGCTAAAAACATTTTTTTTCGACATCTCGAAGTTCCATAAGTAGAATCTCGTCTTATCATGAAGTAGATTTTTTTGCGCCATTACCATTACTTCCATTAATAAGAAGTAAAAAGGGCCTACCTTATGAAACGAAAACTGTTCGTGTATCAGCATAGGAAACACTGGCGGGTGACGACGAGTTTCAACTTCCTGGTTGAGCATGGATAACACCAGTCGGATTCGTCCATTTGGACAAAGCCACACTCCAGGACAAGTAACCTGCGCATTCGATTGCCCGCATAAGGTTTCCGAACGAGTTCTAAAAAAATAAGAGATGTGGGGCCGTTTTGGTTTACGGATACGCTTCTGCGGACGGCCCGATCCGCAGGACGAGTTAAAAAAGAAGTTGCTCCAAATCCCGCTTGAATTTTTGGGAACCTTAGGGAAGGTCTGCATTTTTTTCATGTTGGTTTAGTAGATTCGAAACACACTAAAACGCTAATTTGGCAAAATCTGAACGAAATTAAAGGCTCTAACCTCCCGATATCTCTGTTATTTCATAGTAACCCGTACATTTTTCGTCTTCATATTTTTCCTAAAGGAAGATATACCTAAAAAAAAGTTTGTGAAGAGGGTGAGTTTATTCGGATTTCCTCGAAAAAGAAAAGGAAAAATAACTTAAGCCGTGCTGTAATTTCGCTCCGCCGTAAGAGCATGTGTATTTTTTTAACTTTCCCTGACCATTTTTTTTTTCAAAAAGTAGATCGATGACCCTAAAAGCGTTGTCATCTTGATGTAAGGAAAATCCGGGAGCCAGTTTTTTAAATTTATTTTAACATGACTCTTGAAGGGTGGAGGAGTATACTTAAAACATAATCCTCAGCCTCAGCGAGTACAAACACACACATATATGTAATCTGGGGTGGCTGAAAGCTCAGATATAAGAGATCTATAAAGGCTAGGAGGTGGGGGGTGGTCTGAGAAAAATAGGGCAAGGGTTCTTTGGAAGTACAGCAACCTTCCGTATGGGCCTCCTTTGCGCGGTGATCACTTAAAAAAATGACTCGTCATTGGAAAACAAACGCCAAATCAAAAATCATTCTTGTATGCTTTTTGAAAATTAGTATTATGTTTGCGATAAGTTAAAGACGATTTTCAACGCGTCATATTGAAATATTTTGCTTTTTTTTTACAGTTGTATGAAGAATATCGGAAAAAAATGGGTCACATTCAAAAACGTAGCTTCTTAAAAATGATAGCTCATCGTACATGAAAAACGATACAGTATCACATAAACGCCGAAGGAAGCCTTGAAGCAACAACTCAGGAACAAATTTGATAAGTCTAAAAATAATAATAATTCTCTGCGAAACGGCAGGTTTTATTGGTAGACAGACACTACTTACAGCTTGTATTTCAACATCAACGAATATACTAAGCGCTTTTCTTGACATTATCAAGAAATTGTGGAAAAAATAAACTTCACTCTAGTTCATAAGCGCGAGAACGTGACACTTTCATTTTCGGTTTTTTAGTAAACAATTAACTGAAAAGATTACAAACACTCTACGTTATTAGCGTATTACACATGTGCACTAACGGAAACATGAATGGTTGCCTAGCAACCACAAGGTATTTGTTATGGTTAATAACACGATACGGACACGGAAATCATTTAAATTAATTAATTATTATTACTTGATTCGCCATTTATTAACACAGCGTGAGATCATATCCGTCAAATTTATTAAAAAAAAGAATGCGTTTTGAAGTAGCGGTAGACACTACTGAGTTGACTCCCCTTGTGATACCTCTGGGTGTTGTTCTTCTCTCCTTCTTTTCTCTGTCAGCTGACCGCTTGCTGGCCGTGGTAGTGGTGGGAGGAAGCGAGATAGAGCGAGAGGATGCGAGGATACGTTTTCAATGGGAGGGAAAGAGAGAGAAAACGGCTAATCAGGTGCGTAGAGGGGGGAATGTTGAAGAGGAGTGAAATCAAACATTACAGTCTAATCCTGGTCTAATCCAAGTCAGCTCAGCTGTTAGTGTACAAGTTTCACTTGTGTATAGGTAGGCTGTCGTTTTGTTCAATATCTGAGAATTCAGTGTGTTAGTTATTCTCTCAAAGACTTCCTTGAATTCCCAAAACTGTCATGGTATCTCCATCCATTTAACAAACAGCTGAGATCGTTCTCGTCGGTCAAATCGTGTATAAACAAAACAGATGATAATTTGTTATTGAATACGAAACTACTGTCTTTTTGCACATTCTGTGAACCACGTCAGGAAGGTAAGACATATTACTATTGCTTTAAATTCGCAACTGCGATAAACATAAATTCCATGCAACACTGTGAATAGAACCGGTAACTCTTATCAAGTATAGTCTTATAGGCAATCGAATGGAACTTGTTACCAGGGACGGTATTTGGGCGTAACCGGTACACCTGCCAAATCTACAGTCAAGTTTACATCTCTTAAATACGCTTTCCACACAACAAATAGACGTCTATAGACCGTCTAGCAAGCCAATTGAAGTCTAATAGACGTCTGCAATTTATCTTTTAGGTGTCTAAAAGACGTGTACGGTACCGGATATCTATTACTTTTGTCTAATAGACGTCTACGTCTAGAGTCTAACTTTTAAATCTAATATTGCGTCTACTTGCCTTGCCAGTCTAATAGACGTCTATTAGACGTCTTTTATATCTAATCTCTAGATGTTAAGCACCAAAGTTTCTACCCTGTTCATCTAATAGACGTCTAATAGACGTTTATGATCTAACCCTTAGATGTTAAGCACCAATGGTTCTACTGTGATGGTCTAGTAGACGTCTAATAGTCGTCTATGATCTAGCCCTTAGATCTGAAGCACCTATAGCTCTTCTGTGATGGTCTAATGGACGCCTATTAAAAAAATTAAATCGGCGAGGGGAACGGTGGGGGGTGACAACCCCCGAAAAAAAAGTCCCCTTATCATTGATAATTAAGCGTTTCTCGACCCTCTGATGCTCCTGAAAAGATGACGGGCACTTAGAATTTGACTTAGATTAGACGTCTGTAAGTCTAGACGTCTATAAACGTCTAGACGTCAATAGACGTCTAGACGTAGAAGTCTTTTAGACGTCTAGTCGTCTACCATCGTCTACCATTAAAAGTCTAATAGACGTCTATTTCCTGTGTGGAATGATAAACGAATTCTCGGAATTCAATATTTTTAGTCCAGTTTTACGTATTTTGATCCCCTTCCAGTTATAGCGAGTCACAAACAGCTGTCACTTTCAACAACCCGGCAAATCTTTTACCGCCATCAAATGCTGATCCTTTAATCAAGGTGTTAATCCTTTAAGATACCGGTAGTTTCACTCATAAATCTGTCCGGTACTTGCGAACAACACGATTTTATTCGTGGAAATAACAGAAGCAGGAGTTAAATTATATCAATTTTCGGGGAAAAAAGAACACAAAGAGAAAATTATGGTTAGAAAAAATTAATACCGATCGCTTTATCTTATTCTTATCTTTCAGCTGTGGCTTATTGAATTTTCAGCTCTATCAGAAATCTGCGATGTTCCGATCGGTTCGCGGTGTTGCTCCCCTGAAAGCGCTGACCAGAAATTATGGGAAAAGTGCGGATGACTTCAGGTAAGGACCGAATTCTTCATATCAAGACCGGATTGTATACTTTATTTTTATTTTTTCTTCTATTTTAGTTGCAAAGTACTCGTTGTTGGAGGAGGGTCGGGAGGGTGTACGATAGCGGCAAAGTTGGTCTCACAACTCGGCGCAGGGAAAGTTGCAGTTTTGGAACCGTCAGATGTGAGTTTCTTTCAATCTTACAAAGGACCTATTCGCTATTGTCGACCTATCCCTATCCCGCCTTGCTGGAAGCTTACCCTCACAGCAGAAGGTGTCGATACTAGACGATCTATAGATGGGCTAAGTCGCCGAAAATCTAATGTCTATTAGACATGTATAGACGTCTATTAGACATCTATTCCGTAGACGTATTAGACTTCTACCAGTAATAGACGTAGACATCTAATGGATGTCTAAATGCGACTATAGATGTCTAATAGACATCAGATTTGCGGCCACTTAGCCCATCTATAGATCGCCTAGTATAAACGTCTATTTGCTGTCTGGGTATTGAACGCCATCTAGCGTAAACGGAAGAACTAAGCCACCAGGCAACTAGACGTCTGCAATAGAACATCCCGTGCGAAATCATGCCGTGATTTGTCAGTAACCTATTTTAACTTAGCCAAGGTTATCTAGCAGGTCACATCAAGTTGCTTGAATAATATGGCCTCACTCAAAACTGCCTGAAACAATAAATAATTTGGTTTTGTACACCCTTGAATAGTTTTGAAGCGTTTCATGAGGACTGTTACGGTTACGGTACCTACTTGCTGCTATTATGGGCTAACTTAGCTAAGTTAGATTAACGTACCGGTACGTACTAGCAGTTCAAAAGGTATTGTCCAGTTCTAGTCAGGCAACAAGGCGGTGGCCAATGTATTTCCCCATAAGGCGGAGCCTTTCAGTGCGAGTGCGACCAGAACCGGACAATACCTTTTGGACTGCTAGTACTAGTACATTACTCTAGCTTACTGGATGATTCAGGCTTTTTGTAAATCATGTTAAATCATTTGGAGTAGAAGCTGAATGTGGTGTTTCTGTCGAAACGAAAGTCGAATATGGACGTCTAATTGCTTTATTATAGTTTATTGCCCAAATTAATTCGAACTCAAATTAAGCAGCATGGTTTTATCTAGAAATTTTATTTCCAGGTTCACTATTATCAGCCGTTATTCACTTTAGTCGGTGGCGGGGTTTGCACCGTGGAACAAGCAAAAAGGAAGACCCGTCATGTTTTACCAAGGAAAGCACGCTGGATCCAAGACAAAGTCCAACTTTTCCAGCCGGAGAAAAATTTGGTTAAAACGGCCGGCGGGAAAAGCATTAAGTACGATTACATGGTTGTAGCACTGGGTTTAACAGTCGACGTGGACAAGGTACGAAAAGATTTGCACGTTTTAGTTTTTTAAGGATAATACCCCGCGATGACAAAATAAAGATGAAAAGCTGAAATCGAAATAGTTTGTACTACCGGTATCATAGACAGAAAAAAATACCCCCCCAACCACCTGGACATCGGTGCGTTGCGGTTGCCTACCTTAATGAAATGAATTCTACTAGGGCGCACAAACGAATAAATAAAAATCCCTCATCCTTTCAAGCTCCCTTTGAACATTCCAGATACCGGGACTACTGCGGGCGCTGGAGGATCCAAACAGCAACGTGTCTACTAATTACTTGCCGGGATACGCTCCGAAAACTTTTAAACTGCTTCAGAATTTCGAAGAGGGCACGGCGTTATTTACTTGTCCAAGCACACCCATCAAGTGCGGAGGAGCTCCGCAAAAAATCGCATATCTGGCGGACGATTTCTTTCGGAAGGTAAAGAATAAAACCTTACATTATTATTTTGAACATTTTTTTTCCACTAAATTCATTTTCTAAAAAATGAGTTTCTTTTGGGTTGATAAGTACAATTATCTGCCAAGACAGCAAATAGACGTCTATACTAGACGATCTGTAGAGATGGGATAAGTAGCCGCAAATCTGATGTCTATTAGACAGCTTTAGACGTCTCTTAGACATCTTTAGACGTCTCTTAGGCATCTTTAGACGTCTATTAGACATCTATTAGATGTCTACGTCTACGGACTAGACGTCTAATAGATGTCTAATAGACATCAGACTTGCGGAACTTAGCCCATCTATAGATCGTCTAGTATAGACGTCTATTCGCTGTCTGGACACATAATTATGGTGAAAAGGTGGATGTGGACATGGTTGAGAAAGTTTTTTTCTCCCTTTTTTCATTTTCCTAGAATGGCAAACGTGAGAAGGCAAAGTTCCTGTTCAAAACTGGGCAACCTGTATTTTTCGCTGCACCCTATTACGAGGAGGCTCTTTTCAAGCTATGTGAAAAGCGTGGAATCAACGTCAGTCGTGACGAAGATTTGATATCCATTGACGTGGATACAAGAAAAGCTCGATTCCGAGATACGAAATCCTCCGCAGAGAAGGACATCGAGGTCAGTTCTAGAATTTCCAACAAACAAAGCTTTCCATCTCTTGTAATTTATATTTTTCACCCGCAAATTTACCGTCTTTTCTACAGTATTCGATTCTACATGTGACTCCGCCCCAACGAGCACCGGAAGTCCTCAAGACGTCGCCATCTCTGGTGGACGCGGGAGGATGGCTCTCACTCGATAAAGAGACTCTGCAACACTCAAAATTCAAAAATATTTTCGGCCTCGGGGACTGTACAAGCTTACCAACATCAAAAACGGCTGCAGCAGTTGGTAAGAATTGACCCACACAAAATTCACATTGGTTTGGGTCTAGAAATGGATATGAAAACAGCGAAAATACCAGGAATCCCCCGTCATTTTCTGAAGTTCGTTTCAAGCCGGCGATTTCATGTGAAGGAAAGCGGTATGGTTAGGGCTAAAGCCCTGTATGGGTAAAGGGACGCAAGCGAGGGTGAGCGCTGTGATTGGTCGGCGAGAGGGAGAGAGAAAATACAACTTGCTGTGTGTGCGAGAGAGACAGATATACTCGCTTGCATAGAAAAAATGGCTGCCGCTCCTATACCGTCCGCGTACAGCGGCCATTTATTCTATTTCATTTGCGCACCCTAGTCTCATGATTTGCGCCTCTTTACCTATACCTATACTGTGAGGGCTTTAGTCAGGGCTGCCCGTCTCACTGTTCCCAGACAGCGAATAGACGTCTATACTAGACGATCTGTAGATGGGCTAAGTGGCCGCAATTCTGATGTCTAAAATAGACATCTATGAATGCCTAATAGACGTCTAATAGAAGTCTATTAGACATCAGAATTGCGGCCACTTAGCCCGTCTGTAGATCGTCTAGTATAGACGTCTATTTGCTGTCTGGGTTGGAAGAAAGTCTAAGATAGTCTTTTCCATTTCAGCGGCGCAGAGCGGTGTCGTGGCTAAGAATCTGTTGCAAGTGCTGAGAAAGGAGAAAGGCGACAAGGCCAAATACAATGGGTACACATCTTGCCCACTGACTACGAGCTACAACACACTCATGCTTGCGGAGTTCGACTACGACAGGAAGCCCATGGAGACATTCCCATTTGACCAACGGAAAGAATCGACAATGCTCTACAGAATGAAGAAGGATATCCTGCCTCCGTTGTACTGGAAAGCAATGTTGAGGTTAGCGTTTTCACAAGGTGTTTATAGAATTTCCCTGTACCGAAAAATTCCACCCTAAATTTTCTTGAATTTCTTGTTACTGTAAAATTTCACAGCTGATCTCGACGTTTATTTTAGCCGATTTGTGCCCAGAGGAAGTTTGAAAAAAATAATTTAAGGGAATAACCAAAACGTTTTGGGTCAAAATTTTGCAAAATGGTGTTTTTGAAATGATCAGACTTTTTATTTAGGCTAATTTAGAGTTACCTTTTTACTTAAAATAAGTGATTTATTGAAGAATTTTGCATAAAGGTTGAAATTTTTGATGGGTGGATAACAGCCCAGCGGGCAAAAATCGGTTAAAGATTCATGTGCTGATTTGTGCCCTTTCAAGAAATTTGAAAGAATCAGCAAAAACAGCTCAATTTTTTTAAATAGTTAAGTAGTCTATTTTGAAATTGATTAATTCTTTGTTTGGGCAAAGTTGAAGAACGATTATTGCTTACTTTACACATTTTACGTCGAGATCTTCGTTGTTGAATAAATGCAAGAAATATGTCAAGAATTTTTTATCGGAAAAATGGGTTGAAACAACTCCTAACTGGTTCAAAAGTCTCTTCGCAAAAATTATGGGTCTCTCAAAAACTACATATTCCCATTTTCAGACGTGACCTCGCTTAGAAATGTCCCTTTTAGCCGATGAAGGTGCGGCCGATCCCTTGGGAAGAAACCCCAAGCACAGATTGATTGCTTATCCGCCCGTCCAGTTGTCGATTATTTTGGCCGACATTATCGGTGAAGTTTCCTCCACACAAATGCGCGCTTATCGATACATCAATAACAATTACAATTTAAAAATTGTATTTTTCAGGGGTTACTGGAACGGTCCGTCCGTATTCCGAAAACTGACTCATCCCTTTGGCTAATCTGGAAAGCCACCGAATCGTCCACTGAATCGTCCTTAAGAGAGTTCCAAGACCATGTCTTCCGAGATTGTTACACTATGAAAGTATTACCGCTATCTGTGGAACACAGTTCCGTGTAAGGTACTTTAATGGAAGGTTTCAAACTATATGATTTTAAATGTTATTAAAAAAGTTGATTAACTGAGGAGTTAATGTTAATAAAAAGCAGGTGTCCTGGACATAAATTTTATTTTATATTCCTTTTCAAACAGTCTTTTTATATGAACAAATTTGCCGATTTACAACAAACCTTTGGTTTCTTTGTATTCCCGATCAATAATTATCGTTTTACAGCGACACGACACAAAACCAATGCAACAATTTTGCCAGAAAGTACTCTTTGCAAAGTGTCAAGTTTAGGGCAAAAATCGCCGACTTTCTTTTAACAATTGAGGTTGTTTACAACATTTCCCAGTCTTGTTTTGCCGACTGGAATAAACTCGAGTCAAAATGAACTCCAATAACGGCTATTTTCAGCCAAATACCAGTACACTTACCAGTGAGTACATAAAAAGACAGTGAACACTTGTTATCACTTCGATGAGAGAAAGATGGTTCAGGGTGAAGCCATTTCAAAGCGACAAAAGGCTTCTATGAAAATACGTCTCCGTTGCAACTTAACGAGAATGCTGGGCTTGGCTGAAATTGCATACGCTGCTCTCAAGGCGCCAAAATTTGAAATTCGTTAATATCCCTATGAAAAAAAGGAAGCTTAAAAAAATGTCTTTATTTACAGGTTGGGTTAGGTAGATTAATGAGCGAAAATCCGTATGTGCCTTAAAAGGGTTAC